>OGVN01000012.1_pt1 | contig 24493 bp, 11 predicted proteins | sample 1575751 | NCBI WGS metagenome assembly OGVN01 (sample SAMN07581530, study PRJEB24739) | freshwater metagenome | place: Singapore | collected 2015-01 | reverse complement strand
ACGCAAAAGATGAGCTGCAACAGGTCAAGATCAAAAATAGCCTTTGGGAGTCAACGCCGGATTACTTCAATACACAACTAGACTCGGACTCGATGTCAGTCGTTTTTGGCGAATCAAGTTGTTGGAGCCAAGATTCGTACGACACAGAGGGGTGGTTATCGAAAGGCGCAGGATACAAGTACGAAAGTGCTTCGATGTCCACGCCGAGTGGAACGCTTGAAGGGTCATCGGAAACATTCTCCGTATCGCAATGGCGGCAGGTTGCATTAGGTGGCTCATATAGCGCGACGGGTTATTCATATCTGTTCGAGAAGTGTGGAGCCGTAGCGCCGTTGCCTGATCCTGTGCTTGTGACGTTCACATATTACGGCAACACGATCAATGATACGTACCGATCAACAACCAATAAAACCAATCACGTTCGATCCTCACGACCATTTATGGTTGTGCCGTTTAACGACGCCAGCGCCGTGATTACAGGCGTTTTAAGCCGTACCGACGGGTCACTGGATTACGCATCGAGAGAGATTGGTAACACAGGGGTACTTAAACTGATCAATGGTGACTGGGCTAAAGTCACTGGCTCTGGATTTGGTGGTCAGATTGCGGATAATTTGCCTGAGTTGAAAGAAGGGAACGCGGAATTTGTACCGAGTTATCAGGGCAGTATGACGCTGCATCACTATCACGGTACGCAGTCTATTTATTCAACGGGCGCGACGGGCGATCTTTTGTCTGAGTCGGCTCTACTAAATTTGGGTAGTCCATCCGACATTCTGACAAGTCCGTATTATCCCTATCGAATAACAGCTACGTCGTCTGTTAATGGCGCAGTTTGGTGGAGTTTCCAAGGCCCGCCTATCGCAGGCAGCATTGATTGGCCGTCTGGCATGGCCGTAGTAGGTAGTCCAGTGGGGTGGGCATAATGGCAAATGATAAATTTTTCAGCGCAACGAAAACGCTCCTTCACTTCGAGGGGTCTGGTTCGACGTTTACCGATGTGAAGAGTAAGACGTACACCGGAAATGGGAGCGTAGCATTGTCATCCGCGCAATCTCGGTATGGCAGTTCGTCATTACTACTCGATGGTACAGATGACTACATCTATACATCAACCGATGTGACAGACTTCAATTTTGGCACCTCGCCCTATACCGTAGAAGCCAGTATCAAGACCAGTTCAAATAACGGCTGCATTCTTGATTTCTACGGTACTGTGGGCGCATACGGTTGGCGACTCGAAGTCAACATCAACGGCAACATTGTCATAACATCAGGTGGCGGTTCTGTCACCGTAGCAACCGTGGACGTGCGCGATAACAACTGGCACGACATAGCGGTCGATAAAGTTGGCGACACAGTTTACGTGTACATCGACGGTGATATGAAAACATCTGGCGAGTGCGCTAATACTGCCAACTCAACAGCCACACAGCTAACAATCGGCGCGTATGCTAACGGCACGTATCGATTCAATGGATATATAGACGAGGTGCGCGTAACGAAAGGCGTGGCCCGCTATAAAGGCAGTGACTATACGCCTGCGGCATTTGGCGACTTGCAGGCCGACATCTGGGGTTTCAACAAGAGCACCCGCAAAATTTCCAATCCACGCACAGTCATGCGTGCTTCACAAATTAGACACTTAGGAGTGTAACTATGTCAGGGGTTATTTTTAACGTCGTCTCACCTGAGATCACGCTGACCGCATCCACCACAAAATCCATGCTGCAAGTGACCGCAGCCGCTAACCATCGCATCAAAATTCTGGGTTACACCGTGTCGTTCAATGAGCCTGTGGGCGATGCAACGCCTGCGCAACCGATCATCTTGACGCTGGGTACGCAGACGGGCGGCTCGGGTGGCACGTCGGTTACGCCGGTCAAACGCAAAGGTACTGAGACGGTACTGACAACGGCAACCCACACGCTCACTAGCGCAGCCACCACGACCGCGATTGAAAAGCAGTATGTCAACTCGCAGACCGGCGTCAGTGTCATGTTTCCGATGGGCCAAGAAATCGAGATCGCAGGTAGCGGTATTTTCGGCATCGATGTCACCACTGGCACATTGAGTAGCGCAACACTGAAGGGCATCTTCAACTTGTTGATCGAAGAGTAACGCCATGCGACGGCAGACACGACGCGGCTATCCGCAGCTATTAGGCAATCGCGAAACGTACCAGTTACGCGACTGGACACGCTCGACGGGCGACATTGCGGTTACGGAAGAGCAGTCGTTTTCTGCCAGTCAGTCAGGTGCATTAGCGGTATCAGGTGAATCAGCGTTTATAGGCAAAGGTACGGCCACACTGGCAGTCGAGCAGTCGTTTGCAGTAGAGCAATCGGCTACGTTTTCGGCTCGAGGTGCGGGCGCAGTAACGGGTAGTTTCGCTGCAAGTTTTACAGCTACAGCAGATGCTTGGATAACGGGTGCGCTCTCGGTTACAGACTGGGAATCAACTTTTGATACTGAAGCAACGGCTCCGTCGTTCACGGCTTACGGCGCGGGCTATGTGACGCTCAGTCAGTCAGCACCAACACTCACTGCACGTGGCGCAGGTGTTACGGCTGATGATCTAGTACTGAGCGCTTCATCCTTCGCTGGCACGGGTGTAACAGGCTCGGTCACGTATGCGTTTGAGGTCGAACAGTCACAGGATTTCGCGGCTTACGGTGCTGGCAGCGTAACCGCAGAGCAAGATGTTGCATCGTTTACATCGATTGCGCTGACAGGCGGTGTTGCCCGAATTATTGCAGAGCAAGGCGCGTCATTCAGTGGTACGGGCGATGTTATTGCGGTACTAGGCACGATAGCCGTGACTCAGCCTGCAATGGTCGCCAACTACGGGGTCATGGTTGTTGAACAGGCACAGTTGTTCAGTGCTGGGTCGGTAGTTGCCCAGAACAATCTGGTTGCGTACTCGATGAATATTAAGACCGCCGAAACCACGACGTATAACAACTTCGCGTTTAAGTTCATCATCCGTCTGGGTCATGAATACTATGGCGTAAAAGCCGATGGTCTATATCAACTGGGCGGTTTGACCGACGACGGTACGAACATTGATGCCAGTTTCAAAACAGCCGAGACTGATTTTGGTAGTACACAACTCAAGCGAGTGCCGTTCGTGTATTTAGATTCCGATACTGACACCACAATCAGTTCGATCGTCGATGGTGTAGCAAACGCTGCGATAGCATCAGCACATAACGGTCGACGCACGCATCTTGCCCGGGGCCCGAAAGGTCGATTCTGGCAGATGGAAGTATCCAATGTTAATGGTAGTGAGCTGAAAGTCGGCGCACTGGAAATGATGGCTGATGTACTCAGCCGTAAGGTTTAGGAGGGAATATGGCAGGCGAAGCATCAGCCTTAGCGTCGGAGTTAAAGAATTTTGCATCCGGGGAGATCGTAAACGCTTGGAACGCATATGATTCAGGGCTTACTAGAATTGTTGATGTTATCAATCTAGCTGACCTCCCACCAATAACACCACCGACGACGAGCATTACACTCAGTAATAGTGATTTTGAACTCAACGAACCGCCCGAAGAACGACCAACATTAGACCCTAAAGGCGATCCAGAACCAGCTCCCGATGGCGAGGCAGACCTGGAATCTGTGACGTTCAACAAGCCATCAATGCGTGCACTGGCGACATTTGACGCTCCTTCTGTACCGACTAGCACAGCGGGCGAATTCTCTACAGACCCCCCTGAGTTAGCAGACCTTAATGCACTGATTGATGCCATCGAGAAACCTGCGCTTGAACTCGCTGCGCTGGATGGGTTATATGAGATCGAGATACCGACTAGCACTGGGATTTCATTACCTTCAGTCCCAAGTGTCGGCGTGTTCGGCGATATTGATCGTCCTGATGTCGATACCGATGCAACGGGGCTATATCAATACACGCCGTCTATTGGAGTTAATCCTTCTGTTACAGTCCCAGAATTCACCACTGATAACGTACCGTCAGACATCGAAGATGCACCTGACAGCGGCGAACTGATTGAAACGGTTAAGGATGAGATCGACAGTGCGTTGAATGACGTACTGAAGCGTTACATAGACGAAACTGTAGACGACTGGCAGCAGAAGTGGGCGCCTGAATACTATCGGGTGCGTGGTTGGTGGGAGTCTCGCGTGGCGGCACAACTAGACCCAGCCAACGGCTTTACGATTGTATCCGACGAGTTCGAAACGAATCTGTACACCCGCGCTAAAAACCGTGTTGGCAAAGAAGCTAAAGCCGTTGTAGATTCGGTGTCTAACGCCATGAAGAAACGCGGCTTCGTCCTGCCGCCTGCAGCGATGAACAGCGGCATTGCCAAGGCGCATCAACAGATGGCGGATAACCTAGCGATTCAGGCTAACGAGATTACTATTGAGCGTCAACGTCTTGAGTACGAGCACACTAAGTTCTTGATGGAGTACGGTCGCACAGTGGTTGATACGTTGCGCAATATCGTGTTGCAGCAGACTCAAATCGGTGTACAGGCGTTCCAGTCAGCTATCACTTACGGCATGTCGATTCTGGACACGACCGTTAAAGCGTATAACTTATTGCTGGAACAGTATAAGACTCGCGCCGAGCTGTACAAAACCGATGCTGCGATTTATGAATATCGTTTGAAAGCATCACTCGCAACACTAGATATTTACCGTCTGGAGTTGGAAGCTGAGAAAGTCAAAGCCGAAGCAGCCAAGATCAGCGCCGACACTTATCAGGCAAGGCTCGAAGGCGAGAAAGCCAAGGTTGCTATTTATGCGGCTGAACTGGAAGGCGAGAAAGTCAAGGCCGATATTAAGCGTCTGGAAGTTGAAGTCTACAAGGCCGGACTCGAAGGCGAGAAGATCAAAAACGACATCTACCTCGGTCAGATCGAAGGCGAGAAAGCTAAAGCCACTGTCAACCAGTCCATCGTCGAAGCCTATAAGGCCCGCATTCAAGCGGAGCAGGCGAAAATTCAGAACTACGTTGCTCAGTTGCAAGGCATTAGCGCCGTTGCCCAGGTCGAAAAGGCCAAGGTCGAAGCGTTTGATGCAGAGGTCAAAGCCTATGCGTCCATGGTCGCAGCGGATGAGTCCAAAGCTCGCGTGTTTCAAGCGTTGGTGCAAGGGCAAGCGGCTAAGATGGCGGTCAACTCCAGTTTGGTGGAGGCATATAGCAAAGAAATAGCCGCCGAGACAGCGCGTATGCAGGGTGTTGTTGAAACGAACAAAGGTCGCGTAACCGCCAAGCAAAACATCATCGAAGCGTACAAAGCCGAGATCGCTGCCTTTGTTGCAGAGAACCAAGCGATTGCTTCTTACAATGATGTACAAGGTCGTAAGTACACGGCAGACATTGAGCGTTATCGTGGTGAGTCGCAGGCTAAAGCTGCAATGGCTCAGTCGAAAGCCGATGGTATGCGGGCACAGCTTGCTGAGTCAGTAGCCAGTACAAACTTGGAACTCAACGCCTATAAAGCCGAGATGGAAACCCGCGTTGAGTTGGCAAAAGCGTTCATGCAAGGTGCCGCAGGTATAGGTCAGGCAACGGCCTCGCTTGCATCTAGCGCATTATCCGGCATTAACGCTATGGCAAGCAAGGTCGAGCAAGAGTAGTTTGCGGTATAATTATTAAACAAAGTTTAATTCATCGGGCCGGAGACTCTTCATGGCTAAACGCAAGAACATCCCAGGGCCAACGGATACCGTGCCTGCATTATTGACTCCCGGCGAGCATGTCATGAATCGTGAAGCGGTTGCTTTGTTAGGGGCTGAGAACTTGGAACGAGCCAACAAGATGGGGCTTGCGATGCGTAATCATGTGCAGGGGTTTGCGCTGGGTGGAGTAGTAGCGCCCGAACAGAAGTTCGCCAGCATATTGCGCGGAAACACAACAAACGAGCCTATTCAAGGGTGGAACGCTAGAGAGGCTGAGTTCAAAGGGTTTCTGGATAAGAACGGCCTACAAGGGCAGTCTAAGATTTACGACTCTGCCAGCTTCAACGAGAAGCAGAACATGATGGGTCGCTACAACACGAATGATGGGTTCAAGTTGCAGCAAACAGGCCCGACGGCATTTGGTTCTACACCTGAACAGGTGGCCGAACTTAAAGCCAAGAATCCCGCTATGCAGGTGTACGGCATGGACTCGCCTCAATATACTGCATACAAAGAGCGTGGCGACCAAGCAAAGGCGAATTACGATGTGATTAAATCAACGGCTGCATTGCAGTCGTCAGCGCCTCCCACGTATGCCCCAGTCTCGGCAGCACAAAAAGCTGAGTGGGCGACCGGTGCTGGGAAAGTCAATCTGGCCAATGAAGCAGCAGCTAAGTCTCTAGCAGATAAAAACGCACAGACTATGGCAGACGCGCAATCCAGTATGGACGAGATGAAGCGGATGTCGGCAATCGGTGTGGCTAACAACGCCGCCAATGCTGCAACGGCCCAAAGACCGACCACTATGGCCCCGTTGATCTCGGACGCGGATCGTGAATGGAAAGCCAGTGAAGCCGATAGAAAGCGTAGTGATCCTTTGCACTATATGGAAGCCTTAGCGCCGTCGTTAAGACCTACGCCTCCTGCGAATCCTATTGAGGATAAACTCCAGCAGTTCCGGGGTACTTTGGACGATTACGGCAAGAAAGTATTTGACACATCGGATTACAACAGCAAGATGAGCTGGTATGGCTACCATAACGATTCCAACTTAAAACCTAAAGATATCGCCCCAGGTGTGTACGCGCAAGGGACTCCTGAGGGGGATGCGGTCAGCGCAAAATATAAAGCCTGGAATGACCAGATGGCGGAAAACGATAGGAAGCTGAAAGAGTCAGTCGCCGCCGCAACTGCCGATCCCAATAGCGGGTTTAATCGCGGCGCGTGGTGGAATCAACCGTGGGCTAAGCCCAGTTCAAATCTAGGTAATTACGACGACGGCACTCCAGTTAATTCGGTACTGGGGCAAGAGCGTAGAAATAAGGGCGTATACACACAGGGTTTGAATAACAGACCCGCTACATCTAGCGCATCCACTACACCTATTGGTGCCGATCGCGAAAGCGCGCTTGGTAGTTTATATAAAAACGAGGTAGCTCCTATGGGCAAACCTATCGGTCTATCCGAAGGCGGCGAAGTGCCGTATTACTATCAGCCCGGTGCGCGTAATGTCTACGGGGGGCGTGACTTACAGCCCTCGCCGGTAGCGGCTATTCAGCCTGCTGCCCAGATCAAGAACGCAGGGCAAACCGCCATGCGCGACGGGTCGTCATATTACGGCAAGCCATCGACTAAACCTTGGGGCAGACCCGTCGATAAGGCGTCATTACCCGCGCCGCCAGTGCTGATAGCATCGCAAGCTACGAACGCGATTCGAGGTGATGTAGTGCCTGTGCAAAAAGCACCTGAGCAACCGCGTGAGGCTGCACGTGAGTGGGGGCATGTTAGAGAAGAAGCTCCGGCTCCTGTGCCTGGAGTGGACTTGGCGCCTATTGAGCATGGGCCTAGGTTTAGACATAGCGATATGGTTGATGTTGGGGTTCAGGGGTTTGATGAGGGGGGTAGAGTGAAAAATCTTGATTATATTCAGCCAAGGCCGATTCAAGGCTGGACGCCTGAGCAAATGATTGGTGAGCAGGGCGTCGAAGATGTTAAACAAGCCGCTCAAACAGGAAAGCAGTTCGCTCTTGGACTAGGCAATTACATCATGCAGCAAGCTGGAAATGCCGCCGATGTTACTAAAGGCACTATGCAGGCCGCAAGAGATCGTGTTAGCAATCGATTCAAAGACACCCGCTATGGAGCAGTAGGCGGCGCGGCTAATGTTGGCCTGGGCGTTGTTGAAGACCTTGGGCGCGGCATTGACGCAGCAATTATAAAGCCCCTAGCAAAAGTAGGCTCAGGGCTGGGCCAAGCTGCTTATGACAAAATAAATCCACAACAGCAGTTTGTTCAAGCCCCGCCACAGCAAACGCCAAGCGTGGAGCAACCGGCTGCAATGAACCCAGAAACCAAAGCCTGGGGCGATCGCTCTATTGCCAATATCCGCGAAGGCGAGCGCAATCGCATGGCGGCTAGAGAGAAAATGCAATCCATGATTACCGACCGTCAAGCACGGGCGCAAGGCGATTTGGATGCAAGAGCCGCACAACAGGCGCAGCATCAGGCATGGCTAGACCGACCTGCTGACTACGCAAAAGGCAGCTCACCCAGTTACACGCAAAGCCCTAATGGCACGATCATGCGCGACGGACAAGCCACAGGATTAGGCCAGCCCGCGCCACGCTCACGCGAAGATGAACAAGCGATTCGTGACCGCCTTACCGACACCTACACTCGCCATCAATTACGCAACAACCCGCAGGCATTGGCGCACTATGCGGCCAGTCGCGGCAGTAGCGATGTAAGCCGTTACCAAGCGGATAAGACTTTCGAAAACGCCGGCCTGGATCGTGCTGCTAGAGCGGATGAAATGAATCGTAGCTTTGGCATTCAAGAGCGCGGCCAACAATTCGTCGAGGACAAATACAACGAAGAGCGTGGCGATGGACAGTCAACGCGAAAACTTGCTGATTATGTAGCCGGTCTTGAATTGGCTGCAAGACAAGGCGACGAAAAGGCTATTAACGCTTTGAAAACCTGGATGGCTTTGAATACCAAGCCCAAAACGTACGAACAAGCCAAGGAAAAACTCACTGACGCCAATGGCAATGTTATCGAAAGGACGGTGGGATCATTTGATAATCAGACCGGAGCTATTACCAAAGCACCCGGAGCTTACACGCCGCAAGATTATGCTGATTTTTACGGCAAATTGTTATCCAAGTTTGGCGGCGATCAAGAAAGAGCTATGCAGGAATACGCATCCTTCTTTGCAAAAAATCAGGGATAAGACATGGGCTTATTTGAAGAATACGAGGCGTCGCTTGGAAATTCTCAACCAAGCGCAAAGAAATCGCTGTGGGATGAATATCAAAGCCAGCAGCCCAATAAAGACCAAGGCGGCTTTCTAAGTTCTGCCGCTGGCGTTGGCGGCTCATTGCTCAAAGGCACAGGCCAAGCCCTGAAAGACGTGGGCGTGACAGGATTGGGCGAAGCAGCGATTCAAAAAGGCGCAGACATTGAAGAGCGCAATAGGCCGACTGTTCAAAGTTTTAGCGACATCCCAGAGCATCCCGGCAAATGGATCAGCGAGTCGGCTGGACAAATGGCTGGACAGGCTGGAGCGGCCTTAGCAGGCGGCTTAACAGGCCGCGCTATTGGTATGGGTCTTGGCGCATTAACTGGCCCAGCCGCGCCGGTCGTGTCGCCTATTTTGGGCGCAGTCGGTGGATACTTGGGCGGTAACGCGCCTATGCTGTTGCAAGAATACGGCAGCGAACGTGAACAACAAGCACAGGCCGGTATCGATGACAAAGGCCGTGCGTTAGCCGGCGCAGCATTAACCACAGGGATCGAGAATATCGGCGGTTTCAAACCGGGAGGCATGGCAGGCGCGGGCAAGCAAGTGTTTAGCGACATTGCTGGTAAGAGCCTCAAAGAAGGCGCGAAAATCGTCGGCAAGAAAATGCTCAAGTCTGGCGTTGAAGAGGGATTGGAAGAAATCCCACAACAATACACGGGCGCATGGGGCGGCGGTCAGGATGTCAAAGACCTGGCTACAGCGCAAAACTTGGAACAAGGCTTATTTGGCGCAGCAATGGCCTTCCCTGGCGGCGCATTATTCGGCGGCGCAAATACACTGGCCGATCATTACAGATCAGGCGGCGAAACAAAACCCATCTGGGAAACTCCCTCATACACCGACATCCCCAATGAAACCACTCAACAACAAACGCAATCAAGCCCTGCTAACCCTGGCGTTGGTTTGGGCGGTATGCCAGCGAATCCTGTTCAACAGCAAGCGGATGTAACACCGCCCACAACCGGACTAGGCGAAGCCCCGCAAGCCGAAGTCAAGGTATCGCCAATGACCGGCGAACCCACACCCGCACCTACCGGCCCACTGACGGCCGCGCTCGACGCAGGCGCGATTGTGCAGCGTGCTACCGTGCCTGGGCTGGGCATTCAACAAGCCATCGATCAACAATATCAGGATGGCGGTTATAATCCTATGGCGGGCGCATGGGAAACGCCCAATGGTGAACAAGCGGCTAAACAATATCAAACCGACCTGGCCTATTTCCAAGCCGAGCAACAGGCATTGGCGCAAAAAGAAGCCGAGTTGCAAGCGATGGAGCAAAACCCAGACGCTAACCCCGCAATGATCAAGCAGTACCGCAAAGCCCGTGCTGAAATCGAACAAGAACGCCGCAACAAGATCGAGCAATTCCGCGAAGGCTTAGGCTTTAGCCTTGTTTCCAACACGTCAGGCGATGCCCGTAATACGCAACTAGGCGACCAATTATCGCAACTACTCTATCCAACGAATGCTCAAGATACTCAAGAACCTACTCAAGCCAAACCGCAAGAACAAGCTCCTAACCCAGCTCAAGACGTATCACCAACAGAAAGCCCAGTTCAGTCAACGCCTAACCAAGAGGTAGCCAGCAATGAAAACCAAGAAACCCAGCGGCAAGAAACCCATGCCCAAACCAGTCAAGAAGGGCTGCTAAACGAAACAACACCCTCGGCATCTACTGAGGGCGATTTTCAACCCACGCATACGATAGACGGCACACCCGTTCGTCAGATTGGCGAAGATTTGGATCAAGATGCCGAAGGCACCGAATGGGAAGATACCTACCAACAAGCAACCCCGTTGCAAGGGGGAGACAATGCCATTCATACCGGAAGAAGCGCTACAGAAACGAATCAAGGAACTGGAGACAGCACTGGAGAATTTACAGGACGAGAACTACCGACTGATGGAGGAAGTGCTGATGCACGAAGAGGATTTGCTGATAATAGACCTGCAAGCGATGACGGAGGGCTATCAGGGAACGGGGACAATAATAATCGATTCGATAGACGAGCATTAGATGAAACGACGAATATCAATGTTTCGCAAACGGAAACTCCTGCAAGTGAACTTCCTTCGCTGGAAGATACAGCATCAGCTACAGGAGCCAATGATACTCAGACGCCTGTGGTGGATGCGAGCGTTCAACAAACTCAAGCTAAAGCCCAAAAGCCTACTGCCACAATCCTGAACGCCAAGAACCAAGAGCATTACGTTCAACAACAAATCAAGCAGTACAAAAAAGACCATCCCAATGCGTTGCCCGATGTCATCAAAGACTACCGCAATCAAGTTATGGCCAGTTATGAAACTGACTATAACAACGCCTTAGCCAATGAATCGTTTGACTATTACGCCAGCTTGCCCGAGAACAAAAAACTGTCTCAAAGCTTTCTGGTTGACAGCTACAACGCCCTACGCAAAGACGCCGGATTAGATGCCTATGACCCGAATGCGCAACCCGCACCGAAAACCGATTCTAGCGTTCCTGGACAGACGACGCCCAGAGTATCCGCTGCTGACGTATCTCAGGATGCCAATATCGAATCTGTGGTTGGTCGTGCCGCTGGGCAAGATCAAACGGTATCGAACAATCAAGGCGTTCAAGTAAATAAAAACATCACTGCCTTCAAACGCCACTACAGCACGCTGGATGAAAAGCAACGCGCCGACCTGCGTAAACGCATCAGCACCGGCATTCAGGCCAAGCAAAAGGCCAATGAAGATCGCCAGCATTTGACCGAACGCTTGCAGGCCGTTGAGCAAATCGACCAAGCCCATGATGAAGTCAAAAAACTGGGCTTCCCTTCGCTACAAGACGTGCGCAAGGCAGCGCAGGATCGCCGTAACAGGCCGTGGACGAAAGAGCTATACGACCAGTACCACCAAGCCGCCGTTGCGCTTGTAGGCGCTAATGCACAGCTTGCGATTGATGATAGCAATACCGTGCGCCATGAAAATCGTGTGGCCGGATCAGTGGCGATTCTAGCGAAAAAACTGGGCCTGCATAAAGATCAAGTCGTCCGTGCTACCGTCGCCTCCCTGGGTCACGACCTGGGCAAAAAAGGCATGAAGGCCATTATTGATAAACACGAACCACTGACGCCTGATGAATTCGGCATCATCCGTAGCCACCCCGAATTGACGCGCCAAATCATGCGCGAAATGGGCTTGTCTGAAGATGTCATCAAAACCGCATCCGAACACCACGAAACCAAGACAGGCGGCTATCCCGCGCACGGGGCCGCGCCGGATTTCACGTCGCAAGTGGTACAAACCGCCGACGTGGCCGATAGTTTGATTGGCGGCAAGAACTCAGGCCATGACTACCCCTTGCGCTTCGAAGGCCAAGAACTGCCCCGTACCGTCGAAAATGTCATCCGCATCATGGACAGCATGGCGCAAAAAGGCGAACTGAACACCGAAGTCTATGACGCCTACAAAGCGATGCTGATGAAGGGTGAAATCCCTCATGCCCAAAAACAAGAACTCGAACGCAATGGCGATGTGCCTTGGGTGAGAGTTGAGCATAATAAGTTGTTGGGCAAGGGAAATAATTCAGAGCCAACAAAATCCGAGCCCAAAGAAACCGAATTTCATGGCGTCAGAATTTATCCAATCAATATCAAAGGCAAAGATTATTACGCGGTTGAAACCGAAGAAAATAAAGCAAACCGCTTGGCCGGCGACAGAAACCGTGGCGGCGATGAACTCTATGAAACACTGGATCAAGCCAAGGTCGCCGCACAAAAACAAGTTGAAAAAGCCAGTTTTAAAGAGTTTCAGCAAAAACTGGTTGACGAGTCTAACAAGCAAGAGCAGGCCAAACAGTCAGAACGCGCCAATATCGACGGATTTATGGATGACGCCAATCCAATGGCTAAAGGCCGCGCAATAAGCGCATTGAACAAAGAGGTCAACTATAAAGGCAAAGTCACGACCATTAAGGAGCTAGTACGCTCAAAAGTCAAAAACGGCGAAACAACCAGCACAGAGGAAGAGGATAAAATCAAGCCTATGTCACGCATAGCCTACTTCCGCGCTGATAACAAGCGGCAAGCAGAGCACGACAAAAAGGTTAAAGAAGGTGGCAAGGTTACGGTCTACTATGTGGGCAATACCAACCTTGGCAAAACCGCTTATGACTATGCAAATCATCTAATTGTCAAGCAACAGTCAAGCAACAGTCAAGAAAATCCTTCAGAAAACCAAACTAACTCAGAAACAACCGCGAAAGAAACTAAGAAAACCAAAGCCGAACAACCAGGCAGCGGCAATGGGAAGCAAGAGGGTAAGGCTGTTGAAGCTATGAGTATGGCGGAATACGGCCATTCTTTAGGATTGACCGAAGAAGAAATAGACGATGCTTTGATTGGAAAACGTGTCACGGTGAAAACGCCTTATCTGGATTTAATCAACGAATTAAAAGGCGTGATTGAGCAACATAAAAACGAACTTAAAAAACCATTGACGGGCAACGCTTCAAAACAATATGCCTATCAGGACAAAATTAGATATTGGAATTCGATGCTAGATACCGTCAATGCGGCGGCTAGAGAATTTGAGAATCCATTTTCGATTAAAGTTGAAACCAGTAAGAACTATGCCAAGTTAGCGCCTTCTTTGAAAAAATCCTATGGCACATTATTTGACGGTGTATTAACAGGCGATAAGGCGAGATCAGAAAAATATCAAGCAGAAGCGATTGAAAAGCGCAAATTATTGGATGCTTATGCAGAAAACAAAAAAGGTCAACAAGCGCAAGGCGACAAAACAACACAATCAGATAATATAACGCCAGCAGAAATCAAAACCCCTGCCATCCATATCGAAGGCGCAGGCGTCGAGCGTGTAACGCCCAATGTTGTCAATAACGCCATGCAAAAAGCGGCTGAACGCAAACACACCAGCAAAACACAAATGCGGGAATGGCTGGTCGGTGAAATTGATAAAGCCATCTTGAAAGCCAATGATTATAGCGAAGCTGAAATAGCAAAAGAGCTTGAAGAAAAAGCAATTGCAAGGGCTAAACTGGCTTTGGCCGCAGCGAAAAACTACAAGCCGACACCCGCAGAACTTAATAAAAAAGCCGATGAATACCGTGGATGGGAAACAGTAGCATGGATTAAAAACGAATACGGACAAGTCACCTTTGATGTTCCAGGCGACGGACGATTCAAAGTCTTGAATACCAAGGAGCATCTTGAATCTTTCAAGCAAAAGGTATTGGCATCCCCTGGATTTAGGGAATCCCGTGACGCCAAAGGCACGCGCCAACCTTCACAAGCGCAAGCAGACTCCATCAAAACCGCAGAAAAATACATTCGTGAGGGCGAGTATGATTTTGCCGCGCAAGTGCTATCGAATGCCGGTATTGATGTTGCTGCTTTGGATGATGTGCTAGGAAAATTCAAACCAGAAGCCGCAAATGCTGTACGGCAGGCGATGGCCAGCAATCAAGAACCCCAACCCGCCCCCTCCGAAGTCAAAGCAGAGGAAACAAAGCCAGCGCCCGATAATCTACTAGACGCGCATACCGAGCTATGGCGCAGGGTTCATGCGGGTGAGGTTAGTGCTGATGAGTTACGTTCTAGTTTCGAAGCATTGGTTGAAAGCGAAGCAGTCGTAAAAGCAGAGTTGTCTAAATTCACCAAAGAACAATTGGCCCGTCGCATTCGTTCCTATATTCGTCCTGATGCAAAAAAACAAGATTTAGTGGACGATGCTTATGAATCTATGATCACTGATTACTGGATTAGTGATGATACGTTCAGTTACTCCTATGGGTTTGGAAGCAAGGAGACAGTGGCACAAATAAAAGCCAAGAAGGTTCGCCAATTCCTTTCCACTTTAACCGACAAAGCCATAGAAAAATATGTGGCTGAAATTAAGGATGCTGTCGAGGCTAGAGCCAAAGAGCGCGCCGAAATGATCGAAGGCTTAAAAGACCCTAAAACACTGGATGACTTTCAACGCCTACTGAAAATAAAAACCGGCGAGGGCATGAGCTATCAAGACGCCCGCATGTCATTGACGGTTGAGCAACGCGAAGCCTTCGACACATTGGCCGCTGCTGCAACACGCAGTCAACGCCAAGCGCGAGCTGATCAACAAAAAGACGTTAAAGCGACCGTACAAACCACGACCGGCGATATTGTCGAAACCAAGCATACTAAAACCGGCGAGGATTTATTCGTCGTTAAAGCCGCCGAACGAGTAGAGCGCGATACCTACAACCAATGGAACGCAACGGCTAAACGCTTGGGCGGCTGGTATTCGTCATTCCGTGGCTCGGGCGCTGTGCCTGGGTTCCAATTCAAAACCCGTGAGAATGCTGAAGCGTTCTTGAAATACCTGGGCGGCGATGTCGAGCAGGCCAAGCAAGTGGCGAAAGAACGTCGCGATGCGTATGCTGATGACAAGTCACAAACTGCCGTTGAGCGCCTAAACGAAATGGCCGACAGGCTGGAAGAGAAAGCCGACGAGTCGTTGAGTCAAGATCGAAAAACGAATACCGCTCGTCGTGCAGGCATGGCGGATAGAGCAGAAGCGGCTGCAAGGAGCGATAAAGCAATGGCGCAAACCATGCGCAATATCGCCCATGCCATCGAAAGTGGCGCAGTTCAATTCCTAGATCGTGTGCGCCAGAAAATCCAAGTCGAGATGCTGCAAGGATTTGTTAGTGCCGCACAGTATGACAAGATTAGAAAACAAGACGATGGCAAAGGTAGACAACCAGACTATAACAACAAAAATTATGACGCTGAAACCGCTGATTACGCACAATTCCCAAGTTATACGGCTTTCCGCTCAGACCTAGCCAGTTTAGGCCGTCAGTTGCTTGAAATCGACGGCACGAAAAAACTCGGACAACAGTTGATGTCGGTTGCTGATGATGTAACCGACGCCTATCTTGGATGGGCAAAAGAGAATCTGCACAAGGTCAGTACATTCAGAACGCAGGACGGAACGGTTGCATCGTTTAAGTCAAAAGCAGATGCAGAAGCATCTATCTCAAGATCAGGGTTCAAAGGAAAAGCAATCGTACTGCCCGTTAAGCGTGGTGATAATGTCATTATTCTAAGCCCATCAGAAGCCATGAAACGCGGCTTGTGGAAAGGCGACAACGACAAACGCATTACGCTATCCAGCGAATTTGGCGCGGAGCTGGTTGAAAAACTGGGCAAAGCCAATCGCCGTGGCTCAAAAGTTAACATCCCTTGGCAATTTGAAACCGCTTACGACAAACAAAAACGCCTGAATGCAATGGGCATTGCCACGCCTGCCGAGCTACGCGCTGCCTTGCGCGAGTTCATTGGTTTGCGCGAAGCCCCTAAAGAAGCTGACAAGATCAAAGAAATGGAACGCGCCATGATAGGCCGCGCCAATGACGGCTTGGATTTCTTCCCAACGCCTGCCGGAACCGCAGATCAAATGATCGAGGCGGCGGATATTCAGGAAGGCATGAGTGTATTGGAGCCATCCGCAGGGATGGGGCATATTGCCGATCGCATCCGTGAAACAGGTAATGAACCTGATGTTGTTGAATTGTCCAACAAGCGAAGGGAGTTATTAGAGGCCAAAGGCTTTAATGTGGTCGGTCAAGACTTTATGGAAGTTGCTGGACAATACGACCGCATCATCATGAATCCCCCTTTCGGCGACCGTCGCGATGCCGAGCATGTCATGCACGCTTATGATTTGCTCAAACCCGGAGGCCGTCTTGTGACCATCATGGGCGAAGGCGTGTTTTTTGGTAATGACAAAAAAGCTCAAGCCTTCCGAGATTGGCTGGAAGAGCGCGGCGGCACTGATGAAAAACTGGAAGAAGGCACGTTCAAAGACCCATCATTGCCTGTACAAACCAGCGTCAACGCTCGCATGGTGGTAATTGATAAGCCTGAGTCAGATGTAAAATTCAGCCGCACTCAATCCACAAAAGAGGCTTATGAGAAAAGGATTGGTGAGTTATTCAAGTCTGAAAAGCCTATTGGCGCTATCAAGGTATTAGATAAAAGTGATATTTTAGATATGCTTGGATACAGAGGAGAGCCTTTGTATCTGAACGAAAAAAAGGTAATAGACAGTCGATTTAACCATCAACTAACGGCAGAGCATTGGAAGAAAATCCCGGAATGGCTTGATGACCCTGCTTTGGTTTTTGATTCGTTTACCGTAAAAGGTAGGCTTGTTGCCGTAGCGCCAGAAACGATAGACGGGAAGCCTGTTTACATTATCCTTGATCCAAACTTTAAGTTGAACAGGTTAACAGTTCAATTATTGTTTAATGCTTATGAGGATAAAAATAAAAAACATCCATTTGAAAAATGGGTCGGAGAAGGGCTTTTAAGATTTGAAGATGATAATAAAGTCAGCTCTTTGCGTACGAGAGAAGGGCTGCAATTGCCCAACCTGGTTCACGCAAAGAACAGACTAGGTTTTAAAATACTTCATAGGTCTGATCTTGTCAAGTACCGTAACGCAAATCAAGCAAAACATAGCACAGGATCGCAGAACACCACTGGCTCCACCGTCACCCAAGTCAAATCCTGGCTATCACGCCAACAACGGGCATTGATGCAGGCGGGAGTTCTGAAGGTAGCGCAATCCGCACAAGAAGCCATCGATTCAGGCGCATTACCGTTCAATGCAGGCAATGGCATAGAAGGTTTCTACAATCCAAAAACCGATGAGCTGTGGGTCATTGCGGATAACGTCAACCAAGATAACATTCAGTCCGTACTCGCCCACGAACTCCTCCATCGCGCCGAAGCCAAAGACCCCAAAGTCAAAGCCGCTATGGAACGCTTTGAAAGCGATGTTAAGCGTCGTTTCCAAAAAGCGGCACAAGGACTAGGCACACCGATTGAGCGCGAAGCCTATGCCCGTGTCGTCAATGCTAACACCCCTGTCAAAGACCAGCTCGAAGAATTCCGCGCTTATCTGGTATCCGCTTACGCCAAAAACCCCAACAGCATCATCGGCGTATTGCGTAAAGCCTTCAATGATTTCGTCGCGGCGATTCGCGCCTTCCTAGTGCGCAATGGACTGGACGGGGGCTTTATCAAATCCTTGAGCGCAGCCGACCTCATGGCGATGTCGAAGTATGGGGCGAAGGTGGCAAGTTCTAAAACGGAACTTACCACTAACGGCATCAAAGCCAGCACCAAGCCTGCCATCGAAAAAACTGTCTCATGGTCTAAGGATAGAATTGACAGGCTAATGCGTCAGTATGCCTACACCATGGATGACAACAAAACAAAAGCCTTTTCAACATGGCTTTCACCTTCTGATTTCTTGGCGGCGACAACCACAAAAGAATACCGACAGGCACTTGAAAACGAGCGCGAGCCTCTTAGGGAAAATGACCTGAAGTCGGATGAACCAATACGGCTTTATGTCAAAGAGACATCAGAGGAAGGTGTTTATCAGATTACAGGACATGAAGGCAGGCATCGGATGATGGCTTTGAGAGATGCTGGTGTTGAGCGCGTGCCTGTTGTGCTTGTGCTTGACAGGCCGCTCGGCAACGCGCAATCGGTTGAAGAGCCGTATTTCAAGGCGCAAATACATGATGGAGTAAAAAGCGAAAGAGGCTTTGACAGCAATTACATGACGCCAATTAGCTGGGCATACAAGTCCGAACTTGACAGCAATTTTGGTCGAGATGCAGACATCCGCTACAGCATCGCCTCCCCTCAAGAAATCTTCGATTCCCTGAACGAGATTAAACAAACCGCACCGGATAAGGCATTGACCGCTCTAAGCAAAGCCATGGGCAAGGCGAAAGAACTGGGTCTGGGCGCATTGACACAGAATCAACTGGTCGAGATCGGCTCTAAAATCCTGCCCGTGCTGAAAGACTTTGCCAACGCGGTGAATCAATACAACGTCACCGAGGCACGTTATCACAAACAAGCTGATGGCATTGCGGAGCGTTGGGCGAAACTACCCAAAGCCACCATGATGGCTATCTCAGACATGATGCACGACATGACGGTGATGGAAGTTGATCCACGGAAACCTGAACCCGTGTTGAACAAAAACGGCACTAACGGTATCGCCATCAGACAGCATCAAACATTGAAAGCCCGTTGGGATAAGCTGTCACCCGAAGCGAAAACCATCATCAACGACGCCGAGAAATTCCACAACGATGTGCAAAAGGCGTTAGTGCAATCCATCACCGACAAGATTGAAATGTCCGGGATGCCTGCCGAGAACAAAGAGCGGCTGATTCGCGATCTTGAGTCCAAGTTCAAAACCCAAAAAGGCCCATACTTCCCGTTGATGCGTTTTGGTCGCTACTGGGTCAGCTATGAAGGTGGCGTCGAGTTCTTCGAAAGCGAAAGAGAACAATCGCAATTCCGTGAAAACAGCGGCAAAACCATCAAAGGCTACGGTAAATCGCTGCAAAACTTCCAACAAGTCGAAGGCGTGGACGTGGCGTTTGTCGAGGATGTCAACGGCCTGATTGACAAACTGGACATCGAGCAGGCTGAAACATTGAAAGACGGCATCTTCCAACTATACCTGACCGCATTGCCTGAGCAGTCGATGCGCAAACATTTCATCCATCGCAAGAAAACCCCCGGCTGGGAGCGCGATGCCTTGCGGTCGTTTGCGAAAAAAGCCTTTCACGACGGCAAGCAATTAGCCAAAGTCCAATATACGCCTGACATGCGCAAAGTGCTGAACGATGCGAAAGAAGTGATTGAAACCGGCAACAGCCCCGACAGAACCAAAGCGCTGAAACGCCGCATTGAACTGATCACCGAATTACTCGACCAACTCGACAATGGAGTGGATTATGCTGATTTATCCAAAGAATACCAAGATGATGGCGACTTAGCCGTTATTCGTCGCTTCTCGCGCTATACGGACGAAATGGATCGCGAGAAAGCCTTGGGAGACTACCTTGGCGAACAAGAAGCCTTGCTCGAACAGGTAGAGCGTTATCAGCAACACAATAGCCGCGAATCCGCGACCGACATCGTGGACGCTTTGAACGAATCATTCGAACACATGATGAAGTCAAACACCAGCCCGTTGACGAATCTCATCAACCAAAGCGTGTTCACGTTCTTCTTGGGCTTTAACCCTGCATCCGCCATCGTCAACGGCGCACAAACGCCACTAGTGGCTTTGCCGGTGATTGCTGGACGCCATGGCTTCATCAAAGCCAGTCGCGCCATGGCCGACGCTGTGAGCGATTTTTTCAGCAACCGTAAAGACGGTGAATTCAACATTCAGAACAACCTAAAAAACAAAGGCGAACGGGCGATGTACGATGCCCTGGTCGCCAATGGCACTTTTGACCGCACCCGCTCGCATGACCTTGCAGGCTTTGCCGAAGAGGGCGCAGAACACGGCACTTGGCGCAGAACATTGATGAACGCCTCGACTTATATGTTCCATCATGTCGAAGTCGCCAACCGAGAGATTACCGCCTTGGCCGCGTACCGTATGGAATACGCCAAAACCGGCGATGTGAATAAAGCGATTGAGTATGCCGATAATGTGGTGAAAGGTACTCATCTCGATTACAGCTCGAACAATCGCCCTGTCCTGTTCCAAGGCAATGCCGCCCGCGTGATGCTGCAATTCAAGATGTATTCGCAAGGCATGACCTATCTGTGGGGCAAACAAGTGTATGACGCCATTGCAGGCGACACCAAAGAAACCAAAGCACAAGCCCGTAAAACCGTGATGGCCTTGACCGGCGTGCAAGTGGCCGCAGCAGGTGTATTGGGCTTGCCCATTGGCGGCGTTCTGATGGCCGCGCAAGCCTTGGCTGGATTAGGCGACGATGACGATGATCCCGTAGACGTGGAGCAAGAAATTCGCCAAGCCTTAACCGCTGTATTCGGCCCTGACATCAGCCGCATGATAAGCCGTGGCGTGGCCAGCGAAACCGGCATCGACTTTGCTGACCGCTTGTCATTGCAGGATTTGTGGATTCGCGAACCTGACAAAGATGTGGAAGGCAAAGACGCCAACTATTACCTGATCAAAACCTTGTTTGGCCCATTAGCAGGCATCACCGAGAACATGCTAGTCGGGCTAAAAATGATGCAAGACGGCAACGCCGAACGTGGGCTTGAAAAAATGCTTCCCAATACCTTGTCCAGTGCCTTGAAAGCGGCACGGATGGCCAGCGAAGGCGGGGCGACATCGCTGCAAGGCAATATGATCTACGAAACCAATGCCTATGAAAAAGGACTGCAAGCGTTAGGCTTCAAGCCTTCTGGCTTGGCTGAACAGCAAATCAAAAACAGCGCACTGAAAAACCGTGAATCAGCGATCCTCGACACCAAATCACGCCTGATGGGTATCGCCGCCCGTGCCAAAATGAACGGCAACGCCGAGCGTTATCAGGATGCGATGGAGGATATTGCCGCATTCAACGAGCGCAATCCCTCGATGCGGATCACGCAGAAAGATGTAATGGAATCCGTCAAGCAGCGTAAGGCCAGCCAACGCAAGTCTGAGGACGGCATCGTGATCAACAAAAAACTGAACTATATCAGGGCGCAAGAGGCGTACTAGGCCAAAGTGGCAACCTGCGTTGCATGGTATAATTGAACAAAGTTAAATTGAGGTTGTGCCATGATCAACACGGCGTTTGAATGGGCTGAAATCGTTTTAATGGCGCTGCTCGGCAGCATGACATGCGTGATCATCGGCTTGATTGCCGTGGCTATGGCGTTGTTTTATGTTGGGCTGTCGGTTTGGTATCTCGATATTAAATATCTGAAGGAATGATATGAATTATTCAGCATTGAAAGCCGCAATCCTGGCAAACGCCGATTGCACCCAATATGTCGTCACGAATGACATGCCCAAAGACCCCGACTATTACGCAAAAGATGCGGCGATTGCTGCCATATTCAACGCGCCAGTCGGAATACGACTGGTTGAACGCTTCGAAAACGCCATTGGCATTCTGTCGGCATTGGGCGCGATCACGGGTGCGACGATTCTTGAAAAGCTGGATCAAGCCAAGGCCGGTATTCCTGCGCTTAAATGGGCGATGCTGGCAATGGACGACCCGCAGGGCGTCAACTTGGGTGACCCTGAGACACAGGCGATGCTCGATGATTTAGCCACTGCGAATGTCATCACGCAAGCAGAAGCAGATGCAGTCAAGGCTTTAGCCGTTCAACCCTCGTCGTTGGCTTATGAAACAGTCGGGCAGCCGATTACCGCTGCTGATGTCAGTATTGCATTGAGGAATTTCTAACATGGCTATTACCCGCAATCAATCACAAGTTACGTGGTCATCAGCTTCAACGCTGTCTGTTACATCCGCGACAGAGGTTGTTTCTGATGTCATCACGCTGGACGCAACCTGTGTGTCACTAGCGATCACCGTTAGCGCTGACAACGCCGGCACACCCGCATCAGGCGATACTGCCGTATGGCGTATTCAGTGGTCTACAGGCGATGTGCTGGCTAACACGGGCGACGACTACGACACCAGTGAACACGCGCAATACCTGACGACGCTTGACACCTATAGCACGAACACCCCAGGCGAAGATCCCGCTCGACGCACTATCATCGTGGATGTAGTGGCACAGAAGTTCAAATTGGCTGTGACGTGTGCAAATGCGGCGACACGTAACGTCACTGTCGCCGCTAGAATCGAAGAGCAACGGGCTTCGTAATGGCTTTGTACGTCCCTGAGCGGAAGGTTTGGACAGGAAGCCGAGCGCGATCGCTTTCGATAAATGATAACCACGAATTATCTAGGTATATCAAAGTAGCGGTTGCAAGTGGTACGTGCTTTGAGCGCGTCAGTGACACGGCGCTAACAAAAACATCAGGCATAAAAGAGGGCGAATATCTCTACAGCGCAGGAAATGCAGGAGATAAAGCCACGTTATCAACCAACTCAGGAACGCCATCTGAATTAACGATTATGTGTCGCTTTGCGCGTACAGCTATAAATCGTGAGGCTGGACTGTATTCAGACAGAAACCTAGCCAACTGGGGCTCTAACCAAGGCACTACTCTTATGGCGAGAGCGGACGGCGGGGCAGGGTTTTATGTCGGCAGTGGGTATGCTACCAAAAGCAACTTATCAACTAATGATCTGCTTTGGCATACAGTAGTCGGTACAGCAAACGTAAATGAGATTCCTACGCTTTATGTTGATGGCGTAAAAATAAGCACTCTTTCGACGTCAGCTACATTCACATCTATATCATCATCTAGTATCAATGCCAGATTATTTACGTATTACGACGAATCATCTACCAGATCACATATAGGGTACATTGATTATGTATATGTATTTTATAAAAAACTATCAGACATTCAGGTTTACAGTCTCTTAGACAACCCCCGGCAAATCTTCGCCCCTCGCAGGCAGTGGTTTGCTATCAACACCAACAGCAGCACTCTCCGCGTCCCATTCAAAACAGCCACAGGTGCAGACGATAACATCTGGCTGACGACCGACAACACCCTGCGTTTCAATAACGCAGCCGGTTATTACGATCCCATTGCATCTATATCGGTGTAGAACATGACAGCAAAAATACCAGTTCATGCAACGTATTCAGGCTCAGATTCAGATGGGCTATCTGAGTATCAAAGCAACGAAACGATCCAGGTCGATTACGGTCTGACGCTGGCGAAAGGGCACAAGATTTCGGTGGATGCCGAGAATTCATGGGGATGGGGTGACATTATCGGTGAGATCACCGCAAGAGGCGGAGCGTCTGCGCCGTTGTTCGTAGCTATCACCGGACTCGGCAATCTATACGCCTATCAATTCCCAGGCAGCACAGGCAGCAAGGAAGTTTTCATCAACTTCCATATCCCGCATGACTACGCTGATGGCACTGACATTTACCTGCACACTCACTGGATCAATGCCACGGCCACGCCAAGCACCAATAATGTTGTCTGGCAATTTGAGTATTCAATCGCTAAAGGGCACGGGCAGCAAGCGTTCCCTACACCCACCACGGTATCTGTGACTCAGGCGTGCAATGCAACACGCTACTGGCACCACATCGCTGAAACAGCGGCCATTACATCCGCGAATCTTGAAGTAGATTCGCTTGTCATGTGCCGTGTTTTTCGCGATACCGGGCACGCATCAGACACAAATACCGATACGGACGTATATCTCTTGACGTGCGACATCCATTATCAGAAAAATAAATTTGCGACGAAAAACCGCGCACCGGCGTTTAACACCTAAAGACTATGGCTTACGTCCTCAAGTTTTTTAACACGTCCGGTACGCAGGACAATATCCCGTTAGAAGCGACGGCGACTGCGTACACGCTGACGGGTAGCGCGGGGGCGTTTACACTGACCGGCCAAGACGCTGGTTTACTGAAAGATAGTATTCTGACCAGTGCAGCCGCATCGTTCGCACTGACCGGCCAAGATGCGGGTCTACTTGCAGGGCGAGTGCTAACTAGCGAAGCCGCGAGTTTCACACTCACGGGTCAAGACGCCAGCTTACTACATGACTGGTTACTGACAGGCGAGGCAGGCGGTTTCACGCTCACAGGC
>OGVN01000010.1_pt1 | contig 25233 bp, 23 predicted proteins | sample 1575751 | NCBI WGS metagenome assembly OGVN01 (sample SAMN07581530, study PRJEB24739) | freshwater metagenome | place: Singapore | collected 2015-01 | reverse complement strand
TATACTCACTGTACCCTCTTCGTAGTTTGTCGTGCTGCGTTCAATAATAATCCATTGCTTCGTACTGTTTTCTGTTATCGTAATGTCTTTGCTGTCACGTAACAGTATTGCCTCCATACTGTCGTTGAATGCCAATCCGGAATTGAGCGTCACGGTTGCATTGTCTGCTTTTGTCGGCTTGAAGTTGCTGTTTTCAGCATTACGTACTATTCCGTATCGTTTCACAATCGTCTTAAACGCACGTTGCCATCCGTCCTGAGCGAGAAATCTTACGAGGTGATTTAACTCATTCACCTCAAGGAACAAATTGTCTGAAATCTTTATTTTTGACATACTGTTTATCTGTTGTAAATATGAATCATATTCGTTGTATCCATTGGGTACAGATACCGTTCTATAATAACTGCCAATTCGTCATCAGACAACGCATTATTGTTGTTGCGAGCATAGGTGAATGTGAAGTTGTTCGCCTGAATGAACCCAAAACTTTTTGCGTCGTAGGTACGTGCCGTCTTTAGAGGAATTATGTTGTTACCACGTACAAGAGGACGAATAGCATAGTTCCATACACTATAATTGATGTTCACTCCCGACTGCGACACGACTTGTATCTTAGGCAATATGTACTTCACTCTACTGTTGTTGAAAGTAAGGTCTGTTCCTATGCCGAGATTAGTGTGTGTTCCGTACACGCTCTTGCTTCCGTAAGCGTGTATGATTCCACGAGCGAATATCCATAATTTGTTCTTCCATATCTTCAAATCCTGCTTCCAAAACTGTTGTGTAACCGTTGAACCGTCTATACTTGTGAAAGCATCCTGAACGAATTTCTTGTTCTTGTCAAAACCTTCAGTTGCAAATAGAAATTCTATTCCATTGTAATCATCATCTTCGTTGTTTATCTTGAAGGCAAAGCAAACTTCATAGTCTAATTCGCAGTCAACCAAATACAAGTTGTTTTCATTCAATGTAGAGGCTTCATCCTTACGACCGAATCCTGCACACTTCACGCTCGTTCCATACATTTTAACGACTCTCTTGTCACCGTCGGTTGAAAGTACTCCCGTTGCTCCTTCAAGCGTCACAATGTATTTCGAAAGTACGTTGTATATCTGACCAACAAAGTCACCATTCGGTGCTGTTGGAGTCTTGTTCAGATTGCTTGACTGTAAAGTTCCCTTGTACATCGGCGAGCAACGGTGCATGACCCATCCCGTCTCCCACAACTTCATCTCGTCGTACATAAGGTCGTCCCACACATTGTTCTTCAGCAAGCGTATAAATTCACCGTCAATCTGTGCCGTCGTGCCGTTCGGTAATGTTTCTCCCTTACGTGTAAATATCATCTTCGTACCACGCTGCTGAGCTTGCGACATAAGGTTCTGTGCCAAGTATTGAAGTTCCTCCAACGTGACGGTCTCTTCATTGAAATATATGCCGTACTGACGTACCTGCTCAAGCAATAGGTTGTAGTCGTAACGCATACCCTCCCAACGCTTGAAGAACTGTAGAAACAAAGTGAAGAAACGTGCCACGCTCTTAAATAGATCAATGTAGTCACGGTCTTCATCGGGGTCACGATTTTCACACCTTGTAACATAGGCAGGAATTATACCACGAAAGTAAAGTTTCTTGAATATGTTGTCCTCATATCTTGTAAAATCGGGTCTTCCTATAAGACCGTTGAATATGCTTGCACGATACGTCGGTGCGTCAAACACCATATTCGTAATCGTTCCCGTGGCAGTGAATGTCTGAAACGTGACGTCGTAGTCCAGCGTGTTCGTGCAACGTATCATCAGAACGGCAATTCCGTCTGTCATTATGGTACGTGCCATAAAAGTATTCTTGTCCTCCCATTCCGTAAAGAGCATACCGCCGTCATCGCTTATGCAGTACTCCCTCGTAATGTTCGGTGTCATATTGTCAAACAAGTCGGTAAACTGCAACGTGCCCGACAGGCGTGCCGTAAGACGAATCGTTATACTGTTTCCGGGAGTTATTACGTAATCATTGCTAAGACTGTAATCGTTGTAACGCAGGTACACGTCGTCTTGTCCGCCACGACTGTATCGTGACGTGGTGTCGGGGTCTTGCACGTCTATTATAAGTTCACCGTTCTCATTTAACGTGGCATCACTCACACCTTCTTCGTAGGTTATAAGTAGTTCTCCCTCCTTACCTTCTACATTGTCAACAATCACACCGTTCTGTCTGCTTACAAGTTCAGCATCATATATAAACGGAACCTTCGTACCGTTTACGGTCAAGTCGGGTATGCCCGCAATATGGAACGTACCGTCGTTCTTATATACTTTTGTTACTGTCTTTACACTTACTTCCATAATCTTTTATACGGTCGTTAGAACGGAACTCTGAAAGTCATAGTCTATCTCATTGGGATAGTATATTTCAGACATCACTCCGTTATTGTCCTCTATTATGTTTCCATTCAAATCTCGCATTATGAATCCACGTATGCGTGGTAGACGATACTGCGGAACCAACACGTCACTGTTCGGCGAGAAATAGTTATCCGGAACGTAACGTACTCCATCTGTCTGTTTCACGCAGTAGAACAAGTCGTCCCATTCAACCTTGTCGTCTGACTTCCAAAAGCGATAGTCAAACAACTTGTTCATCTGTATCTGTATGTTGCGTCTTACCAATTCCGTGTCATACGATGGGTCTATGTCAACCCGAAATTCAACGTCTATCGGCATCCAATTCACATTATTCAGTTTCAACGCATAGTCTCCACCACCACGTAACACGTCAGACAAGGAAAGGAAGTCTGCCGAACGGTTCAAGATTTCGTTGAACTCTGCATTCGTGAAGTCCTGACCGTTCACCGACACCACAGTAAGATTCATCCTACCGTCATCCTCAACAACCCCCTTTTCTATACGCAGAACACGATTGTTTATCTTCATAAACACTTGTTCCAAGTATGCGATTGTGTTCCTGCTCAACAGATTTATACTGTTCTTTATACGCTGACGGAAAACCTCATCGCTTTCAGCGTCACGACCTCCCGTGGCAGTGTATTCGTTCGTCACGTTGTAATGTCCATGCGGTTCGGGGGCAATTCTGTTTATCGTTAAAGGGTCTGTGTTGGTGTCGACTCCCACGCTTTCGCTACTTACTTTGGCATAGGCAAAACCGTTCATGTCAACCGTCACAGATTGGTCAAGCGTAAAGCGTACACCGTTTGTTGCCGTCAGTACGATGCTGTCCTTGTCATAATAGGTTCCTGCGGCAGCAGTCAAGCGTACATACGTGCTACTACCTACTGCACCGAAACGTGGCGACACACCACGAATGGCAGCCAAATTGTCAAGATATTCTCCAGCAGCCGTGTCTGGAAATATGTGACCCTCCACCACACTCTGATTGACCAACAGTTTCTGACCGACCTTTGCGCAACCGTAGGCAATTCCGTTCAAGACGCTTTCCTGACTGACGTCTGTAATCTTATGCGTCTTGTTGAGCAGTATTTCCAAGAATATCTGCTTTAATTCTTGTACCGAAGTTATCTTTGTTATCATATCGTTATCTTTCTATTACTGTCGTATTCGTATTTCGTACTTATGTCAACGCTCAACTGTATGCTTCCGTTACCGTCATACACGGCATCTTCAACCGTAACGTCTTCAAACAAGTCGTTTTGCATAAACGTATCACGCATTTCGGAGCAAATCTTCGTATAAGAATAGTCTCTTACGGTTCCCGAATACAACGAAGCATTGACTCCGAAGTTCATATTCTCTGGAACGTCGCCTTTCTTCAGCATTATAAGTATGTCGCACTTCTGTTCCACGTTTTCCGTGTACTTCTTCAAAGCCAAGTCGTTTTCCGCAAACGTAATCTTACGGTCAATGTCTATACCGTAGACTCTTTCTCCCGAAGGTATGTCCAAAACAGTCTCAACCACGACTTGTGTTGCATTGTTCACGAACACGTTCACGCTGCTCATACGGTCTATCTCCCAATCATTCTCATTCAAGTCGTTGTTCTGCATCAACCGTATCCACGATTCCGTGTTGTCATTGTTTGCATTGTTCACGCTATTTGCCAAGTCGTCCATCGTCTTCAGGTCGCCGACCGTTCCTTGCACTTCAACGGATTGTGTGTAACCACGTTTTGAAGGTGTGGTACGTAAGAATTTTGGAAGTATGTTTATCTTCTCAAGCGTTTCATTTATGTTTGTTACGTATTCTTGCAGTTCCCAAAAATCGCAAGTGTTCAAACGGTTTGCAAAGTTCTTGAACTGTGCGCAAGCGTTACGACACTGCACCGTCAGTTCACGTAGTTCCTTCATACTGCGTCCGTCAACACCTTCGGTCTTTCCAGCAAAATAATTATATACATTGTTGTAATCCGTAAGCATAAAGTCACGATACCGTTCAAGGAACTGTTGTAACCCGAATTTCGTTATTGAATCATATTTCAGAACTGCTGCTGCTAACATAATTTCTAAATCTGTAATGCCGCTCTACTCATATCAACCATAATATCGTTCACGCTATTCGCTATTGCACCTGCTGCAACACGTTTCAGGAATTCAGCCGTCGTAGGTGGAGGAACCAACTCATCAGCAGGGGCAACGCCTCTCATCTCTATATTGTAGTTCCATATCATATTGTTTTCCAACGACTGAGAATACGAATGTTGCAACACCTCAACCACGTATGCACTGTTCAAAGCGTAGTTACGGAACACCAAGAAATGAGGTTTATTGTTTGAATCCAACATCATATTCTGTCTTACAATCTTGTCAAGCATCCTGACCAAACCGTATCCAGTCTTTACCATCACTTCTCCGCCCATAAAGTTTATTCCAAAGTTTCCGTTTGTTATTCTCTTCAACGTGTTCTCAATTTTGTCTGGTTCACGCATACCCATTAGAATACGTAGTTTACGACCGAAAGAACCTTGTATTGATATGTCAACGGGATTGAATGTTGAATTAAACGTGGTGACTACTGCAGAAGTTGTTTTGGTTATCTGCAACATATTCGTCTGTGTCTCAACTATATTATTGGGCATCACAACGAATTCCATATATCCAACTGAATTCAGATTACCGTCAAACAGTTCCAACGAACAGTTGTAGTATTCAAAATTATCGGGAGCCATCTGATGCAGTAATGCTCTACCCATTGTCCAAGCAATTGACTGAACATTCTGTGCTGCCGTGTTCACACCACGTTTTCCTATCTTCTGTAAATAATCACCCATAATTGCCTATTTCATAACTGCTATGGAAATGGAAACGCTTCTATTACCGAGTTGATTGTGTCTATCGTAGTGGATATTGTTTCTATTACAGACGGAGGTTCTAACTCCAAGAAATTCAACTTCTCCATCGTCTTGTTCAATTTTTCTGTAAGGTCTTTGACCATCGACATCACTTGAAAGGCACTGCCTACTGCCGCAACGGTTGAGGTTGGAATTGCAGCCGCAGCCGTTGTTGAGGCTATTCCTGCAGCGACACTCGTGACTTGACTTTTCAAGTCGTCAATTTGCCGTTCAAGTTCATCAACCTGCTTCTTTATGGTTTCTTTTGTCTGTTCCTTGAATGAATCCCACGTTCCAATCTGCTGGAACTGTTCCTTCAAGCCACCGAACTTCTTTTCCATTATGGTATCAACCACATTATCACCGAACATTCCCATACGCTCTAATGTTTGAATTTCGTATCCTCTATACCAACCAATCCAGTTGCCATCCACGACGTCACGTTACCACCACTCTGTGCCACAACCAAGTCTTGTAGCACTGCTTGCGCAAACTTCTTGAATTCCGTCACGTTCATAACACCACCGTTCGTTCCGTTGTTCACAATCACGGAATTTGAATCTATCGTGACCTTACCATTCTGTATCGTAACCTTGTTACCAAATTCATCTTCATAGGTCATCCCACCGTTCTTTTTCAACGTGACAGCAGTCTTGCTTTCACCCTGCTCGTCAATACGTAGGGTAATCTCATTATCGCTCCGTAAACTTACGTTTTTCGTTGCCGTAATGACTGCCTCACCGTCACAGAATAGATTGAACTTACTGTTCTTTGAATTTGATGTCAGTCTTACATTGAAATTAGCATCTTGTTCTTTGCCACCGAAGACGTCAACGTATAGTGTTGAAGTGTTGGCATCCATCATAATCTGAACCTTGCGTTCACCTATTTGTTTTGCCACACACCATTGATTTTCCACGACGTCGTTTGGATTGTCTCCTTCGGTTATTGATGCCACAATGACGGGATATCCGCTTACGTTGTCTTTTACCCACACAACGGCAGAACCGAACTTCGTGTGGTCATCCGGAAACGTCAATCTTTGCATAACGTCGCTGTCCACTTTCACGTTTCTAAATACGGAATGACCTATACCACCGTTAATGGCAACTGTATTGGTTCTGTAACATTGTAGAACGTATGCAGAACGACTCACGTTCGGCGGAACAATAATCCAACCGAAGCCTGCCTCGCCTATATCTATCGGAGGTTTACGTATCCCCTTCTTATTTTCTAATCCTTGTAACATATCACACAATCTATTTCTCTTCTTGTAAACCAATCATCTGTCTTCTACCCATAAAATAGAAGAATGCGTCACGATTCACGTGCCATTTACTAACTATTTCTTTCATATTGTTTGCCGTTACGGCATCAATCATCTTTTCAACACTCTCATATCCCCACATAATAAGGTCAAAATACGGATTCACCTCTTTTTTATCGTAGTAATCGTAATGTTTCAAGGGTGGATTCTCACGCATTCCCTTTATCACTTGTAACGTAGTCGTTCGTTCGCAACCGTTCGCCGTTACAGAATATGAATTTGACACGCTGTCAACATAAAAGACCTCATCTGTTGACTGCAGATACACCAATGTTCCACGCTTGATACGACGGTCTCCCATAATAGTAATGCTTCCACTGCGAGTGAAGGGATTGTAAGCATTACTCTCAATCAGATAAGCAAGGTCACGTATTGCGTTCTTTGCTATTTCGTTTCCGTTACTCTTGTTCACCTCTTTGTTCTGACTTCCGTAATATCCGCTTGCTATGTAGGAATAGTAATTCGACTGTACAGCCAACGGTTTACTTCCCCAAATCTGTGCATATTCAGGAAAGAACACTGCTGGCATCACGAGCGTAATGTCTCTTGCACCATACATCTCATAATACGGAATGTACTGATACCAAGAATATATGTCCTGCGTTGACCACGAAAGGTTCATATTTACAATGTTCTTTTCTTCTACAGTAATCATAGTAAGTTGCTTCATACGTTCCCACCCCTTGCGGTCAAACGGTGGACGACGCACCATCCAATAGTACTGATTGCCGAAGGTGTCTCCGCTGAATTCAACCAAAGGTTGCTGGCAAACCGTGTTGAAGAAGTTTATTAAACTTCCCGTTGAAGTGGCGACTCCCGTGTTACAGACTTGCCGACCTTCAACACTACCGTCAACAACCAATTTTGTAATCTGCCATATTCCGGGAGCGAATCTTTCACTTACCGATTGCAACGGTTTCGGCTTGATATATTCGTAGTCGGTTTCACTTTCAACATTTGATTTAAGCGAGTCTGTTGATTCTGCCTTGTACTGTATCCCCGATGGGTTGAACCACTTGTAATTCTCATTGCCAACGAAAAAACCACCCGAACAGTAAGTCAAGTAATGCTGAGAAAGGAATATCTCAGGATTCACGGAATTCGTTGTAATCAACTGTTCCATTTCAATCTGAAGATGAAGATGCGGTCCTGTTGAGCAGCCTGCTGTTTCCTTGTCTTTCGGGTCGCCTCCCGTATATGCTATCACTTGATTCTTACCAATCCATTTCCCAACCTTTATTCCGTTTGCAATACGACTCAAATGCATATAGACCACGTATGTAGTATGTCCTGGAGCAAATGAACCTTCTACCGCAGTGAACAATGTAAGTCCGCCATCCTTCAAGGTCTTTATGTTCTGTATGTAGGTGCGTGCTGGAGCGTGTATCATCGTTCCACTCTTACATCGTATATCAACCCCATAATGGAACGTCTTCTGTTGGTTCTTAGGATGGGTTCTGTAACCGAATTCACTCGTAATGTACAAAGTGTTCATTCCACCCAAGAATCCTTTTGGAAACGTACTTATTCTCCCTTGAGCATAGTCCTTGTATAAATTACTCTTGTCTATCATTTCTTTTTCTCTTCGTAATACCAATCGTAAAACTTCGTTCGCTTGTCTCCCCAAGCGTCAAACAGACTACTCGGAACGACCTCTATGTTTGACAGTTGCGACAACACGGTCTTCAACACGAATTCAACGGTCATATACTGCGGATTGCTGAACACGTCTATATCATTGAAACGTCGCATACGATACAACGACAATTTGCCGTCATTAAGATTCTGTATGTCTCCCGTCTTACGATATTCGTTTATGTTCCAAAACACGCCTTCGGGATTTGAGCAGCAACTTGTATTGAAGAACCAACTACCGTCATCAACTATAAGTTTCATAAGGTCTCTTCCGCTGACCTCAACCGTTGCTTGACCGTTTGCGTTGCGTGTGACACGAACATCATCAACAAGACCAATCATATCAAACACGTTGTTCACAATGTCAGAACCATCTACAACACCGAATTTGCGTCTTCTATCGCTTGTCTTTACAGTAATGTCCTCGTCACCACGAGCACCCTCCATAGCAAGTTTTTCAAATGATATGAACATAAGGTCATTGTTCTGTATCAGTGATGAAAACAAATCTCCTCTTTCGCCGTTACCAATTATTTCACTCTTAAAATAACTGTTGTGTAATTCAGTTATTTTGTCGTCTTCTTTAACGACACGATTCACACCTAAATTCATACGACTTACTCCACCGTGAATAGTGTCAAATCCGGCAGTGTTCGATATCGTACTGAATCCGTGCATTATGAATGGAAATGATATTGTGAACGTACCACCTTGCTTACTAACAGAAACATTCATAGATTGTACGAATGACGAAACGTCACGAAAAACACCACACATTTGACTTTCGCCTCTTGTAACACCCTGAAACGTAGTAAAAGAGAAATTATCTGACTTGAACCAACCAATCACATTGCAATCCAACTGTCGTTTTGAAACGCTTGTATCTGGTACAAAACCATCGTCTTCATATATGTCACGTATGTTTTCATCTTCAAAGGCATAAACATCATCCGTGGCAACTTGAGCGTTCGTTATGTTGATTATGGTCTCACGTGTAAGCCATTTGACCATACACAAAATAACGCAAGGATGCGGTAATGTGTTTGTCTTCTTCAAGTCATCACCACTTGTCGGATACTTACCGTTTTCGTTCTTTATCACAAGTTTGTCGGTATCAGTAAGTTGTACGAATATCAATTTTCTTGCATAGTCAAAATATTTATCTATATTCCATCCTTCCGTATAGATTATATGATAATAATCAGCAAAGTCTTCAAACGACTTTATCGCTCTATTGTATAATGTTATCTCTATATATTTTTCCTTTTCCATACACTAATTTGCTGCTCCTGTCAATACTTGTAATATACGATTCAAAAGTAATGTGATTTCTTTCATACCTTGTGTGAATTCCGTTGCACTTACGGAACTTGCCTTCTTCAATGCTTGCTGTGTCTGTTGTTGAACAGTAGTTGAAGTCTTGACGGTTTTTTCGCCACTCAAAATCTGTCCTGCTTCAGCACCACCACCTATCTGATTTATGTATTCGTCAAGACGTTCATCGGCAATGTTTGGAAACAGTTGATGCATCACCATATACCCCATCTGCGTATCGGTTCCTCCAAACTGTTGCGTCAAACGCTGAATGACTGCTTGCTGAATACGTCCCTCATTACGTGGATTGTGTAACGCTCGTTGTATAAGGTCAACTCTACCACTCGTCTCTGGCATTATATCACTTATCGTGCCATAAATCATTGCACGAACTGCGTCGTTCTGTGGATTCTGTATAGCGTTTTGAAACGTAGCGTAATCTGATTGGTCTCTGCTGTCATGCGTTATACCGCTAACAGCGTTCATTGCCAACACTGCTCTATTTGCTGCTTCATAACTCGGTTTGTCGGTTCTACCTAAATACGAGTTCATCAACGCTTGCTGGAAGTCAAGTTTTTCCTGAGCACGTGCAAAGTCACCTTGCTTCATTCCAGTATTACCAAGCGTAACCAATTGATTCATCAATTGATTTACAGCAACGCTTGATTCCAAACCATAAGCATCAAACCTACCTGCCTGACCGACAGCACCTTCGCTCAAACCCCAACTTCGTTCAACGGCAATTTGTTTAATCACCTCTTCATACAACGACTTACTGTACTGTGTGTCATACAGACCACCACGTTGCTTCAAGCGTTGCGACGCTTCTTTTGCGAATTGCTGTTGGTCCATATTGAAATCAGACAGATTATAGCCACCGACTTCAAGACTTCCAGCACTTTTAAGTAACCTGCTATGCTTTACGTCAGTCATTGCTTGAAGTTGCATGAACGCTTCTGTGTCTCCGGCAGTTCCCGTCAACGACTTTATACCGCCGACTATCAAACCGATCCAACCCATCGCCTTCAGCAACGCTCCACCCGTCATTCCTGACAATGCCAATCCCGTAGTTCCTGCGCCCATCACCATTCCGCCCAAGTCTCCACTCTTCATTGCCGTAAGAGTCTGTTCTATTCCACGACTTGTATTAAGTATTGTGTCTCCCGTACCACGTTGGTCTTGCTGTAGAACACCGTTTGTCATAACACGACGCAACTTCTCGTTCACCTCAACGAGCTGCTTGTTATATTCCATTGCCTCGCCTTCCGTGGATGCGTTGTCTCTGTTGTAGATAAGTTCACGCTGCTGTTCACGTAGTCGGTTTATGTAACTACCACCATCTCCCGTCTTCGTTTCATGCTTGAAGTATTCCGTCAGTTCTTTTATGGCATTTATGAGTTCCTTGTTTGTCTCCGCACGTTCTGCTTTTTCTTCTTCGTCTATCTGTTGTAAATCGGCAGAATATTCCTTGTCAACCTTGTCGTGCATACGACCACCACGCTCACTGAATTCACGTTCAACTTGCGTTCTCCAAAGAGGGTCGTTCGCCAAATGACCTAATTGACCGATTCTGTTTTGACGTTCCGTTTCAATCTGGTCAGAGATTTCTGCGTGACGTTTTGCATATACGTCGTGCGTAACGTCACGACGCTCATTGTAACGTGTTGTGATTTCCTTGTCTTGCTGTTGCTGTACGTTTTGTCCATATTGTGTTATCAACTGTTGAACCGTCTGACTTCCGGGAACCATCACGACGCCACGACTCTGCATTTCACGACGAACGTCCTCAATCATACGTGATTGGTCTGGTACATACGCACCTCCACCGCCTTGCGTACCTCCGCCACCATACGTACCTCCGCCACCATACGCACCTCCGCCACCTTGCGCATTACCTATCACCTCTACTGTTACATTCCCCATAATTATTTGTCGTCAAAGTCTTCAAGATTCAAATTTTCATAAGCGTCGTCAATTTCCTCAGCAGTCATCTGTACCACGTTTTCATCAACAATCTGCTTCTCTTCTTCAATACTTTTGTTCATAATGAGGTCTTCTCGCCACTCAATAAGCATATCAATGAACGACATTTCACGATGACGACGACTACCGAATGGAACATTGTACTTTTTTCGCCACCAATAGTCTATCGGAAATTCGTGCCACTTGAATATGAAGTGGTCAACCTCTTCACGAACGCTATTTTTCTTCCCCTCGAGAAGCATTCTTTAATTCATTAAGTGTTTCATCAATCCACGGTTTTATCTCCTGCTTGTACATCGTCACAATGTCCTCAACCTCTTCAGGGTTCAGTTCCGTATAGTTCTTCACGTTGAACTGACGTGCCACCTCTGGCATACAAGTCTTAACAAATGATATGGCATCCACAATGTCCAACGCATAGTACATACTTTTTATTCCGCTCGTCACCATTTCTCCGTAGTGTCCGCTCGTCATACTTTGTTTCAATGCTTCAATGTCAATGATTTGACCGCAGTTCGGAAATTGTACATTGTACTGTTTTCCTTGCAATTCTACTTTCTTTGTACGTTCCATAATCTAAATAAAAAAAAGATGGATACAACCGTTGTACCCATCTTTTTAATAACTGCCCTCGACCTATTTTTATTTCGCCTCGGCAACTACTTCATTGTAGAGAATCGGTTCAAGATACTCAAACTCTGTGTCACGACCACTAATCTGCCCTTCTTGAAGGTCAAACCCCTCACGATTTGCAAATGCACCATTCACTTTTGCAAAGGTTTCGTATTCTGCCTCAATCTTTCCAGTGTCTTTGTCCATCTCACCAGACTTCACCTTGCGTAGAATGTCAATTTCCAAACCACTTTCTTGTAAAAGAATTGAGTTTGACCACTGTTCAACCGTCTGATTGTTACGAAATGTGCCAATCTTACTATTGTTTGCAAGAAGATTGAAGTTTATGTTGTAGCTACTGCAACTCATCGTACCGTTCCATTCCAAAGCAGGAAGTTCGTGCGGATTCAATCGTCCTATTCCCGTAACACGTCCACGACGTATTGTTTCAGAGATGCGAACATTCTTCATCTTACCTACCGTAACACTATTGATTTTAATCAAAGCTAACGGTGCTGTCATTACTCTTGTATTTTCTGGCATAACTTTTACCTCCTATTTTCTGTTTTAATTGTTAGAATACGAAATCCAAGATATTGCCGATGAAGAACGTCTTGTTCACTGGAACATTCGGAACGAAGTCATACGTAATTGTGTAATCACCGTTCACGGCAGACACTTTCACATTCTTCCACGAGATTATGAGATTATCATTTCCCGGAGATGCAACGAAAGAAGCCAACTTTGTTTCTGTATAGTTTTTCACATCTTGCGGACTACTTTGTGCTGCAGTACGTCCCGTGAATCTCGTCTGACCATCAATAATAAGTTCCTTGTTCAACTGTGCCTTGATAAGAGCAATTGAAATTTCAAAACTTTGACCGTCATCAGTAATAGTCTTTTTATTTGCTTGCAGCGTAGAAACACCTTGATTCACACACCAAAATCCACTCACGTTACGTGTATGTAGTATTCCTGCTTGCAACGCTTTTTCTCTTTCCTTACGTTTCAAATCATACTTGAACGACTGATAGCCGACACGTTTAAATGTAAGTGGGGTTTGCGGAGCCATTCCTGCTGCAATACCTATAATGTCGGCTGCCAAGTATATCGGCGCAAGTGTCTTTGTCCCGTTACCGTCTTTACGTGTAACAACTGGAGCACCGTGTACTGTTATAACTTGTTCGGAATCGTAGTATTCAGCAATTGCTTTTGAACTGTTTGCTATATCCGACAAATCATCTTCATCCTCACCTCCAGGAACAACCATAAATTCGGTGTATTTTGCCGTGTTTTTGATGAACGTGAACAACTTACCGTTCGTAGCAGAATCAACACCTGCTCCTGAATCAGCATTCAAATTGGTACAGAGGAAGAAAGTAACATCTAATTCTTCAATGCTTTCCAACACCATATCGTATTCGTTTGCTGAACTTGCATACGTTGTTGTGCCTCCAGCGGCAAGTGTTTGTGCTATTGCAGCCGAAATTACAGTTGAAGCAGTTCCAGTCATCGACATGATAAATTGTGAAGTTACTGCTGAACTTGCCATACAAGCGTCATACAATTCTTGTAATGTACCACAGTCCTCGGATTCAAAAATTACATTAGGAACTGCACCTGCAAACGTGGTCGGACCGATAGGTTCTTTTGCTGCATCAACACCCATATATGTCCCTTTTGAAATCTGTAACTTGTATTTACCATTTACAGAACCTGCTATAACTTTTGCAGCGTAACCAACCTTCAGAGTTCCACTTTCGACAATACCGTTGCCACACAAGCCCTCGTTCTTGCAAGTCAACACCAAAGCGTTACCAGAACTGATTGTGAGCGTTATTTTTGCTGCAGTTGTGGTCGCTGCTCTTGTATAGTAAAGTTTTGGAGCACCGAGAACACCGTCCATCGGAGTGAAGATATTCTTTGCTATATCGGCGACAACTCCGCCACCCATAAATGCCAAGAAATCCTCGTAATTTTCAAACCCATAGACTGCCTTCAGTCCCTTTGCACTCACACCGTTGATTCCAGCACCTCCTGAGAACTCGCTTTCTGTACCGTTGACGGTCTGTTTTGACAATCCTGTGTCGATTATCATTACATTACCGAACTCAGCAACATTCCCAACAGAAGTCGGATTATAAACGGTCAACGCATAAGCTCCTGGCTCTATGCATTTTTTACCTTTGAAATCTACTACTGTTGCCATATTCTAATCTTTTATTATTTTTCATCACTACTGCTTTTTATAACTGCCTTCATATTACCTATTGCCGTGAACGTATGTAAGAATTCATCAGCAAAAAGTTTCGGCACGACGTGTTCATAATTGAACGACACATTCAAAACTTTATGGAATATCGGTACTGGAACCAAATCGTCCTGCATAACGATATCGTTTCCGCTGAACGACGGATTCCGTAGTCCCATAAATTCAAGATGCTCAACCAAAAGTAGCAACATCGACTTGAACAGATGGTACGTCACGTTCACCTCGCTGCTGTTACTTGAAGTTATCATTATCTGATACGTACTCTCATACATTTGCGTATAATAGTTCTGTGTTGTATTTGAGTCATTCTCAAATAGATATCCCTCATCGTTACCTATTTCCGTTCGAGCGGTTTCTGATGGTAACAGTATGTGAAGACTTATCATATTTGCAACCTCCTGATTGTAACCGAAATTCACGGACATATTATGCGGAGTAGTCAACATCTTCTTTGCCTGCTTGAACACGTCATATCTGTTCAATTGCAAACGATTTCCCTGCTCATCAAGACCTAAAAGTTTGTATAAATACGTGTCTTCGTCACGTGTCTTTTCTTCCAAATCCGTCACAAGTATTTTCTTTGCAGTCTCCAACGTGTGGAACAGAATCCAATCTGGCATCAAGCAACCTATCATAACACCTCCTCCAATAATGTTGTTACTTCATTCTCTACTATCGTATCCACGTCAACATTACGTACTGCTTCATCGGCAAACGCATACGCCTTTATTCCCTTGTGTATCCAAGACATAGGGTCAGAATTCTCACTTACACGACGGAATGTTCCATATGTGTTCTGAGCGACCTTACCGTATTGCGCACGACGTTTCATCAGCCCCTCATATATACTGTTCTTGTGTATATATGCTGGATAGTATGGTGTCGTGGCAGTTGCTTGTATCGGCATACGTATTGCATTGTACGGTGACGGTATTTCGTCCAAACGCAACTGTATTCTATTGGAACGCTTTCTCATTACATCGTACACTTCCGAAGACATCTGTCCTGTGAATCCAGCTTGCCCTAAGGTTCCTGGAACACCTATGCGAAACGGAATTGTCAAATACCATTCGCCTCCCTTACGCAACATCATTCCATTCTTGTCGTATTTTGGTATGGTGAAACGACGTTTCGATGACTTTTGAAATCCTGCCTTAATGTCGAACGGACTTGCTCCCTGCTCCAACATATTGGGTAGAACTCCAGTCAACACTATTTGTTTCGTGAAACGTCCCTTGTCAACGTATATCAAGTTTTGCAAGTATTCCGGCAAGGTTGATTGTAATTCTTTTTTTGCCAATGCCTCCCAACGTGAATAGATGACAGAAGTAACGGCATTGACGCACGTCTCGGTCAATTGGTCAACCACCGTGTCGTCCAATCCCAACTTGTTCTTCAATCCGCTCAAATCTATCGTTATCGGGTTCATTATGGTATTTGATTATAAATTTTAACTAAACTTTCAAACATATTTTTAATTTCTGAATTGCCGTAAGAACTAACTACCATTGATATATTATTAAATCTTGAACTCAATTCTTCTTTTGCTTTTTTACTAAATTCGGCATTAAGACTACAAATCTTATTCATATCTAAAATGTTATTCTGAATTCTAATATTCATTTCATTGACAAAATCAGGATTCACGACAGATTGTCCCGTAAAATGACTATTTCTTTTCAAATCAGAAAATTTACATATAGCCAAAATAGTTTCGTGATACCCAGGAGTTTCATTCAACTCCCAATCACAACTTGCGCATCTACCCCAATGGTCTGCAATTCTATATACACAACTATTTTTTTCGTCAATTAAATATTCACTTGTACTTTTAGGGGAATGAGCGTACTGATAGTCTGCGCTATCTTTCATTTTATTAAAAGTATTTTCGGCATTTTCATCTCTTTCAATTACTGTAAATTCACCGCTTGTACATATATAGTAATTTTCAGAATCAATTTTTTTATCTGCATAATATTCTGAAAGTGCTAAAAAAGGTTTTATTTCAACACCATCTTTATACAAAGAACCAAATTGTGAAGGAACGCTTGAAATTAAAAATTCCTTCAAATCCATTAAATCGATTTGTTTTAATCCAGTTTCTCTTTCACGTTTTTCTTTTTTTATAAGATATATTTTTCTTTCTAATTTATTTATTTCTTCGCTTATATCAAGTAATTCAGAATCTATGTTTTTTATTTGATTTATATAATCACTATTGCAATTTTTATATTTTTGAATATAAGCACGTAATCCAACATTATAATTCATTGAATCTCTTGTAAATTTCGGGTGTTCTTTTTCAAATTGTTCTGTTAAAAATTTTTCGTAATTATCTTTTATACTATTATGTTTAACAATCACATTTTTTGTTTCATTCTTCAAATTCTTAACAACAGAAGAATCAGCAATTTTTTTAACTTTATCACCTTCAATTTTCGCCCATTCATTATCAGCAATTTTTTTATAAAAAACACCATTCCAATTTCTGACAGTTCCAACAGAAAATGCCTTAATTATATTATTTGAAACATTTATTTTATGTAAATAAATTGGATTCATATTTTCATCGTTCTAATCCTAATACACTATTATCATATATGCGTTCATTCCAACGTAATGCGTCAAATACAAAATGCGCTTTTCGGGCAGTCACGTTTATCGGCATCTGTCGTAACTGTTCGTCGCTGATACCACACAATTTCCCCTCACGTACCTTCATAAGTTCTCTGTTCACGTCTATTACGTGATAGACTGGAAAGTGTGAGTATCGTATTGTGATTGATATAGACAGTTCTGCTGTGTTTATACTGTCCACTTCAACGGCATCAAACAATGAATCGTTGAACACTATACGATTGCCATCAACCGTGTACATCTTCTCTTCAATCGGTATGAGCATACTGTTGTCGCTACCGAACATAAACATACGGTCTATCTTCAACGGTTCATACACGGGATATGCCATCAATTCGTCGTTGAACTGAACGGGACGTATTATCTCACTGTACCATTCATCCAACTGCGTCAGAATCACTCTGTCCATAAAACCCAACTTGTCTATGCCTCGTGTCGTAATACTTGCCGTTCCACGATTCACCTCGCTCCAATCCTGATACTGACGTTTACTGTCCATGTGTTGAGCAATAAGACGAGTCTCTGTACGGTCTATGAAGAACCAACCACGTCCACCACAGTTACGGCATGTCGTAAGTGCTTGACCGTTGTTCTTATCACAACACGGACAGCGTAACGCACGGTCTATCAATGCATCGTAACCTTGTGCCTGAATAAGACTTTCAAACTTGTTTACGTCCCAACCGACACGGGGATTCATAGATACGGGTGGAGTCTTATAGACGACTTTGTTGTTCGTCATTATACTTTTACCACAGTTACAAGAATCGTCTCCCATACGCTCTTATTTCTTTTGCTTATAATACTTCAAATGTTATTCCACGATATTTTGACCGCAAGTTCGGTAATATCGTGTTATTAATTTCGTCAATGTACGACTTTATACGTCCTGCAAAGATTCCACCTTGACTACTGCGTGTCAAAGGTATGTTTTGACTCACACCGTCAAGACTGACGCTGATATTTGTAACACCGACACCGTATAAGACGTCTCCTATCACAAGCATAATGTTTAACGCAGCAACCTTACAAACAAAGTCAAACAAATCAGCAGGAATCTTTTCCCATCCTGTTATATATCGTGTTCTCCAATAGTTCGGAATGTAGGTTTGCCCGAACCAACCGAGATGCGGACTTACACCGTTGTAAATCAAACTGTTTTGCGTCATAGTTGCCCCTGCCTTACTTCCCGTGTTTGGAATCAAATACACGTTACGATAGACAGCAACCGTTGTAAGACGCTTTATAGATAACCATTCTTTCGGATAGGTTATCTGACACACGTCATTTATCCATCCTTCCAAGTTGTCGATGAATGCCACGGGATACATAGTCTTTATATATCCCCACGACAGAAATTCCTGCCGTGCAAAGTCTCTTGTCTCTTCTATTACTTGTTTGTTCAGTTTCACGCTGAATAGGTTCTCAACAATAGACTGTGCATTCTGTATATGTTGTTGTAAAGAAAACGACGACAGTTTAGTGCCGTCGTTTGAACACATCGGAATACCAAACAGATACAATTCCCGCAGTTCCGTCGGGGAAACAATCATATCGGTATTCTTACCGAAGCATATTTTCAACCGTAATGTTGCCATTCTTAGTCTTCAACTTCATCTTCTGGTTCTTCTTCAACCTCTTCATCGTTATTGAATTTCTCAACCACGTATGAAACAAGTTCTTTTTTCTTCAGACCTTCCCACTCTTCTTCTGGTAATCCTGCTTCTTTGCACATATCTTGTAATTCAGCAACCGTCATACCCTTCACTTTCTTTTCAAAGTCTTCAGCAGTGGTTTCATCATTTTGTTCATCTGCGGTTTCGCCGACCTTCTCCCAATCGTCTTCGATTGTCAAAAGTTGTTCTGCGCACTTCTCACTCACTTCTACTGTACCGTTACCGTCAATAGTGATTAGACCGTCGAATGGAACGATAAGTTTTGAGTTCTTCACCGAATCTTTCTTTGCTTTAATTTTTACCATAGTTTTACGTTTTTGAAAATAAAAGAGGCGACAGCGATACGACGCCATCGCCACTCTTACGTTCTTTGTTCAACAATCAAAGTTTCTTACGCTTTCGGACCAATGTTCACGAAACGTACCATTTTCTTTGGAGCATAAAGGAATGGAGTTCCGTATAACAGAATCATAAAGCGGAATGCAGGAGACAATACTGCCAAATCCATCTTCATAAGTGGAGCCAATTGAGCGAATTCAACTACCTCATTGTCAAATTGCAAAGGCATTGCCTGGTCACAATCTGGCAAGAAGTGGTTCATATCACGAATCAATCCTGCACTACCACCGTCGTATCCTGCTGTTTGTTCAGCAACTGACACTTCAAACAATGGATAGAATTCTCCCGTAGCAGCACCACCGACTTTCGTACGATAGATACGGAAAGCAGTAGCAGCGTTAGTACCAACTCCAGCAGCGAATTTCAAGTCAACTGCACGTCCAGCAACGATTGTAGCGGCAGCCGTTGAGTAGATAGCCAATTGACTTTCACCGAAACGGTTGATAGCCGACACTGCGTAATATACGTTTCCTGCGTCACCCGAAGCAAATTTGCTTCCAGCAACAGCAGGACTTACAACTGCGATTGGATTCGTGTTGTCCCATACTGGAGTAGCAGGTGCTTTTTGTGAAGTTGCTGCACTTGACGAGTTCTTTGAAGGTAATTTCTTGAAGAAGATATCGTGGTTCAAGCCGATTTGACCAAACTGTGAATCAAATGCTTGCACACGCTGACCCATAATACCGTTAGAAAGAGCAGGTGTGTTTGGTGCGATAAGCTTATTGCCGTAGAAGTTCTTCACGAAGTTACTCAACACTGAAGGAGCACTGTACAATTGAGTAGCTAAACCATAATTTTCAACGATTGAATTAGCACCATTCTCAATTGCTGTTTCGTTCAATTGAGAACCACGTAAGTCAATAACGTGTTCAGACGACATATAAGCGTCGTAAGAAGACCACGCATCCGAACGCATTTGCTGTGCCAAAAATCCGTTGAACTGTTCAGGAACGATTTTTTCGTCACCGAAGTAAAGACCTTGATTCAACGTGCGTAGAATCCACATTGTTCCGTCTTTGATTGTACGTTCCATAATAGAACCCACCATAGTATTGACCAAAGTCATCTGATGAGTCACGGATTTCGTAACACCCAAATACTTCACAAGTTGTGCTCTACGAACGTAGATTGAATCTTCATCTTCTGGCAACTCACCTTCACGGTTCCAGCCACCACGATTAGAACCGTAACTTGTTTGTTGATTGTACTCTTCCACCGTGTTGTAAGCAGGCTTCTTTGGAAGGTCTTTCCAAAGACGAATGTCACTTTCACGGAAGGTCAAGTGTTTCAGAGTTTTTTCAAGTGATTCCACTTTAAGAGGAGCACCCGATGCTGTTGTTAGGTTCGTGGTGTCACGACCCGTAACGTCTTCAGCAGACAACGCTTTATTTAAGGCGTCTACATTCTCCATCGACTGAGAACCTGCGTGAAAACCGTCTTGGTCAGCACCAACACCGTAATCAGCGAGATTGATTGAAAGTCCTTCCATAATTAAAAAAAATATTAAAAAGTTTAACAAAAATTTCCCTATTTTATAATAGTTACATTGAACTCATTCTTCAAGCGTTGAATAATATTCTGTGGTAACGTGTGTGTTGCCTCAAAACTTACGCATGCTTTACCGAATTCTTCGTCATAACTGTTTTCTCCTTTTGCAAAAGTTGCCTGGACAAGTATTTCCGCCACCACTTTTGACTGACGGCTCATACTGATTCCTTGTTCATCAACATTATCACCTTTCTCAAGGAATTCTTCTGCTGAAATACCACCTTTGGAAAACTGACGGTCAACGGCACGTGCATTCGTCATACTCTTACGACCTTGACTTATATTACCAAAGTTTTCAATTTGGTCTTGCAAAGAACTTATTTGTTCGTCCTGTGCCTTGATAAGGTCAAGCAATTCGTTCTCACGACTTTCTGCTTTCTGTAAGTTGTTGTTCACGTCTTTCATAATAGCACCTAATGCCTTGATATACTTCTCTGTTGACACTTTTTGAATGGCAATTGCCTTTTCGATGGCATTGAAGTGTTGAAGTGTAACGGCTTTTTCAGTATCGTCATCTTCATCTTCGTCGTCATCTCCTGGCGTGTCATCACCTTCTGGTTCTTCAGCAGTTTTTTTCTTTTCGGTTTCATCATCGTCAGAAGATTCTTTTTTGTCTTTTGCCTTGTCATCATCAACATCATCAGACTTTTGGCAGCCTTCTGCCTTGCTGATTTCACCGAATCCCAATTCCTCGTATGCTTTTACGATATCGTCTTCGGTTACCACTTGTTTATTCTTACCTTTCATATCAGAACAAATTTTATTGTATATTTCTTTTGCCTTTGCTATATCAATACCTGCCACAATTTTGAATATCTGCGTGTACAGTTCACTTTTTGCGAAACACGTTGTTTTGACTTCCTTGTCAACAGACTCTTTCTTAAGAGGAGCAGCGTTTTCCGTGTTCAGTTCCTTTTCCATTTCATCATCTTCTGGCTCGTCGTCATCGTCAACTTCACCCTTGATAATGTTTGCAAATGTCTTTGGATTCTTGGGCATATGCGTTATTGCCACTCCCGTAATCACTGCCTTCTCGACTTTCTTGTAATCGGGGTTTGAAGGGTCATTGTTCTTACGTTTCAACACCTTGCCTTCAATACTGTAACCCAAACGACGTGTCTTACTGTCCTTCGCCAAAGTGTTTGCCAACTCCCATACGTCACGAGCAATCTGTGATGAAGGATACAAGTCAGTCTCAATGTACAGACCCTCTGGTCGTATCTCTGCTTTCGTAGGCTCGCCGATTATTGTGGCAGGCTGTCCCTTTGCCTGATGATGCCAATTTACCAAACCGCTATTTATCAACGGTTTAATGTCAAAACCGTTAGGGTCTAAATACTCTCCATCGCTGTCTTTGTCTGACGTTGAAGCAATACCACCTAAACGCATTATCTGTTCTCCCGTTGCTGGGTCTATAACCTCTTCGCTCTTTTCGAGAGGGAACCAAAATGTAAAATTCTTTTTCAACGCATCCATAATAGTTTATATGTTTAGTCTGTCAATAGACAAACAGTTTTCATTCAGAAAACGTACCAATTCGGTCGATTTATCACTTACCTTCATTCTTAAGAAGTCTTCTTGCTTAATCTTACGTTTTTGTAGCCAATCGTGAAAACCTCTGTCTATCGTGTCTATTTCACAACCTTTGATAACTGCCTGCTGGAACCATTCGGGGCATTCTTCCAATCTGTTGTGTGAATGTTCTATTTCGTAAAACTGTTCAACTCTCCATTCTGGCACAATAGGAAATTCGCCCTTGAAAGGTATCAACTCACTCGGTTTCTTACAGAACACACGGTTTATTGCCGTTCCAGTTTGATGAGAATAAATTTCTGCCATAATTACATTCTTTTATACGTTGTCAACTTTATTACTGAATATCATCTTACTACGATTCAATACAACGTAGTAACTATTTCCACGACCGTTACCGTCAGGAACCTCTATTGCGTCGTAACCTTTAACAGCAGCATAAAGTCCTAATACGGTTGTGTGATTCTTGTAATGATTTATTGCGTCTAAAACACCGTTATCCGGATTTGTTTGTGTAAGACTGTCTATTTCTTTTGTCTTGCGTTCCAAATCCTTTGCAAGGTCAGAACGCTTTACATACAAGTCGTTCATCTTCTTACCCGAATTCTGTGTCTCTTTGTCAAGTTCATCATGAATGGCTTTAACACGAGTTGAGTTCACCCAATTACGAAATCGTTCTATTGAATTGTGATATCCTGAAGTGAATGTGTTTTTCTTCTTAACAGCAAACGGACTGTCATACTGTAACACGCTTATAAAGAACTCATCTCTTGCCTCTGGAAATTTGAACGTAACACGTCCCTTTGCCTTTGTAACCTCACCACCCTGCTTTTCAACCCAATCAGTCATCTTCGTTTCAACCAAATCGTGAAACGTAGGTATGTCACGATTGCCGAAAGCATCCTTCTTGTCCCAATCAGTCGTGTCAAAAGTGTTTATCATTTCATCATAGGCATTACGGTCAAAACCCATCTGCTTGTAAACACCTTGCTCCAAATTGTGTTTGAAGTTATCAATCTCATCCTGCGTTTCAAGTAGGTCTTCATTTACACGTTTCTTTTCCTTTGTAAGTTTTGTCAACTGTTTCTTGTCAATGTTCTTTGCATAATGCCAATCATTTATTTCTTTCTGCAGTTCTTCAAAACCTACAATGTTTGACTTCGGGTCAAGACATCCCTTCATAACTATACCAACACCACTGCCGTATCCGGCATATTCAACGGTTTGCTTGTATGCTCCGCCTTCTGTATAATTATCTTTCTTCGTGTATGGTTGCGTCGTCGGTTTATTCTTACCGTTTGACTTGTCGTTACGATGAGCGTAAATACCTTCGCCGTATGCCCCCATAGTTCCGTAAAAGCAACTGTCTTCAAAGAACGTGTTACGGACTGCGTCTTCTGCTGTAATACCGTCACCGTTCTTAACACCACGGAACAACTGTGTACTGCTATCCTTACCTATAATCTTCCAATATTCGTCGTCATCAACTATTTTAGGTCTTGCGTTGAATCCACGTAGTTCGCATATTGTATTAAGTAAGTCCCAACCGTGTTCTTTTGATTGATAGTATATTTTATTTTCATGTGCCGAATAATTTCCAACAACATTCTTCCAAGCGTCTTCAAGTTCCTTGTCTGTCAATGTTCTGTACATTTCCTTTTCGGACTTCAACTTACGTGGCTGCGGTTTCACACTTTGAATTGAAACATTATTGTTCAACCATTTCTCAACCTTGTCAAGATTATTGATACGCTCGTTCATAATCTTTGCCAAAGCAGGTTCTCCACTATCATTCAAAAACGCTATAATATCGTTCTTATGTGCTCGTATGTCGTTTATCTGTTGTAGTATGTCATTATTCGTAAGTTCAGCATATATCTGAGGATTATACTGATTCATACTCTTGAACGTCTGTAACACGTCACCGCCAAACGGTGGATTCTTCAAATCACCTTGCGCACGGTAAAACAGACTACCACCGTTATCCATACGTAGAATCTTACCACCTGCTCCGATAAGTATGTTGTCATTCTTGAATACGTCCCAATTCGCCAACAAACAGTCTGCAACAAATCCCTTTGACATTTCCTTGAAATCAGAAGCAGACCAATTACGTGTCATCGGTATGAACTTACTCAACGTGATTTGCTTACCGTTGTCATCGTACAGTTCAAAATCCGGAACATTAAAACCGAGTAAGTCATACAACTGATTTGCCATATACTCGTTCTTTACGTGTCCGGCATTCGTGTTACCACTTTGCTTCTTAACGAAACGATTGCCATTTACGTCTTCAACCAACTCTGGACGAGTACTACCGTTCAACTGTTTTATGAATTTCAGCGTGCTTAAATCCTGCGGAAATAGTTCATTGACATACTTCTCGTTCGCATCAATGTCTTTCTGTGACATCTTACTTCCCTTACCGACATCAACACCACGAGTGCTCTTCTTTACGACGTGCCAAGCATATTGCGTTTGAGAACCTTGTTTCGTTGCAGAATACACGTACATCACACCGTCAATAACCTTTGTCTGTCCTGGAACTATTGCCTTCTCCAATTCAAGGTCTCGTGATGTGTTGTTTATGTAATCAAAGCAACTCTTTGTAACTATAAGTTCATAGTCAAAGTCTTCATTGAACTTTACCTTTGTCTTATAGGTTTCACACGCTTTACGTAAAATATCAATACTGACATCTCCCTGCGTGTAACCGAGTGAAATGTCAGTAAGTGCCTTCAACAACTTGTTCTCTTCCATGCTATTGTAATCCTAAGATAGAAAGTGCTTCACTGTAACTCATTGAAAAATCAGATTCAATTGCCTTTTCAACCTCAACGCCAATTTCAATTTCCTTACCGTTGTTCTTCATTTCTTCTGTAAGACGTTTACCAAACAGTTCTTTGAACTTTTTAGGGTCTTTCTTGTAAAGTTTCAAAAACTTCTTACGTGTCTCATCATTCAACTCAACGGCTTTCGTATCGTGACTGGGAAAC
>OGVN01000009.1_pt1 | contig 25634 bp, 29 predicted proteins | sample 1575751 | NCBI WGS metagenome assembly OGVN01 (sample SAMN07581530, study PRJEB24739) | freshwater metagenome | place: Singapore | collected 2015-01 | reverse complement strand
GTTTCCCAGTCACGATATAGAAGTTAAAAATTGTATCTTAGACCCAAAGGAGAACAACAAAAATGAATCCATTGATCCCCAAAGAGCATAGAAGCCAAATAGACCAGTACATAATCACCAGTGATCAATTAGAAGCTTTGCTAGTGGAACTGGAAGCGGGTACAGATTGGGGGACCGCGTGTACATTAGCGGATTTAACCCCCAAGCAAACAAAAGCGCTACAAAGTGATCTAGAACTTTACCTAGAAGATGAACTAGATGATCAACCCAGCGCATTCTTAGCTATGTACTATGTAAATAAGGCTTTGGCGCGTAGGAATAAGAGATGGCATGATTTCGTTGAGCGTGGTCAAGGGAAGCAATTTAACGCGGGTACTTGGCTATTGGAGAGAAGAGTAGGCAAAGAGTATGCTGCACCCGTCCAAAAAGTGCAACAAGAGGTAAAGGGTGGGATGGTATTTGGAAGCGTGCATGAAGCGCTTGAGGCCACCAGATCAAAGCTTGGTATTGAATCCATAGAAGCGCAGGGGGACTATTGGGCAAAGCTTCAAACAGCCGTACAAACTCAAAAAGAGCTGCCAAGGTTACCCAGTGAAGAAGAGGGGAAGAAATGAGTTTAGAAGTAAATAAGATTCATCAAGGGGATTGTTTAGCATTGATGCCTAGCATACCAGATAAATCGGTGGATATGATTCTTTGCGATTTGCCTTATGGTACAACCTCTTGTGAGTGGGATTCTATTATAGACATGGGCAAGCTATGGAGTGAGTATGAAAGAGTAATCAAGGACAACGGGGCTATTGTGCTGACGGCGCAAGGGATGTTTTGTGCAAAGCTGATGACATATAGAGAGAAATGGTTCAATCATGACTATGTTTGGATAAAAAACATGCACTCAAATTTTGCTTTGGTTGGTATCCAGCCACTAAGAATCTTTGAAAATGTCCTTGTGTTTAGACCACCTAGAAGAGATGACCTAGAGATACAGTTTAACAAGGAACTACGGGCATATTTTAATAAAGTTCATGAGTTTATAGGAGTATCAAAAAAACATATCTTAAATGTTATTGGGCAATGTGTTGATCATTGCTTTAGATATACCTCCTCACAATTTGATCTATGCACAAAAGAAACTTATGAACAATTAATACAGCATTTCAAGATTGACCAGATGAAGGGCTTCTTGAATTATGAAGTTTTGCAAGCTATGAATCCACCATACACTTTTAACTTTGATGATCGTGTTAAAAGGCAATTTGTATCAAAGAACAATGATTTCAATAGGCAGATGTATGGGGACAAAACAAATGGAAAATACAAAGAACACATAAGCAAAGAATACGAGAACTACCCTACAAATGTTTTATATTTTGATGTTGAACGAGGGCAGCATCCAACACAAAAGCCTGTAGCCCTCTTTGAGTATCTAATCAAGACCTACACAAACGAGGGGGAAGTAGTCCTTGATAATTGCAGTGGTAGCGGAACAACAGCGATTGCTTGTCTCAATAGTAACCGGCATTTTATTTGCATAGAGAAGGATGAAACCTATTACAAAAAATCACTGGAAAGAATAGCCAACCATGAACCACTATTGCATCTGGGGGACAAATGCTAGAGCTAGATAAAATACACTTGGGGGATTGCTTGGAGCTGATGCCTTCCATACCAAGTAAAAGCGTTGATATGATCTTATGCGACTTGCCTTATGGAACTACAGCTTGTGAATGGGATTCAATTATTGATATGAGACAACTTTGGAATGAATATCAAAGAATCATTAAAGATAATGGTGCTATTGTTTTAACTGCTTGTAATGAGTTTACTTTTTTACTTTATAATTCAAATCCTAAACTTTTTAGGTATCGATGGATATGGAAAAAATCTTTAGCAACTGGTTTTTTATTGGCAAAAAAACAACCTTTAAGAAATTTTGAAGATATACTTGTTTTCTATAAAAAACAACCAACTTATAATCCCATTTCTTTTAGAAAGAAAAATCAAAGACACCTGAAAAATAATAAAGAATGTTCTATTTATCAAACAAAGAGAAATGACTCTTTTATAGATGAGGATAGGAAGCCTACAACAATACTAGAATTTACATCCGCAAATACAGGCAGCAATATAAATACTACTATTCACCCAACGCAAAAGCCAGTAGCCCTATTTGAATACCTAATAAAGACCTACACGAATGAAGGCGAACTAGTCCTAGATAATTGCTCTGGATCAGGCACGACAGCGATTGCTTGTCTCAATAGCAACCGGCATTTTATTTGCATAGAAAAAGATGAAACCTACTACAAAAAATCACTGGAAAGAATAGCCAACCATGAACCACTATTGCATCTGGGGGACAAATGCTAGAGCTAGATAAAATACACTTGGGGGATTGCTTGGAGCTGATGCCTTCCATACCAAGTAAAAGCGTTGATATGATCTTATGCGACTTGCCTTATGGAACTACAGCTTGTGAATGGGATTCGATTATTGACATGGGGAAGCTTTGGAACGAGTATGAGAGGGTAATTAAAGACAATGGGGCTATTGTTTTAACTGCTAATTCACGGTTTACTTTTACGCTGTATAACTCAAATCCTAGGCTTTTTAGATATAAATGGATTTGGGAAAAAAATCAATCTCCTACATTTGCAACATGTAATAAAATGCCCATGAAAATTTATGAAGATGTTTTGGTTTTTTATAAGAAAATGCCTAGTTATTATCCTCAAATGCAAAAGGGGGAAAGCTATAAAAAAAGCAAGCCTATAAATTTATCCGTCACGGGAACGAAGGTGAAGGGCGGAAGAATGGCATCTCAAAGCGATGGGGATAGATACCCTACCGACATCATAAAAATAGCTGTGCATCCGAGAGTAGATGTAATGCATCCAACTCAAAAACCGGTAGCCCTATTTGAATACCTGATCAAGACATACACGAATGAAGGTGATTTAGTGCTAGATAACTGCTCAGGCTCTGGCACAACAGCAATAGCGTGTATCAATGCAAATCGTCGCTATATCTGCATAGAGCAAAATGAAGAATACATTAAACGATCAAGGCAACGCGTGCAAGATCACGAGCCATTATTGAGGTTAACAAATGGATAGACTACTTTACCTTGAGAGCCTTATTGAAAAAGGGCAAACGCTAGATGACGCCACTCTTATGGAGTACGGGCTAAAGAAAAAACCTAAAGCGCCTAAAGAGCCTAAAGCGCCTAAAGAGCCTAGAGAACGCAAAAAGGCAGGGGGCAAAAAGCCCATACGATTCGATTATAGACTTGTCGATCATACTATGCCAGTACATCAAATCGCTAAGATCATGGGCTGTAATCCGGAGACTGCGCGACAGCTACGATACAAAAAGCTGATCGATCTAGGGCTGGTCATGGATATCAGCAAGAAAGGGCGTTATCGAGTAGCGCCAAGAGTGAAGACGACACAAGAAACAATCAACAGAATCATTGAGATGTACGAGGCGGGCTGTATTTTGAGAGTCATAGGCGAGGCCGTCTCTCTCAGTACGGCATCATGCTACTGGCATATCTCTAGATATAGAGCAAAGAAGAGGAGAGAAAATGACATTGCACAGCGTTAAATTGCTCAGAGATATTATTATGGCATTGCTTAAAGAGGATGATCCCATTAAGAAAAAGCTATTGGCTGTCATTGATGAGATTGAAGTCGATTTGCTGACCGAGGATTGAATATACTTGAGGCAAATTAAAAACAATAAAAAAAAGAAGATAAAGAGGTACTATGAATGTTTTAGCATTATTCTCTGGATGTGGTGGGATGGATTTAGGTTTTACAAAAGCTGGAGGTCAAATAGTATGGGCAAATGATATAGACAAAGATGCAGCAAATACATATCAAAAAAACTTAGGTAATCACATATCTTGCAAGGATATTTATCAAGTTGATCCTGTAGAAGCTCCAAATGACATCGATGTTATCGTAGGGGGATTTCCTTGTTTAGGGTTTACTGTTGCCAAAGGAAAACATAGGACTATTGAAGATGACAATAATATACTATATAAACAATATATTAAAATCTTAGCAAATAAGTTACCAAAATATTTTCTAATTGAAAATGTTCCAGGTATGAAAAGTGGATCAGAGTTCAACAGTTTTTTTAGTCAAATGATGTCCGATTTTCAAAATGTTGGCATTAACAGTGAAAAAACAGATTACAAAGGATATAGAGTAAAATATGAAACATTATTAGCTTCGGATTATGGTGTTCCACAAAATAGAAAAAGATTGATTATCATAGGAACTCGAAATGATTTAAATATTGAGCCAACATATCCAAAACCAACCCATGGTAAATATGGAAATGCGATCAATAAAATCAAGCCTCATTTAACTTTGAAAGATGCAATTGGAGATTTACCAAATATATTTGATGAAAACTTTCCAAATCATACAGGAACAAATCATAAAGTAAAAATTAATCAATATGTTGGGAATAGGAAGCTTGATTGGACAAAACCATCACCAACCATCACAGGTCGTGGAAGCAGGTCTGGTGGTGCAGTTATTCATCCTCATCCAAATTGTGAAAGAAGACTCTCTGTAAGGGAATGCGCACGAATTCAAAGCTTTCCAGATGATTTTATATTTACTGGCTCTAATGGGGCTAACTTTGCACATATTGGCAATGCCGTTCCGCCTATTTTAGCTTTTCATATTGCTAAAGAATTTAAACGAGTAATAGATGGTGTTGAAGTAGAATTTAATCCAAAAGATTGGGATTTGCCTTGGCTTAAGTAGGTTTAGCTATTTACTCTTTTAAACCTCATTGCAAATTCTTCACATGGCGTTCAAGGCGTTCAATGCGATCTTTGATATCACCATCGCCGACCATAATTTTAACTTGATCTCTCTCGAATTGCTTAAATTCGGATTCAATCGCATCTAGTCTTTTAAGCAAGTCTTTTCTCTCGATATCGCAAGCGACGGCATGATCTTGAGACTCTTGGTCTTTCTTTTTTTTGTCTTTGTAAAAGACCAGTGCGATCAAGATCGCTATCGCCAGAGGTAAATTATTGCCAGTTACCTTAAGCAGCTAATCATGAACCATTGCTTCAATTGATCCAGCCTTAAAACTTTTGAAATAAAAACCTAGAGCAATGGTTTATTATGCTGCTCAACCACCATCAAAGGAAAACAATAAATGAGTACCTTATATATGAAATATCTCATTGATAAAAAGATCCAAGAAACAATTAAAACACTTTCTTATAGTGAATCGTTAAAAAATTCAAATTTCCCAGTGATCATAGAAGATGGGTTTGCATTAGAAGCCGTTGCAAAAAAGGATTTGATACTTCTGGATTCCTTGGAACACAAACCCCAGCAATTGATCAACGCTACACCGCACCCAATTGTAATTATGCACGAAGATCAATCGGTCATTACTACCATCCAACCCAGTGGTATTCTTCCTAGATTGGTTGCGATGTGCCAAGAGTCTAGCAATGAATATGAAAACTTTTGCTTTGCTGAAAAAGAAGATCTAAGATTCTTTGAAATCCCAGTAACGCGCAAAAATGGCATATTAAAAACTGATGGTCTACCGGCGTACGAAGAGAACATTTTCTATATAGTATCTTTTGCTATTTTTCAAGCACACCCAGAACGAATCGATCTTTTATCGGTGGATCCGGTGAGAGATAGCAATAATTTCACTATTGGCGCTAAGGGATTTATTAGACATATTTAAATAATTTGATTCATTGAAATAAAGAAACTATTTACCTATACTAATCAAAATAACAAGTTTCTACGGGTTCTTATTTTAATCAAAATACCGCTTATGGTGATGGGGTGGATCGATCCCCCAGGACTCAAAGAAACTTCATTTAATTTCAACAAAGGATATGAAAAATGCTAGAAAATAGAGCATACATTGACACACTGCAAAAGCTTAGGGCGTATCTTTCTACACAAGGAAGGCAAGAGAATAACCATATCATCACCAGCTTGATCACAACACTCTTAGAAATTGAGTATCAAGCGGTAAAAGAGAGGACTTTGTGTAATGAAAGAATTGAAACAAACGCGCCACTTAAGGCGAAGGTACAAGACTATAGAATTTATTAAACCTAGAAGTTTATGTGATGCTGCACTATTTGCCACCAGACGCGCATTAAATGATTGTGAAGTAAGAGGGTGGATAGCTGAGGAGCTAGAGATCAATTACCCCTCGTTTTGTAGGATGCTAAATAACAATAGTTTTTCAAGGGAAATTGTGGACCAATGGGGCAAATTGTGGAAGGTGAAATCGTGCTACATTGAAAAAATGCTTTCCTATGATCCAGATGCACCAAGTTTAATCGTTACTAGACTATCGCAAGATGATGAACTATCAACAAAATTGATTAGTGACCTCTTAACCTGTTCGGAGATAGTAAATAGAAACTTGAATCAAAGCATTACTGATCAACGAATAGCGGTGAAGCAATATTATGACCAAGCAACAAGTGAACTTGCTTATCTATCCCCTAGTTTATATCATCTTTCTTCGGTGTTGATTGATACTAGACTAGATGAATATCAATGTGAATGTAGAATCAATAGTGAAATCTTATATAACCTGGCAACATGGGGAGGATTCCAGCTAAAAGCGGAGCTTGAATATTGGCAAAGTAGTGTAGCGACCGTGTTTAGGGGTGTATCTTATGGAGCGTATGATAAGAAGTCTATACCAGTAGATTTCACCAAGTTAACCATGACCCCCGCTATTTTCCCAGCGCGTGAAATATTGATGCTAGATAAAATAAAATTCATAGTTAACATTGTATAAAAATTGACAAAGTAAAATAAATTGTGAAATTCATGTGTTTAGTATCGTCTATCACACAGGAGAACCCATGAAAAAGACAAAAAAGAATCAAGGTAAATTGAAGCAAAAACTACAAAAAGCGACTTTACACTTGAACCCCATTGAAACCTTTGTTTTGCGTCACTTGAACACCGTTACAGGCTTAACAGATAAGCAATCATTTAAAGCGTTGCTATGCTTGGCGCTGCATACGGAGTTAAAGCTATGGAGCGAAACAGACGCGTTTAAAACAGCTATGATTAGCTTGGCGGATAGTAATTTAGTTCAAGCGATTGAGGATCTGGCGCAAAAGTACGCTGAAGCTATGGTAACCCCAGCCAAAGAAATCGATCTAAAAAGCGAAGTTTTACATGACTAGAACTGAAATCATTGAGCAATTGGCTTGTATGGATCACCTAGAAACCCAAGATCAAAGGGTTGAAGAGGACCCAGCGTACACACGCAAGAAAACCATCTTGACCGAGCTAAATAAAGACTTGCTTCTCAGTAGAGATATTGCTGATCTTTGCCTTCGTGCGTCGCATTTACTTGACCAGATTTCAAAGTTAGCCAAAGAACCCCAAGCATTAGATATTTTTAGCCAACAGGCAACAAATTTAAGCTTAAGATTCAAGTATCTAGCTAATAGAGCACCATCAACAGATCCTAGTAAATTGGTTGATCTTTGGGCAAGTGAAAAGAAGAGTAGTAGGCAAATTGCAACGCTTTTAAATGAACATGGATTCACCACTAAATACGGGATGGCGTGGAGTCATGCAAATGTGATCCATTGCTTCGGTGATATCCTAGAATCCCATAGGAATGTAAATGTTGTCCCATTGAAAGACCGTGCAAAAGAATTAAGGTTACGCGGTTTAACGCTGCACCAGATAGCGGACCAGCTTAATCAAGAGGGATATAAAACACCCAGAGACACCGAGTTAACCTATGCAAAAGTATTTCATTTGCTCAAGGTGGACGGGAAGATCACAACATGAAACCAAAGCATTTAGAACAGCGTATGAATCAAGTGCTTCTTTTGTCTCAAAGTTCATCATGTATAAGAAGAAAATTTGGGTGTATTATCGTTGACCCTGTGACAAATAGAATTATTTCGGATGGTTGGAATGGCGCGCCAAGGGGCGATTTTCACCTATGCGCGGGGAACTATTGTTCAAGGGATGCTTTGACGCTTCAAAGTGGAGATAATCCCCAGATTGGTTGTCACCATGCTGAAGCTAATGCGATTTGTAACGCTGCATCAATGGGAGTAAGCACCCGAGGGGCTTGGGTTATCGTCAATGGGGAACCGTGCTTAATGTGTGCTAAATTGATTCATCATGCTTCTATTGAATCCGTGGTGATCATCCGCGGGGGGTATCTTGGCGCTCAATTAACCCAGGATGCGGGAGTTTCTTATTTAAAAGATAATGGTGTGAACATTGTTTTTGAACGCGTTGGATGCGATGAAAGAGGTGATAAATGTTAATTTCGTACATTATGGGACTTGGTTTATTTTTTTGCTACTTGCTATTTCTATCCCCCGTGATAGGCGTAGGAATCCACTTTCTCAGAGATTACGATGATCCTAGACCCCTTGGGTTGATGATGGCCTGTATCTTTGGCCTTGGGCTGCTTTGCTTCTATTTCCCCTTGACTATGGGAATCTTGTTAATCGTAATTGAAACTTTTGAGCTTTTGAGAGGTGTATAATGGATTCATTTTTAATCGTGCAAACTTTGGGACTTTTGAAACAAATTGCTGAACCATTGCTAAGGGAACACGAAGACATTCAAAAAGAAGTCCTAGCTTTCATTGATTCCATCATTGCGAGATACCCATGACACAGTTTAAAGAGATTGCTAAGGGTGTAGCCCAGGAGCTAGAGAAGAAAAATTTAGCTTATGGGAACGCGTTTGATAAGACTACAAAAATGCTTTTGTTACTTTATCCTCATGGAATACCAGTAACTAGCTATCCGGATATTCATGTAATTGTTCGTATGCTAGATAAGATATCAAGGATCGCTCAAAACAAAGACCCCTATGGGGAATCACCCTATTTAGATTTAGCGGGTTATGCGATACTTGCCACCGCCAACAAAGAAGCTACTAAGAAAAAGAAATAAATATTTACCCAGTGAAATAAAGAGATATATTGATTCATGTATTGGGTGCGATCATCCTTGTGTATGTTTATGTATCTTGTTTTTTGGGAAGAGTGATTGATCGAACGCGAAGCACCTTAGCACCCAATACACCAATTTAACGCGTTGCCAGAAGCACAAAATAAAAAAAGGCTGCCTTGGTAGACAGCCTAAGCAAACGCGCTATTTATTGATTCTTGATCTTAGAGTCCGAGGATAAATGTATCTTTTAAAAATTGTTTTGCCTTCTCAGTTCCAAGCTTCTGGATAAAATAGAATGGGATTTGATATTGTAGCCCGCCTCCATGCTTATCAAAATTCAAAACGCCCATAAACTTATCCATTCCTATCGATTGTAACGCGGGTTTAATATGATTTTTCCAAGTATCCTCATCATACTTCTTTCTTGTGATCACCGCATACATTCCTTTCTCACTTGGATTATTTATTTGTTTATCGATATACTTATAAGCAGCCATTCCAATAGAATCGGAAGGTAATGTATTTAATTCATCTTTGTATTTATTGTAATCCCCATCTTCCGAAGATTCGTTGACCTCGTTTACAATATCTTCAATTTCTGGAGATCCCATAAAAGGGGAACTTATGAATCTTAGCCCCGCTTTATCTTTATCCCCATGACTCAAATCTCTAATAGTTTTAGCAAGAGAACCAAGCTGCTCAATGGATCTATGATATTGTTCAATATGTTCTTCTTGTGCTGGAGTCTTAGCTAAAGAGTTAAACTTCTCTACTTGATCCTTCAATTTATCAAGAGTAGAATCTTTAACTTTAGCGCCTGTAGTTTTCATTTTCTCAAAGGTTGCAAGTTGTTTCTTTGCTTTTTCATCTGCAATTTCTGCTTCAAAGCCATCAACAATCTCTTGATCCATACCAGCCAAGGACAACACACCTTCAAGATCACAAGGTTCACCCCATGAATACATTTTGCCTGTTGATGTGTAAACATTGTATACAATTTGATCTTCAGACTTAACAAAAAATTCAATTCTTCTTTCAAAGCTTTGACCTTCGATTGTAACTTCGAGATAGATGGTTCCGAATCTTGTAACGGTGTAAGAGATTTTATCTGCAAATTTGCGACCAGAAGAAGCCAAGATTTCGTAAAGTGCGGTTTCCATGCGTTCAATTTGTGCATCTGATAAAGCGTTTTGTAAAGACATTTTTCTTTTCCTATGTTTAAGGGTGGTTGGTTGGCTTGATTGCCTTAGGTGTTTTCAAGGTAATATAAATTTTGCGACTTGTCAAATATTTTTACAAAATTATTTTATTATTTTTGATTGACCCAGCAAATCTATTGATTTTGTCAATTGTTAAACAATGTTAAAAAGCTTATTATGTACCTAATAAACCATAGAAAATAAGGTGAACTATGTATCAAATAAGAAGAAATCAAAGTGCAATGCAAGAAACATTAGAGGAATTATCTGATGAAAGTGAAAATTTGATTCAAAAAGCTTTGAAAATTGCGCATGAAGGGGGCAAGGTTGAACCAGTAGCATTTGATATCGACCCTACAAATGTAGCGATCTATTCAGCTTCCGATACTTATCGCGACAATGTACACGAGGGAACATTTGGCGTTGATTACGATATCCTACAATTCATTTCCCGCGTACCAGTGATAAGCGCAATTTTGCAAACAAGAATCAATCAAATAGCTGAATTTTGCGTACCCCAAGAGGACCAGTTTAAAGCGGGTTATATTATTCGCTTAAAGGATCAAAGCAAGAAGCCAAGCGCGGAAGAATCAAAAGAAATCCAGGATTTAACAAGGTGGCTTGAAACCTGTGGCGAAGGTTATCGATTTGGCGGCGCTTTCAATTTTGAAGCTTTTATTAAAATGATCCTACGCGATAGTTTGACTTATGATCAAGCGTGTTTTGAGATCATGAAAAATAGAAGGGGTGATATTATTGGCTTTGTGCCCGTGGATGCTTCAACCATTAGGCGGCGCGCTTTGACTGAAGAGGAAAAGAAGGAAGGTAGGCGAGATTGGGAAGCTTCTGGATATATCCAAATTATCAATGGCAAGAAAGTAGCTGATTTTGAACATGATCAACTAGCTTTTTGCATCCGAAGGCCAAGAACCACCTATTTCGCTAAAGGGTATGGATTCCCAGAGCTTGAGGAGCTTGTAAGGGTTGTAACCCATTTAGTTAACGCGGAAACATATAATGCTAGTAATTTTGTAAATGGCATTCATGCGCCAAGTATTTTAGTTCTCAAGAGTAAAATGACACCCCAAACATTTAGAAATTTCAAGCGTGATTTATATGCCATGTTGAGCGGGGCAGCACAAGCAAAAAGAACCCCAATTGTTCAACTAGATCCTGATGCTACACTAAAAGAGGATCTACAAAGCGTCAATATTGGTGGGACCGCGGAAGAGATGGGCTATACAACTTGGATAGGGTATTTAACTAAATTAGCGTGTGCTTTGTTTCAAATAGATCCCGCTGAACTTGGGTTCGTTTTTGGTACAGAAGGACAAACAGGCGCTTTGACTCAACAGGGACCAGGGGCAAGAATCCAAGCTTCAAAAGATAAGGGGTTGTATCCATTGCTTAGGAGTATCCAAAATTGGATTAACATGTTTATTATATCCAAAGTCTCAGATAAATATGAATTGAGATTCGTGGGTCTTGATTTGAATACTGAGAAAGATGTTTTAGCCGGTGATATTCAACGCGTGAGCAATTACATGACGGTCAATGAAATACGCGCCAAGTACGACTTAAAACCCATTGAAGGCGGGGATATTGTACTAAGTCAAGCGTATATCACTAGCTTAAGCATGGCACAACGAGCGCAACAGGACCAAGGACAACAAGATCAAGGGGATCAAGAAGATGATGAATACAATGATCAAGATGAAGAGCAAGAAAACGATGAACCAGAGCAACAAGGACAACAAGAACAAGAAACAGAAGACAACAAAGAAGAGATAGGGAAATCAACTAAGCACAAATTCAGCATTGAAATTTAAGTAATAAGGTAGTTTTTAAATTAGGATTCTTTGAATTATAGTAATATGTTCTTAACCCATTTCATGAGGAAAAAGAACAATGATCAAGTTTCAAGAGATAATCAAGTCACTAATGCACCCGCACCCCAGACTTGACGAAGTGAAAGAAGTGATTGCAGAGCATCCAAAGATATTAAGTGAAAAACAAGTGTTTGATATAGTCAATGATGCAATCATGAATGAATACGATTTTCTTTGCGATCAAATGGATACACAATTGACTCAAGTGGACGATGAAGAACGCGTTAGGATGAAGCAAAGAATCATAAGAAAACCAGTAATTCAAATGTTCGCCAGCCGTGTGTATCGCGATTGTACAAGAAGCGCTAATATGCACTTGTTACTAGAACATGTTTTGCATAGTACTGAACAAGATTTAACTGAGCATATTCAAGATTTGATTCAATATGGCTTAGTTCCCTTGATGGTTGATATCATATATCGAAGAACCAAGTTAACCAAAGGGGGAGATAGTTACGAAGTTCCACAGGGTGTAAGAGATGCAGCGCAAAGAGGCCTAGAATTACGGCGCGAATATGGTCACGGTGGTTTAGATTCTAAACAAGCCGGTAAATTGGGAATTGGTAGCGGTGTTCAACGCGCAAGTAATTTGATTCAAGGTAGAGTATCCAAGCAGACCATCAAGCGCATGTATTCCTTTTTCTCAAGGCATAGCGCATACAAAAAGTTTCACAAAGACAAATCCAGCAAAGCTAATATCTCATGGCTTCTTTGGGGTGGTGATGCGGGTTTTACTTGGGCTAAAAAGATGATCAACCAGTTTGAAAGAGAGGAACAAAAGAATGAAAATTAATATTGAACTTAGTAATGAAGAATTGAAGAGATTCAACTTAGATTCACTAGCCAAGCATATCGCTCAACACGCGGAACATATTAGCGCTTCCGTTTACGCTGATCAACTATGTAAAGCAGATCACAAGCAGCATAGGGGCGGAGAATTTAAGGTGATTGATGAATTGGCGGATAAGATGAATAGCTTATATGCTGATCGATTAAATGAGATTTCAAAGACTGTTTTAAACAAAGCTAAACCAAGATAGGAAAATAACAATGTTTTCATTTTACAAAGTAATCCTTGATTTGATCAAAGCAAGAACTCATAAGTATGTAAGGCGCGTACCAATTGGGGCAACTCATACAGGCGCTACAAAATATAAATATTATTACCAGGAGCAAGCGGGCCACGGGCATGGCTTGGGACATGAAGAAGAGTTAAAAGAGGGGGCTTCTTTTGCATTTGGTGAAGGTGATGATAGATACCATGCTCACATTAAATCTATTGATGGTGATAAACTTACAATTGAGTACGATGATGGCGCTAAAAAAGGACAAAAAGAAACACTAAGCAAAACAGAGTTTCAAAATAGAATCCACAAAGAACATGCTACCAGTATCAAAAATGCGCATGAAAAGGCAAAGAAACAACTTGCTACTTTTGAAAAGATGAAAGAAAAAGGCGCTAAAGTTAAAGATTCTACTTTGAACAAGTTAAAAGCACAAGTAGAGAAGCTTGATTCTATAAACAGCACAAATCCAGAACATGATCAAAAGAAAAAAGACTATATCGAATCTGTTAAGAAGTTCGGAGATTTTAGCAAATTGGCTTCTTCTTTAAGTGATGGAAAAAGTAATAAAGCAGGATTGAGAAGCTTAGGATATAAGGCAAATGAAAACGCTATTGCATACGGTGATATTGTGGATGAAATAAACGAATCAGCAAAACAAGACGAATTTAGCTCACATGAAGACGAAATAAATTCTATGCCTTGGGATTCTATGGCGATAAATGCTTATAAAGAAATTGATCATCAAATGAGAAATCCAGAAGAAAAGAACTCATTAGATATGGTTATCACACGAAAAACATACGATAAGGAAGCATGGTATAATAAAATTAAACCAGCATTAGAATCTATTGGTATTCAGAAATTTATGGGTTTATTAGAGTTTGATAAGAATACGGGGGGAGTAAATTATATTATACCATTTTCATATCTGAATAAATTAGGGTATGAAAAAGCATCCCGATTTCTAAAAGATACATTTGGGAATATTGAACATACAGAACCTAAAAAGAATGAGATAACAGATTCTCAAAAAGAATATATAGAAACATATAATGGAGCTACGGTTAAAGGATTCCCTTCTTTTATTTTTGAGGATGGAAAAATTGGGGAGTTCATACCTGATGATGATATGAATAATAGAGATCCCGATAAACTATCTTTATATGTTATTGGACAATTCAAAGACAAAGATAGGCTATATAGCATGGGGTTTAGATGGGTACAAAAGAAAGAGGGTGGAAAAGGTGAATCATATTACAAGTACAAAACACCAGTTTCAAGACAATAAGAATCAAAGTGATAAATATCTTAGGTTATTCGGAACTAACTAATATATGATATACTATGCAAAATAGGAGCATAGTATGAAAAAACAAGAGTTACAAGATCAAGCGTTGCAAAGCGTACAAGATCAACACGATTTATTTTTGATTGAGTTATTTGGGATACAAAATAGCGGGTTAAGTCCAGAACGCATTAAGGATTTAGCGCAAAATGGAACATTGAAGCTAGATACAAAGGGTTTACAAATAGCGGGTTTAGATCCTTATGCTTTTTTGTTTATGATGGGGCAAGTGCTGAATGAGATGAACAATACACAAATCAAAGAAGCTAGAGATTGGGGATTGAGTGAATGGGAACCAGTGATCAAAGAACATTTAAAAAGCATCGTATCACTAGAACCATCACAAACAGAGATAGACGGTCAAAATTCCACTATGGAAACACCAGCGCCAAGCTATGAACATATTTACGGAGAACCATTACAACCCCCGCGTAATTTGCCTTCTTGGATGGGTGATTCAGAGAAACAAGCGTATAGTTCCGCAGTACAAAGAGCGGGTATTTATGCGAGGGGTTTAGGTAACCAAGTAGGGGAAGATTTAAATAGTGCAATTGCTGAAGGTTGGGAAGGGACTGAGATTACAGAAGAAGTTAATGCACAACAGCGCCAATTTATGCTAGATACAATCAAGCAAGAAACAGCGAATGAAATTGTAGATGGGAGAGATTACAAGGCCTTAGCTTCCAGATTGGCGGATATCACTAAGGACTATTCTAGAAATTGGGATAGAATCGCAAGAACCGAGTTACAAGCAGCATATAACGAAGGGCGCTTATTGGATGCAATAGATCAAGATTCATTGGTTGCCAGATTCCCAAATACTAGCGCTTGTGATATTTGTTTATCGTTATTTGTAGACGGTGAAAACCTAGTGCTATTTGAACCAGATCAATTAATTGCTAATGGTGTAAATGTTGGGCGATCCAAAGAAAACATATTGCCAACCTTATTCCCAGTGCATCCTAATTGTAGATGCGATACGCTACCTATTCCACGGGGTTTTATTGTTACAAAACAAGGGCGAATGCTCAAGGAAACAATCACAAAATCCATACCTAGCAAGTATCTAAGAGGACTAGAAGCAGATGAAAAAGAGAAGAGAACAAAACAAATAGAACAACGCAAACAAGGCAAGATCAAAGCTAAGGATAAGTATAAACCTTTGGTGGGTGATGATACCAAAACAAAACCTTCCAAGTATTCAAGAACCAGTTTAGCCAGTGCAGTAAGAGAAAAAACTAAGGGAAATACAACCCAAGAATTTATCAAAGTAGCTTCTCAATTAACAGGCGTTTCAAAGCGCATTATAAGCGAAGTACACAAGCGCGGGGCTGAAGCTTGGGCAACAAGCGGGCATAGACCAGGAGCAACACAAATAGCATGGGCAAGGGCGCGCGTTTATTCATTTTTGACGGGTGGAAAGACTAGAAGAACAGCGGACGCGGATTTATGGGCGGAGCATTTAAAAAACTAAAAATTAAATAATAAAAATAGTATAACTAAGTAACCAAGAAGGGAAAATAACAATGTTTTCATTTTACAAAGTGATCCTTGATTTACTCAAGGCAAGAACGCATAAGTATGTAAGACGCGTACCAATTGGGGCAACCCCTACAGGCGCTACAAAATATAAATATTATTACCAGGAGCAAGCGGGCCACGGGCATGGCTTGGGACATGAAGAAGAGTTAAAAGAGGGGGCTTCTTTTTCATTTGGTGAAGGTGAAAATAAGTATCATGCTCATATTAAATCCGTTGATGGTGATAAACTTACAATTGAGTACGATGATGGCGCTAAAAAGGGAACAAAAGAAACACTATCTAAAACAGAGTTTCAAAATAGGATACACAAAGAACACGCTACCAGCATAGAACGATCACATGAACGAGCAAAGAAGCAATTAGCCACTTTCCAACAAATGAAAGAAAAAGGGCATAAAGTTAAAGATTCTACTCTTGATAAATTGAAAGCTCAAGTAAACAAGCTTGACTCTTTGAAAAAGAAACCAGAAGCGCCACAAGCCCCAAAACCTACCGGTATTTTTGAAGGTAAATCTAAAGAAGAAATTGTTTCCTTGGTTAAAAAACAAATTGATCGCGATATTCAACAATCATCATGGTATATTGATAGCTTATTAATGAGGCTTAAAAAGATATATACATTTGGCGAACAAAATGGATTCCCATTTGATGATATTTTCAATGTAGATACACTGGAATTATCAGATAAACAAATGCAAAGTATTTTTCCTTTTTATAATGATGCTAAATATTATGAAAATAGGCATATAAAGGAAGTTGCGAATCATCCATTAAGTAACATTTTGTTTGATAAGCATTATAAATATGAGAATCTTGTTAGCATTGTAACAGCAAAAGCACGACAATCTAAAGAAATACCAGTTATTTGGGACTCTATTTTTAAAAGGATTAGAGAAAATACGGCAGATAACGAAACAATTGAAAAAGAAATTAAAGATTTTAGTAGTCAAAAAGTAGATACTATTTTTGAAGATATTCTAAATAATCCACAAATAAGCCTATCTAAAAATGCTTTTAAAATGAAAAATAATGACAAATTATTAAGCAATATTTTTGATACTTTATCGGAACAATCCAGCATGTATTCAAAAGGGGATAGAGAACCTACAGCTGAATATCTTGCTAGAACTCATATTTTTTATAATGATGGTTCTTTCTATACTTTAACAAATAAGGGCTACATGGAACAAAAAGTACCTTCAAATATTAAAATAGATCCAGATACAAAGCCTTTTCAACTATCCTCAGAAAATCTATCAAAAATTCTTTCTCAAGATAAAGTAACAATAAAACAAAATGGTAATAAATTAGATGTTTCAAATGATCAAGGTGTTTCTATTCTTCCAGAACATATAGCATCTAACGCACTTAAAACAGAAGATAGTGCTTTTAAATTGAAGCGCGTAAAAGAATTACATAATACCGTATCAAAAGAACAACCCTTTAAAATTCCTTCAGACTTGAAAACAAACATATTAAAAATACAAACAAAAACACACCCTTTTGCAGTATTAAAAATTGAAAACGATACTATCTCTGTTGATTTATCACCAAATATTAAACAAAGCGATTCTAAAGATCCAAAGAATTATATTTACTCATTAGGGAAAATCCCAGTAACAAATAAAGATGGGTTATCATTCTCAAGATTCATATCTACCGAAGCATTACAAGGTATTCTATCAACAGGGGGAGATACAATAAGAATTGCTTCGGAGCCAAAGCTTAAAATGTCATTTTTTGGCGTTGATGGTGGCCAAGGTTCTCAAGTGATCGTATAATATTTTGATAAGTAACCAGTAACCAAAGAAACAGGAGTAAAATAAATGCCTTTTGCAAATGAACACGCAGCGCGACAAGTAGACCCTAGCGCATTTAGTGATTTTAGAAGATTTACCCCCAAGGGATTCCCCGAGGGGTTGAGTGTAATCTTAGGCTTAAAAGATGGCGGGGATTCCCAGATTCAAAGCATCCGAGCAGATAAAGATAAGTTCACTGTAAGCGAATTTAAAAAGTGGTTGGAAGATCACGATTTCAAAGCTGATATTGAAGAAGCATTGAACAAGGGTTCTTATTTTGCCAAGTGGATTCCTATGGATCTTATTGAAAAGGGTGATAAACCTGGCGATGATCCTAATGGCAATAACAATGCTGATGGTGTTGGCTACATTGCGGGTATTGTATCCACTGATGATCAAGACCGCGAAGGGGAAACCATTGATCAAAGTGGGCTTGATTGGGATTACTTCCTTAGTTCCGGATGGTTCAATCATGAACATAGACCAGGCCCCGAAGCGGTATTAGGTCACCCTACTAAGATTGAGCGCCTAGATGATCATAGAACCCGCGTAGAAGGTGTTTTGTACCTAGCTAAACCCTTGGCCAAAGAGTGCTATGATACCGCGGTAGCAATTAAGAAGGCTAATGCTAATCGTAATCTTGGGTTTTCTATTGAAGGTGTGGTACAAATGAGAGATCCACAAAATAAGAAACGCGTACTAAAAGCTAAGGTTCTAAATGTTGCTGTAACAAGCGCACCCGTCAACCCAAATACAAATTTAGAATTGATTGCTAGATCCATGAACGCATCTATGGGATACCAAGAACCAGCGATACCAGATGCGGACGCTTCTCTAAGTGCATTAGTTCAACAAAGTATCGATAAAAAGCTTTCTAGTGCTACTTATGGGCAAAAAGAAACTAAGAAGAAGATGATCACAAAATCCAGCTTGAAAGAGATGTTAAAAGATCATTTTTCTAATTGTAGCAATGAAGAATTAGAACATATTGCTTCTTTACTCATGGAACAAGCAAAAAAGAAAAACAATAAAGGAAGATAACAATGTTTTCATTTTACAAAGTAATACTTGATTTACTCAAGGCAAGAACTCATAAGTATGTAAGGCGTGTACCAATTGGATCAATCCATACAGGCGGTACAAAATATAAATATTACTACCAAGAACAAGCAGGACACGGCAAAGGATTAGGGCATGAGTCTGAACTTGTCAAGGATGCTTCTTTTGCCTTTGGTGAAGGTGAAAATAAGTATCATGCGCACATTAAATCCGTTGATGGTGATAACCTTACAATTGAGTACGATGATGGCGCTAAAAAGGGTCAAAGAGAAACACTATCTAAACTTGAGTTTCAAAATAGGATACACAAAGAACATGCTACCAGCATAGCACGATCACATGAACGAGCAAAGAAACAACTTGCTACTTTTGAACGAATGAAAGAAAAAGGTCATAAAGTTAAAGATTCTACTTTGAACAAGCTAAAAGCACAAGTAGAGAAATTTAAAGAAAACACACCTTTAACAGAATTTGAGATGGATGCTCTTGATAATTGGCAGACATTACTAAAAAAAGCACCAATGACATTAGAAAAGTTTAAAAAACAAACAAAAAAAATGAATTTTGATTCTTTAATATCTGTGAATATTAAAGAGAATTTAGATGATGCTTTAGATTACTTATTAAATGAAGATGCACAATTCAAGAATACTTTTTCATCTATATATACTGTTTTTCCTAATTTAAAAGAAATGCTAAAAAAGAAAATAAAGCAGGGATTAGGAAGTGATTTTAATATTGTTCCAAAACCTTCTTTTCCAGGATATAAAGAGACACGAGAAGCAATAGACAAAAAAGTATTATCATCTTTAAACGATAAAAAAGAAGTAAAAGATATGGATATCTACAAAGATGGCATCTTTGCGTATACCAAATACCTATTAGAAGGTTTTAAACAAGAACCTAAACTTCAAGATTATGAAGCGTTTGAGACATGGAATGATGCGAAAAAAAGAGATAGAGACACATTTTTAGAGAATAGTAGTTATTTTATTAATGCCGCTTATAGAAAAGATCCTGAAAGGGTTGCAGAAGCATATTTAAGAGAAGGATCTCTTAGAGATGAAATTAAAAATATTCCGAATATAAAACAAGTATTAATCTCTCATATAAAAAAGATGGATCATGCACCTACATATATTATGGCACAAGACAAACAAGAAGAAAGGCTATCTTTTTATGATGCGTATAAAAATAAAGATGCCCTAGATTTAAATACTTTGCCAATGCTACTTAGCTCAGACATCTTAGACTTACAATTAAATTCAGAAATACGCGAATATGTTATACCTTTTTATAAATCCTTCAGATTCACAAGTTGGCATAAAACTTTATTGAAATCCATAAAAAGATAAAAGCTAAAGTAAGCATCCCAGTTTCAAAACAATAACCAAGTTTAAAAAAGTTACCCAGAAGCAAGTAAATAAATAGTAAAAGATTGAAAAAAACTTTTATTTTGTTTCAAATGATAGATGAATAAGGAGATTTTTATGAACGATCTAATCAAACACTTAGTAAATAAGGGTATGAGTGAAGCAGAAGCACAAAAATTAGCTGATGGATTCACCGCTGATTCTGTTGAAGTAGACGCTTTGAGCGATGCTATTCAAGCGCTTTCTAAGGCAATGAACACCGATAACAGTGATAAGCTTGTTAAAGGTAAAAAAGTAGCCAAAGAAGAAGATGAAGATGATTCTATGGATGGTTCCAGTAGCGAAGATATGTTTGCTGAACAATCCATGGATGAAGACGATGAAGACAATATGCACAAGGCGCTTGAATCTATGGCTAAAGGAACAGATATGATCCTTGAAAACATGGATAAACAATACAAAGCGATGATGAAGGCCTTGGATGCTTGTTTGAAGGAAATGAAGGGTATGAAGAATGTTAATGGTAAAGTTGAAGAGATGGAAAAGAGCATCAACAAAGCTTTATTAGCACCTATTCCCCCAAGAGCCGTTAATTTTAGCGCCGTTCCATACACTGAACCAGCACAAGCAAAAACCACCGTTACAAGAGGCGATGTTATCTCTAAAGCAATGAACATGATTCAAAGCGATAGTACTGATATGGTTCGCAAGTCCCAGCTTTTCACCGCTATTTCTAAACTTGAGAGCGGTGTAGATGCTATCAAGGTCGCTCAAGATTACAACATTGATTTAAGCAAATAATAGGAGAAACATAGTATGTTTAATTTACCTCAAGCAAATAGCTTTGTATCCACCGCGGAATTAGCAGCATTGAATGATGCACTTAGAAAAAGCGCCACCGTTGGTTATCAAACCCCAGCCGTAACCACTGGCGCAGATAATGGTAGCCTTTCCCCATTAGTTCCACAAAGTATCGAAAACTTATTATCTAGCGCTACATATACACTTAAAGAATTAGCTTTGTGGCCTAGACTTCCCAAAGTTAGCGTAACTAATACAGTACATGAATACTCAGTAATCAAGGATCACGGTTTAGATTTAGATCCATTTATTACCGAAGGTTCAGCAGGTGTTACTAACAAGTCACAATATGAACGCAAATCTGTAAGAATCAAGTATTTAGCTGAAAGACGCGAAGTAAGCGATGTAGGTACATTAGTAGGCTTAGTAGGTTCTGAAAGCAATGCAATTGCGCTTGAAACAGAACGCGGTACTTTACGCCTACTTCAAAAGCTTGAACGCTCATTGTTCCATTCAAAAGAAAGTGTAAACGATATTTTCTTTGATGGTATTGTTACCCAAATCGAAAATTATAACAATGGTTCAAACACCTTTGATGCACGTGGTAAAGCACCAACCCCAAGACTTTTACAAGAGATCTTAGGTAAACTCTATGGCGCTCCTTTATTCGGTCGTCCAGATGCTATTTATGTTGAACCTAGAATCCATGCAGAATTAATTAAATTTGCAGTTCAATTCGGTAGACATGATCAATTGAGCATTAGCGCTAATTCAAATGCGATTACCTATGGCGCTACCAGTCAAATCAACATTCAAGGTCCTGTGGGTCCTGTTCCTGTTGTTGCAGCACCTTTCCTATTTAATTCTTATACCGCTCCCGCTTCAGGTTCTACCACCACAGGCGCGCCAAGTGCTCCTACACTTACAAGTGCAGTTGTTGCCGCTGATTCAGCTTCTCAATTTGTTGCAGGTGATGCCGGTGATTATTTCTATAAGGTTGTTGCCGTTAATAATAGTGGTTATAGTGCTCCAGTTGCTTCCGCAGCTAAGACCATTGCAGCCGGTGATAAAGTAACTTTAACCATTGCTCAACAAGATTCCGCAGTATACTTCAAGATTTATAGAACTGAAGTTGATGGCGCGTTGGGTACTGAAGTTCTTATTGATGAAGTCAAGGCTACTTCTGGTGGCGCTACTGTTTGGGTTGATAGAAACGAAAATATCCCCAATTCTAGCAAGATTGTATTTGTACAACATGATCAATCAATCATGGAATTTGCAAAGCTTCTTGATCTCTTCCGTCGCCCATTGGCTGAAGTTGCTACAACAAAGCCTTTCTTACTCATGCTTTTTGGTGCTCCTATTGTTAAAGTGCCTTCTAAGTGTTGGGTTGTGAAAAATGCTAAGGTTTCTTCTACTCTGATTGAAACCATGTAATTTTCATAGAAAAATAAAGTAGGTTATCTATTTTATTTGGTATAATTAGCCAAGATCAAATCTTGTGCTAACAATTTTTAGTTAGCACTACTTACAGGAGTGTTAACGATGGCGAATGATTATTCAATATATGATGTAATTACTAAAGAGTGGCTTCAAAATACCTTCTTGATGGGCGTTGATTTAACGCTTGATGATGGGTCACCTTTTAGTGATATGGCATTCAAATTAGCAGTGGAGACTTCGATTAGGCATATTGAACAAGATATAGGGATAAACATAGTTCCATTTAGCACCGTGCAAGAGAAGCATGATGCAGAATTACAAAATAGGTTATCTTATTGGCCTTTTAGGTTGGATTGTAGACCCTTGATCTCTTTGGATCAAATTAGGATTCGTTTAGGTAGTTTTCAACCCGTTGAAATTCCTAATTCATGGGCGAGAATTGTAGCGCCAATGCATGGGCAATTGCATTTGATCCCCAGTCAAGAAAGCATATCTAGTTATTTCTTTCAAAGTGGTATGCCTATTCTTGGTAACTTCAATATTTACTATGAAGCTAAGAGCTATATACCAGGCTATTTTGAGTTTAGTTACACCGCGGGTTTTGAATCCAGAAAAGGAAGTGTAACAATTCCAGCGGGGCAAACAGAAGCAAGGGTTACTTTGTCCCCTATGGTGTTGATGAAGTATAGCGTGGCACTAACACCCCCTACAGGAGTAACAGCTAAAACCTTTGCTTTTGGTCAAGAGGGGTTTAGTATATCCATTCCCCAAGCTAGAAGTGAAGATACAACGATCACCTACTTTTTAGATACATTACCAAGTAACATTAAGCACATGATCGGCTTAAAATCCGCGTGTAACTTCATTCTACAAGTAGCAGGTGATTTGATTTTGGGCGCGGGTATTGCGTCAAGTTCAATTGGGATCGATGGATTAAGCCAGTCAATTCAAACCACCTCTTCAGCGATGTATTCTGGTTACTCATCCAGAATAGATTACTATGAAAAACAATATGAAGCTTTGCGCGCAGCAGTGAAAGCGGAGTATCGTATTACTAGCTTTGGAGCGATATAATGACAACAATAAACCCAAGAGTACCATCTAAATTAAGACCCCGCGTAGATTGGTTAAATGAAGAGTTTAGAAAGCAATTTTTCACTAGATCCGTTTTAGTAAATTGGGAAATGTGTAATGAATGCCCTTGTTCAAACACGGGCGCGGAACTTGATCTTGATTTACAAGCGTATACAGGCGTTGAAGTAGAGAAAAAAGGTGAGGTTCGTAGCGATTGCCCACTATGTAAAGGGATTGGCTATTTCTGGCATAGTAAACAAGAAACAAGAGTGATTATCACAAGCGCGAGTAACGATGAATCAAGATTCCATGAATATGGGGAATACGCGAGGGGAATGGTCAATATTACTTTGCTTCCTGAAACTTTGCCTTCATTTGGTGATCGATTTACAATGGTTGATAGTAGCATCATCTTCAAAGAAACCAAGATGCGAAAAAGCGGGGTACTTCAAAGCTTGAGAAATCCTATTGTTCCCAGATTGCTAGACACCCAAGGCGGGGCAACAACCCTAAGGGTTCTTAATTTACAAGTTGCAAATATTTCAGGGTTGGCAGATCCTACAAAGTCACTTATTGAGGGAACTGATTTTGATGTTACCGAAGATGGCTTGATTGACTTTACAAAGGGGGATGCTTTGGGTACAACCCCCGCCGTAGGTGCTAGATACTCAATTAGTTATTACGGGCATCCTAGATATTATGTTGCTGATAATCCCCATACTCACCGAGATTCAAGGTATATAAGGAAATCCACACAAGAACAAATTAGATTGATGCCTGTTCAATGTAAAGCAACACTTGAATTTATGGGGCTTGGTTTAAATGGATGATAATAATATAAAACTTGTATATTCCCAGCTTATAGACAAGCTTGGATTAACCAAAGAAGGCATGAAAAAGAAAGCTATTGCGTTGGCTGATGCGGTTCTATTAGAATGGACGGTGGAAGCGAGAAGTGCGATTAAATCTCAATCTGTTATGGATGCTTATGTAAAATCGTTATCGATCAAAAAGGCAAACAATGAACAAGTACAAGTAAGTTTAACACCAAAAGGGCAGGGTGGAACTTTAGCGCTTATGTATGAACTTGGTATGGGTCCGAATGGTATTGGTTCAAGTGGTCCGTATGATATGCGCGTTTTTATGCTCAAAGAAACCACTAGAAACATAAGAAGAGATAAGAAGGGGCAATTATATTTAAATGTTCCTTTTAAACATAGCGCAAAAGCAATCAAGGCTAGAGGTGATGAACATGTACTTAAACAAGCTAAAAAGTTAGCACCCAGATTCACAGCCAACGCACCCCAAGTTTCAAAGGATGGCAATATCAAAGGGAGTAAAGGGGATAGATTACCGCGGGGATTAGTTCCCAAGATGAAAGCGCATCATACAACAGATATTTATGCGGGTATGGTTCGCCTAGCTTCTTCATACTCAAGGAAAAAAGACGGTAAAGCAGTAGTACAAACAAGCGGGTATATGACTTGGAGACGCATGACAATGAATCAAAAACCACCTAAATGGGTTCATCCTGGTATTCAACCCCTGTTCTTACATAAGAAAGTATATGACTCTTTACCTACCATCATAAATAGGATTTTTAGCAATGTTTGATCTACATCTATTAAGTATTTTAGCAAATGGTTTTAAGTTCTATGTGAACAATAAACCAGCGTTTAAAAAGTTATTTCTTGGGATATCCGATTCAACCCTTGAACAATGGTATTCACTAGTAACCCAGCAATTACCCTTGTTTTCTTCAAGGTATGCTCAAGGTACAAGAGAAGCACCAATGATCACGGTAATAGGTGGGATTGAATCCGTAAGTAACAATTTTTTAGGTAAAGCTTTGGCGCGTAATGCTCAAGGTTTTCTTGAAGTTGTGTTCGTTCCGCGTGTTATCATTGATGATTCGGATATTCCGGCTTTGGACACCACTAATACGTGGCGCCATGTTTTGGACATGACAGAACAGAATGAAGTGGAATTCGTGATTCCCTACATGCACAAGAATGTTATGTGTCGTAGTGGCCGTAATCCCTCAGACGATGCACGTGCCGCTATCGTGACTGGGAAAC
>OGVN01000008.1_pt1 | contig 25869 bp, 29 predicted proteins | sample 1575751 | NCBI WGS metagenome assembly OGVN01 (sample SAMN07581530, study PRJEB24739) | freshwater metagenome | place: Singapore | collected 2015-01 | reverse complement strand
AACCAAGATGGCGAGTGGGAGAAGTTTCCCAGCGATGAGGAACTTTATGCCCTTAAAAACGCTATTGGGGCGGTCAATCCCAATCCTCCGATTGTGCCGGAGATTACGACAGTCTGCCATTTATGTAATGAGCCATTTCCAATGGAAAACATCGTTATTACTGGTGGATCACTTAGCTCAGGCTTCAGTTGGAGTTGTCCTAAGTGCCATGCTATAACTAGCACTGGGAAGGCATAACCAGAATGCCCTCTCAATCACGCAAACACCGTGGCCTTCGCACCGAACGGGTAGTGGCAGAGTATCTGTCGCAATGGTGGCAGGGGGCTACGGTGGGGCGTGGCAACGGCAAAGACATAGTGAATATCCCTATGGACATAGAAGTAAAGGCGAGGACAGCCTTTAATCCGTTGGAGTGGTGTTTGTTTAATCCATTGACGCACATCACCTAACTCGGCTGATTGCCATTCAAGAAGTCTAAATTTCAGTAAAACTTTAGCAACATGCCTTGCGTTTCTTGCTTTATCTGTAGCCAAGTAATCTAGGCGACTTCGCGCCAATCCAATTGATTTTTTAACGTCTGTAAATAATTTCCCATGTCCAGGAATCACCAATTTAATTTTTAGTTGTTCAATTAAATCAAGAGTTTTGGCTACTTCTTCAAAGCCGTTATCACCATCAAGCTCAGGAAATATTGCGCCAAAGCCGTCTTCCCAGAGTGCATCAGCTGAAATAAGGATTTGATGGTCTTCTTGGTAGAGAATGATTGAGTGAGGGTCATGTCCTGGCGCACCTAGAATTTTCCAAGTGTGTGCACCTAGTAATATTGTCTCGCCCGGGGTTAACGATTGGTGAGCGTTAAAACGGGGGCAATGTTGTCCAAGTTTTTTAAAACTCAATAAATTTTCATCCCAAGTATTAACAGCTGAAATTTCACTTGATGGCACATAAATGCTTGATTGAAAGTTGTTAGCTAAAACAGCATTTCCGCCACAGTGATCAGAGTGCAGATGCGTATTAACTATTTTGGTTAGGGTGTTTAGCCCATGTGAGCTCAGCATTTTCTTAACTAGAGAGAATGTTTGCTCTTGATGTGAAACGTAGCCGGTATCAACAATCGACACATCATCTTTCGACCAACAAAAAACATTGTTGGCAGATAACCAACCTCTTTCAAAAACTTTGATTCCATCTGGAAGCATAAGTTCATCCATGTAGCTGAGTACGTCTAATGTCTAGCTCGGCCCAAATAATCTCTTTTTCTGATTCGCTTAATTCTGACCATGCCGCAATTTCATCTAGGGTTCTATGACAGCCCAGGCAGTAAAGGTCGGCATCATCCATGCGACACAAATTAATACATGGTGACGCTGGTCTAGATGAATTTGTACCGTTATTCACTTTGGGGGTAATTCTTTTCCAATACGGCCTGATAGCGATTTGATAATTCAGTAGCATTTTTGATGCTAATGCCAAGGTCTCTTACTCGCCCATCTTTTAAGTCATAAATCCAACCATGAATAGTGATTTCTTGACCTTTTGACCACGCATCTTGAACACTGGTGGTTTGGCATACATTCATGACTTGTTCAATCACATTTAATTCACATAATTTGTCGAATTGATCAGTTTCTTTTAGAACTTGTCCAAGATATTTGCCATGCTTATCTTGCACATCCTGAACATGTCGAATCCAATTGTCTGCAATGCCAATACGCGCTTTGATTTGTGCCGCACGCACACCAGAGCAACCGTAATGGCCCACCACAATAATGTGCTTAACTTTGATTTGATCAACCGCAAACTGAATAACTGATAAGGCATTTAGATCGGTATGAACAACCACGTTAGCAATGTTTCTGTGAACAAACACTTCGCCTGGTGCCAGCCCAGTAATTTGATTCGCTGGTACCCTTGAGTCTGAACAGCCAATCCACAGGTACTCAGGAGCTTGTTGGTCGACCAGCCTAGAAAAGTAATCGGGGTCTGCTTTAGTGACTGACTCAACCCAGTCCTGATTATTTTCAAGTAACTTGGATAGGATGTATGGATTATTTGATGTCGTCATAATTAGATCTTTATTTGTTGGCAAATAGATTATTGCAGTATTGGCATCACAGTAAGAATGTTACAGTGACTTTAGGTTTTCAGGAATTATTAAAGCCTTGATGCCGAAAGAAGCTAGTTAATTTATTTGTTATAACCATGTTAATGAACTCTCTTTCTTATCCATTTCATGATGAGTTACCTCCGGTAGGGGGTGCTAAAAAGATTGATGCCAACGTCAAGTGGTTGCGCATGCCTTTACCGTTTGCTTTAGATCACATCAATCTATGGTTAATTAAGGATGTCTTTGAGGGGCAGCATGGTTGGACCGTGGTTGACTGCGGTGTTGCGAATCAACAGACAAAAGATGCTTGGGAACGTATTGTTGAATCTGAGCTCGAGGGGCTGCCAATCGTTAGGGTCATAGTTACTCACATGCACCCAGACCACATCGGTCTTGCTTCATGGTTATGTGAGCGTTGGTCTGCACCGCTATGGATGACGATGACAGATTACTTGTTGGCTAAATGGTTATCAAGTCCAGAGGGAGCTCATATTGGTTCAGCTGCTGGAGGTGGCGGTGCTGCAGACCATTTTGCAAAGCATGGCTTAACTCAAGAAGAAGACTTGGTGAAAATTAGGGCGCGAGCTAATTACTTTAGCCAAATGGTTCCTAGTGTTCCCCCAAGATTTAGAAGAATCATTGATCACGAAGAAATTGTTATTGGCGATGGTCTATGGCGAGTTATATCTGGCTATGGTCATGCGCCAGAACATGCCTCATTGTGGAATGTCAAAGACAATTTATTAATTTCTGGAGATATGGTTTTACCCAGAATTTCAACGAATGTTAGTGTTTTTGATACTGAGCCAGATGCTGACCCATTGGGCTTGTATTTAAAGTCTTTAGAGAGATTTGTAGATTTACCACAGGATGTTTTGGTGTTGCCTTCACACGGCAAACCATTTATCGGACTTCAATTGCGGGTTAATCAGTTAAAGAAACATCATGAAGACAGGCTTGCTGAAACAATGACTGCCTGTTTGCAAGCCCCTCAAACCGCCAGAGATCTAATTCCCATCCTATTTAAAAGGGATTTAGATCTCCATCAGTTAACTTTTGCAATGGGCGAAGCCATTGCGCACCTTAACTACCTTTGGCGCGTCGGGTGCTTGTCGCGCGAGGCTTCCTCTGACGGGGTTTGGCGGTTTTGTTATCGGAAAAGTTACCCGTAGCCATTTCTTTTGCCATTTCAGTAGCTGCCTGAGTTGCCTGGTTGGCTGCTTTTTGAGCAGCTTTGCTAGCCTCAGCCATTGCTTCTGGGGTCATTGCTGCGCTAAAGCTTTTTAATGCTGCCAATGTGGCTCTTTGCACTTCTAGCCCTTGAATCGTGCTTCTGAGAACGCTCATATTGAGCTGAAGCCAGCTTTCTACGCTTTTAAGGTCTTGAATACGCTTATCTAATTCCTCAATATCGAGGGTTGGCATGGCAGCCCCACCACCAATCCCAGCCCCAAACCCACTTAAATCACCAGGGGTCGGTGAGTTGCCCCACATGGTTTTAAACATTTCAAGGCTTTGATTGAAATCTGGCATAGCACCAAACATGATGACCCCCTTAATAAAAAAGTTAATGTAATCAGATAAATATGCTTAATACCGATAAAATATAGGTTTAATCCATTTGCCGCAATCATTTGCGGCTAAATCAAGAGTTTTTACCTATGCTTTATACGCGTGGCGCTGTTTTGCCTCAATTATTAAAAGATCGAATTCTGATCTTGGATGGTGCTATGGGTACCATGATTCAGCAACGTAAATTAACGGAGCAAGATTACCGTGGCTTGCCCGCGTCTAAGCGATTTGAGAGTCATCCAGTTGACTTAAAAGGCAATAACGAACTACTCAACCTAACGCACCCTGAAATCATTCTAGACATACACAGACAGTATTTGGCAGCCGGTGCAGATTTGATTGAAACCAATACTTTTGGCGCAACTACAGTTGCGCAAGATGATTACAAAATGCCAGAGCTTGCTAGAGAGATGAATATTGCTGCGGCAAAATTGGCAAAACAGGCGTGTGATGAATTTTCTACACCAGAAAAGCCTCGTTTTGTGGCTGGTGCAGTGGGCCCCACGCCAAAAACTGCAAGCATTTCTCCAGATGTGAATGATCCTGGCGCAAGAAATATCACCTTTGAAGAATTAAGGGTCGCTTATAAAGAGCAAGTTGAGGCTTTGTATGAGGGTGGCGCTGATGTGTTGTTGGTAGAAACAATTTTTGACACGCTTAACGCAAAAGCAGCTCTTTTTGCGATTGATGAATTTTTTGAGGAGTCAGGCGTTAGATTGCCAATCATGATTTCCGGAACAGTGACGGATGCATCTGGAAGAATTTTATCTGGGCAAACGGTGGAAGCTTTTTGGAACAGTTTGCGTCATGCAAAGCCGCTGACATTTGGCTTGAATTGCGCTTTGGGCGCGACATTGATGCGCCCATATATTGCGGAGCTTGCTAAGGTTTGCGATGTTGCTGTGTCTTGCTACCCTAATGCTGGACTGCCCAATCCAATGAGTGATACGGGCTTTGATGAAACACCAGAAATGACCTCAAGGTTGTTGGATGAGTTTTCAAAAGATGGTTTGGTGAATTTGGTAGGTGGTTGTTGTGGAACGACTCCTGCTCATATCAAAGCTATTGCTGACGTGGTATCAAAAAGAGCCGCACGTCGTTGGTATGCATACAAGGAGGCTGTGTGATGAATGCAGTAAAAATTCCTCCTATGCGTTTAGCAGGTCTTGAGCCTTGCAACATCAGCGCCCATGTTGGTTTTGTTAACGTCGGAGAGCGTACTAATGTAACGGGTTCAAAAGCATTCGCCAGAATGATTTTGAATGGGCAGTATGACGAGGCTTTATCTGTTGCCAGACAGCAAGTGGAGAATGGTGCCCAAGTTATTGATATCAACATGGATGAAGCCATGTTGGATTCAAAAGCTGCAATGGTGCGCTTTTTAAATCTGATTGCTTCGGAGCCAGATATTTCAAGAGTGCCCGTGATGATTGACTCATCAAAGTGGTCAGTGATTGAAGCAGGTTTGCAATGTGTGCAAGGTAAGGCAATTGTTAACTCTATCTCCATGAAAGAGGGCGAAGAGCCGTTTAGACAGCAAGCTAAGTTAATACGACGCTATGGTGCTGCAACCGTTGTAATGGCTTTTGATGAAAAAGGGCAAGCTGATACATATGAACGCAAAATTGAAATTTGCCAAAGAAGCTACAACATCTTAGTTAATGAGCTTGGCTTCCCAGCTGAAGATATTATTTTTGACCCGAATATTTTTGCTATCGCAACGGGTATTGAAGAGCATGACAACTATGCTAATGACTTTATTAATGCCACGGCTTGGATCAAAAAGAATTTACCAGGTGCAAAAGTTAGCGGCGGCGTATCAAATGTTAGTTTCTCTTTCCGCGGTAATGATGTAGTTCGTGAGGCTATCCACACTGTATTCCTGTATCACGCAATCCATGCGGGTTTGGATATGGGTATTGTCAACGCTGGTCAGTTGGGTGTTTATGCTGATTTAGACGAGAAGCTTAAAGAGCGAGTAGAAGACGTTGTTTTAAATCGTTTTAAAGAAAAAGAGGGTAAGACCCCTACTGAGCGATTATTGGAAATCGCAGATGAGTACAAGGGTGGCGGTGCTAAAGCTGAGGAAACCCTAGCGTGGAGAGAAGCTTCCGTACGTGAACGTCTGACTCATGCATTAGTGCACGGCATTACCTCACACATTGTTGAAGATACTGAAGAGATGCGCTTGGAAATTGCAGGCGCTGGTGGCCGTCCAATCGAAGTGATTGAAGGCCCATTAATGGATGGCATGAATGTGGTTGGAGATCTTTTTGGTGAAGGAAAGATGTTCTTGCCGCAGGTGGTGAAGAGTGCGCGTGTCATGAAGCAGGCTGTTGCTCATCTAGTTCCATACATTGAAGAAGAAAAGCGTCAAATTATGGAGCGTGGGGGTGATGTACGTTCGCGCGGAAAAATTATTATGGCAACCGTGAAAGGCGACGTTCACGATATTGGCAAAAACATTGTCACAGTAGTTTTGCAATGTAATAACTTTGATGTTGTAAACATGGGCGTGATGGTGCCATGCAATGAAATTTTGAATAAAGCCAAGGAAGAAAAAGCTGACATGATTGGCTTATCAGGCTTGATCACGCCTTCTCTAGAAGAAATGACTTATGTTGCTCAAGAGATGCAACGTGATGACTACTTTAGAGCTAAGAAAATGCCTCTCATGATTGGTGGCGCAACAACTTCACGTGTTCATACGGCAGTGAAAATTGCACCTCATTATGAGGGGCCTGTAGTCTACGTTCCAGACGCATCTAGGGCTGTATCAGTCGCTTCTGGCTTGTTATCAGATGATGGCGCCAAAAAATTTATTGATGATTTAAATACGGAATATGACCGTATACGTGAACAGCACGCTAACAAAAAGCAGCTACCAATCATTAGCATTGAAGAAGCTCGCTCTAACAAAGAAAAAATTGATTGGTCTAATGAGGCTATTGTTAAGCCAAAATTTATTGGTCGTCGAGTCTTCAAGAATTATGACTTGGCAGAAATTGCAGCTTGTATAGATTGGACCCCGTTTTTTCAGACTTGGGATTTGGCTGGAAAGTTTCCACAAATATTAGAGGATGAAATTGTTGGCGAGTCTGCAAAAAAAGTTTATGCCGATGCTCAAGCCATGTTGCAAAAAATTATTCAGGGGCGTTGGTTGCAAGCGCATGCTGTGGTTGGACTTTACCCTGCAAATAGTGTTGGCGATGATATCGAAATTTACTCTGATGAATCTCGCGATAAAGTTTTATTAACTTGGAAAAACTATAGGCAGCAAGCAGATAGGCCGGTGGTTGATGGAGTTAAGAAGCCTAATCGTTGCTTATCTGATTTTGTTGCACCCAAAGACTCTGGTGTTGCTGACTATGTCGGTATGTTTGCTGTTACTGCCGGTCATGCTATTGAGAAAAAATTGAAAGAATTTGAGCAAAAGCATGATGATTACAGTGCCATCATGCTTAAAGCGCTGGCTGATCGATTTGCTGAGGCTTTTGCTGAAAAAATGCATCAACGAGTGAGAACTGAGCTTTGGGGTTATGTGGCCTTAGAGAATCTAAGCAATGAAGATTTGATTCAGGAGAAATACCAAGGTATTAGACCTGCGCCTGGTTATCCTGCATGTCCAGATCATTTAGTCAAAAAGGATATGTTTGAGTGCTTGATGGCTAATGAAATAGATATGGCGCTGACGGAGTCGATGGCTATGACTCCTGCATCAAGTGTTAGCGGTTTTTATTTAGCTAGCCCGCATGCGCAATATTTTGATGTGGGCCGTATTGGTGAAGATCAGCAAAATGACTTTGCTAGACGCCCCAAATAACCATTTCTTGATTAGCTAAGGCTGCTTTGAGTAATTGTATGAATGGAAATGCTCTTTGGCCTAATCGGTCACGTTTAACCTTGGTGGATGAGTCAGACTTTTTATCAGACTCATCTTCAAGCATTTCTTTTCTTTGTTTTTCATCTTCAGCAATAGCTGCTTCAAGTTTTTCAATAGCGATAGGTAGTTGTTCAATTAAGAAGACACCCCTTGCTTCAAGTGGCCTATCAAGAATCTCAAAGATTCTTGATGTGAGATCTTCTAACATTAAAACGTCAGCAGATTTTTTGCATTGAAATTTATATAACATAGTCAAAGATTAACATTAAAGCGAACTGATAAACTGAATCTCTATGCTACCAGTCATTAAACAACAAATTACAACATTGATGCAAAACGCTTTAGCTGAAATTGCTAAAGGCAGGGGCATTGCTTTAGATGTGTTGCCTATCCCTCATTTGGAACGCCCAAAGGTGGCTGAGCATGGTGATATAGCTACAAATATAGCTATGCAGTTAGCAAAAAATTGGAAAACAAATCCTAGAGAGTTAGCGCAGGCTTTTGTTGAGCAGTTACAGGCACAACCTACTTATGCAGACTTGTTGGCAAGCGTTGAAATTGCCGGTCCTGGTTTTATCAATCTGCGTTTAACTCAAGCGGCCAAGTTACGGGTTATCAGCAAAATTTTTGCTGAGGGCAACTGTTATGGTCAGCAAAAAGAAAATGGCAAAAAAGTCTTAATTGAGTTTGTTTCAGCTAATCCAACAGGCCCACTTCACGTTGGGCATGGTAGACAGGCTGCGTTAGGCGATGCATTGTCGAATGTATTAAAAACTCAAGGTTGGGCGGTACATAAAGAGTTTTATTACAACGATGCAGGAGTTCAGATACAGAACTTAGCTATTTCTGTACAAGCTAGAGCTAAAGGCTTAAAGCCTGGTGATGCAGCTTGGCCTGAGTCTGCGTATAACGGCGAATACATCGCTGATATTGCAAGAGATTACATCGCCAAATCAACCGTGGTGGCATCTGATGGGGAGCCAGTTACAGGCTTGGGTGAAATTGATCAGCTTGAATCAATTAGAAAATTTGCGGTAGCTTATTTGCGTCGCGAGCAAGATATTGACTTACAGTCATTTGGGGTTAAGTTTGATTGTTATTACCTCGAGTCATCTTTGTATAGCGATGGCAGTGTTGAGGCTGTGGTTAGCGATTTAAAAGCCATCAATAAGAGCTATGAGTCAGAAGGCGCTCTTTGGTTGAGAACAACTGAAGATGGCGATGACAAAGATCGTGTAATGCGCAAGTCAGACGGTGGTTACACATACTTTGTTCCTGATGTTGCTTACCATGCAAGCAAATGGTCTCGTGGATTTACACATGTGATTAATATTCAAGGTAGTGATCACCACGGAACTATTGCTAGGGTGCGATCAGGCATACAAGGTGTTGCGCAAAAGCGTGGGTGGGGCATCCCAAAAGATTACCCACAGTATGTATTGCACAAGATGGTCACTGTGATGAAGGGTGGCGAAGAAGTCAAAATCTCTAAGAGAGCAGGTTCTTATGTCACGGTAAGAGATTTGATCGAATGGTCAGGTGGAGTAAATGATCAGACACCTGAATCTGAAAGAGAAGATGCAATTCGTAAGGGTCGAGATGCAGTTAGATTTTTCTTGATTTCGCGTAAAGCAGATACAGAATTTGTTTTTGATGTTGATTTGGCATTAAAACAAAATGATGAAAATCCGGTGTTCTATGTGCAATATGCCCACGCACGTATTTGCTCAATTTTGCGCCAATGGGCTGGAGACGAGTCATCATTAAAAAATATTTCATTAGATGGTCTAAATAGTGCGGCCTCAGATACTTTGTTAAGACGTTTAGCTGAGTACTCCGATATGTTGGCTGATGCTGCCAAAGACATGACGCCACATTCAGTAGCTTTCTATTTGAGAGATTTGGCTGGGGATTTCCATACTTTCTATAACGCAGATCGTGTACTTGTGGACGATGAAGCTTTACGTCTGGCGCGTTTGGCTTTGTTGTCTGCCACCAAACAAGTTATTGCTAACGGACTAGCTATTTTGGGTGTATCAGCACCAGAAAAAATGTAAAGGGTAAGATAGCTATATGAATACAAATAAACAAGCGGTTAACCAATTACAAAACAAGTCATCTGGCGGCACTTTGATGGGCTTTGTATTAGGCTTGTTGTTAGGTCTGGCCATTGCTGTGGGGGTTGCAGTCACCTTAACTAAGGGCGCTCCAGAGCCAAAGCTTAATTTACGGGCGCCTGAGTTAAATGGTAAATCAAAGCCTGCTGAAGCTATTGAAGAGGGTGAGGTTCAGGTTGAAGATAAGCCTAACCTAAACAAGTCATTGCAAAGTAAGGTGCCATTACCAAGCGAAGTTGCTGGTAAAGATCCTATTGCCAATATTGCTGCTGCTAGCCAAGGACCAGAATATTGGCTTCAAACTGGGGCATTCAGAAATCAAGATGAAGCCCAAAGACAAAAAGCGACATTGGCTATGCAAGGCCTTGAGGCATTAATCTCGGAGCGTGAGGTTGAGGGTGCTGTGTTGTGGAGAGTTAGGGTTGGGCCATTTGTATTACAAGAAGATGTTGCAAAAGCCCGCTCTAGATTGCAGGGTGCTGGCATTACAGCTACTGTTATTCGTATTAATAAAAACAATTAACCTGTAAACAAAGAGTCTTGAAATGAAAACATTGGTAAAAAATTCTTTAGTTGGATTTTTATTTGGTCTGATGTCAGTTCTTGCCATGGCTCAGGGTCGACCTATTGAGGAGGGCTTTGATTACAGGACGTTACCGGTAGCTCAGGCGACCGAACAAAAAGGCAAGGTAGAGGTTCTAGAGTTTTTTTGGTACGGTTGCCCTCATTGCCACGATTTTGAGCCTGAGTTAAGTGCTTGGATTAAGCGACAAAATAAGGATGTGATTGTTAGAAAAATTCCTGTGGCTTTCAGGGATGATTTATTAATTCACAGTCAGCTTTTTTATGCCTTAGAGTCATTGGGTAGGTCTGATTTGCATGCAAAAGTTATGGATGCCATGCATATTAATAAAAAGAAACTACTATCAGAGGCTGAGATCACAGATTGGGTTGGAGCTCAAGGCGTTGATGTGCAGACTTTTTTAAAGGCATTTAAATCCTTTACTGTGACGTCTAAAGCTAGAGCAGGCAATCAAATTGCTCAAGGGTACAGAATTGATGGCGTACCTACTGTTGCAATACAAGGTAAGTACATCACATCACCATCCATAGCTGGTGGCTCTAAAGCAAGGGCTATACAGGTAATGGACTATTTGGTTGAAAAGGCCAAAAAAGAAAAGCGCTAAAGGATTCTCAGTAAGACATCACCAGGGCTAAGCTTAGTGCTTGGCTCTTTTTTTTAGCCATCTCATTAAGCTACCAATGAGAGGTAACTTTTCGTATAACTCTTCTGCTACATCCCAGTAATCTCTGTGTTCAATGATTAAGTCTTGCTCATTAAACTTGAACCAAGTGCAACCTTTGATCAGCTCGCCTTGATGGGGCGATGATTTAAATTCAAACAGAAACTCCCAGCTAAGACATGCTTGATTCCCATTTTCTAGGACGCTACTAATAACAAATCTGGGGTTATTAACCTGAGTAAACATATGTGTAAATATGTGCTTGATAGAGGCATGCCCATAAACCTCATTGAATGGGTCTTTAAAGAATGCATCATCAGCATATAAATTGATTAGCTGATCAACAGATTCGGCGTTGAGTGACTCAAATTGATTGATCAGTTTTTGAGTGCGCAGGGTATTCATTTAGATTTTGATAAATTTTCTGAGCAAGTAAAAATAGACTGGATAAGGCAAGATTCTTAAAAATTTTAAGAATAATGAAAACCGCTTAGGAAAGTGAATATCAAATTTACCGGCTTGTATGCCGTCAAGGATGTATTCAGAAGCTTTTGAAGGGCTGATTAATGCAGGCATATGAAAATCATTTTTAGCTGTTGCATCTGTTGCGACAAAGCCTGGGTTAATCATATAAACAGATACGCCGTGAGGTTTTAAATCATAGTAAAGGTTTTCGCAAAAATTAATCATCGCAGCTTTGCTGGGGCCATAGGCAAGTGCTTTGGGTAAGCCGCTATAACCAGCTACGCTACTAACAATAGCAATGCCGCCTGATTGAGCCGATATAAAGTCGTGAAGTACAGCATTGCATGCTGCCATAGGGCTTATGACATTCAACCCAATAATTTTTTTTGCGGCAGATAAGTCAAAGTTATCTGCTCGCATTGGTTCGTAAATTCCAGAAACAAAAACCAATAGGTCAATGCCACCCCATGTTTCTTTAATAGTGTTGTAGGCGCTGTTAATCTCATCATCGTTAAGTGCGTCTAAGGGTAAGCTTAAAATTTGATCTTGAGGGCGGGTGTTACTAATATCTTTCAGCAGATCAGCTCTGCGAGCACTAATTGCAACTTTTGCACCATGCCTTAAGAAGTCTTGAGTGCAGGCAAGGCCAATGCCACTTGATGCCCCAATTACCCAGATGCGTTTGTTGTAAAAACTAATGACTGGTTTGTTCAATGGCATTGCTGTGCTGGCTTTTGCAAGGTAAATTGAACAACATCAATGCTTTTTTCTGCAAAGCCTGCCGCACAATACATTAGATAGAGGTTCCATAGCCGTATGAATTTTTCATCAAAACCTTGCAGTCTGATTTCTTGAAGGTGTTGATTAAATTTTTGGTTCCACAGGCAGAGTGTCTTTTGATAGTCCTGACCAAAAGAATAGACTTCCTTAATAATCAGTCCTTGGCGTTGGGCTGCTTGCTTGAATTTTTCAATAGACGGAAGCATGCCACCTGGAAAGACATATTGCTGAATGAAGTCTGAGCTTCTACGGTATTTATCAAATAAGTCGTCGGCGATAACAATAGTCTGTATGCAGGCTTTCTTCCCTGGTTTGAGGCATCTTTGAATCATTTGAAAATAAGTGGGCCAATATTTTTCGCCAACTGCTTCAAACATTTCAATCGAGGCAATCCCGTCATATTGTTCTTGATGGTCACGGTAGTCTTGTATGAGGATGTTGGCTTGGCCAGTTACCTCTGATTGAATTTGTGTAAATCGGTGTTGTGCGTAACTAGCCTGTTCTTGCGAGATAGTCAGACAATCAATATTGATGCCTTGTTTTGATGCAACCTCCATTAGGCCTCCCCAACCACAGCCAACTTCTAAAATATTCTGACCGGGGCGAGCGCTAATAGATTGAATGATGCGCTGGTATTTGGCTTCTTGGGCATCACTCAGTGAAATGTCCTTATTCTCAAAGCATGCGCTGGAATATGTCATGCTTGGGTCTAGCCAAAGCGAGTAGAAAGAATTACCAATATCGTAATGCGCATGTATATTTTTCTTGCTACCTGATTTGGAGTTTTTATTTAGCCAGTGTTTAATTCGGTAACCACACCTTCCCCACCAGCTACCGTAAATGGCTTTATCGATAACTTGTCGATTGACTAAAAACAATCTTAATAGTGATTGAATATCTGGGGTATCCCAAAGGCCTGATATATAAGTTTCCGCTAGACCAATATCACCAGACTTCAGGCAGGCTTGACACACCGACCAGTCATGAATTTGGATGTGTGCTTCTAAGCCTGATTGAGCACCTCGAAATATGTATTTTTCGCCGTCTGGACTTGTCAAAGATAGTTGGCCAATTTGAATTTTCTCCAACAAAGACAAGATGGTTTTTGCATGCCATGGCAGCGTTGATGATGTATTTGGGACGACTTGAATGTTTGAGCTCATTTACTTACTTCCACTGATGGTGGTTCTGGCTTGGTATGAAATTGAACGCCTTTAAGCCATAAACGCAATGCCTGCCAATGTATGCGTGCGATTACACCAATGCTCATAGCTGGGTATCTAATGGCAGACCAGATTAAATTTTTAATACTGATATTTTGTTCGTAGCCGTTAACGCTCGTAATAAGTAATGGGCCTTGATCGTGATACTCAATCCGAGCAACATGCTGCTTAGGAGCATCTTTGGATAAAAATCTAAAGATGTAGTGGCCTTTTACTTCGCAAAATGGTGACACATGAAAAACTTTATTAGCAATGTAGCTGGCACCCCATTCAATATTTTTTTCATCATGGGGTGTGAGTAGGTAGCAATGTCTTTCACCAAAAGTATTGTTAACTTCTGCCAAGATGGCTCTTGTATCGCCGTTGTTATTTTCGAAAAACCAAAAGCTCACTGGGTTAAATACATAACCTAAGACACGAGGAAATGTTTGCAACCAAACTTCACCATCAATATCTGTGATGCCTTGGCTCTTGACTAGTTCTGTAGCCCAATTAAGAGAATTATTTCTGCCATCACCATGATCTTTGTCATAAAAAGAAAGCCATGAGAACTGGTTGTCACCTAAGCCAAATTGATTAATACCATTTGCGCTATTCATTCTTTGACGCATGGGGATACGTAAAGTAAAGACTGAGTAGGCAAAAGAATTCTTTGCTGGCTTTAAGCGTGCATGTCTGACTTGACCGAAGCAAATCTTTGCAATGCTCATACGATGGCAGGTGCGTTCTGGCGTGAGTGAAGTATCTCGTGAATCGCTTCAGCAACTAATTCACCAGAGCGTAGCCCATCCTCATGGAATCCGTAGCCTGTCCATGCGCCGCAGAACCATGTGTTTTTTGATCCTTGAATAAGTGGCAAATTTAATTGCGCATTGATAGCTGCTTGATCAAAGACAGGGTGAGCATATTCAATGTCAGCCCTAATGGTTGCTGAATCTGGTTCGACAACTGGATTTAAACTAACGATGACTGGTTGGTTGTCCCAAGCAGATGGCCATGGTTGCAGTTTATTAATTAAATAATTAACGCAGACTCTTTGATCATTGATGCTCCGAGATTGGTCGGTGGTGTAATTCCAGGCGGCCCAGCATCTTTTTTCTGTTGGCAGAACAGAAGCGTCTGTGTGTAATACGGCGCGATTTTTTTGGTAATGAATAGAGCTTAGTATTGAATATTCATCATTACTAGGGTCTGAAATGATGCGCAGTGTTTCATCGCTATGCGTTGCCATGATCACGTGGTCGTAGATTTCAGAAGACTGCTTAGTAAAAACTTCAACTTGATGATCAAGTCTCTTAATGGATTCGACTTTTAGCCGTTTGAATCTGCCTCCAGTTGATTTAATCTTTTCACAAATTCTATTGACGTACTCTCTTGAGCCACCTGATACGGTTAACCATTGGGGTCTGTCAGTAATTTTTATCAAACCATGGTTGTGGCAAAAACGAATCATGGTGGAGATAGGAAACTCTAACATTTGCTCAACAGGACAAGACCAGATAGCGCCAACCATTGGTAAAAAATACCAATCTTGAAATTGTTTGCTTAATCTGTGTTTTGCCAAGAATTCGCCAACTGTGAGATTGAGTTGATCTAATTGTTGGCTAACAGCTAATTTGGTACATAGTTTGTTGAATTTAATGATGTCATTCACCATTAAAAGAAATTTAGGGTTGAATAAATTCCCTCTTTGAGCAAACAAAGAATTGAGGTCGGTGCCTGCCCACTCTAAATGGCCCCCATCGTTATTGGGAATCGATACAGAAAATGACATATCTGATTTAGCTATGGGGCATCAATGTCATGAAATAGTCTTAATAGCCTAGGGTAAGTTCTTTGATTAAAAACTAAGAAGCCCGTATCAATGCCGTGGGTGATGGGGCCCATTTTTGTGTCAAGAGTTAAATCAACAGTATTACTGTGCCCACCAATATGGTCGCCACCCTCATAGATGGTTAATTCAACATTAGGTAGTTTGCTAAGGGCGTATGCGCACCCTAAACCAGATATGCCTGCACCTATAACAGCGATTTTCATTTTGATTCACTTTGCGCAGAATAGAAGAAAACCACAAGACACCTGTGAGCAATAAAAAGGGAGGGAGAGAAATGGCGCTCAGCAGGCTTCATGTCTTGTGGTTTAAAAGGGTTAGTGTCTGTTTCTCTTATCGTTAGCTAACCACGCATAAGCTGAGTGGTTGTGTATGGATTCGAAGTTTTCTGATGACACCTCGTAGGCAATCACTTTCTTCTCATTTTCTAGAGAAACAGCGATATCTCTGACGAGATCTTCAACAAATTTAGGATTGTCATAAGCGCGCTCAGTCACGTATTTTTCATCCGGGCGCTTGAGTAGCCCCCATAGTTCACATGAGGCGGCTTGTTCAGCGATTTTTATGAGGTCCTCTGCTGCCATGTCTTCAATTAATTCTGCAGCAATAACTATGTGAGAGCGCTGATTATGAGCGCCATAGTTGGAAATCTCTTTGGAGCAAGGGCATAGGCTAGTTACAGGAACTTGTACTTGCAGTGTGTATTTCAGCACACCATTTTTGAATGCTGCTTTAATGTGAAGGTCATAGTCCAACAAGCTTTCAACACCAGATACTGGCGCTACTTTTTTTAAGAAAAGTGGCATTTTTAAATCTAAGTGACCTTCTTCTGCTTCAAGCCGATTTAGCATGTGAAGCATCATTTCTTTGGTGCTAGCAAGGTTAAGTGGCTCGTGGTGACTTTGTAGAACCTCTAAAAATCTAGACATATGTGTGCCCTTGACCGTGCTTGGCAGCATCACTGTCATATCAATCATGGCAACACTGGGTTGTGCACCAGTTTGAGTTTGAAGTAAAACAGGATGACGTACAGATTTAATGCCCACTTTTTGAATAACGATATTTCGTTCATCAAGGCTTGCTTGAACATCTGGTAGGAAAATGGTCTCTGGTGCATTCATGATTATTTTTCCTGTAATAGCTTTTCAATTTGAGCAGTCATTTTTTTGCTGCTTGGTGAGGTCATGCTGCTATAAGCCTCAATCACATTTCCTTGGCGATCAATTAGGTACTTGTAAAAATTCCAACGCGGTTTTGTATTTGTTTTTTCAATTAAGTATTTAAATAAGGGGTTGGCATCATTACCACTCACGGATGTTTTTGCAAACATCGGAAACTTCACGCCATAAGTGTTGTGGCAAAACTCGGCAATCTCCTTGTTGGATCCAGGTTCTTGTTTGCCAAAATCGTTGGATGGAAATCCTAAAACTACGAATCCCTTGTCTTTGTACTGTGCAAACAGTTTTTCTAGTCCATCGTATTGACCAGTGAATCCGCAGTAGCTCGCAGTATTTACGACCAAGACGACTTTGCCTTGGTATTGGCACAAATTTTGAGGGGCTTCATCTTGAAGCCTTGGAAATGTGAATGACAGTGATGCTGGGCAATTCATGGCTTGAGCCTCCTTGGGCCAAGAAAACCACATTAAACCTATTAAAATCAATGCGATAAGATTGATTTTATAAAAGAAACTCCCCAGGTCTGTAGCCTGTTGTGGGATAAACGGTCTTTTTTTAAAATCGACCAACATTGGGTTTGTCTCCTCGACCCGTTTTATTTTTTTGTTTAATGACCCTTGGACAAAAGTGGTTTTTGTCTAGGACGAAAAACATATGTGAGTCGATATTACATAAAAAATAAAAAAAATGCAAATAATGTCTAGGACAGTGTAAAATTTATTCGTCGATACCAGGTATTAACCTGGCGGCTAATCGTGAGTATTCACATATGAATGTTAGATTTACTAATTTGCCAGACATGTTGAGTATTGCTGCTGTAGAGCGTGATACTGGCATTGCTAAGGACACCTTGAGGGTGTGGGAAAGACGTTACGGCTTTCCACACCCACTAAGAGACGGCAATGATGATCGAGTCTATCCAGCAGACCAAATTGAAAAATTACGTTTATTAAAACGTTTACTGGATTTGGGTCACCGCCCGGGACGGATTGTTCCTCTACCAATCGAAGCATTAAAAGAGCTGAGTGTTAAATCTATACAAGTCGAGCCTAGCCAAAGCGTTGGCATGGTTATATCTCAGCAAGAGATGGAACGTTATTTGGACTTGCTCAGATCGCATCAAACTGAAGCTTTGCGTTTGGCTCTATCAACCACACTCATGAAAATTGGTTTAGACCGATTTGTCATTGAAGTGGTTTCCCCGTTAATTAAAAATATTGGTGATTACTGGGCAGATGGAAAAATAGAAATCCATGAAGAACATTTGTTTACAGAACAAATAAAACATCTACTAAGAACTGCAATTAATTCAGTACCGCGTGGCCATACTGGTCAAAGTGAAGATTTGGCTAGACCAAGAATATTATTAACCACATTTCCTCAAGAGCACCACAGTTTAGGCTTGCTGATGGCCGAGGCGTTGATGGCGCTTGAAGGTTGTGTTTGTGTGTCACTTGGAACACAAACCCCAATTTTAGAAATTGTTCAAGCAGCCCGTGCTCAAAAAGCAGATGTGATTGCGTTGTCATTCTCGTCACAAATGAACCAAAATCAGGTGATTGATGGTTTAAATGAACTTAAGTCAAAACTTGCGCCTGGTATAGAGCTATGGGTGGGTGGCGAAAATCAAGCTCTACGGAAGCGCGCGCCTGAAAGCGTAAAAGTAATTAACGCTCTCAATGACATATCCGTTCATGTAAAAGACTGGCGATCTAAGCGTTCGGATCTATAACAAGTTGAAAAAGCTTGTACTCGTTTTAGGGGATCAATTAAAGGCCGATAGTTCGGCCTTTAATGATTTCAGACCGGCAACAGATCATGTCATCATGATCGAATCAGAGCCAGAAGCAAGTCATGTCTGGTCTCACAAAGCAAGAATTGCATTGTTTCTATCGGCAATGAGGCATTTTGCTGAGGATTTGAGGGGCAAGCGGTATCAACTTACATACATTGCCAAATCAAAGCAATCAATCATTGCTGAACTAAAACAACACATACAAAAAAACCAATACAGCCATTTGGTATGTGTGGAGCCTGGTGAGTGGAGGTTGAAGCTTGATCTGGAAAATCTTGCGCATGAATTAAAGATTCATTTGGATATTAGGAAGGATGATCACTTCTATTGTCAGATAGATGAATTCAAAAATTGGGCTGGCGATAAAAAAGAACTAAGGCTTGAGTATTTTTATAGATACATGCGCAAGAAGCATCAAGTGTTGATGCAAAAGAATGGTGAGCCTGAGGGTGATCAGTGGAATTTTGATGACCAAAATAGGGGCGCGTATTCTAAAAAAGGGCCAGGCTTAATTGTTGAGCCTGTATGGTTTGAGCCAGATGCTATTACCAAAGAGGTAATTGCTGATGTGAATGAACGCTATGGCGACCATCCGGGATCGCTAGAAAATTTTGCGTGGCCAGTAACCAGAAAGCAGGCATTGATAGCGCTAGAGCATTTTATGGAGCATCGTTTGCCAAACTTTGGTTTGTATCAAGATGCTATGTGGACAAATACACCCTTTGGTTGGCACTCAATATTGTCCGCATCACTAAATTTAAAGCTTATACATCCTAAAGAGGTTGTGGATGCGGCAGTTGATGCTTGGAAAAGAAAAAATATATCTATTAATGCTGTAGAAGGATTTGTTAGGCAAATACTTGGCTGGAGAGAATTTGTTCGAGGTATGTATTACCTAGATATGCCAAAAATGGCAGAACAAAATTTTTACGGGCATGAACAAAAGTTACCCGAATGGCATTGGACCGGGAACACAAAAATGGCTTGCATGAAAGATGCCATTGATCAAACCATGAAGTTTGGTTATGCGCATCACATACAACGCCTCATGGTGACAGGTAATTTTGCTTTATTGGCTGAAATATTGCCTAAAGAAGTTTGTGATTGGTACTTGGCTGTATACGTAGATGCAATCGAGTGGGTTGAATTACCCAATACAGCGGGTATGGCATTGTTTGCAAATGGACCCAGATTTACAAGTAAACCTTATATTGCAAGCGAGGCATACATTAAGCGCATGAGTAACTACTGTGATGGGTGCTCATATAAGCCGAGTGAAAGATATGGTGATGGCGCATGTCCAATGACAAACTTGTACTGGAACTTTTTGATTAAGCATAAAGCTGAGCTAGAAAAAAATCCAAGAACTAGGCTGATGACAGCTAACCTGAATAAGATTGATGAGTCTGAGCAGGAGAAGATTAGGCGGCATGCAAAAAAATTATTAAATAATTTAGAAAATATCTAGTCGGTTGTAAGATGTTGCTTATGACATCACCAGATTTAAATAAATTACCGTTGCCTGCATTTGAACAAAAAATTTGCTCAAATGAAAATTTGCAAAGCAAGCTTGCTCAATTACCCAAGCCAATTGTTTTTACAAATGGCGTTTTTGATATTTTGCATAGGGGTCATGTGAGCTATCTTGCTCAAGCTAGAAGCTTGGGCGCAAGTATGGTTGTTGGTGTTAATGCCGATAGTTCAGTCAAGCTGTTGGGGAAAGGGGATGATCGACCTTTAAATCAAGAGCAAGACCGTTTGGCACTGTTGGCTGCCTTAGAGTCCGTTGACTTAGTCGTTCTATTTAGCGAGAAAACCCCCGTAGAGTTAATTGCCAAAGTAAAACCAGATATTTATGTCAAGGGCGGCGATTATCAAATTAATGAGTTAGCAGAAACTGCTTTGGTTAAAACCTGGGGTGGCAAAGCCTATGCCATTCCATTTATTCATGATCGCTCAACCACAGCGCTACTCAATAAGATTAGATCTTGATCTAACTCTTGACCGTGCCTTTGCTCAAGTCAAAATTTGGCAAAGGCTACTCTCATATTTTTAGTGGTGAGTTTATGAAGGGCAACCCATAAGCTGCCAAGCTAAAAGTCCTTTGAGGACGAGTTGAGCTTCTGTGACGATATTCATTTCACTTTGAAGATAATTGCTAATTAGCTCTGAGTTGCCGCCACTAAGAATAGTTAAGTCTATTAGGATGCCATTATCTTTGGCATATCGCATAGCCAGTGAGATAGCTCCTGCATGACTGGCAAAAATACCTTGATGGATGCCTTCCTCGGTAGTTAATGCGGGCTTAATGGTGGATAAGGAATTAAATCTTTCTATGATGTTGGGCAGATTAGCGGTATTGTCAGATAGCGTTTCAGCCATGAGCGTGATGCCTGGAAGAATCCACCCCCCGATGTGCTTTTGATTGGCAATGATGTCAATGGTTGTGGCGGTGCCCATTCCGATGACTAATATATTTTTATTGACCAATAATTGCTGGGCACCCAATAGCATGGCTCTTCTGTCACCGCCTAATTGGCGTGGGTTTGCGTAGCTTGTGGGTAATTGCTTAAGCGCAGATGCACCATCAATTTGATGCCAATCTGCAGAGGGCATTAACTCTTTACAAAGCTGCTTGATTTCTAAAGTTCTATCTTTGCTAATAACGCTTGCGCAAATAATTTGAGTTATCTCAATGAGCTCGGGTATTTTTGAAAGTTCTTGAGCGTTGATGTTTTCCAGGGTGCCAAAGTTGCCAAAGCCAGCTTGAATTTCCTCGCTACTGCCAGTAGCGGTGGCCCATTTGATGCGAGTATTGCCGGCATCGATCAATAGAATGCTCATAAAGATTTCCTTAGCGATACATCGCCACTAATGATTCGCTTAATGCCATCAGATGTTTCTAAGAGCAGATATCCCTCATCATCAACCCCCCGCTCCAATCCTTCCATGGAAATTTTATCTTGTTGAGATATTTGGCAAATCTGATTTTTGTAGATATCCCACAAATTCCATTCTTGTTGAAATGTTTTGAATGACTGTTGTTCAAAAGTTTGGAAGATGTCGCCTAACTCTTTGATGATGGCAAGCCATAACACATCGGCATCAATTGTTGATTCTTTGGTCATTTGTCTGATGCTAGCCATTGGTCTGCCAATATTGCTTTCAATGCCAGCATCAGTTGTCAAATTAATACCAATACCAATAATGAGCCATGTTGGTTGGTTGGTGTTAATTTGGCCTCCTTCAATGAGCATTCCACCTAATTTGGCATTGCCCAAGAAGATGTCGTTGGGCCATTTAAGACCCAAGCCTAATTCTCTAAGGGCGCTCTTTGAAATGCCTGTTCCCTTAGAAATGCCTCTGATGACACCGATACCGCATGCAAGACTTAACCCTGATAGTTCGGCGATTGATTTTTTAAAGGGGTAAGCCACAGAAAAAGTTAGGGCTTGATTGGTCTGGCTAACCCAAGTTCTACCCATTCTGCCGCGCCCTGCAGTTTGTTTGGCAGCTACTCTAGCGATAGGTTCCCAGAGTTGACCATTCCTCCAACGAGACATCAGATCCTCGTTGGTGGAGGGACTTTCTTCGACTCTCTCTAGGATCCAATTAATAGTCATATCTGTATTGTAGGTACTATGTGCATATGTCAGACAATTTTCAAAGACCGCAACGGCTAAATTGGCCAGATTTACCCATGCCCACAGCTAGGATGATAGGGCTAGGATATGTCTTGTTGATTATCTATGCCAGCATTTATCCATATAACTTTAATGTGAGTGTTGGTGCGGGCGTATTAGATTGGGTTGCGGCACCGATACCTAAATACATCACTTCTTTTGATGTATTCACCAATATTTTGGGATATGTCCCCTTAGGGTTTTTTACAGTATTTGCCGTTTACCCAAGACTAAAACTATATAAAGCGTTAATTGTTGCCATGTTGTTAGGCGGAATTTTGTCGGCCATTTTGGAGTCTTTGCAAACTTGGTTGGGCACCAGAATACCAAGTAATGTTGATTGGTTTGCCAACGTTGGCGGCGCCACATTAGGGGCTTTGTTGGCTATGCCCTTGGATCCGAAATGGTTGTCTGGGAGCGGGTTTCAGCGACGAAGGATTGAGTGGTTTGGATTTAGAACTAGTGGAATTTTGTTGATTATGGCATTTCCGTGGTCACAAATTTATCCGCAACAAGCTTGGTTAGCGATGGGAGATTGGGGCGTTGTTTGGCAGACACCAGTTATTCAAAATGCCATATTTAATTTTGCAGCAATTGAAATAATCACCACTATGTTGGCATGGTTGGGCGCTGGATTGTGTATTAGCTTATCGATGAAATCGGCAGCACCAAAACTAAAAATATTGTTAGCCTTATTATTTTTAACAATAATTTTTAAGGCCTTATTTTCTGGAATGCAGTTTGGTATTGATAAGAGTTTTTCTTGGTTAACTCCGCCCGCTTTTTGGGGTATGGTTTTTTCGAGTATGTTGTTAGCAGCATTAATTCAGTTAAAAAGATCGTGGCAGTATGGGTTGGCAATTCTGTTTTTGGGTTTAATGATATTTTTGGTGAATGTTTTTCCTAAAAACCCCTATTATTTAGTCACAATTCAAGAGTGGCGTCAGGGTCGTTTAATTCATTTCAATCATTTGATGTCTTGGTTGGCTTGGATTTGGCCAATTGGTGCTGCTATGTCACTACTTAAGGGCTTAAAAGCTAGGTCATCTATATAATTTTCGATATGAGCTATTACAAATACCACTTATTTTTTTGTTTAAACAAGCGCGAGAACGGCGATGACTGTTGTGCTGCACATAATGCAGTCGGGCTCTTTGATTATGCAAAGCAGCGTTGTAAAGAATTATCTTTAAATGGTCAAGGCAAGGTTCGCGTGAACAAAGCCGGGTGCCTAGACAGATGTGCGCACGGACCTGTGATGGTGGTGTATCCAGAGGGTATTTGGTACACAGCAGTAGATCAAACTGATATTGATGAAATCATTGATAGTCATTTTGTTCAGGGCAAAGTTGTAGATCGTTTAAAGATTGATTAACCAGTTAGTGAAGGCGCTAAGTGAGTCGCACAATAAAAATTAATTTTCAGGGACCTGTGGGTCTTATTGAGGCATCACTAGATTTGCCAGACGAGCTAAGGCATGCCCCTGGCAGTTACAAGCCAAGAGGCATTGCATTGGTGGCGCACCCGCATCCATTATTGGGCGGCACGATGGATAACAAGGTTGCTCAAACATTAGCACGTACATTTGCTCAGCTTGGATACGTGACATTAAGACCTAACTTCAGAGGTGTGGGTGCTACTGAGGGTGTTCATGATGATGGCAAGGGTGAAGCGCAAGATTTGCTTGCTGTGATTGCTTGGATGAAAGATCCTTTTAGCTGGCAGGGTATTCCAGAATTAGAGGGGCATGCATGGCCACAGTTGGTCGAAGAATTACCTTTGGCAATGGCAGGTTTTTCATTTGGTAGTTATGTGAGTAGCTATGTTGTTAAAGAACTTACTGAAAAAAATGAAGCGCCTGAGCGCCTCATCATGGTTGGTTCTGCCACAAGCAAGTGGGACGTTGCTCCAGTGCCTAAAGATACGATTGTGATTCATGGTGAAGTTGATGATGTCATTCCGTTAACCAGCGTTCTTGATTGGGCAAGACCTCAAGAGTTAACGGTACAAGTGATTCCTGGTGCGGATCATTTTTTCCACCGTAAATTGCACTGCATCAGAGATTTAATTGTGCGAGCTTGGCATGGTCAGCAGGATCCAACGCTTGGAGCCAAATGATGGATATCCCAGTCGAAGAGTCATTGATTAAGTATCCCTGTCACTTTCCAATCAAAGTGATGGGTAAGGCTGTTGATGGATACCAACAAGCTATTGAAAAAGTTGTCTTGAACTTTGATCCTGATTTTGATGTCAAAACAATCGAGTGCAGACCTTCAAAAAACGGCAACTATCTTGGCCTTACTGTGACAGTGCGAGTGATCAGCAGAGAACAGTTAGATGAGCTATATCGAACTTTATCGACCCATCCAATGGTTAGTGTCGTTTTGTAAATCATGGAGATGCTGGTTCGCGATTTAGGCTTGCAAGATTATTTGCCAACGTATGAGGCAATGAAATCTTTTACAGCACATCGCACAGAAGAAACCCCAGATGAGATTTGGGTGCTGCAGCATCCGCCCACTTACACATTGGGGCAAGCAGGGGATCCCGAACATTTATTAAAGCCTGACACGGATATACCTTTGGTGCCAATCGATCGAGGTGGGCAAATCACATATCACGGACCTGGCCAGATTGTTGTTTATTTGCTTCTAGATTTACGTCGTCGCCGTTTATTTGTCAGAGATCTTGTTAACCGCATTGAACAAGCCATTATTGACACATTGGCTGACTCTGGCGTGATTGGCATCAGAAAGCCTGGTGCACCGGGCATTTATCTAGATAAAAATGACAAAGTCCCCTCAGGCTTGGTTGGGGCAAAGATTGCCGCATTGGGATTAAAGGTAACCAAGCAATGTTGTTATCATGGTTTGGCATTAAATGTGGCGATGGATTTAAAGCCGTTTGAAGCCATCAACCCTTGTGGTTATGCGGGTTTAAAGACAATTGACCTTCAAAGTCTGGGTGTGAGCGACAATATCAATATTGTGGCAAAAAATTTATTGAGCCATTTATCTCAACAATTAGAGGTGCGGTCATGACTAAGGCCTACGATCCAAATCAAAAGCAAAAATCTGCAGATAAAACATCGCGCATACCTATCAAGATTGTGCCGATTGAAGAGGTGCTTAAAAAGCCAGATTGGATACGAGTAAAGGCGGCTTCAGGCAATTCTCGCTTTCATGAGATTAAAAAAATTCTGCGTGACAATCAATTGGTCACAGTTTGTGAAGAAGCAAGTTGCCCCAACATTGGCGAATGTTTTGGTAAGGGCACCGCGACCTTCATGATCATGGGTGATAAATGTACCCGTCGTTGCCCGTTTTGTGATGTTGGTCATGGGCGCCCTGATCCTTTGGATGTTGATGAACCACTTAACTTGGCAAAAACCATTGCAGCCTTGAAGTTGTCATATGTGGTGATTACCAGTGTTGATCGTGATGACTTAAGAGATGGTGGTGCTCAACATTTTGTTGATTGCATCACTAAAACAAATGAGTTATCTCCAGAAACCAGAATTGAAGTATTAGTACCTGATTTCCGTGGTCGCTTGGATAAGGCTTTGGATATTTTTGCCAGTGGATTGCCACATGTGATGAACCATAATTTGGAGACTGTGCCACGCTTATACAAAGAGGCTCGCCCAGGTTCTGATTACTTGCACTCTTTGAAGTTATTAAAAGACTTTAAAGAGCGTTACCCGAATGTACCAACCAAGAGCGGTTTGATGGTTGGTCTTGGTGAGACTGATGAAGAAATTTTAGAAGTCATGAAAGACATGCGTGCTCATAACATTGACATGCTAACCATTGGTCAATATTTAGCTCCATCAGGCCATCACTTGCCTGTGCGTCGCTACGTACATCCAGATACGTTTGCCATGTTTGAGAAAGAGGCTTATGCCATGGGCTTTACGCACGCAGCAGTTGGTGCCATGGTGCGATCAAGTTATCACGCAGACCAACAAGCTCATCAAGCTGGCGTTGTTTAA
>OGVN01000007.1_pt1 | contig 27347 bp, 30 predicted proteins | sample 1575751 | NCBI WGS metagenome assembly OGVN01 (sample SAMN07581530, study PRJEB24739) | freshwater metagenome | place: Singapore | collected 2015-01 | reverse complement strand
GTTTCCCAGTCACGATAATTCTATTTCGGTCAGTCAGAAACCCGCCCTGGTTGAAATGAGAAGCTGTCGTTCGTCTGACTCTACTCCCTATGGAGTTTATCTGCAGTCTCTCGACCCGACAACTAAGAGCAGGCTGGTGCTGCACGGCTGCGACTTCAATATGGTCTATCAGACCATCGCCACGGGCGAGGTGGTGACGGACAAAGCCGCGGACCGCTATGGCTGGGAGATCGGCGGCGTTCACGCCGGTCCTATCCTTCAGACCGACCCAGACGGGATGCTGGTGCTCGGGACGACGGCAGGCGTTTCGGTTTCCGGGACTGCTGCGACGGCCATGTTCGGAACCGTAGATGAACTGGGTCGAGGTGACCTGTGGATCAAGGCCGGGACCGTCAAGAGCTTGGGTGCTCGCCTTGGCGACTGCACCACTGTCAACAAAACGCTGACCATCGGCTCGCAGACATGGACTGCAAACCAGGATTACACGGCGCAAAGCAACGTGACCATCATCGCGTCAATAAATGCGTCGATCACGTCGAACCCGGTGGCCGAGGTGAACATCCAGTATGAAATCTACCCAGACACTGGATACACGCGCCGCATGTTGAACAACACCGGGGCGAGCATTCCGAAGGGATGTTTCGTCAAAAAGACCGGGGCAAACACTATCGCGCTCGCCACTGGCGATGATGATATTTTTGGTTGGGTGTACCGAGAAATCCGCAACGGATTTTCCGGGTACGTGGTGACTACCAAGAAGATCGCAAGCCAGTACCTGACTGGTGCCACCACCAACGCAAAGTTTGGCATCACGAATGGATTGATCGACTACGCGGCAGCCACGAAAGTCGGCTATGTGATCGGATCAATCGTCACGCTCTACAAGTAAGGAATAACCATGGCTCTCAAGAAGACCGTTACCACCGCATCTGGCATCACTGTCGAAGGCGCCTATCACCGCGTCGAAAACATCACGCACATCAGCAAGTCATCGATTGAATTCAAAATACGCAGTTACGTAAATCCTGGCCTGATGCCTTTTGATGAACAGGCTTTCTCGTGTGCTTACGACATTGATGGTCAAAACGTCTATGCCCAAGCCTACTCTGCAGTCAAAAGTGCTCTGATGCCTGGCGCTGTGGACTGCTGATACGTGCAAAACAAATGGCCGAACCCGCCACCACCACCACCGCCGTCACCCTGGCCGCCACCACCACCGCCGTCCCAGCGTTGACCGTCGCCGGCATCCCCCTCGTCCTGCGCCCCGAGATCCTGATCGCCGGTTTCTCCGGTGCGCTGGTCGCGATCATCCTGCTCAACTCGGTGCCGTCTAGCGGCGACACCTGGTCGGAGCTGCTGCGCACGACGCTGCGTCGCTTACCGCACTCTAAGCAACGACGTACTCTAGTAATTACATAAGACAAGATCTATTATATATAGCCCTACAGTACATCTTTAATACATACTAGGTATACCTATGAATTCTGAAGCACATTACAAAATCAAAACCGCAACAGGACCAATACTGTGGTACCTCAACAAGTGTGGTTTCAAAGGCTGGACTAGTTTCTGGAACACCATCTACGTTATACCAGGCTACGAGAAGTTTGAGCCTCTGTTACGGCATGAGTGCAAGCACCTTGAGCAGATAGGGCGCGATGGCCGCCTCCTGTTCGCCCTAAAGTATTCTTGGTGGACACTACGCTACGGTTATTGGCTTAACCCTTACGAAGTCGAGGCCCGAGAAGCCGAGTACCAAACACAGCAAACACAGAAAAAACCCTAGGAACCAAAATGAATTCAGCTATGATCGCCGCAATAGTTCGGCATGCACTTACCGGTATTGGTGCCGCTATGGCTACACAATACTCTATTGACGGAGCTACTATGGAAGCTGTCATTGGCGGCATTGCCGCTGCAGCTGGCCTAGTCTGGTCTCTGCTAGAGAAAAGCTCGCGACCCAAAGCCTAGGCAAGACGCCACATTACCACTGCACTGAGGCCTGCTAAAATAGCTAGGTGAACGCAGTACCTAATACCAGTGTCGAAATTGACAGCCTCCATACTGGAGGAGAAGCTTTAAAGTCCATGCTATCTGCTGTTGATGTAGATAAGCAACTATTTTCCTTAAAAAAAGAAGTTAAGTCCGTCAAAAGCGCCAGTAAACGCGATGCTATTGTAAAGCGCATCAAGTACCTAGACGGGCTACAGCGTATGGAAATTAGGCCGGAGCAGGCTTACGTATTGCACAACATGCCAGTACTCCCACCGGCAGCCCGTCCTGTAACACAAACAGGCGGTAATAGAATGGAGTACTCAGACGTCACAATGTTGTACAAAGACCACATGACGGTAAATAACTCGTTCAAAGACATTAAGGACGTATTGCCGCATGACCAGCTAACAGAAGAGCGTAAGGCCCTGTATGATGGAGCCAAGGCCGTGTTTGGGGTTGGAGAGGCGATTACTGGCAACAGCCGAGGTGCTAATCTAAAAGGCATCGTTCGTCAGATCAGCGGCGACACAGGTCCAAAGCAAGGTTACTTCCATAGTAAGCTACTGTCTAAAAAGCAGGACTTCTCTGGTCGAGCTACTATTTACGCCGAGCCAGACCTTAACTTTAACGAAGCTGCGGTACCAAGAGGCATGCTGTGGACCATGTATGAGTATCACGTCATTCGTGATCTGGTAAAGAATGGCTATGACTACGTCTCTGCTAAGCGAGCAGTAGAAGATAAAAGCCCTGCAGCAACCGCTAGCTTTAATAAGCTTATCAAGCAGATACCTATCCTCTTAAACCGTGCCCCTACACTGATGAGGACTAACGTTACGGCACACTATCCTATTCCCGTAGATGGAAAGACTATTGGTATTAATCCACTGCACCTACCGCTCTACGCAGGAGACTTTGACGGAGACGCCCTTACTGCCCACGTCCCAATGACGCCAGAAGCTATCGAAGAGGCGAGGAAAAAGCTACTGCCTGAAGCACACATTCACGACCTACGTAAAGGGCATGAAGCCTCTATGGTTGCGCCTGGGCACGAAGCTATCCTTGGGTCTTTATACTTGACTGAGCCTGATACTACTCAAGCCACTGTGCACTTCAAAACAGAAGAAGAGGCCGTAGCGGCATACAGGGCTGGTAAGATAAAAGAGAACACCCCTATTACAATTGGGTAAAAAATGACAAACAAGTACCTAAACAAAATAGCAGTACTACAGGGTACGGGTTTGCAAAAAGAAGGCAGCTTAGCGGCAGCTGGGGTACTACATATACTACAGAACTTAACCACCAAAGCAGCTTTAGGCTCTAGAAAAGCAGGGCAACGTATAGCACAGAGTTTTCAGCATGGTCTAGGCGGTGTTCACGAAGGCAGCCTACGTCGCAGGGCTGTATCTGCGGGTGCCTCTATTATGTCTCCAGAAATGGAGTCCCTGTATCGAGAGGCGAACTCCCTCGGTCATCACGTAAGCCAGGAGTGGAGAAGTCTACACCCTCGAACAAAGGTTATTCTTCGTAAGATCACTCGCGGAGAGATAGCTGATCCTGCAGAGGCGTTGTCCAAGGCCAGACTCTCGCAAGAGCATAAGGATAAGGCAAATGCATTCCTTCAAAAAGTTAAGGAAAAGCTATCCTCTGGCGATAGCTCACTATCCAAGGCTGTAGGTCATCTACCCTCTGCTGAGGATCTAAGGGGTAAAGAGGAGAGTATAAAAGAGCTATTTAATAGCCGACATAACCCATTGTTCAAGAACTACCTAACCGAGTTAGGTAAAAAACAACCACCTCCTAAAGTACCAGTCCAAGGGCCTATGAGGGACTATACTCCTGCGGCATTAAATGCCCCGTTGGCGGCTGTAGATCCGTACTCAGCTGCGTTTAACCTTGCCAAGACTGTTCCTATTATACATAGCGTCTCTCAAAACAAATACGCTAAAAAGGCTATCGATAAGATAAACAAAGTATTCGTAACAGATCCACTGAAAGCTGCGGTATCTAAGCCCGAGTTTAATCCAGGAGTTGGTGGCAGGACAGTCAAGCGTCGTATTCTGAATATGTTAGACGAGTACGTTGTGAACCCTCTAGCACACAGTGCAAAGAATACTGCTAGCACAGTGTCATTTATTGCAAGAGGTAAAAAAGACTAAGTACAGTAGTGGACGTATAAAAAGCCTGGGAACATCCAGGCTTTTTGCTTTTATCAAGGTACGTAGTACATCTTGATAGTGTGGCATACCATATAGTACGTCAGCTCTACTGCAAGGAAGGCTGCTGCATATCCAGCACCGTGGTAGTCATATATGACCCAGCCTACCATCAAGGCGCCTAGCACCGTTGCTATTGCACTCCGTAGGGAAGTGAAGCATGATTCATATCCCTGTAGTAGGCCCCCGACAAGCACCTCATAGATGAATCTGTTTTCTCGGATTGGTCTGTATACCAGTCCTGCCAATGCTGGACCACCTACCAGTGCAATAACTATGACTGTGAACCAGAAGTAAGCGATTGATATGAGTGAGACTGCGTTATGAAATAGTTCCATTTGTGACTTTCAAAATACAGCGGGGCACTATTGCTTTGCTGTACTATTCTTATACCAAAAGATCACATAGGTAATGACCTAGTTGGTTACACCGACACCAGATCCGGTAGCTATAACCCCAGATCCTCCCTCTAGTACAATAACAGCATCTCCTACCCTGGCTAATCCTACTCCAAGCACTGTAGAGACAGTACTGCCCTCTACTATCTGTATGGTATGGCCGCAGTCAGTTACTCCAGTGTCACCAATTCTAGCAATGCCTATGCCGTCACACGTTGCGATACTGGACCCAGTGGTAATCGTTGCCGTAAATGCCCTGGGGCTACTATGCGCATTACACGTACCTGTGACAGTATCCCCTATTCTTGCCAATGCCCTAAAGGTCATTTTTTAGCTGCGTCGGGGCTCAGGACTGTACTGCGCTTACCCCAGAGGTCCTTGCGAGCCCAGTGGTTGGCTGAGAAGACGTCGTCGGCCCCCTTAATACCGGCACTGCGCGCAAGGTAACTCTTACGAGCTGCATCGGAGTAGTTGTGACCGTATCCTCTGGCCCCGTATCGTACTAGCTTGATCTGGTCACCCTTTTTAGCCAATACCATCTTTTTATGCTTGTCACCTTCTGGTGCTTCGCGTGGTTTATTGAATCCAGGGAAGGTCTGACCTCTATAGGTCAGGGACCCATCGCTGTTTCTTGTTGCAGCAGACAGCTGTGCTGCGATCTTTGTTATGTACGAGTTAGTCATAGTATCAATCCCAGCCCTCTAGCTGGTCAATAGTTTTTTGATGCTTTCTCTCTAGAGACGATATAAACTTGTTTTTAACAGTGGGCTTATCTACTTCCAAGGTCCCGCCTACTGCGTATCCCAGTCCACCGAGACCAAGACCTCCTATCAAGGAGCCTGCAGTTCTTGCAGCGGTACGAAATGTCTTAGGAGACATCTTTCCACTGAGTCTAGAGTATAGGTTTTTCTTAGCTGGGACCAGAATTTGCTCATGTGCAATTCGTTTACCCCCGTCTGCTGTACGTACGGTCCGTCTCGTAATATCGTACGAGTCAGTACCCTCTGAGATAAGCCTATTGCCATGTACGTCCCCATATATATGACCTAATGATGCACCTATGCCGCCGTACAGTCCACCTGTTATTCGCCTACTGAGAGTATCCTGATCCCTCATGTGCTCTGACATCCTGTTCTGGCTTACTTTCATGTCGTGTTTTGCCAGGTCATAGTGAACTCCAGGCTCAAGTTCGATCTTATTGGCGATCTTCTCTAGGTATACGTTCATCATCTGTCCTTCAATTATTCCTTTGGTTTGGCCTATTCTCGCTTAGGTAATCCTCTGGATTTATCTCCTCTCCTTTGCGCCTTAAGTGGTTTATTCCAGCAAGTGCTCCGGACGCAGCCACGGCAGGAATGCTATAGCTAAGTAGGTTCCTACCTATAAGTCCTTTGAGGCCACCGGCAGATCCGCCATACTTTTTAACTAGTTTTACTGCATTGATATTAGCGGCTATCTCGTCTCTTAGGACAGGTGCTGCTGCAACCAAGGGTACTGTCCAAGCATAATCTCTGGTATTTTCGTTCGTCAGAGCTAATCCACCTAGTGCAGCAGCAGGGACGCCATGAACCATTCTTGCTACATTAGCAGCCCCTCTTTTAAGAGCAGTTGGTCCACTAGTGTAGTCTACTGCATGTCCCAGTTCGTGGATTAAGGCGTCTGTATTGCTAGCCCCAGTCATGGTTACGAAATTCTTGTTAAACGTAGGCTTGCCACCAAGTTGCCCCGTATAGAGATTACTATCATCACCTCCTATTAATTTGCGGAAGGGCTTTGTGAACTTGTCTCCCAGAGACAATGCTCTATGCATATTCTTCTGCGCAAAGTTCAAAGATTGGTATGGAGCGAAGGCAGGTCCTCTAGATGTTACGACAGGATGCATCAGTTCTGCTGCCTCAGGAGCCCCTCCAGCCATACGAAGATCCATAGTAGAATTAGTAGCCTTCAATGTTTCGTCACGAAGCTTATCCAGTATATTCAAAGGTACGGATGGCTTGGAGTGCATCATAGGTAGTACAAAACGACTCTGCAGTACGTTGCCTACTCTGCTATTTAGTTGATGAGCGGCGACACCTCCTACAACAGCGGACCCTAATGCAGAGCTTAATCGCGGATCAGACTCTTCAACACGGTTGTAGTACTCTTTGGCGACCTTAATCAGGTATTTGTTCATGATTACTTAATCTTTATGTAGTGGTCAGTAGACTTGACTTGCTCTTTGCGTACTGCCTCTCCTCGGAGTATCTTCAGTAACTCATCGTCAGACAATGCTAGTCGCTTCTTAGCCGTTGCCGCAGTTGTTGTGTAGTGAGGCTTATCCAGGCTACGAGCCGTAATACCTCCTAGAATAGCTCCACCTAGGGCCGAAGCACCAGCACCAAGTAGATATCCACGTGGCCCTATTGTGTTTACTAGCTTCATAGTGCCTGGCAAGGCGTATGCACCGCCTACGACAGCCCCGACCGCACCGCCTGTAGCAAAGTTCCTTAGAGCATGCTGAATCCTAGTTCTGTTGGCATAGTCGTCGGAATCTTTGGGATTTACAACTATTGCATCCTTTGTCTTTGCCCCAGCATAGTACTTCTTTAACTGATTTATATACCTATTCTCTAGTGGCTCATTAATCCACTTGTCCTGGTAGTCGCCTGAGAGTAATGGCTCTTGGAACCTATCCAAGTAATCGTTCATTATCTGCTTATCGCTCTGGAACGTATAAGCAGAGGTTTTCTCAAATAAGTCTTTCATTTGCTGATTTCCATGAGCCTTTGATTTGGCTACAGCATACATAAGCTGGTCAACTGTAGGCGTACTCTTATGTGGGTTGTATAGGACAGGTTCTTTTGCTATGACTCGGCTTAGCATTTCCATGGGGTTTATTAATCTAGAGGTCTGACGTAGAGTATCTATATTACTTATAGGCAGCTTTGTCAGATACCTATTAACGATAACCTTACGATCTTTTTCTTGCCGATGACTAAGACCACCCATGCGAATGCCACGCGCCTCTACCTGATTAATCTTCTCTGGATTCCAGTGCCCATCTAAGCTTGCAACCATCGTGGTATTCGGCAAGTCCAAACCCTCACCACCAGCAGAGGAGATTAGGATAACCTTCTTTTTGCCAGCATTGTAGTCGTCTACGTCTTGCTGACGTGCTTTTTCTGATACTCCAGCATTGCCTTTGCCAATAAATTTACCATACTCAATACCTCGCTTTTTTAGCCCGGCCTCTAAAACGTCTATGCCACCCTTTAGCAATTCACTATGTACAACTACTTGTGCGTCATCTACCTTATTGAGGTGATTCTCTACGTCATCAAGTAGTCGTTTTACCTTGACGCTTTTCTCAGCTGACTCCTCGAGGCTCATGTTGGGGTTGATAGTGTGAATACTATTTGCTACTTGCCTGCTACGCAAGAGCTTGGCAAAAATAGCGTCCAGCTCTGCCTTGCCGAGCTTTCCTAGTCCATGAGAGAGCTTCGCTTTTGTAATAGGATCCAGCTGGTTGATCGTGTATCGGTAATACTCCTCATGCTCTCCTGTCATAGGGATCACGATCTCATTGATCATCTTGTCAGGACGCTTTACCCCGGTGCCCTCTTCTAATTGCTCGTCAGTTACATGGTGAACATACGGAGCTATCAGGCTTCGAGCTAGTAGAGGATTGACAACAGTCTTGTTACCGTTTTTGTCTTTGGAAACGAATCTATTCTCAAATGACGCTTTTGTACCAAGACGATGATCTCCGGCTGTCATAGCATCAATCAACGGCACAACGTCAGCAGGAGTATTAGAGGTAATGCTGCCCGTCATTCCGATAAAGTTCTTGAACGATCCACGACTATCCTTTAGAGCCTTGAAAGTCTTACTCTCGTCGTTCTTGATGCGGTGTACCTCGTCAAAAATCACAGTGTCGGCACCGTGACCCTTGATATACTTCTCTGGATCCTCACGGAACAGCTCGTAGCTGACGATGCCGTATGCAGGACCGGAAGTAGAGGGATCGCTGAACTTACCAGATTTGTCAGAGGAGATCTCTTGCTTATTGCCGTAAACACGGTAACTTTCATCGGTGAATTTATGTACTCCGTTTTCACCGTAGTTGGTACGTAGACTGGCAGGTGTCACTACCAGTGCTCGTTTAGCCTGTCCATCCTCACGTAAACGCTCAAACGCTGCGATACTCGTAAGAGTCTTTCCGCTGCCGACTGGGTGAGAAAAAATGATGTTTCCACTACGCTTTAACGTAGTTTCAACCGCATGGGCCTGGTGGCCTCGTAGTTTGTATTCTTGTTTGAGCATTTACTTGAGTTATTTGTCTGATTTGAAAAGCGGTGACATTCCGTAGCCTGCGAGACCCAGTCCTGCAGAAGCCCCTGCTATGCCCTTAAGAGCCGTCAGGGGGCTTGAGCGTATATGCTTTGCAAGGCTACTAGGGGCTAAGTGTGGTAGTACTCCACCGACACCTCCTGCTCGTGATACATACTTCTTCTCTACCTTCTTGTCGAAAGTGGCAGCTACGTCTTTTACATTGCCCATGTCAGGGTCAGGCTTCATTTCTTCCCAATAGCTGTGAGGTACTCTTGCAGTTAGAACCCGACCTTTTAGCTTAAGCATACCTTTAGCGGCGTTTGCCTGTGAGTCTGTATCAGTTACTGGCACGCCGTTTTCTGTAAAAGCTGCAAAGAATCTTGAGATTAAAGGATTTTTTGTGAAATGGATCTTACCACTGCTCTGTCTTTCAAAATGTTCGGCTCCCTTGGCTGCGCCGGATCCACCCTTATCCGGGTCAAATCCCTCTTCTAGAATCTTCTTTGCTGTAGCCTCGCTTGTTCCATGGTACAGCTTGTGGTAGCCGAGCGCTTTTGGTGCGGAGTAGTAGGCAGCACCAAGTCCTAATGCTGTAGGTACGTACTTTGGCGAGTCCTCTGACTTTGTGGCCTCAGCTATCTTTTCTAAGTATTTATTGTTCATCTATGCTAGTGTTTTAGGCTAAAAAAGACCGGTCAAGCCGGCCTTTTATTTTAGCCCTGACAGGCGGCGAAAGTCTCCAGTAGGGACTTCGACACAAGAGTATCCTGAAGCTCGTCCTCGGAGATATCGCGTCCCAGTAAGTCCCTTAACCTACGCAATTGCAGTCTAAGGGATATATCAAACTCCGCCCTGTTAATAGGATTTTTTAGGTAGTGGTCAAGGTAAGCTGATAGCGTGCTTTTCGTAGTCCCCTTATAGAATCTGGACTCTGGAGAGGTAAGTACATCCTTGTTTACCTGTGCATACACGACAAATAGAGAGGTGACTGGATCACTACGGAATTCTTCTGGACCATAGTACTCCATATTCTCATCCAAGAATAGTGTGCAAGGGCGCAGCATACGGTTAGATATAGTGTGTACTCTAACATAGTGGCCCAGGGAGTTAGTCGGTATATCCGGTGGGGCCGGAATCCAATTAGACGAGTTAAATGTACTAGGCGGCTGACGCATCATCTCATGTAGGTTGTCAGAGCCAAGCTCTATAGGCAGCATAATACTATCCTCATACCCCTGCATACTGATCTTGTCCCTGTAGCAGATACCTTTGTTAGACAGGTGCAATCCTAGGCTACGCATAGGAAGCTGCACGGCACGCCACAAAAGAGTGCTGTTATTCTTCCTTAGAAGGGCAGTAGATCCCCACAGATCCGTGCCGTCCTCCGCTGCTTCTAAAAATGTAGGCATCCTATGCCCCTCACCTAAGGACCTATTACCTACGGTTATGTAGCACCAGGACGCATCATCTACTCTTACGATGAGAGATATGTATCCTTTTGACAGGCGTTGGACAGCGCCTACAATACAGTCACACCCCTCTACGGAAGTGTCGATCACTGCATCTTCTGGTAAGTCAACTACCACAGCGCCCCCACGGGCAACGCCTATCCCGCCAAGTATATGTCTCACTGTGCTGAGAAATGCCGAGGGACTTGAGTTAAGTATTACGTTCAGAGACTTACCGAGGTAGGTCAAGTTTAGCTGAGCCGTTCTATAAGACCACCTTACAAAACGATTTAGCAAAGGCTCAATATGGTTCACTAGAGCGTCTGATGCTAGGTTGCTCTCAGCAATACTCCCAAGCCCTTTACTACTCGCCCAGGACTGGACAAATAACGGCGGCTCTGTTTCCTTGTTAATTTCATTGGTTACAACCCTGCCAATAAGGGCTAGTCTGCGTAGCTCTGGCGTAATTTCCGTCACGTCAGGCTCCAGACCCGTCATGGATTTGAATTGATATGTGACAGCTTCGGCCAGCTCAACCTCTGTTGGAAGATTTAGATCTCGAAGCCTGTTCTCGAGGTCAGTTACACTAGCGGACATATAATCGAAATCGGTCATGCTTTCTCCTGGTTGATGACAATTTTCTTATACCACCCAATACCGTAAAATAGAAACTACAATACCAGCCTATATGACACAGAAACTTACGACAGCCGGGGCCTTACTAATCAAGCATAGCTTGCCTTCAGAAGAGTCAAAGAAGAGATTTGATATATATCGCCCACTTGATAAGGGAGGCGTATCTGAGCTTGTGGCCAACGTTGTTAAGTATGGTGGGCCAGGCTCTAGTGAGCATATCAATACCCTATCAAAGGTATTCTTCAATAAGGCCACAGAGATAGGAGCTACTACTCCTCTGTCTGACTACATAAATGACAGTGAAGACAGGCAAGCTATCATTGCAGAATTCGATCATAAGGCCAAGCAAATCATGGCCTCTAACAAAGAAGAAAGACTGAAGAATTCTGAGTTAGGAGAACTGACGGCTGCCTATAACAAGAAGATAGAGAAGCAGAACCTAGACTACCTTCTTGCGCAAGGTAGTACTGCAGCTAAGATGGCCCGGACAGGGGCTCGTGGTAATCCAAGTCAATTAGCTACAGGTACCTCTACCCCTCTCATGTCCTTGAACCTTAAGGGGGAACTCGTACCCGTAGTTATTAAGCGTAGTTTTGCAGAGGGCATGAGCCCTGCAGAGCATATTGCCATGAGTTACATGGGTAGAGCATCTACCGTAGCCTCACAGCTAAGTACATCTCTGCCAGGAGCGTTGTTCAAGAGACTAGCCCCTACTGTATTCCACGAAGTTATTACAGAGAGTGACTGCGGTACTCACAATGGACTTCTTGTGCCAGTAGACGATCACAAGAACATCGTCGGAAGATATCAAGCAGAGACAAACAAGCTTGTGGATGAGCCCTACTATAAGGAGCTGAGGTCTAGTGGGGTAAAGCAAGTCAAACTTCGTAGTGTCATGACATGTGAGGCTAAGGAGGGAGTATGCCAGCATTGCTACGGCCTTATGGGTACAGGGAAGCCTGCTGGGATCGGAGAAAACGTAGGAGTCATAGCAGCACAAAGTGTTTCAGAAGTGCTGACACAGGCTATGCTTAGTACCAAGCACAGGGCTACTGTAGGGGAGCGAAAGGGTAACGCTTACGAGCAAGCTAGCAACCTACTCAATAACCCTAGTGAAAATTTCAAAGACGAAGCTACTGTCTCTACCCTAAACGGAGTTATCTCTGCTATTCGACAGACCCCACTAGGGGACAGCAGCGTATTCGTCAATGAGGTAGGTCATTTTGTACCACGAGTGCAAAGCCTAAAGGTAAAGGTAGGAGATCATGTAAGGTCTGGCGACCCACTTAGTACGGGCACTATCAATCCTAGAAAGCTTATTGCCTTACGTGGCATGGGTGCAGGACGTGAGTACATGGCAAAAGAACTAAGGGGTATATATGGTGGTGGCCTGGACCCACGCCATTTCGAGGTTATTAGCAAGAATCTTCTCAAGTACGCAGAAGTGACGGATCCTGGCGAAACTGGACTATTGCCTGGTGAAAAGGTAGAGATTAATAAGATCATAAAGTACCTCGCCAAGGACTCATCTGTTGTTCCAGTAGACAGATCAGAGGGCTCTGTGCTTTCAAAGCCAGTTCTATCCCTAACTGCCGGTACGCTATTAGATGGTAATCACGTACAGGACCTAAAGAATAGTGGCGTAAAAGAGGTTCACATTACGAATAGTAATCTACGTGTATCTCCTATTGTTCCAGGTCTTCAAAGTAGCAAGCTATTAGACCCTAATTGGATTAGCAGATTATCATTTAGTCGATTAAAGGATACGTTGAAGGAGGGTGCTGCACTAGGCTCGTCTAGCCCAGTGCACAGCACCGACCCTATTACTCCTTACGTTCTGGGAACAGAGTTTGGTGACGGTGAAAGCGGTAGGTATTAATGACAGCAGTATCTAGCCCAGTTAGTAGTGCTCCTTCTGGTAGTGTTAGCACTGTTCAGAAAATACGAGATACGGTAGGTTCTCTTATAGAACAGCACTTCAAGACAACCCTAGGCTCAGAGCAGGGAGTTGTAGACTATGTCATGGCCCTTATACAGAAAGAGAGCTCCCGTAACCCGAGTACACCAGCAGGACCACTTATAAGTGACCTGTCCTCTAGTCGGGCTCTTGACTACATGAATAGCCCTGCTGTTCAGGCGCTTAACCTAACTAGTACCCCGTTTCAGCGACGGAATATACAGGACGGGAAAAGGGCTCATGGACTTATGCAAGTCATGGGTTGGAACATAGTAAAGGGCGGATCGGCGAAGAATCAAAAGTGTGAGTTTGAACAGTTAGGCAGACCAGACCTAACACGTAGATTCCTTGTCAATGCAGGTGATCCGATACGTGAGGTACTCTCTGGTCCTGACAATATAGAAAATAGTGTACTAGCTGGGTTATTAATACTAGAATCCAAGTGGAAAGCATGCCATACAGTACCTGGTGGTTGGAGCGCCGGAGGAGAAACATTCCCCTCTAGGCTGTACTGTGCTGTAGGAGCCTATAATGGGGCTGTTAAGGCTACAAGCTCACGGGCAACAGAGGTTCGAGCATACGCTGCTTCTATAATGGGTGGAAAGAGCTTCCTAGAAGCTAACAATGGGCAGACGGGTACTGTTTCACAAGTAAAGACGGCTAGTGCGGCTAGTTCTGGACCCAGTACTAATGGGTCTGGTCAAAAGGGCGAAGTCGTTGGCTGCTGAAGCCTTATCAAAGCCCTATTATTGCTATTAAAATAGAGCATACTTATTCTCAAGGAAAATATAAATGGAGTTCTCAGACATCGCCCTTGCCAAGTTGATGCAGACTGCGCCTGATCTTGGCCCGCTAATTGTCAACTTCCAAGATGTGACAGAAGAGATGGGCGAAACTTCTCAGTGCCAAGTTGGCGTTTTTGTGCTACAAAGCGGCGCTGAAGCGATGTTTGTGCCAGTTATCGCAAAAGGCGGGGATGTATTCCCAGTTGACTCAGTATTTGTAGATAGTCAAAAAAGGTTCATGCCTCTGACCCGTATGGTCATCGACTCAGTTGTAGCCGGGGGTCAAATTGAGCCAGGTAAGCCTACAAAAATCCCGGACACTGTCGTTAGAAACCCCAACGTCTACAATCTTATCAATCCCCCGCGTACTGGTAAGTTTGTCTATGCATCAGCAAGCCGCATGGTGGACTTTCTTGCTGAGTTACCATCCCATGTAAAGAAGGCTGCATTTGAGGGTATCCGGGCAGAGAAGAGTGTGTACGACTCTCTGGATAAGATGTTTGGTTTAAAGGCCATTTTTGATGTCCTAAACCCAGCCCCCTCTAGCCTTGCAGCCAAGACTAATGAAGAACCCATCAGTGTCATAACATCGCCTATAGAGGGTCTTGGTGCCGATGCTATCAGCAACATTCTAAATGACGGCTATCATGTCGTAGGGACACAGCCCTCTGTAAGAGTAGCAGTGTCTACGCAAGACTTTAATCGCCACGGACAGGTACGGGAGATCTCTTCTATTGACGCAGACAGAGACTACGACATCTCCTTTAAGGGCGGCATTACTCGGGAGGCATTTATCCCGCGTATGCACAAAATCAATGGTGCAAACTGCTGGCCTCTGGCCCTCTACACTAATGGTGACTACTCTCTGAGCACTAGCCTTATTGCCGTAGGTAGTCCCCTTGACAGAAAAGTTGTACTAGACCGTCTGTTTGATTACAAGCCTCCAGTACTCCTACGAGATGTAAGTGTAGGTCAAAACTTTGTTGTCATGACAAAGGAGGGAGAATTCCTCGGCCCATTCAGAGCTGATAGCGTAGTACTTAGCAGTTTAGGTGTTGAAGTACGGGTTGGTGAGTTCAGTGGCGTAATCGAGAAAATTTGTGGATACAGAAACTTCGCAGGTTCGGCTGAGCTAATGGAGAAGACGGTATACATTCCGTCCAACTCGGTTGTGCTTCTTCTAGGCAATGACATCTCTCAAGATCTAGAAAGAAGCGTATTCGGTACAGCTCGTAACCTAGAGTTCCGTGATTTACAGATGCTAGGTAGCCAACTAGACCTAGGCTTTGACGGAGTAGAGTTTAGTGCTAATGGTAAGGTGGTAGGCACCCTACCTAGCGCAATGAAGTTGCTGATCGTAGATGAGGGTATCGCCCCAGACTTGGCTAAGAGTTTTGTCAAGCAAGCTCAGGAGAGCAAGTTTGTTCGTATCTACATGAGCAAGCAAGCTTCTACAGACTACAACGCTGCTGAAGTACCTCAATACGGCGCTGCTCCGTCACAAGTTGGGGATGTTGGTATGAATGGTGCTTTTATGCCATCTCTTCGCCAAGCTACTCAACTAGGCGATAGTCAAGTTGTGGAAGCTACTGTCATTAGTGAATTGCTCCAAACCCCGGATATGTTCGCTCAAATCGGTGAGTATCTGCCGGATATCGAGGAGGCTGTGGATAAGCTGGGGCGCATTCTGTTTATGACACGAGTACACATCGACAAGCTAGCGAATAACATTGACTCAGATAGCGTGTTCTCTTTACTTGCTCAAGTCAAAGGCGTGTACAGAATGCTGGGCGATAACCTGCTTCGACTAAAGAGAATCGTGGTTGGGGCTCAGTATATGCCTGAGGAAACTAGGTAATGACAGCAGACGCTAGGGCCAGGCTTGTAAAGCAGAAGCGCTCTGGTGAAGACCCTCTTGTTGACAAGATACTAATAGAGGGCTCACCTGAGCTCTCTTTTTACGAGAGGGCATTAAAACTGAATAAGAGCAGCCTAAAAAGAAGCTACTTAGAAAGTTGCTTGTTAGCTAGTCAGGACGTAAACCGTATATCAAACTTACTAGGAATACCAGTAGATCTAGTGGTTTTCTACAAAGATGTATTCTATGACGTCTGGGATCTAGATAAGTTAAGCAAGCTAGAGCTTGTTGACGTCTCTGATAAAAACGAGAGCCTAATGAAGCTGTGGGCTCTTAATCAAGGCCTTGACTTCATTGCCTGGAGGCTAGGTGAGCCTGTAAACATCAACCCAACAGCTGGCCTGCAGGATCTATTTAGTACCTGCATTATGAAGAGCAAAGAGGCAATGTTCTCTGGTAATGCTACTGCCGAGAGTTCTGAGGCCACCAAGTGGGTTAAGCTTAGCATGGATATAGCTAGGCTTCTACGCAATTGGGTTATGGACAGCGAAGGGGCTCGTAAGGATATTGAGTTGGCACTGAAGGAGACGAATCCTGACTTTGAGGGATTTGACACCTTACCAGGATTCAACTCTTGACGGCTAAAATCTACTATAACCGGACACTACTTAACTATGCCTAATATGTCATCTGAACAGCTGAGAGATATCAGCATTCGTGTTGTCGAAGGCTTCCTCAATGACAAAGTTCCATTGAGCGAGGGCTTGGCAAAGCAGGCAGCTGCCAACGATCTGAACTCAGACCAAGTTCAGCGCTGTGTAGAGGCCTGCAATACTATCTCGTTTCTCAAGATCATGGGGGCAGCCCAAGATCGAACTTTCGAATTCCCTCTCTGTAAGTATGAGGACGTTATTTCTAGCGCCGCAGTGCCTAGTATAGTAAAGGTGGCCTATCACCAGCCTCCAGTAGTTGGTTGCGAGGGCGATGGCTATGCAGGAGCCATGACAAAGTCTGCTTCCGACAATACTGAAGTTATTGGAGCCTCCTTTGGCAGAACTGAGCTGCTTTCCTTCATGGTCAAAGAGGCCGCTGCTAATCAACGTGCAATAGAAGATCTGGAAGCTAGATCGTGCCAGCTCTACTCTGGCATACTAAAAACTGCATCTGATATCAGTAAAGATCCACTGGCTATGGATAAGATGGCATGCGCCATAGAGTCAGATCATGCCGGAGAATTGACAGCACTTGTCTTCGGGTCGCCAAAGCGTCTTCCTGATTTTGGTGCAGGAAAGTCTGCTATGTTCAAACAAGCAGAGCTAAAGCAAGTAGCTACACTGCAAGACCTTTATAAAGAAGCCAAGCAGGTAAGGGATGAGCTAAGCAATAGAAGAGGATTAGACAAAAAGGCCTCTGAATTTCAATCTGAATTGACCAAGCAGGCTTTTGCTCCAATAGCAGCAGCTGCTGGTAGAATGGTTGGCGGCGCACTAGGATCTGTTGCATCTGGCGTTGGAAAAGTAGTGTCTTCGCCAATCAGAAGTCTAGCAAGTGGTGCAAAGTCAGCCGTTAACGTAGCGCGTGGCGTCCAGCCAATGTCCGGTACTATGAAGACCGGCCTTGCTGTAGGTACCGTAGGCTTGGACAGTACAATGATAAATACCCACGCTGGGTATAATCCATCAGGCTCTAGTAGAGACGTCTGGGAAGCACTTCAATAATAAGGAAATACATGTTAAACAAAATTGCACAAGTGGGACTAGAGAAGTTCAACGGCGACCAACACCTTGCCAGTGAATTTGTAAAGGGGTTTGTAAAGCAAGCATTAAATCCTATACCGTATTCAAATACGCTACGAGATGCTTCTGGATCTTTTGATAACTTCTCTGTTGGCGGTACCTTACTTAAGGGTCTTACGGAGGCTGCAGGTAAGGGATTAGGTACCGCTGCAGTAGGTCTTGGAGTGGCAGGCGTAGGCGCTGCAGTTAAGGCGCTTTCCTCGAGTAGCCTCCATACAAAGTTCTTGTCCGCTCTAGAGAATGCTGTTCAAAAGAGTGTTGTACTCCGTCAGGCAGATCCTGAGAAAGTCAAGCAATACGCAGAGACAGTCTTTAAATTCGCCCCTAACGTGGCAACGGACTCTAATCTGCTAAGTAGTATTCTGGCAAACGCTATTCATGGGGATGGCATCGACCCAATGACTATCCGTACCCTCAGCGATCTAGAGGGTCGGTTTACAGAGAACCAATCTAGCGTCTTCTCTCCTAAGAAGTATGTCTAATAGATTCTTAGGCAAGCTATCCGGTTTAGCTAGATCAGGAGAGCCTGCGCCCAAGGCTAGTCTTGTAGCCAAGGTAGGTCTTGGCGCATCCCTGACTGGGCTTGGTATTGGAGCTGCCAATTACCATAACAACCAACAGTCAAGGGTTCTAGAACAGCAAAGACTCAGGCTAGAAAAAGAACGCGTTCGTCTTCAAGAAGAGCAGCGGAAGCTTGACGAGAAAAGTCTACGTGCTTTGAGCAATATAAGCAAGACTCTCAAAGCCCCCTCTGTACGTACCGTTAATAGCTAAAAAAATAACCTGGGTAGGCCCAGGTTATTTTTATTCAGAGAACTTACGTAACCCCTCCAATCTAGCCAACCTATCTGTGCTATCTACGTACTGAAGCCCAGAATTGTCAAGAGTCTTTATCTCTTCTGGCCCCAAGTATGTCTTCTGAGAAGAAGAGTTTATAGGCTCTTTGCCCACTACTTTTTTTCCTCCCAGGTCTGTTACGTACCCGACTTTATAGCAAAATAATAGCATGGTAGCTCCGCTGTTGTTTATACAACTATCTTATACCATTCCCAGTACACCATAATGAATAAATATCTTGAGAAAGTAGCCCTCACACGTCTTGTAAAAGAGATTGCCAGAGGCTCTGTATCTGCTACCCCAGCATCTCTACTAGAGAGAGGTATGCTACGCAGCCCATCTACTTATAGCCGAGGTGCCAGAGTAGCTAATGACAAACTTCAAGCCAAGCTTGGGGTTAATGTCAATAAGGCCGGTAAAAAGGGGATGACATCTATAGTTGCACCACAGGCCGGAGGTTACGCTAGTATTCCACGTAAGGGTGAGAACCCCAACATTATTTTTGGAAAGTCCTCTCCTCTAGTTCAGGATATTAACATAGGGGCCGCTAATAGAGAGCATTCCAGAGCTCTTAGGGAGATGCAGCACCAGGCTGGTATTTCTCATGAGTTATTTGAAGCTGATGCCATCAAGCGCCGCTCTATGCAGGAACCTGTAAAAGATAGGCACAGCAGATCCTTGGTCAACTATGAAGCTACTTCAAGATATTTGCCGCTGGCTGGATTTTCTGCAAAAGATACCTACCATGTGCTAAGAGGAGTCAAGGATATGGATGCTCCAAGACTTGGCGCAGAGCTATACCACTCTAATTATGGAAAGGTAGGTGGGCATATGTCACTCGACGTCCTTGGCAGGGAGTCTAACCTTATAAGGTCCAATCCGTACATGGCTAAGTCCAATCTAGCTACATTCAGGGCACAGTCAGGGGAGGCGGACTACCTACACAAGATTACGGGTAAAAAATATGGCGTTGACCGATTCTATGGCAAAGACCTGAAAAAACTAGATCTAGCAAAGCCAGACAACATAGGTCCTAACGCAAATATGTACCAGGTAGGGTGAGATAGTGATCAAACTAATTGAACTAGGCACAGAGGATTTTGGAGAACCCTCTGTAAAAGTTATCGACGACTGGACTGGTGAAGGTCTGGTAAAGGCTGCTGCTGACAGCCAGGTCTCTAGCTTTGTCAGTAAACTGACACCGTCCACTGATAAGGTATACGTTCATATTCTTGCCATGGGAGCAGGAGAGGCATACTCGGCTAACCGTAATGCGGACTTCTTTCCAGAAGAGAACCTGATCCAATATCACAAAACATTTGAGACCTCGCCTGCTCATATATTCCGGAACCACGTTAACAAGGACCCTAGCATAGCTATTGGCAAGGTTGTATTTAGTACATACAACCCACGTATGAGGCGCGTTGAGGTCGTTGCTTGGATTGATAAGGAGAAGGGTGCTGATATAGTTCAAAGACTAGAAAGGGGAGAGTTCCCTGCCACAAGCATGGCTTGTAAGACCCCATATGATGTCTGTTCTATATGCGGCAATAAGGCACATACTAGACAAGAGTACTGTGAACACTTAACCACTGACCTTGGGAGAATCTACCCTGATGGTCGCAAGGTTATGGCACTGAACGTCGCCCCACTGTCATTCTTTGACATGTCTATTGTTGTACGGCCTGCTGACGTTACCTCCTCAGTACTGCAGAAGGTAGCCAGTCAAGGCCATGTAACTGGTAGTGCAGAGCTTGCAGAGGCTCTTGGTATCAGCGAGGGTAATGAGAAATCAGCGTCACTATCAAAGCTTAGTGAGTTCATTAAAAAGATAGAGGGAGGTCCTGTGGTAGATCATTCTGAAGACCTACAGGCCATGCTCTCAAAAGTCCGTGACCCAGAGATCTCTGTATTTCAAAACCTTAGCAAGCACGATCTGGCCGATGTACTGCATAGCCTAGCATACCTAGGTATCTCACCGTCTATTGGGTTTTTGGCGGATATGATCGGTCATAGACTATCTGGTGATGATGGTGTAGGGGTTGGGAGTTTAGTAGAGGGCTATTTTGCCGAAAACTCTCCTGAGCTAAGCTCCATAAAAGAAATAGGCTCCGAACGAGCTAGGATTAAGCCAGAGATTCTGTCTGTCCTGTCAGAGCACGTAAAAAGTGCCAGCCTACTACCGGATGCAATCTATGGCCGGTCAGTAGAGCCACACACTAGAGTCTATGTACCCTCTAATAACGTAGGGTATTTCGGTAATGGACCCTATGTTCAGGAGAGCCCGCTAGAGCAGTGGAGAAGACTGACCTCTGAGAGCTCGCCCCATAGCAGCGGTTTAAAGGACATGCTGAAGACACTTATAGTTATCGGAGGAGCTGCCCTAGCTGCTAAATGGTATATAACCAAGGAGATTGAGCGGCAGGCTAAAGAAATGCACAATGCTGCGAATCCCAACGTTAAAATAGTGTTAGTCAAGGCAGCCAGCGAGATGGAAGTTACAGTGCAATTGGCCAAGCTATCCATGGCGCGGGCTTTAAAAGCCGTTTGACGACAGTTTACGAGTATACTGATACTCAATTAAGGAAAATATGACTACTCTGACCCTAAGTACACTCGACGACCTACTGAATACTCTGCAGAAGCAAGCTTCTGAGGATGAATCAGAAAAAAAGGAAGACGAAAAGAAGAAAGAAGACGAGAAGAAATCCGACGAGTCAAAGGATAAAGAAATGCCCTGGGACAAGAAGGATAGCTCTGATAAGTCTGAAGATCGCGTTAAAGAAGCCCAGCTTCAAGGCGCTGCCCTGGCCGATGAAATCATGCAGAAAGTGGCCTCTGCAAACATTACCACTCAAAAGGAAACCTCAATGAACACCGCTCAATTCGCTGGCCAAGCTCTGGCTCAATCTCTGCTCACCAAGCTGGCTAGCGCTGGTGACATGAACACCGCTAATGGCGTATATCCTGGTGCCATGCCGAACAAGGCCCAGATCGACAATGCTCAGATGACTGCAGAGCACGAGGCGATTGTTGCCCCGACTCCGACTAAGGATGGCATGGGTAATGGCGGTGGCAGCATCAACCAAATCTTTGACGCTGTTGTTGCTAAGGCCCTGGGTCAAGGTGCTGTAGCCGCAGACCAGGTTACTCAAACTGGTACCGCTTTTGCCGAAGGTGCCGTAGAGCAACACGCTGTTCCGAACGGCGTCCCCTCGAGCAATGATGAAGTCGAGAAGGTCGCTGCTGTGACTGCACTGGTGAACTCTGGTTTTGATTTCGATCAAGCCGTGGATATGGTGAAGGCCGCTGAGTATGAGCTGATGGTCGAAGAAGAAGGTCAAATCAAGCAAGCTGCTATGAACGACCTGCTGGACGCTGGCGTTGACTTCGCCCTGGCTGCCGCCCTGGTCAAGGAAGCCGCTGCTGTACCTAAATTTCTAAAGCCAAAGGGCTCAATGGTAAACGGTGCATTCCAGCCGTCTAATGCTCTCGAAGCCGCCAAGGGCTATGCTGCACGAGGTTATTCTGCAGTTGGTGATGCAGTAGGTTCTGCTCGCGGATATATTGGTGATGCCGCTTCTGTGATGGGTCAGGACGCCCGTGCTTTCGGTCAAGCTGCTCGTCAAGCTGCTATGGGCCGTGATGCTGTTGGCGCCCCCGTGAGCCGTCTGGCTGCTCTGAAGCGTGCCGCTGGTACTGCTACCGGTATTGGCGCTGGCGTTCTGGGCGCTGGCGCCCTGGCTGGTGGTGGTTATGCCCTGGCTCGTGAGAAGCAAGCTGCTCTGAACGGTCTGGTAGACGCTGGCATGGACTTCGATACCGCTGCTGCACTAGTCGAAGAGACCTCTCAAGAGCTCTACGGCGCCTAAGCAAGCTAAGTATTGCTAAACAAGTGGCCCCTCGGGGCCTTTGTCTAATATGCGCTTCTCCCCACGAGCCCCGTCTGTAAAAGCTACTCGCTCTATTACCAAGAGCCTGCATGCTCCACAAGAGCATAAAGTAGCCTTTTCTACCCCTACTAAACCCAGGGTAACTTTGAATAATCCATTTCTAGGAGCGGGACTTAGCGGGGATGTAGCATCTGTGGGTACCCCAAGAGCTACAAAGAATTGGGGTATACCCAAACTACCGGGAACGTCATTGAACAAAGCTGCTGAAGAGAATGATTCTGGACAACTAAAGCATGAGTTGTTGACCACAGGGATTATAGGAGGTCTTGGCGGAGTAGCTGGCATGGCTTCCAATAAGATACTCCAGCGTGGCCTTGTACGTAATACAAACCGTAACGCTTTCCTTCTCGGCGGAGGCCTAGGTCTTATTGCCGACTACGCGGGATTACAAGCAAGCAAGCATCTACCCACATCACCTAAACCAGAAATAAATACCATGAATAAAGTTGCAAATGCGCTGCTGGTGAAGGCAGCTGAATTACGTGAGTCAACACCAGAGCTAGTAGCTATTGGCCTGCTAAAAAAGGCCGGTATCGAGGAATCCGTGGCTCGGACTACAGTCATGCAAGAGAGCATGGAGAAAGCTGCTATGGAATCCCTGACGTACAGCGGGATTGATGCAGAAGATGCTGTACGTCTTGTCAAGGCTGCGAACATCAATATCGCAGAGCTTCAGGGGGCCAGCCTCGTCACAGCAGAGGAGACACTTGCCGATGTGCTAGAGAAGGCAGCTGCCTACATTGACTCACAAGAAGGTCAAATTAACGCACTACAAGGTCGCGTAGAAGACCTAGAGCATGCTGTTGACGTAGCCTCGACCCCTCAACCTGCTCTCCCAGAGACATTCACCAAGATGGCCAGTGTAGGAGCCTTTACGTTCGAGGACCTAGAGGCCCTAAAGACTGTCCCCCAAGAGACCTTGACCAAGATGGCCTCGGCTTTTGATCAACCGTGGGAGCTCGGTAAGGCTGCCGGACTTAGCGCTTCTACTGGCGATCCACTGCTTGACTTCTGCCTAGGTTAAAAGGAATTGTAATGAATAAGTACATTGAAAAAATTGCCTCTACTCGACTAAGCCGAGAGGTTAATCGTCTTGGACTTCCGGGCTCTGGTGCTGATGGGCAGCCTAAGCTTGGCGCTGCTGCGTTAAACAAGGCGTTCACGGGAGAATCTCCTACTGGACAAGTTCTATCAGGTGGTATTACCAAAACCCCTACTCGTAGTTTCTTCTCTGGTCGAGTAACAGGTGAGAAAATCTCTCCCAACACTGCAACTAGGTCTACCGGAGACATTCTGTCTCGTAGACCATCACTTGCAGATCGCCTTGCTGCTAAGAAATCTGGTACCTTCATGCCAGGTACAGGTCCTAGCGTGAAGCCGAATATCCCTGGTGCAAAACCACTTGTAGGAAACGTGCCAAAGGCTGCACCACAGGGTATTCTATCAAAGGCTTTGAGTATGGCCAAACGGCACCCATTAGCGGCGGGTCTAGCCGGCGCTACTGCTCTAGGTGGCCTAGCATACGCTGCGGGTAATCGATCAGGTCAACAATCTGCCCAACCCCAAGGGATGTACTACCAGTAACTAAAAATAAACCTATTTTTTATACGCATTAAAATAGGTTTACAAACTGTTTTTTAAAGCTTGCTATAGCAGGCTTCTTTAGAAGGAAACACAATATGAAAATGGAATATACGGCCGAGATCATTCGTGGCTGGCCTTACGATGGTTCCCTGGATCGCAATGAGACGATCAAGTCTAGCGTTACACTGACCAATGGTGACTGGGTTGCTAAGCAATCTGACGGCACTGTTGACAAGTCTGGTGCAAGTGCTAGTGCTTTTGTCGGCCTGGTGATTCAAGGTAACGGTGACAGTGGCAGTGCAGTTAACAGCAATAAGGCTGTTGTGCTGTGGGGCAACTTCATCGCCAAGATTTCAAACTACGACACTGGTGCATCGTACGCCCCTGGATCGCCGCTGACTGCCAAGAGCGGTAAGCTGACCCTGGCTACTGGTACGGACCCGATTGTTGGACACGTCCTGGACGTGGTCACTGTTAGCGCTACCAATACCGCCCACCTGGTCGTTAAGGTTGCTTAAGGAGACAAAAAATGAGCGGTTATAACACTGAAACTGTGAATATTCAATTCCTGAACCAGAGCTTTCTGGATAAGGTTGACCAAGGAATGACCAAGGAAGCCGGCGTAGCTATGAGCGCTTTCGTGCGTCAAAAGCTGCGTGAAGATGGCTTCACCCGTAAGATCCTGACCCCGAAGCCGATCACGGCTGCTGAGCTGGATCGCCAGCTGACCGAAGAGCCGACGATCATCGTCGAAAAGGAACCGGACTCTATCGCTGCTAACATGCCTTTCCTGGGCCGTAGCGAGATCCGTTACTTCAAGGGTTCCCGTTACCCGGTGACCTTCCAGAAGATCACCTCGGCTGACTTCCGTAAGTCGAAGTTCGAACTGGCTACCTATCGTACCGACATCCGTACCGTTCTGCAAGAGAACTCGGTTAAGGACATCCAGGCTACCGAAGACCAGAACTTCTACAACAACGTTGTTAGCGTGGCTACTGCCAACAGCAACGTTTACACCCTGTCAGGCGGCTTCACCAAGGTGAACCTGCTGAACGGCGTGAAGAAGCTGCTGGAGAAGAAGCTGCCGGTCGGCTGCATCCTGATGACCCAGTCGATGTACACTGATCTGCTGGGCTTCCCGGCTACCGACATCGGTTCGCCGGCTGCCTCGGAGCTGATGCGTGGTCAAGCTACTCTTGATAGCTTCTTCGGCTACAAGATCATCACCACCAACAAAAACGACATCCTGCCGACAAACCAGGCTATCGTGTTTGCCCCGGAAGCTTACCTGGGTCAGTTCTACACTCTGCAAGACTCGACAGTCTTCCTGAAGGTTGAGCAAGACGTGCTATCGTTCAACACATACGAATCCGTTGGTGTTGGCCTGGGTAACGTAAACGGTGCCGTCGTGCTAAATTTCTGATCAGCTATCTGATTTAGGCTAAAAAAGGCTTGGAGAAATCCAAGCCTTTTTGTTTTGGGCTATTAGAAAGCCGTCGTATTGGAGAGCAGTCGACTACGGATGTTAGCCAGAGTATTGGATTCTAGCCACTCTTTGTCGAACTCTCCGTTGTCATAGACAAGCCTCAGTTCCCCTGTTTCTTCAGACTCCGGGGTTTGCTGGTCTTCTAGAACCAGTTTACCTGAAGACTCCTTGACTACCCTGAGAAGCCCCTTTGCAGACTTCTTGCCAGGATCTGTCTTCGGAGACTTAAAGATCTCACGACCCTCTCCGTTTACGACCCCGTAAGTAGCCTTCATAGCTAGCCCAAAGGTATCCCTGCTAACCATCTGGTATGAGTATGATCCGACACCAAATACGCAGTTAGTAGAAGCGAAACCGTTATCAGCCAGTCGTTTGCAGATATTGCTGGCTCGGTCTACGGTGATAGAGTCTCCATAGATAAGACCAACCCTTTCATGGAGGACTCGAAAGCCCTTTTCTGTCGTCGTACCTCCGAAAATGTTCCAGAGGCACTGCACGGCACCAAGGGCTTCTGCTTGACTAAGCGGGAAGACGTCAAACTCAGTCGTCCAACCAGTATCAACCTCCTCAAATGTATAGTACTGCTTAGTTTTTTGGTCGAAGACTGCCTCATAGCCCTCCTGGTTTGCCCTCATCATCTCTTCAAGGTTTTTAGTACTTGAAACAGAGCAGACCTTGTACCCGGTAAGGATTTTGACAGGATCACCGCTGTCAGGCCGAAAGACAACCTTTGCCATACCCAGGCTATTCGGTGTACGGGACAGGATCCTGTCCTTGCGGCTGAGTGCGTACTCGGTCATAACAGACCAGAAGTCGTAGCTGTCAGACACCACACTCACAACACCAGAAGGATGGACGTCAAACAGGATACGGTCGAGGATGTCAAACTCACCTTCGGTGCCACCCATTGTCATGACGCTGTGCTCGCTTGCAGGCACAGAGGCCGCTACTAACCCTTCTGCAGAGTAATACTTGCTCAGATACTGTGCGGCAAGGATTGTATCGCTGCCAGTGAAGCTCAATAGGTGTCCAGCGCCAGTGCGGGCGGCGTCATGCACACCGCTCATCCCACGCATAGAGAAGTCATGTCCCTGCCACTGAACGAACTCTTTTGCTCCACCAGTGGTGTCAGCCCAGTAATCCAGTACTCCGCGTAGGGTGTATGCAAGCGTAGCAGACGTACAGGGCTTCCAGCCCTCAGTGCTAAGCCAGGTTTCAAGGTAGTTCGTAATCCAGTAGAAACCCCGTTTATTACGAATGGTTAGCATTGGCACTTGCATAGGGCACAGGGTACCCTCTGGTAGGGCTTTAACTTTAATCGGTAGGTATCCGAGGTTATGCAGCTCAACAAGGTGATCTACCTCCACCTCCTCAGGAGAGACGCCGCAGAAGGGTGCAATAGCCTCCCTGTATTCTGCCAGAACGTCGTCTAGTGGACGATCGAAGAATCCTTCTTTGAAAGACTCTACCATCTCCTTCAGCAGACCTGTAAGGCCGAATACGACAATGCTGTTGTTAGACCAGTTCTTTGGTGCATTGAAATACTTATTGCTACGGGGCGTGAAGTTGGAATACACAACCTCTGTACCTTCAGGGTACATACGGCGGTGAGCGAGCTTGTATGAGTCGCAAGCAAGAATCGGATTGAATTTGAACATGTCTATTCCTTTGTTAAGATTCGATGGGAGAGCAGTACCAGCCTACATAAACCTGCAGATCTGAGTTGGCGTTGATTTGTTGGATGTATTCTTGGCTAAGCCAAGTGTGTGCCATATAGATATAGTCAAATAGACCCGTGAACTGTTCGAGTCCTTTTGAGAAAATACCATGTGTTACGTATAGACTTATCTTTCCCTGAACCCCCTTGTCTTTTAGTACCTTGGCAAGCTCAAGGAACGTCGCGCCGCCATCGGCAATGTCATCGACTATAAGATGATCATAGAGCGTATCCCACTGGTCAGGATATGAAGAAATGACTGTCTCCAAGATTTTCCCTGTACATACATCCCTCTTCTTGTCGGCGTATAGTACACGAGTCAGAGCAAGTTCCTTTGCGGCAAGCCCGATCTTTTTCCTTGCCCCTGCATCCG
>OGVN01000006.1_pt1 | contig 28604 bp, 63 predicted proteins | sample 1575751 | NCBI WGS metagenome assembly OGVN01 (sample SAMN07581530, study PRJEB24739) | freshwater metagenome | place: Singapore | collected 2015-01 | reverse complement strand
AAACCACCAACGGCACTATGCATGGACACTATTTCTTTACTGCGGTGGATGGAACCCAGTTTAGCGTGGATATCCCTATGTTTAATTTGAGCGTACCGGGGACTTTGCATTGAAATCCAATTTGCGTCTGTCTTACGTCTTGTTCCTGACAAGCTTGCTGTTAAGCGCTTGTCAGTATGTTGGCAAAACTAAACCTGTTGCAGAACCCGCTGCACCAGTGACAGTTGCTCCAGCATGTGAGTGTGCGCCATCACCTGCGCTCCCTGAGACGGTCGGCAAACCATGAGTAATCAAGACAAAAGAAAAAGAAAAAACTATGAAATCAAACTACAATTACCCAGATATTATCAATTGGCTACAAACCAAAGATTTGATATTAAGAGGAGGACTGCCAGTGGCAGTCAGGTATAAAAATTATATGTTATGAATACAACATTAAGTTATCCAGAAATCATTGCATGGATAGAAAAAAAAGGAATTGAGTTATACGGAAATCATTTCAAAATCCTTGAAACCGATTATCAAATCGTTTACAAGCTCATTGCCTACTTTTTAAAAGACGAATCAACCTGTAATCAATTCAATATCGATTTAGAAAAAGGCATCCTATTAACCGGACCAATCGGCTGTGGTAAAACATCACTCATGAATCTCATGAAATACCTAACAGCAACAGAACATAAATTTTTCGTAAAACCATGCAGAGACATAAGCTGGTGATGAGATGGGTGATATCAAGCGCACGTTCACGCCTGAGTTCCGTAATCGCTTGGACGCTATCGTTGGTTTCAAAGCGCTAGATGAGAGCATTATCTTGCGTGTGGTTGATAAGTTCTTGATGCAGCTTGAAGAACAGTTGCATGAGAAGAAGGTCGACGCTAGCTTTACCGAAAATCTAAGGACGTATTTGGCTAAGCATGGTTTTGATCCATTGATGGGGGCAAGACCTATGCAACGCTTGATTCAAGATTTAGTCAGAAAAGCGCTTGCAGATGAGTTGTTGTTTGGTAAGTTAGCCCATGGTGGTCACGTCGTGGTGGATATGGATGCCAACGAGAAGGTGGTCTTGGATTTTGATGCGCCTGTGAGACCTGCTGTGAAGAAGATTGCTTCAGGCGCAGCCGAAACAGAAGAGATTTAAGCTCTACCTGTGCTACCAAATCCGCCAGCGCCACGTTCGCTGGCGGTGAATTCTTCTACCTCAGACCATTCAACTTGTGCCACTGGAACAATCACTAGTTGTGCGAGGCGTTCCATGGGTTCAAGTTTGAAAGCTGTTTGACCACGATTCCATGTGCTCACCATCAGTTGACCTTGATAGTCTGAGTCAATCAATCCCACCAAGTTGCCGAGTACGATGCCGTGCTTGTGTCCTAGGCCAGATCTAGGCAAAATCAGAGCCGCATATCCAGGATCATCCAAATAAATCGCTAAGCCAGTTGGCACTAATACAGTTTGGCCTGGCTCAATGGTGATTGCTTCATCGAGACATGCTCGTAAATCAAGACCTGCACTGCCTGCAGTTGCATACTGTGGCAGGTTATTTTTCATGCGTTCATCAAGAACTTTAACTTGTAGTTTTTTCATATTAGATTTTTGTGGATACGAGCTGAATGAGTTCGCGTGATAGGGCGAGTTTATTTAATTTAGATGTTTTCTTTGAGCCTGATTTTTCAATAATCAGTAGCTGATTTTCATCAAGACCAAATGTATCTGGGCCAATATTGGCAACTAACATAGGGATGTTCTTGCGCATCAACTTTTCTTGACCATGTTTTTCTAAATCATTTGTTTCTGCCGCAAATCCAACGCAGTATGGCTTAGAGTGATTTGCTGATGCCTTTGCAACGTCAGCCAAAATATCTGGATTGGCGACAAATTCCAAAGATGGCGAATTGTTGTCTGCTCGCTTGATTTTTTCTGTCTGAGCGTTTTTGACTGACCAATCTGCTACTGCAGCAACGGCAAAGAAAATATCGCAATCAAGTCGATCCATCACTGCCGCGTGCATTTCTTTAGCGCTAGTCACATTGGTGCGACAAATAAGTCCGGTGAATTCAAGGGGGGTGTCAAGATGGCACGGCCCTGAAATGAGTTGAACATTCGCACCTGCCTCTACAGCAGCCCTAGCAATCGCAAAGCCCATTTTGCCCGAGCTTTTATTGGTAATGCCTCTAACAGGGTCGATTGCCTCATATGTTGGACCGGCAGTGATCAAGACTTTTTTACCGGCTAAAACTTTTTTTTGAAAAAAGGCAATCACACCTTCCAAAATTTCTGAGGCTTCTAGCATGCGACCCATACCATTTTCTCCGCAAGCTTGAGAGCCGCTGGTTGGTCCTAGAACAGTCACTTGGTCAAGATGTAGTTGCGCAACATTTCTTTGTGTAGCGGCGTTTTCCCACATTTGTTTATTCATAGCTGGGACCACAACAAGTGGGCATTCTCTAGCTAAGCAGATGGTGCTGACCAAGTCATCAGCAAGGCCATGAGCAATTTTTGCCATCAAATCTGCGCTTGCAGGCGCTACCAAAATGACATCGGCTTTTCTAGATAGCTCAATGTGAGCCATATTATTAGAAATGCGTGAGTCCCATTGGCTTGTGAAGACAGGTTGCCCTGTCAGTGCTTGCATCGTGACTGGGGTCATGAATTGCGTAGCTGCTTCACTCATGACAACTTGAACAGAGGCACCCTCTTGTATGAGTGAACGTGCTAATTCAGCTACTTTAAATGCAGCAATGCCACCGGACATTGCCAGTAGTATTTTTTTGCCTTGTAGTGAATTCATGTCCTTGAGTGCCCTATTTATTTATTGACGCGCTTGATTTCATCAAAGATTAACAGAATCACGCCTAGTGTGATCGCGCTGTCAGCCACGTTAAATGCCGGCCAATGCCAGTTACCATAGTAAACATCAATAAAGTCTACGACTGCGCCATAAACGATGCGGTCAATGACATTGCCAATGGCTCCACTTAAAACGAGGCTCAAAGCCAATGAAAAGAGGGTTTGTTGAGAGTTTTTACGTACTAGCCAAATCATGGCTAGTGCAGCAACAATTCCTAGCCCAGTAAAAAACCAGCGTTGCCAACCACCTGCCTGAGCTAAAAAAGAAAATGCTGCACCGGGGTTGTACACCAAAGTCCAATTTAGAAAACTTGTGACTGGTTTGGCAACGCCCTCGAATAAATTATTTTTTGCCAGTATTTTGCTTAGTTGATCAATGACCAGTAATAGTATGGACAGCCCCATCCAAGCCAAAAAGACTTGGTTGCTGCCGCCTGATTTACTTGATCGAGCCAAAGTACTCTCCTGGTTATGCTACTTGACGATTTTCGCCCGCGCCAAATAAGTTAGTTGTGCAACGGCCGCATAACTCAGGATGATCTGAGTTATGGCCAACATCCTCTCTGTAATGCCAGCAGCGGCCGCATTTTTGATGTGTTGAGGATTTCACTGAAACAGCAATCTCGCTGATACCAGACTTCTCCTCAACTGTTGCGCTAGATGTAATAGTGATGAACTTTAAGTCTTCGCCGAGTGATTGCAAAACATTTTGTTACAGAATCTTTTGTAGAAAAGTATAATGGAGTATCTGTATTAATACCAGTAAGAGTTAGGTAAGGCTGATTTGCGTCAGATAAACCAATAATGTAGTTAATAGGTGCCACATTATATAATGCGTTTAAAGCAGGTAAACGCTTGTAATAATGGATTTCTAGTTGAGCACCAACAGCTAATTGAGGGTGTACAAAGATTTTCCCATCTTGCCACATCCAGTTGTATACAGAATATTTTTCACTGTATAGGTCAAAGAAAGTACGTTTATCTGTAATTTCATTAAATACTTTACTTACGTTACTTGGGAAAGTAGAGTAGGATGTACCAGTATTAGGTTGAGCTACTGTTCTTAAATAAATAAATTGTGTTAGATCTTCGGGAATAGCAAATGAGGTGTATGCGTTACCATATGGAAGACCCATACTGTTTTCGCCTACGTTGTCTTGGGCTGTAACAGTGTAGATAATTGTTTCCTCTAATGGAGGGATTCTAAGTAAGCGATAAGCTTCGTCAGCAGCATAAGTAAGGCAACTTTGGATTACGCTATCGGGGATAGTATTTACTTCAGGTTTATTACTCCAATCTCTTACTTTCGCCACAAGAGCGTCAAATCTAGGTGTTGCCATATTTAGTTCTCCTTATAGGGCTTTAATATTACTTGTTTTAAGTAATGGGTAATCAGTCTCAATAATTTGTTTTAGTCTTCTAAGGTTAGCAGGATGTTGCATAAACTCCGGAGAGTGAACATCAAGACCATACTTAGTTAAAATATCAATACATACAATATCAGGTAAAATTGCAAATGATCTGTATTGGCGACCACTGTGAGAGAATGTATCTAACTCTCTTTGTTGAGCAGCATATTCTTTATATGCTTCTACGTTTTGTTCTAATTGAAAATCCTTCTCATCAGCTTTTACTCTAAAGCTATGTGGATTATTATCTTGTGATAGGAAGTCCATGTGTCCTCTTATAATTAGTTTTTCATTGCGGCAACAAAAGCGCCGTCAACTGTATAACAACCATATTCATATAGTGCATTAGCACCAGTGTAAGCAGCTACTGTATCTGTAGTTACTGTAGTACCGTCAGTATATTTAGCCTCTGTAATTCTACCACGTACTACATTAGGTGCTCTGTAATCAGAACCAGCGTCTAGTGTATCGGCAGCAGTTGTAATAGATACAACATAATTATCAGGGATATATTTCTTAGTACCATCAGCAGCGGTAATTCTTAGAAATTCCATTGTATATCCTTTGAAATAAAAAGGGACAGGATTTCTCCTATCCCTTTTGGATTATAACCCTAAGGGTTAATTAAGCACCGGATAGACCGAAGATTAGACCAGCACCTTTTGGATTACGGCACTCTAGTGTACCCTCTTCAACGATCTGGCCGATGATAGAGTCACCAAGCTGACCTAGGTCAACTTCTTGTAGAGGACGTAGTGAAGCGTAGCTGAACCACATTGGGTCGTATAGCATAGCGGTGAAGTTAGCGTTGTTGTCTAGACCGGAAGCAGCAGTATTAGAAATACCCATTACGTAGTTAGGAACAACCATGATGTCGCCGAAGTCAGACATGTAGATTTCTACAGATTGACGTAGCTTACCATCGGCGTCGATGTTACGACGAACGTTACCGTCGCCAGCGTTAGAGGTGCTAGAACCAGCAGCCTGAGCCTTAGCAGAGAAGACGCGGCGGTTAGCAGGAGATAGCATTAGCTTAGTAGCCTTACCACCGTTTTCGTAGATGGCTTGCATTACGGTATCAATGTGTGATAGCTGTAGTGAAACCTTGTCAGCAGAAGTTACAGTGGTGAATGTACCAGCAATACCGCCACCCATGTTGGTGGGAGCAGTGTACTCAGCAGGAGTAGCTAGTACGTTTAGAGCTGTAGCGGGGGTTGTGGTAGCAGCGGTGTAGTTAACCCATGCGTTGTAACCACCGAAAGTACGAGTACCAGAACCGTTAGCGCTGTTCCAACCGTTAACTAGGTCGAATTCAACGTCACGGCGTAGTTCAGTACCACGCTTCTTGAGCTGATAAGCGTATTCGTCAGCAACACCAGCTTGGTCAACAGCACGCTTGGTACCAGTTACGGTTACGGTCTTGCTGTTAATCTGGGTGTAGTTACCTAGACGAGTACGGAAAGGTTCTGCACCTTGAGCAGCGTTCTGAGTAGCGTAAGATACGCCTTCAGCAACAGCGCCAGAAGCAGGAGGAGTTAGTTCGTCTGTTTGCCATTCGTGGAAAACAGCGGTAGCTTTGGTTTTACCAATAGAGCTTAGGAAAGGAGTCTCATCGCGAGAGATCATTGAAATGAAATTCGCTAGGTCTTCTCTTTCGCCAGCATTTACGGAGTTACCAGTAGCGGTAGCGCTACGGGCAGCGGCCTTGGGACCGCCAGTACGGAAGCTATTTGCAGCCATGTTATATATTCCTTAATAGTAAGATTGAATTAAAGTTTCTTGCTTACCGAAGAGATACGCTTGAGAAAGTCAAGCTCATCTTGTTTTGTACCAGCACCTGAAAGTACTTTAGCTCGGGTTTGAGATTCAGCATCACGTTGTTTCTGTGAAGCAGGAGTTCCCTTCTTAGAGGGTACCGACTTAACAGTAGGTAACGCTTTACGTTTCTCAGCACCTTTTTCTTTAGCAGTTTTTAGTTTACGATAATCATTAATGAATTTTACGATCGTAGGGTCATAAATGTTATCGAGCATTTGCTCAGGAATACCTTCTTTAAGAGCAAACTCACGGATACTCTTAGCAACTTTTTCAGAATAATCAGGAATTAAATCAACAATTTTGTCTTCATATTCCTTAAGTAGTTCTTGTCGTTGCTGTTCTTGTTGAGCTTGGATCTTTTCTACAACAGCTTTGGTTTGCTCTTCGCGCTTATTTCGAGCTTTCCAATATTTCTCTTGTACAGCTTCCCGTTGTTCTTTAAGTTCCCGTGCGGTGTACGTATCACCTTCATCACGAGCTTTATCAATTTCTTGAGATAGCTTATGGTATTCTTTAGCAAGATCTGTTTCTACAGCGGTAAGTTCTTCGTGAATCACTTGACCGAGAGTTACAATCTCTTGCAGCTTTTCAGTACGTTCTGTTTCTAGTTGTTTCTTCAGTTCGCCTAGTTCGCGCCCCTTTTGAGATAGATGCTTATCAGTAGAATAACCCTTACGGATTTCTTCTAAGGTAACATACTCTGTTTTACCATCAATGGTTACAGGTACTTTATATTCCCAATCAATGTCTTCTTCTGAAGGTAGATCGCTAGTATCTTGGGTAGACGTATCATCCTCAACTTGCTCTTCCTCTTCGGATTCTTCTGATTCTTCTTCGTCATCTAGGTCGTTAGCAGGTTCCTCAGAGTTCTCTTGGGCTTCTTCTTCTTCCTCTGATTCGCCTGGACTTGGGACGTCTTCGTCTTCTTCTGGTAGAGATTCTTCGTTACCCAATCCAAGCAGCTTTGCAGCTGGTGAATTGCGGAGAATGTCATCAAGACTCTTTACTTCCAAGTCTGTACTATTGTACCCGTCATCGAAACTCTTGCTGTCTACTTGAGACGCAGGAGTGTTGGTAGAGAGGTGATCAATATTAGTAATTGCCATAATCTTTTACCTATGTGTCCTATTATTGTGCCTTAGCAGCTTTAGCAGCTTCACGGGCTTGTTTCATTCTTTCAGCAAACTCTTGTTTACTTTCTACTGGCTCAATTAGTTTTTGAGTTGCTTCAATAGCGCCTTGTAGGTTGACAAGGATTGGAGCATAGCGTTGAGCTAGACCAGTGCCACCAGACTCGCCTGTGCGAGCTAGTTCATTAATAACTTCTTCTCTTGAACGTACAAGAACGTCAAGTGCTTTTTCATATTTATTCATTAGTTTCCTCTGGCCCCTCTTGGGCTTGATCCTTATTTAGATATTTGATATTGTTACCAAATGTTTCAATTTGCATGAGTTTTTCTTTAACACTTCCTAATGCCATAGCAGTGTGATAAAGGTATTCACGCTCTTTAGCGGCGTGTGGTTCTGTTTTTAACCACGTAACAAAAAGATCAGAAAGAATTTGGCTATAAGCATTACCAAAGAATTCTTCTCTTTCGCGGGTTGCAAACATACCTTGTGCTAGTGCTACTTGTGCATCTCTAAAAGGTTCAACTTTTAGTTCTCCAGTAGCATAATCCATTCGAGGCTTTATTCTCTTCTCAAAGCCGTTTCGATATTTATCCATTATTTATTTCTATAGTTATAGAACATGGGGCCATCACTAGGTAAACTAGGAGCGGGACACCCATATACAATTAATTACATTTGTGTTTGCTCAGGAGCAGCAGCTGGTCCTTGAACTTGTGGCATAGGTGCTCCACCTTGTGGGCGAGAAGCATCAACACCAAGATCAGAGTTAATTACTGATTTAGCAATTTCAAGTAGCTTAGTAATATCTGGCTGTGGAGGTAGTTCAACACCCTCTTTAGCAGCCTGAATATGTAGCTTAGCCCATTCCTGATAAGACTTATCAAGAGCAACCATAAGTTGTTTAGTGTTATCTTGAATAGCGTTCTTAGACTGAATGTTGGTAAGATCAAGAGTAGCTTGTTGTTGTGCAAGCGTAAGCTTTTGAGCTTGTTCTTGTAGTTCTCTTTGTTTTTCTTCAGCTTTAATTTCAGCGTCACGAGACTTTTGAGCTTGGTCTTTAAACTCGGGTTTAGTATAATCTACTAAATAGTCTAAAGGATCTAGGTCAAGAGCTTCAAGAGTCTTACAAGCAATCTTTACAGCAGCCTCTGGGTTAACTGCACCACCAGCACCAGCTTGTTTTAAGGCTGGTAATAGTTGTTGCCCAACCATACTCATTTTCTTAACAATATTACTATTACTATTCTCACCTACATCTACATCTACGTATAATAGTAGGTTAGACGGTAGTGTACCTGGATCAACTTCTTTAAACACATCGTTTTGATCGTAGTATTTAACTACCTTACCACGAAGCTTAGTACGCATTGTTTTATAAACACCTTCAATTAGGCGTTTAAACCCTGTCTCAGCAAATCTACGAGCCATAAATTGGATACGTATTTGTGCAGCAGACATAGCACGCTGCATCTTTTCTTCGGAGTTACCTGATACGTATAGTGTATCATTTAAACCTTGGGCAGCTTTAGACAAGCCAGTAGCTTGTTCTTTGTGCATCTGAAGCATTTCTAGTAAAGGCACAGTGCCAGTACTAATAGTGTCAGGAGTTAGAGCAGATACCGCAGTTTGAGGATTACCGTTTGTGGCAATAATCTGTTTAGGCTTCATGTTTTGAAGAGCACTAAAGTCAACTACGTTTGGATCAGCTAGCTTAGGTGAATAATTTGTTAGATAAACGTTTTCTACGAAACCACGAAGAATAGCTGTAGTAGCCATTGTAGATGGACGAATCATATCAGCAACAGATAAGCCAAAGAATTCGTGGGGAACTTCAAATGGGCATAGTGTAGCTAATGGGATTGAGTCACAGTCTTCTTCAAGAAGGATTGTAGAACCTGCAATAATAAAGTGTTTTAGTTCTGCAATACCGTCACCATCTCGGTCGCAACGTAGCCAACACTCAATAACAGTAATTTGTCGGTTAGCTTCTGAAGGGAATAGCTCCCTTGAATTTCCCCCTAGCCAGTACTCTTCACCGACTAGACGCTTTCGAGCAGATTGCTCCTCGGTGTACTTGGTAGCCCAATCGTAGCTACCGTCTCCAATTGCGTCCCAGTCGATATTCTCTGCAATATCAGGGAAAAACTTGCGGACCTCAGAACGGGTCATATCAATCTGGATACCTACGAAAGCAGCATCATCAAGAGAGTGTGCATCGCGGGTAATACGGAAACATTCAGGGTGTACGTTCTTAATCAGAATACGTGTTTTGTTATGCTTCCGCTTTAAACGAACGTCTTTGTATACCATCTCATAGACGGCATTACCTTCCTCGTCTGTTCCTAATTCTTGTTCATACTTTAGTTCACCTACTACTTCTACGTCTGAATCAGCAAGAAGAATATCTAGGTTATCTTGAGAAATACTTTCGTACTCTTCAAATGAGTAGTCAAAGTCTTCAATAAACTCCCAACGAACAATACTGTTTTTCCATAGTAAGGCAGATTTAACCCATGTATTGAGAATTTCCCATCCAGGGTTCTGTTTAAAAATAGCATAGTTAACTAGGTCGGAAGCTACTTTAGCTTGGTGGAAGTCAGTGGGAGTTTGACCAGCAGGAATAAATCGAGCTAGTTTATTATTATTGAACATTAGTTCAGCTAAGATTGCCGTATAACCTTCTACAGCTTCTACTGTATCAGAAGAAACAATCTGGGATACACCTTGTGGAGTAAGGTGGAATTGCGGCATCATGCCGTATTCATACGTAGCCTTCTGTCGCTCTCTTGCTAAATCAGAAGAGTTTAAGAAGTCACCAACAGAGTTCATTACACCCTGTTCAATCATAGCCAGTAGTTCGTGATCACCTACAGGCTCACGATATCTACTTGAGAAATTTACAATCTCGGTTGCTTTAGTCATTGTTAACCTTTCATGGTTTCAATCAGTCAATCAGGCTAACAATAGCCAGTATAAGTTCCACATATTTTTAGTCAGCTGCTAGTGGGCAACAGCTTAGGACACAAGGACTAAATTTAATTATTGTCCTCGGATCGGTAGCGTACGACCGCTTTTATCTCCGATCTTTTCTGAGGGATTAACCTGTTTGTTAGGTTTTTGTTGCTTCAAGAATTGTTTAATTTCTTGAGTTTGTTGTTTGTTATTATTAAATACCGTCATAACCAGACAGTCTCCTGTTGTCTAAATGCACCCATCTTTTGTGTAAAGGGTACATTATTAGTTGTTAGTTTATCACCGTGAGTTCTGATTACTTCCAGAGCAATAGCTAATGCAATTACTGTATCGTCATTATGACCAACAATAGCATTTGTCTTACCAGCATCGTCAGCCACATAGTTCATTAGCTCACCAATAACAATCCGTGATGGAATCCAAATATCCTCTTGCTCAATAGCGTTCTTTAAGAAACCAATAATAGCGGGTTTACTAGCTGAAGTAGTTCTCCAACCAATACGTGTACCTTCTTCTTTAGATACGTTAGCCATCTTAGTTTGGTAGTACATGTTAACATAACCCATTTGAGTTAGTCTGTTAAGTGTAGCAATACCCATAGAATTAGACTCAACGGCAAGTAGGGCGTTATTGTAATACCGGCCCAAATAGAATAACAGATCGCCAAACTGTGAGGGATCAATAGTGTTATTACGATATACGGCACATACTTCCCTATTTTTATTCATCACGATTGCTGTGGAATAGTCTTTACCTACCCCTAAAGATACGTCAGCACCAATAGCAAAAGAGTCATCAAAGGTTGGGTACTTGTAAATTTCGATAGAACCTTTTGGTTTATCCTCCATCATAGAAGCTTCGAAATTAAACTCCATACTCTTAAGTACAGGCTGAGGAACTAACGCAGAAAGCTTCTCGATGTTAAATACATTCGAGCCTGAAACAATAAATGCTTCATCAGGAGTGGCTGGATACTCTTGTCGGAACTTATCTTCACCACCTTCAGCAATCTTTAGTCTTCTCCAGTATAGCTGGTCGTTGTCCAGATTATACCTAGTAACTAATACTTCTTCTTGTTCAGTACGCTCAAAGTTATCAGGAGCTTTCCTACGGTACTCCGGCATAAGAAACCAAGGTACGAAAATAGGAATATACTCGTTCTCCCCAGCCACAGCACCCTTCCATAGTCTGTGGAACTCGTTACCTACACCGTTAGCAGTACTCTCTAGAATTACTTCGGTACCGTCCGCTTGAGAAATACCTTGAAATAAACCAGCAAGGATCTTAGCATCATGCGTCCAGAATGCTACCTCAGAAAGGTGAGCAATAGTTGGTGTTGTACCTCGGCCCGCTTCCGGAGAACCGGCAGTATAAAGCCTGTAACCCGAATCATTATGCTCAAACATAATTTCCTTAGCATTCGACTTCTTGAAAGAAGGTCTAAACTCTTCAGACATATTCGAAATAGTATTTCGAGACATACTGAATAAAGCATCAGACGTAGCCGTGTCGTGCGCCATGACGACTGATTTGTTGTAAGCATTGAAGTAACTCTTCCAGAAAACCCTAGCTGTAGTAAAAGTACTTAAACCCATCTGTCGGGCTTTAAGAATAATAGCTCTTACTTTACCAGTCTCTTTTAACTGTTTCTCTAGGGCATCATTCACAATCCTTTGTGCTTCATTAAACACAAAAGGTTGAAACCCTTTAGAACTGTCTTTGGGTAGAATTTTAATTTGTTCTTTTGCGAATAACTCAAAGTTATCCTTATACTCGGCAAGCTTCTGTCGTTTTTTTAATTCGCGAAGCGCCTCAAGTTTTTGTTTATTTGTAATAGTCATATTTATGTGTCCTTAAAGGTACAATAAACTCGTTTATGTTCTCAATAAAGGCGTTTATTATCCTATTAGGAACCGACTACTTAGTATTACTATTTTGAAATGTATACTTGGGTATACAATTTATATAAGGAAATAATGGTAGTAATTTTATTAGCGAGAAGGTACTTGGGGATACTTTATTTAAGTACCCCTCCTTGGGAAGCAGGGAGTTTTAGTTTGGGGATTGTAGTGTGGGTATAGGTCTCTGTGTGTGAAAGAAAGAATCAGGTTGTTGTTTGGGTTCGCCCCTTGCTGGTTTCGGTCCCCCCGTTCCTGCTGGCGGGCGTGCTCGCTCTCGGTCGGCTGCGCTTGGCGCGGTGCTGCTGGCCTTTCCTTCTTGTCGCCGTTTGGAGTTTGCCGTGTCTCTTGCTTCTTTTGTTTCTTCTCTTCCCGTTCTTGGTGCTGTGTCCTCGGTTGTTCGTCCGGTGTCTGCTCCGTTTGCTTCTCTCCGTGGTTCTGTCCCTCGGTCTTCTGTCTCGGGTGTTGTGTCTGTGGTGTCGGTTGTTCGCGGGGAGGACCGTGTGTCGGTTGTCTGTTCGGACGGTCGTGTTCGTGTCTGTCGTGTTGCGTACGCTTCCCGTGCGCTTGGTCGTCCTGTTTCCGTGGATGCTGTGTTTGCCCGTCTCTCCGCTCGTGTTGGTTCGGAGGTGCGGTTCTTGGCTGCGTTTGGCTACTCTGCTGACGCTTGGTTTGTTGCTTGTGAAGGGGTTTGATATGTTTGCTTTGTTTGTTTCCGGTCTGCTGTTCTTGTGCAGCTTGCTTTGCGTTGTTGTGGCTGTGTACTGGTCCTTGTGGCCTATGTTCTTCCTCAGCGTTCTGTGCTTGTTGTGCGCTTACTGTTCGTTTGTTTGTGAATGATCTTTGTCTGCTGTGTCTCTTGTTGGGGCACAGTGGACAGCGATCTTGCTGTAACCCGTCATAACTCAAAGGAGAATACTATGACACACCGTATCTTGTTTGGTATTTGGGGCAACACCATGTTTGTGTTGTTTAAGATTGGCATGTTCTTTATTCGTATAACTAACTACCGCTTGTATCACAGCTCAACAACTGGTTGGGGTATTGATCGGTTGGATCGTGATGATTGTAAGCTTGACAGGGATAGCTACAATCGTCATGCTGAAATGATGAGTCATTTTATCTGGTTTCTTTCCGAACCACATCCAACACATGCTGGTGGTATTCCTGGCGCTCAATACGAATTGCTTAAGCAACTTGTTATTGGCTCTTGGCATGGCGGCAGAACAACCGATGTTCTCAAGTGCCTTGAGGAAACCATGATCCGGGAAGATGTTGTTGTTTACTAAGGAGACTGTCATGTACTACGTTTACTCAAAGAAGTCTGGTCGTCTATTGTTCAAGACAACAAACAAAGAAGAGCTTAATCAGTACTTACCTGATCTAGTTGATGTGCATTACGCTCATTAACAGCCTTCTGATAGGGTATTAGCAATAGTACTCTATCGGGGACGCTGTTGTCCTGTTTGCCATTTTCAAGGAGAAATACCATGGCACAAGTCAAGTCTGCTTTCATGTCTGCTGGTTACGCTGTCAAGGGTGATACTGTCACTGCAGCATACACTCAAGAACCTTCTCGTCTTATGGCTCTGTACATTGATGCAGAGAATAAGTTCATCTACGCTGTTGACGACAAACAAGTCATCCGTAAGATGTCTATCACTCGAGATGTAGAGTATGCCCGTAAACAGTTCCGCATTGCAAAGAAGCTTGTCGGTAAGATGGTTCGCTTCGGTGTAACCAGTGGTTGGAACAGCAATGTTTGGTTCAACGAAGTTATTTCTGCTGAGTAATCCCATCAACGATCAGTTCAAGGAGAAACAAATGATCAACCAACTCATCAAACACCTGCCTCATATTCCCGCTGAAGACATCGCAGAGTTCTACGAAGAACGTGCTGGTGTACGCGAGTTCGATGGTGGATATCCGAAAGACGAAGCTGAGAGACTTGCCTTCCAAGACACCATCGACTACTATTCTCTTGCTAACCACATCCTCAACACCACCAACATCTGAAAGGAACCATCATGTCCAAGTACATTCTCCTCACACCTTTTGTCCCTGAATTCTTTGGAATTGAAACCTATGAAGAACTGTCTGAAGCTGTTGCCGAGTTTGGTTGTGGTCTATTGCTCAGTCACTTTCCCAATGGAGATACTTGTTACTTTGCTGTCTCTGCTACCAAAGAAGCACTGATCAGTATGTGCGAGACAGTAGATCTTCCGGGTATTGTACTTGAGTACACTACTGTGTATGATCAAGCAGAAATCCTCCTCTAAAAGTCAACGAGTGGTACCTGAAAGAGCTACTGGATGGTACCACGAATTACTACAAGATAACAGCAGAGAGCTTAGTGAGTGGTTATCTACCCGACTAGACTCTCTGTATCGTTACAAGCAACAAACAAAGGAACAAACAAATGGAAAAGACGTATCAAGGTAACACTCCCGAGCTGTATGAACTGTTTCTCAAAGGAGAACAACTAGAATACCAACAAAAACGATGGAAAAACTGGTTAAATATTCCTGTTTGGAACGGTAATCCTAGCGACATCTACCGAGTAGGTAATCCAAACTACCTTTTTCGAGTAAAACCTAAAGATGTTATCACAAAAGTGTACATGCACTATAACCATATGGAAGAGCTAGTCCAAGATGGTGCATTTTACCTACGACAGCCTGATAATATTATGTTTGACAATCCAAAAGGAATGAATAATCATCTAGAATTCACATTCACCAACGGAAAACTCACCAACGTAGAAATGAAAGAGGCAACAAAATGAAACTAACCAAACACCGAGACACATTTACCCTGACTATGTCCTCTGAAGACTTAGTTTTCCTGGTAAATAACTTAGGTAGCGATCCTCAGACTACAGTCGATTATGTAAAAGTCACAGAAGTACTGAAAGAACTAACCAAATTTCAACAGTTTGCTATTAGTTTCGAACAGTACATGCTTGAACAGGAAGCTATTGCTGAAAGTCGTACTTCAATTATGACCTAAAGTGACAGAAATACCCACAAAATCGTCACCAAAAGACATATTCTTGCGAGATGCGCGGGAAATTGTTGTATTTGGGGATGGTTCTTGTGGGTGTACGAAAAGTTAAACACAAGTAATAAAGAAACACCATGAAAACAACCCTCAAATCACCAGTTCCCGAGTTTAAGCCTTTCACAATCGAAATCACCTTTGACACTCTAGAAGAGGCAAAACTAATAGACCACATCTTTCAGGCAAACCTACGTATCCCTAATATGTTCATCGAAGACGGTACCCTCAAAACAATCGCCGAAAGCGACAACCTACTAAAGCTTATGAAAGAAATCCGTAAGCCTCTTTACAAAGGTATCTACAATCGAGACTATAAAGGAGTTCCACAATGAAATACATCATCGACATCATCGAGATTGACTCTCTTCCTGATAACTATTTCTCCAAAGAATCGTGGCCCTCAGAAGGCATCTATCGAGTAAAATCCGAAACATACTCTCTGTATCATGTGTCTGAGTCAGGCGTTAACTACATCAGTTATCCTCAAAAAGCATTCCTATCAAATCCGTTTAAAGAAACGCCTGAAGTACCAACAGTAGCTGAAGAACTATTCCTCAAGTCACTTGCTGCTATTAACGGAAAGAAACTATAATGAAATCCTCTCTCGTTATCAAACCAAAAGTATTTACCCCAATCACTATCGATATTACATTTGAAAGTGAGGATGAGCTTAGTGTATTCTTTAAAACAATGAGTCGTAATATACAAGTACCAAAATGCCTCTATGATAGTAACACGCTCGATTATAGTCAAAAAATGACTTTAGAACGTATGATGGGTGAAATCCACGATACACTCATAAAAGCAAAAGACCTTTAAAATCAACAACTTATTTAGCCGGTACCTAATAGAAAATTTTCTATCTCCGGTGACTAATTATTAAGAGAATATAATATAAGTACTTTTATTTAAGGTACTTAGTTATATTCTCTTTTTAATTCAGATAACACTAACCAAGAGGACCAATAATGTCATCAAGTAACAGTAATCCAAAGAAGCATATAGCAACTACTAATGCAAAAGAAATCTATGAAGATCTTATCAAAAGAATCAAAGATCAAATCAAGAAAGAAACGTCTGTAGTATATGATCCAAGTACAGGTATTCAAAAGACTTTCTTACGTGGTAAACTGTTAGGTGTAAAGAAGTTTATTCCTGATCAATACAGATCCAAGGATGATAAACAATGATAGTCTATCGTTGTGAGTCTGATGAACCTATGGATTGTAAGCATGATCATCCATACACTAAACGTAAGTCTTGGGGTAGATTACCATGCCCAGAAAAAGATGGTTTATATGATATCTGGACTTATGAAGTTTGTGGTTGTTCTAGTCTTAAACAGTTTCATAAATGGTGGCCTAAAGGTGAATGGGTTACTAAACGACCTAAAAACATGTACTTAATCTTTGAAGTACCTGACAAATATGTTCGTAAAGGTAATACCCAAGTAGTGTTCAAAAGAAAACATGCCAAAATCATAGGTGCCTTAACTAAAGACCACAAGAGAGTATTCTTCAATGAATCATTCACTTACAGCGATTATAAAAGACAAAAGAGGGAACGTACTGGCAATTGGTAAAAACAGTTATACAAAAACTCATCCATACCAAGCTAAATGTGCTAAAGAAGTAGGTTTACCTGAAAAGATTTACCTACATGCAGAGATTGATGCTATACTTCGGTGTAATGATCTTTCTAAAGCACATTCAATTCATATCTTTCGTCAAGGAAAATCAGGAAAATGGCTACTAGCAAAACCGTGTCCAGCGTGTCAAACAGCAATAAACAAGACTCCAATAAAGAAAGTGTATCATACTTAGTATTCTACTGTAATGATGCTAATCAAAAACATCTTGATGGTGAAACATACCTTGTATGTAATAGCTTAGAAGAGATACCAAAACAGCTTAACTCTGAATGGGACAGAACTGTTGATGATGAAGAAATCCTAGTTCTACCTTTCTATAATTCTCAACTAAAACGTATCAAACAAACTCTAGAACTAGTCGGTACCTAATAGAGAACACAAATAAAAAAGACCACTGTAATACAAAAGAACATCGTTCCGCTGTACCATAGTGGTCATTTTGTTTACTTCAGTCCTTCTTCTTTAAGAATCTTCTGAAGTTCTTCATCTGTTAGGTCTTCTACTCGACTGATATTTGTCTGTTCTAACCGAGCTAATTTAGGCATCTCAAACTCTGCAATCTCTTTTGCGTATCGAGCTGCATCTTCAAAGTTATCTTGATTTAGAGCATGCATCATTGACATTTTAAGTACGTCAATAGCTTTAATATCAACTTGTGAAAGGACTTTCTTAACAGCCTCAGCACTACATTGAAACTCCTCAGTCAGCACTCGAATAGCTTCAGTATTGCGCTTTCGAGATTCAACAGAGTTCTTCTGAAGTTCTCTAGCCATCTCTGGTGAAGTAATCATTCTCAAATTCTTGATTGAATTAGGATGTACCTTCACATATTTCTTCTTTAACATAAAATCTCCTAATAGTATTTCTATTAGGAACCGTCTCTTTCTCAATCCAAAAGGAAAACTCAAATGTCTACTCAAGCTAACAACAACGAAGTTCGTAACGTAATCCTCTCTAACGTTGACCTGTACTGGGCCAAACTAAATCCCGAGAAGCCTGTCGAACCTTTCGGTACACTCCAATGGGAACTAACTGTACAAGCTGACAAAAAGCGTAGCAAAGAACTTGAACAATACGGTAAAATCAAAGATGGCTTTGAAAAAGGTACCGTAGCTATCGGTCTTAAGAAGAAAGCTCTTAAGAAAGATGGTTCTGCAGCAGCACCTGTTCGCGTTGTTGATGCATCCAAACAACCTCTTGACCCAAAACTCATCGGTAATGGTTCTAAAGGTAACGTAATCCTTATGCTCAAAGATTACGAAATTAAAGCACCAAACGGTAAAGTAACCAAATCCGGTACAACCGTTACACTCACCGCTGTCCAAGTAACTGATCTGGTTAAATACGTACCCAAGAACAGTAACTTTGTTGACTTCGATGAAGTTGAAGGCTCTTCTGAAGTTTCTGACGAAGAAATCCCCTTCTAAAACATAATAACAAGACCTGTCCCTAATAAGGATAGGTCTTTTTATTCCTTGATTGGTATCCTCTGCATCCTAATTGTTTATTACATCTGGTATAAAGTGAGCTTCAAATGAACAAACAAATCGTACTAAACGCACTGAAAGAAACGCTAAAAGACCTTGAATGGAAACTGTACTACGATAAAGCCGAAGCAGCGTACCTATGGGATATTTGCGATAAGTCTAAACCTATCCAAACAGCATCAGCATATGAATACTACAAACAATACAAAAACCGTATCCGTGGTACACAAGCTAAACTAAAAGCTATCCGTGAAACCATCCGTCAAGTAAAGAAAATCAAATGACTGACCGCAAACTAGCTACTATCCGAGTAATTTCCCAACTTAAGCCAATTAAAGATGCTGACTTAATTGAAGTTGCAGTTATCGATGGCTGGGAAGTTGTTATCAAAAAAGGTGAATTCAACGTAGGTGATCTATGCGTTTACTTCGAGATTGACTCTTGGATTCCTACTGAGCTAGCTCCGTTCCTTTCTAAAGGTAAAGATCCTCGTGAGTATAAAGGTGTTAAAGGTGAACGACTAAAGACTATTAAGCTTAAAGGTCAAATTAGTCAAGGTCTTGCTCTCCCATTACATGATACCAATAACTACCTTATCGGCGATGATATAACCGAAGAATTCAATATCCTTAAGTGGGAACCTGAAATCCCTGCCCAACTAGCTGGTAAACTAGAGGGTAATTTCCCATCGTATATTCCCAAAACCGACCAAGAGCGTATTCAAAACTACATCCGTAATATGCCTCTTGATGTAAATCAATGGGAAGTTACTGAAAAGCTTGATGGTTCTTCAATGACCGTATATCGAGCGCGTGATATCGCTAAAATGGATGGTGGTCATCGAATGGGTGTATGTAGCCGTAACTATGAACTCAAACTCGAAGATACCACAAATGCCTTTGTAGCCACTGCTCTAAAACTACAACTTTTTGATAAGCTTCATGCTTATAACTTAAATGTAGCTCTTCAAGGTGAATTAATTGGTCCCGGCATCCAAAAGAATCCTTATGGACTTTCAGAACTCGAATACTACATCTACGATATTTTCGATATCGATAAGCAACAGTACTATCTACCTGCAGAACGACAATCCTTATGCGAGAGTCTTGGTCTCAAACACGTACCTGTATTCGCTAATTATGAAACTGATTCAAGAACTACAGTATCAGAACTACTCACCTTCGCTGAAGGGCAATCTAACCTTAACCCTCGTACACAACGTGAAGGACTAGTGTTTAAAAATGTAATCAATAACGAATCGTTTAAAGCAATCTCTAACGCATGGCTACTGAAAAATGATTAAAATCATCTTAGTTTTTATCATTACTTGTATCTTAGTATCTTTAGGTTACAATCTATTCGCAAATATTAAGTTTAAAGAACTGCAATTACTTGCAAAAGTTATTGTTGTAATGATCTTTTCAGCATTAACTCTTTTCCTAATCACACTTTTCTTTTAAGGACACATCATGTTTCAACGTAAAACTGTTCAATCTGTAGTAGCTTCATTTCAAAAAACTATTGATGATCTAAATGAAATCAATAATCGTGAAAATCAAAATGTAGATCGTATCAATGTTGAGATTGCACAACTAGAAGCTGAAAAACAAAATTCACTTCAAGAAGGTAATGCTGCTATTGCTATTGCCGCTAAAATTCGTAAACTAATTTCTGCTTAATTAAACCAAGGACACAAAGACATGAACAAACTATTTAAAATTACAGCAATTATCGCAGCACTAGTATCACTACAAGCATGTACTCGTATCGAGACTGGTGAAGTAGGTGTACGTATTAATGCTTCTAAGCAAATTGAAGGTACTGAACTACAGCCCGGTACATGGAATCAAACTCTTATCGGTGATATTCTAACGTTCCCTACAAAAGATATCGTAGTAAACCTAGATAATAAATCACCTATGACCGCTGATAACAGCCCACTAGATGACTTTGATATTACAGTTGTATATGGCCTAAATCCAACATCAATAGCTGAACTATACTCTACTAAGAGTCGATCATTTCATACTGAGCATAAAGGTGATATCTACCTTATGCAAAACTATATGGGCACTCTTATTAATAATGCTGCTTATAAAGTTATTCGTAACTACAAGTCACTAGAAGTAGCTGATAATCGAGCTAAAATTGAACAAGAAATTCAACAAGTAGTTAATGAACAACTTAAAACTGAAAAGCTAGATGGTTCAGTACACCTAACTGTTGTACAAGTACGAAACATTCTACCAAATAAAGAAATCCTTGCATCAGCTACTCAATATGTTCGTGCTCAAAATGAACTTAAAGTGAAACAAACTGAAGTTGAAATTGCTAAGAAAGAATCTGAGCGTATGGCTGCTCTTGCCAATAACTCAGGTCAATCAATTGCTTACATGCAAGCACAAGCTAATATGAAGATTGCTGAAGGTATTGCTTCAGGTAAAGTACATACAATCGTGGTGCCTATGGATTTTAAAGGCATGGTGAATGTCAAATAAAACTTATTTTGTAACAATATCCTGTGAAGAAACTATTGTTATACAAGCTAAATCAGAAAAAGAAGCTGAAGCAAAAGCATTAGAAATATTTGATGCAACTGCTTTAGATGCAGATGTTTTAGACGTATGGACTGACGATGAGTGATTTCAGACCTGTAGCTAGGGAAGCGCAACGTAATGCTGTATGTAGAGCATGCCATGAGCCTATCCCGAAAGGTACGCCTATGATTAGTTGGTGGTCTTATATGAATCGAGGTATGGACATTCATTTACATGAAGAATGTGCAATGAAACTAGGGGCATTAGCTATGACAACTAAAACTGAAAGAGAAGATTGTGTCTGACGTAGAAAAGTTCTGGTTTGCACTACAAAAGTTTAGCTTTCCTAACTGGAAACCTTGGAATCAACTAAACCCTATGGAACAAATGCAAGTAGTACAAGGTATTAACATGGTTCTTGGAGTAGCATTATGAGAACACATTACTTAGAAGTGCCATATAAAAATAGCGAAGTAGAAGTTGAGTTCGACTACTATAAGGGTTGGGCAGGTAGTCGTGAAGAACCACCTGAACCTGAAGATATTGAAATTACTAAAGTAATATATAGAGGTACTGATGTAACTGATATTGTAGACTATGAAGCTTTACATGAAAAACTAACAGATTTAATTCATAAGATGCAAAGAGAAATGTATGACGAAGATTAAAAATGTAAAAGACTATTTTGTTTTTATCAAACAAGGTTATGACCGACAATACTATTGTGTAGCTGGTCGTGAAATTAACCTTCAAGATGCAGTTTGTTTTCTAACTAACCAAGAGGCAGTAAGCTATGCAGAAGATAAAAGTAAAACGCTCCATGAATCCGGACGTATTAGCTAAAGGTAAACAAGCACTTGAACAATGGCGTAAAGAAAAAGCTTATGCTGAAAAGAAAGGTGGTAAGTTTCTTGAAGCATGGAAAGAAGAACAAGCTTTAAAGAAAGCTCAAAAGAAAACTACACCTATGCAAGCAATCAAAAACTTTTGTAATGATTGTGTAGCTACTCGTACAGACATTACTAACTGTACAGCTCGTCAGTGTGCTCTTTGGATCTATAGGCCATATCAAAATGATTGAACATATTATTGTAGGAGCAACAGGAGTAGGATACCTCATTGTAGGTATTCTACAGGGTCTTAAAGGTGAAACTGCTAATAGTATCGTCTGGACAGGATATGCTATTGGTCAAGTTGGTTTGTGGTTAAATCTAAAATGAAGCTTTACGAATTACCTCGGGATACATACTTCACTATTGAAGATGATCCACAACAACATGTGTACTTCTTTAAACATCTTGACGGAATGTATTCTGTATGCTACGATAATCAAGATAATCTAACCCATATTGCTGCATTTACTGACGTACAAATTGTTCGTCCAGTAAAGACTTATGCAGGCGGTATTCCCAACTATGTGCCATCATCCATTTGAAAGAGCGATAGGTTTTGTAATGCGCTTTTACAATATATCCCGACAAGATTGTATCAATTATTATTGGGATGAGGTAGAAGCTACTCAAAGGCTTACTGAAAAAGATATCGTATGAACCAATACTACGTTGTGTCTTCTAATAAAAACTTCTATGTATATGCTAATAATGAAGCTGAAGCTTATTACGAAGCTGAAGCCTATCTAGGTTATACACCAGAGTTTCTTGAGGTATTTCTTGATGAAGAGTTTGTATGACAAGACAAGAGCTGTATGATGAATACATGATGGACAGCACTAAATATTGCTGTTATTGTGGATGTGAACAAGTTCGTTTCGGTTGTTGTGGAGAAAATCATTTCGAAACATTCGCTGAAATGAGTAAAGACCTTCAAGATGATATGATTGATAATGATGATCGCCTACAAATTATTTCGTAAACGTAAAGATGGTTCTTATGGACCGCTATTTATTAATCGTAAACAAAAAGTTTATCCCGGAGTAACATACACCGCAGAAGAACATCGCACAAAAGGTTTTGCTTTCAGACCTGGATGGCACGCATGTGCAGAGCCTACGGCACCACACTTATCTAAGAAAGATCGTGTATGGTGTAAAGTAATTATCACTGATTATACAGAACATCAACGCCCTGCAAGTCAGGGTGGCTTGTGGTATACTGCTAATACACTGAAAGTAATTGAGGAATTGTAAGTTCCATCTAGTATCACATGGAGCCGGTACCTAATAGAGAAGGAGGATTCCATGTATACAGAAAATGACAAACGAATTATATGCAAACATGAAGGATGCGGTAATGAATGCCCACCTGAAAGATTAAGTACAAGAGGGTTTAAAATACAGTATAGGCAATGTCATACTTGCTCTAATTTAATTTCTAATTACGGGATTAATAACGGCCAAAGAAAGCAAATGCTTAAAGAACAAAATAATAAATGCGCTATTTGTTCAAAAGAAATTTCTTTCAAAGGCCAAACAAATAAAGGTGATAATAGTACTGATGCAGCAGTGCTAGACCATTGTCACTCAACTACTAATATAAGGGGCATATTATGTACACCTTGTAATAGAGCGTTAGGTTTGTTTAAAGACTCACCTGATATTTTAAATTCAGCAATTAAATATTTACAAACACATTAATGAAGAAAAGAACTGTGTATCTTTGCGGCCCTATGGAGGCCGTTTCTTTTTCAGAAGCAAATGCATGGCGCAAACGTGCTACTGAACTGCTATCTGATTCATGCAACATTCTAGATCCATGTAGAAGGGTTCATACATTTGAAGCTCGTCAAATGAAACGTATCTTTGAATTAGATCTTCGAGATATCCGTGAATCAGATATTATACTAGTAAATCTTGATTTAATGTACGATAAACCCTCTCATGGTACAGCTCAAGAAATGTTTTATGCTAATTATGTATTGCATAAACCAGTTATTGCTTTTAAATCTGAGCTAACCAAACTACATCCGTTTATGGAATGTACAGCAACCGAATGGCGGTCTACTGTAGACAAAGCCTGTGATACAATCCTTAGTGAGTACCTATAATGCCTTATATTCAACAACATGATCGTGTAATCCGTGATCTGACTGAGCAAGCTTATTGGCTCCGAGATCCTGGTCAACTTAACTTTGCAATTACAACTATTATTAAAGAATACTTTAAACAAAACCCATGTTACCAAAGTATCAACGATGTAGTCGGTGCCTTAGAGGGTGCTAAACTAGAATTCTACCGACGAGTAGCTGCACCTTATGAGGATGTTAAAATCAAAGAGAACGGAGATGTTTACTGATGGCGTTACCTAAATACATTGACGAATATACACAACCTAAATCAGAACCACGATCAGAAGGAGAACGATACTCTGATTACGAGTACTCAGGATACAAACCCTTTAACCAAGAACAAAAGAAAGACTTCTACGATCTTATGACACCAAAATGGTCTGAACAAATGGCTAAGCAATATAACAAGGATATGCAAGAGGGTCCAATGATTAATGGCCCTATTCAAATTAAATCTTTAAAATCAGACCCTATTAACCCTGCACATTACCAAGGTATTGTAGGTAACTACCAATACATCGAGTGCATGGAGTTTATTCTTGGATATGACGGTCTTAAGGCACATCTTATCGGTCAGATCTATAAGTATATGATGCGTCTAGGTAAGAAAGACTCCGAGCAACAAGAACTAGGTAAAGTTATTTGGTACTCACGTTGCCTAGCTATTCTACTACGTGACGGTACTATTATTGGCAAGCTTAAAGAACTAGAATGAGACTAGTACGTATTGATAAACAAGAGATACGAGTATATGAGGGACGAAAGTTTCTCATTGCTTTTGAGTATCAACCTTTAACTAAAGAAGAAATTGAATATGTCAGAACAGATGCTTACGAAACTAAAACCTGAGGTATATTACTATGGTCCACTATTAATTACTGAGTGGATTGGTAATGACGGTGAAACAACAGGTATTTTTGTTGGAAGACTTCAACAAGTATTAAACCATCCTCGATTAGGTAAATGTTATGATGTACGAACATCTAATATCGTAACATGGCCTAATAAAAATGGTGACTTTGAAACTCGTAATACTCGATATTCCCGTGTGTATCAATTGCCCTTGTCAGAGGTAGGTTTAAGTGAATTTAATCAAAACGGTTAAACGGTGGGTATCAGGGTCTGAAAAGATCTTTGATATCTACGAGTGTACTGTAGATGAAGTAGAAGCTTTTACTTCTGATACAGGTAAGTCAATGGTTAAGATTAAAATTAACGGTGAAGAATATAACGGCTTACATAACAAATGGGTCTATGATTTTCTTTGTGAAAATGAAGGTCAAATTTCTTTTGTTGTAATGTGGCGAGCACCTAAGGGTAAACCTATGGTTGCTTATGTAAAAGATATTTGGAAGGACCATCTTGAAGGTAAAGAAACAGGTGTTGTGCCGAAAGAAACTGAAGCCTACAGCAACAGCGGTGAGTCATTTGTTTATCTTTGGATCAACAAAGACGACTACCGAATGTACATTGGAAAACACAAGGGAACAACAGATGATGGATATGTCGCGTCAAGTGAATCGTTCCTTGAAGAGTACAACGAAAATCCTCAACGATTCTTCAGAACAATCTTAGCATACGGTACTGATGCTGAAATGCATGAACTAGAAACTCAACTGTTGATTACTCTTAAAGCTAAGCGTAGTCATCTATATTACAACATGAACAACAACCTTTCCGGAAGCTAACATGGCTAAAGATTATAACTTTACTACACGAATCGGTACTCAAAACTACGACATCGGTATTGATCCTAAGTCATTGTATGGTTACTTTGAACACAACGAATTAGGTGATGAGTCTGGTGGTGGACTCTGGTTTGATAAAAACTTTAATTTAATTGATTATGATGGTGTATTCTTTCTACCATCTGAAGTTAAAAATGTGTTGATTCAATTTGGTATGATTAGTAAAGAAACAGCTGATGACTTTTAAACCAATGCTACTTCCTCGGGAAACACCTGACTTAGATAACCTTCAATACCCAGTCTATGTGACACCTAAACTAGACGGTATTCGTTGTTTGTTTAAAGATGGTGTAGCCTTATCTCGCACTCTTAAACCTATTCCTAATAAGTCTATCCAAGCATGGGCAAACAAACATGCTAAGGTTCTGGAAGGAATGGATGGAGAGCTTATTGTAGGCAGCCCTACTTCACCTACTGTTTATCGAGATACTAATTCTTTTGTTATGTCGCACGATAAAGTAGGTGAATTTTATTTCTTTCATTTTGATTTTTGGAATGATACTGAAAATGATTATGAAACTAGAATAGAAGGTTATAACTTAAATACACCACCTAATTACCGTAAAGTAATTCGAATGATTGCTACTGATAAAGAACATTTATTAATGCGAGAAGAGTTTGCTTTGGATTATGGTTATGAGGGTATTATTATCCGAACTAAGCATGGTAAATACAAGTATGGTCGCTGCACTCTTAAAGAGAATAATTCGTTTAAACTAAAACGTTTTGAAGATGCAGAAGCTATTATCGTAGGTTTTGAAGAGGAAATGCACAATGGAAACATCGCAGAGACAAATGAGCTTGGACGAACTAAGAGATCAACTGCTAAATCTGGAATGGTTGGTAAGCAAAGCCTTGGCGCATTCACTTGTCGCACCCCTGAAGGAATCGAATTTAGTATTGGTTCTGGATTTTCTCAACAAGATAGACTTGACTACTGGAAAAGCAAAGATAGCCTTATGGGATGTACGGTCAAATACAAACACTTCCCTATCGGAGTAAAAGATAAGCCACGACATCCTATCTTTTTAGGGTTCCGTGACCCTATTGATATGTAAATTTAGCCGGTACCTAATACCTACAGGGATGGTACATTACTGTCCCATAACAACGAAAGAATGTATGCCTAAGTATGCAGTAACAACTGTATTCTACGTGGAATGTGCTGATGAAGATCATGCCCGAACAACCGTAGATCAAATGGTTCGAGAAGACTATCTATACAAAGATAAAGATGAATTTTGGGGTATTGTAGAAGTTTCTGAAGTGGAGTTTTAATCTTGGATAAATATACCTTATATACAACAGCTGAAGAGTGTTCTGAAGTATCTCAAATGCTTATGAAAGTTCTTCGGTTTGGTCTTGATACATGTTCACCTGTTGATAACATTAGTAACAAACAAAAACTATCCGAAGAAATAGGTCAACTACAATACTGCCTACATAAAATTACTCGTGAGCTAGATCTTGATAGGGTAACTATTCAAGATGCTTATGACGCTAAAATGATTACATGGAATAAATGGAAAGCATATTATGATCGTTGATACTACTGATCCCGCTGTATTACAAGCAATGTTGTTTTTTGAACGACCATTAACTCCTGAACAAGAGATTAAACTTAATTACATTCTAGATCAACTGTCTGAATTGGAATATGACTACCATGAAATCTCAAACTGATTGGGATAATTTTTATATGAGCATCTGCAACTTGATTGCACAACAATCATACGCAGAAGATCGTAAAGTCGGTGCTATCATTGTTAAAAATGATAACATCATTTCATTTTCATATAATGGTACTGCAAGAGGTACTGACAATGATACACAATCTAACCCTGTACTCCATGCAGAAGCTCATGCCATTGCTAAAGTTGCTAGGTCAAATCTATCTTCCGAGGGTGCTACTCTCTATTGTACTCTTTCCCCTTGCCTTGATTGCAGTAAACTTATATACGCTGCTGGCATACATCGGGTGGTGTACAAACAAGAATACAAATGCACCAAGGGTATTGAGTATCTTCAATCTTTGGGTATTGTAATTAACCGTACAGACATTCATAATCTATTATTTGATCCTTCAGAACTAAGGAATACCGGACTACTATAATGGAACTATTAATCCTAACTGTTATCGGGTTAGGTATTTATAACTGGATTATCACTTCTAAATACCACGACGCTAAAGAACAAATTAACAACTACAACCAACTTATTATTGAAATGGCTACTGAACTAGAGTCTTTAGGTTCACCTAATGTAAAGGTTATTCGTAATGAAGAACATTAAAGTGCAAGTTTCCTGTGTCCCTAATCTTGAAAAAGAAATTAAAAAAGTTTTCTTTGACTGCCTTAAGGATTACAGCGAACGATTTAATGCACCTGTTACTAAAGAAAAAGTAGTAGTTCAAATCTGCTTTATTGAATACCCTGACCCGTACGAATACGACATGGAAGCAGGTACTTCTCATGGGCTTACTGTTTGGCATGAAGATGACCGAAACAAAAAGCTTATTCAAGTGCGTGATCCTTTTCTAAATGACTGGGAAAATAATTACTACGTACTTCAACAATTTTTATGCATCATGTGCCATGAATTCGTCCATGCATGCCAGCATTTGACGGGTCGTGACGATATTAAATCACCCAAAATTAAACACGATAAAACAAGTGATCGTGAAGCTTACTTCTTTGATCCAACAGAAATTGAAGCAAGGATGCTTGAAGTACCATACATGTGTATGTACTGTGGACCTTTACTATGACTAAACGTTACGTATTTGACATTGAAACAAACGGATTTTATCCTGAAGTAAATAAGATCTGGATGCTAGTAATGGTTAATCCTGATACAGGAGAGGTCAAACAATATGTAAGTAAAGACGGCTCTCACAATGACATGATTGACAGAGGCTTAGATGAGTTAAGTACAGCTGATGAAATCATTGGTCATAACATTATTGGTTATGATATCCCCGTATTAAAGTACTTAACAGGTTGGGTTCCAAAAGAAAAT
>OGVN01000004.1_pt1 | contig 35291 bp, 33 predicted proteins | sample 1575751 | NCBI WGS metagenome assembly OGVN01 (sample SAMN07581530, study PRJEB24739) | freshwater metagenome | place: Singapore | collected 2015-01 | reverse complement strand
CCAACCTTTTGATCAACGCTAAGATACAGCTATGCAAAAAGACATACATACGGTTCTAAAACTTAAGCCAAGTGAGCTGGCAAAGGCAGTTCTTAAGCTTAAGGGTAAGCCACTGGACTTGGCAGACTATAAACCCTTCGAAGCCGTGTACGATATATCACCGCAGCAGATGACTATAATGGCAGGTCGTCAGATAGGGAAAAGCGTATCTCTAGGGGCAGCCATTCTTTCCAACAGCATTATACGCCCTTACTTTTCTACACTCTTCATATCACCGCTTGCACAACAGACTTCTCGATTCTCTACAGCGTACCTGGACCCATTCTTACATAGCCCTATCGTTAAGAACCACTTTATAGACTCTAGTACTAGAAAGAACGTTTTAGAAAAGAGTCTTAACAACGGCAGTAGAGTCACCTTAGGCTATGCCGAGACTGAGGCAGATGCCGACCGTATACGAGGAGTCGCTGCTGATGCGCTTTATTCTGATGAAATACAGGACCAGGAACTTAGTGCACAAGAAGTTCTAGCAGAGACCCTGTCTGCTTCCGAGTACGCTTTTAGACGTTTCACAGGTACGGCAAAAGGAGAGAACAATACCCTTACTATCCAGTGGAAGAGATCCAATATGATGGAGTGGGCACTGCCCTGCTCTCACTGCGGTAAGTGGACGATACCGTTAGACTTTGAAACATGTCTAAAGATACTTGACAATCCTAATGGACCAGGGTGTATCCACTGCGGTAAGGTACTAGACGTATCCAAGGGTAAATGGGTAGCTGCCAAGACATCTGAGAAGGATCACATTGGATTCCATATGCCTCAGATCATTATACCTGCACGTACTAAGCCTAAGAAATGGAAAGAGCTACTCAATAAGGTCAAAACGTACGCACAGGTAAAACTTGCGAACGAAGTATTCGGTACGGTAGCTGGTAGTGGCGGTAAGCCTCTTAGCCTACGTGAGGCTATGGCCTGCTGCAATCCGGAGAAAAGAGAATGGGACACCTGTTTCCCAAGGGATAGTCGAAATATAGTCTGTACTGTCCTTGGCGTCGACTGGAGCGTTACCGGTGGGTCGGCTAGCTACACCGTAATCTCCGTTATTGGATACGACTACCAGGGTAGGGCCTATTTGCTATACTCCCAGAGATTAAATGGCGTAGACATACTAGAGCAAGTACGACGAGTAGAGCAGCTGTACTATCAGTTCGACTGTAGCATGATCGGTAGCGACAGGGGCGTAGGTGTTCTGCAAGGACAATTGCTTCAGCAGACAATTGGGAAAGACAGGGTTAGCATGATAAATTACGTCGCTGCAAAACACCATCTAAGATGGGTGGCGGACGCCGGTTACTTTGCTGCCGATCGTACCATGAGCATAGATACCATGATACTCAAGGCAAAGATGGGTCCGAGAAGATTCGAGACACCCTGCTGGGATCTTACACAGGAGTTTTGGAATGACGCACTTGCTTTAACTGAAGAAGAGACACAGTCTGGACGGAGAGTATACCGACGTGAGGAGGGTATACCGGACGACTGGAGCCACAGCATCACCTTTGCCAATATCGCGTACATGGTTGTCAAAGGAGAATTTGTGTTTGTGGATAGTGGTGCTACAATAGCAGAAGATTCCCCTTTCAATTTCTAATTATGGACCAAGATTTCGACTTCCCAGCCGCTACGGCTACAAAACGACGCGTAAGTAAGGAGAACCCCAAGCCGGTCCCTTCTAAGTCTGACACTAAGGCAGAGAAGACAGAAGAGGCTCCAAAAGAGGAGTTAGATGCCGCTGCTACTAAGAAGTATTCAGAAGAGGAGCTGGCATCTATCTTCGACGAGATTATCTTCTCAGGAGAGTACATTGAGGAGGTCAATATTCGCGGTAAGCTTAGAGTAGGCTTCCGAACACGTACTGCTGAAGAGATACGTCAAATCACACAAGTAGTAGACGGTACACAGGCAGTATATGCAAATACAATCGAAAGCATTCGCAGCCTACTACAACTGCAGTATGCCCTGACCTCGTACCAGGGAAAAGATCTAACAGGTATGTACCCTCAGGATAAGTCAAAGTTCATTGGCAAGATTCCTGGACCTGTTGTGGCCCTGCTACTTGAGGCACTAGCAAAGTTTGACCAAAAAGTCTACGAGGCGTGCCAGGAGGGCGAGGCAAATTTTTAACTAAGCCTTGGGCCATGCAGCGTATGAAGCTGTATACCCAAGGTGTCAAGCTACCAAAGCTAGGTACCATACAGGATAGGATGCTCCGACAATTTCTCGTAAAAGAGGCGGAGCTAGAGGCTAAGAGAGTAGAGTTTCAGATGCTTACTCTCTTAACCAACCCTACGGCCCCAGACGAGGAGTCGGCTAGGAAATGGAGAAGGAAGGTTACAGATATTTGGAGAGGATATGTTTCCAAACTATTCGTTGTCGACCTTCCATCCGAAGATCAAGACGAGGCTAAGTTAAGGGAGTTCTACTTACAGAATGTTAAGAATAGCAATGTTCAGCTACGTAGAGACTCCGACACTGGCGAGCTGATAGCTGTAGGAGCAGAAAACATACTATAGTGTTGACAGGTAACTACACCATTAGGCCCTTCGGGGCCTATTTTATTACCTAATCGACGCCCTAAAATAAGCGCATGGGAATTTACGTAGATCAAGACGCGGGTAACTATAGTAGCTTTTATGGATCTCAGGACTATTCTGGCATCCAAGATACGTACGGCTATACGCAGAGTATGAGCCCCGGCATGCCTGGGCTATCGGGCATAGCTCAGAGCCCATATGTCAATGCGTCAAGACCAGGGTTTTTTAAAAGCGCCTGGGGATTAGTCTCCCCATTTTCGCATACTCCCCTCTACCAAACACCAGGAGAGGAGAACGCCCCATACTACTCTGCTGTAGGCACTAGGCCAGTAGACGCTGCTGCCACTATAGCCCAAAGAGTGATAATACCTGGTCTAGCTGTTGGAGCTGCACAAAGACTGCTGGGAGCTAACACTGGTAGTATGTGGGGGGACTTAGCCGCCCCGTTCAGGGGTCAGGGCGTAGCTGCAGCATTCGGTAAAGGACTCGGTACGAGCTTCTCTACTAGAGCTATGTCTGGTCTTGGGTTTTCTAGTACTAGTCTAGCTACCCGTGGAGTAGTGGGTGCTGCAGGTATGGCCGGAGGCGTACTAGCAGGTTTTGGCCTGCCATTGATGTTAGCAGAGGGGGCGTTCAGTGCAGCAAACTATACCGTCTTTGACCCCTACGTTAGTACCAGGAGGATGGCTTCTGACTTAAGGCAGAACTTCTTTGGATCTTCACTAGCCGGAGTAGCAGGGGATTACACTAGGGGCGGAAGGGGATTAGGGGCGGCAGAGGCTACGAGCATGGCTCAAGGCCTGACAAGGGCCGGTATAAAGGACTACAACTTTGACTTGGATCAGTACACTAGCATTGCAAATATGCTGGGTAAGTCAGGGGCCTTGGATAGCGCGTCTGCTAAGAAAATAGTTGATCGTATAAAGAGCGCATCCGAGCAGATAAAGCTAATTGTACAGATAAGTAAAGACCCCAGTATACAGAAGGCCGTCGAGGAACTTAGCCGCCTACAACTTGGTGGAGCTAGCCTAGACGGCGGAAGATTTGGAGCAGCTGGACAGGCATATGCACAATTAGGCATGTACGCAAGCTCGGCAGGCGTGAGCGTACAAAAGCTTATGTCTGGTGTAGGTGCACAGGGCCAGAGTACGTATAGTGCTATGGGCATGACGCCTTATCTTGGACAATTAGCGGCGGGTAATATTTACTCTGGGTTTGCAGCTGCCTATAGGTCAGGACTTATTAGTGAGGGGATGATGGCACGTATGGGTGGTATTGATAACGCCACTCGCACTGCCATGTCTGGAGGACTGACAGCAGCACAATCTCCGCTTATGCAAATGACTATCTACAATACTCTCGCTGGAAGAGGCGGAAACGCAGGGTTTGGTGGTAGTCAAACTCCTACTGGAGTTATCTCAGCTTATGGACAGCAAGTAGCTAATGACCCCCTGTCTGTACTAGGCATACAGATGCTACATGGACCTCAAATGACCGAGAAGTTCATGGAGAATCAGCACCGCAACATAGAGCAGAGTACAGTGAATGTAATGCGTGAGTTTGGGATTCAACCTGCAGGTAAAGGGGGTAGGTACACCGTGGAGCAGATGGCACCCATCATGCAGAAGATGTGGGGGATGACGCCTGAGCAGATACAGAACTTTGCTGCTAAGAGAATGGCGGATACCGACCCAGCAACAGCAGCCCAGAGAAACAAGGGCTTCAAAGCGCAAGGATACGAGTCTACGTTGCAGTACTTGGACTCACAAGGACTAACAAACACTCCTTGGGCTAGGGCGGGACATTCCGCTAAGACTTTTGGAATGTCTGTGAGGCAAGCTGTAAATGCCTACGTAGCGGAGCCTCTATCGTCCGCTGCTGGGTCTATACAAGAATCTATTAGTAGGGGTTGGCATGAGTTCCAATACGGTAATACCGTCGACTATGCGGAGTCTGAGCGTGGAGGAAGATATCCTACGGTCAGTGGTGAGGAAAACGTATCTAACTTAATAGAAAGGGGATGGACGTCAAGAAAGCTACCGCTAGGCGAGGGCTTGAGCAAGGATGCGACCGAGTTAACTGCACCGTATAAGGGCTTTAACTTTGACGTGTATAGTAAGGATGTGGTAGGGGGATACAGAATGCTCTCTGCAAAGCAAAGTGCGTCGGCAAGCGCTAACACCTCTAACTCTGAAATACAATCTATTTTGGAGACTATACAAGAGATTGCAAGGACACGTGGGCACCCAGCCCAGGGACTAGCAGATAGCTTCATGAAAGAAAAGGACAATACGAGGAGAGGTGCTATCCTCTCAGACTTACTAGAAGGCTTCCCCTCTTTGTTCAAGGAAGGTGCGTATGACAGGCTATTTGCACAATCTAATGATTATAAGATAGCCTTGTCTTATGCAACAGCCTCACAGGTATCCGACATAAAAATTAAAAGTGACCCAGAAATGGAGAAAGTCAGACGTGGCTCTGACATAGGTGCCGTTATGGGTACCACTGCTCAAGAGTCTTACTCTGGCCTACGGGACATGGGTAAGATAATGACGCTAGGTGAGCTAGTTGCGAAGGGAAAAATAACCGAAGCTACTATAGACAGATACGTTCAGTCTGACCAAGACCTAGCAAAGCTAGTAGGGGATAAAAAGGGAAAGGCGGCATTAGACTTCTTACTTTCTAAGTATAACAAGATTAGAGGGTCTGGATTTGCTAACCAAGCTAGGATGATAGAAAAGGCAGGCGATGTGTCTAAGATAGACCCATCTACTATTTCAGATCCAATTCTGAGATCTAAATTTTCTAAAGCCTCCTCTATAAAAGAAAAACAGGACATATACCAGCAATATGTAGGATCTATTGCAGGGCCTGGACTAAAAATAAACCCAGGTAGGGAGATGTCCTGGCAGGAGAATGCTGCAAGCCTAGAGCCTAGCCTCATCGCTGGTAAAAACGTAGCATCCACTAACGAAGAAGTAGCATCTCGTGTTGCAGATTACTCGCAGTACCAAGCAATAACCAAGGCACTAGAGGGTCCTATCGGAGACTTTAATAAGGGAGTGCAGGAGTTTGTGCAAGCGATAGGAAGTATGTCAGGCCAGCCCCGTACTCGGTATCCGATGCAAGAGACACGTCCGGATACTACGCGGCCTCTTCGACCACAATAAGATAGTAAACCATGAAGATAAATACTGACCCTTACGATCGTAATCAGGTCTCTAGTAAGACTATAAACTTAACCCCCTACACGATTTACCTAGAACAAGTCAAAGGTATCAGTGACAATATAAGGGCTACTTCTGCGGGGGTCTCCTACTACCCACTACAGTTCGGAGGTTTAAAAGGCCAACGACAGGCAGAATATGGTGTAAATGTAGTGGACGTAATGACATTTCAAAGTAAAGGAGACAGCTGATGGCTGCCACAGTTTTAGACACGACACCCTCCACGACTACTCTATCCGGGACACCAATAGCAGTAGATGTAGCTACAGCTATAGCCCAAAGCACACCTATTGCAACTAATGTAGTAACCGGAACACCTATACGTGGCTTGGCTGCATTGGATGGGTCAAATGTCTCCTTTGGAGAAAACGGAGCAATTATAGCCCCTGGCAAAGAGAGGTTGTTTACAGCTAGACCAAGGTATTCTCCTAGTACCTCTACTAGTCAGTCTGATGTTTGGAGAGACTCCACTAAATCTAGAGGTCAACATGCTTACATAAAACTGTTGACGGCTAATCCTGATCAAGCAACATCATACGCCCAATCCAGGGGGGCAGTTGGCGAAGGGTATGCCGCGAAACTAACAGGGGAGGGCGGTCCTGTTGCAAAGATGGTATCATCTGACTCTGCCTCTGGCTATGACTCCTTTCTGTTAACTAGCGTATCTTGTAGTCTGAGTGAGAAGATGCAGATTACGGAAGTATTTGGTGATAATGAAGTAATCTACTACTTTGGTAGGCAGCCGGTACTATTCAATATCAGCGGTGTAGTAGTAGACAGTAGAGATAATGAATGGTTTACAGAATGGCTAAGCATGTACTCCGCAGTATTACGTGGTAGCCAATTAGCTCAGAGAAACCAGCTTCTCAGACTAGTTTTGCCTAACATGATATTGACGGGTACTATATCAAGTACCTCTTGGACCCAAGATAGCAGTAACGATGTCTCCATACCATTCAACTTTTCCTTTATGGCCAAGAGGATAGAGCCACTCGCAGTGGCGGATTCTGATAGCGTAGCCCAAAACTTAATTGATTTCAGTAAGGCCAACTCATTTATAAGTCAGCAGCAGATAGGCTCATTAAAAAGTTCTCTGCAGGGTCTTACCTCTGCTGTACAAAACCCCTCTACAACAATAGCTCAGCTAGGTAGCGCAATGTACTCGTCTGCTATTGCCGCTACTAAGAGTACATTCCAAGTACCGGCCTCAGTACAAGGAGCTATTGACTCTCTAAAAGGAGTACAGACCAGTGTTCAGAGCTTTGCATCAAACAATTCATTTAGCAATTGGTTGTCTAGCAATTCTAGCCTGTTCAGTAGCAACAGTGCAGCACTAAACGGTTTGCGTATGCAGTTATTTTCACCGATATATGGAGTGTTAACAAGCCTAACTAAGCTAGTGAAAAAGACATTTGGTGACGTAGCAAACATATTCAAAAGCTTACTGTCCCCAGTACAGAATATACTAAGGGACATTACTAATATAGCGAATCAGGCTACTGGGCTAGTAAAGCTGGTTAATAGTAGCATAAAGGGCCTTGGGAGAATGATCTCTTCAGAGGTTGGCTCTACCAAGAAGCAGTTTAATACTGCAATGAAATCGCTTGGTAAGGCAGCCGGGGCTATTGCAACTGCACCAATTACTGTACTGCAAAGTACACAGGCTATGTTTCAGAGCGGAGGCTTTAGTGGTGTAAGTTCCGGCGTGCCAGCTTTTCTAAGAGAGAATAAAAGAGCTAGTCTTAGCTACGCTTCTGTTAAGGGTTCTGCTAGAGGGCCGGATTATAAGATAGCGATCTTACATAGCGCACCCTCCTACTCTACAAAGAAAGGGGCATCATTATGAGATCGTACTCGGCTCTACTAGTACTTGAGAACGTCTTTGATAGCATCGACACCTCTGATTTGATGCTATCAGATCTTTGTCAGCGTATTTTTTATCCCAACGTAGAAGTAGTAGAGGACTACTGCCACACCTTGCTTGGGGAGGAAGTTGACGTTAATTATGAAGTAGAAGGGTATACTGAGCTGTCAACAGGAGAGAGTATTACAAGGTCTCGTATAGAAGAGTTACTATCACTCGGTATATATAGGGTACGTATACGCTCTCTTAGTACTTGCATAAGTGAAGGAGGAGTGTGCGCCAAGTGCTATCACTCTTCCAGACCAGACGAGCCGTACCCAGAAGTAGGTAGTGTCGTAATTATAGAACCCTTGTTCGTTAAGAGTACAGAAGTCTTGGTGTTAGACTCTAGACGAACACTACCACTGTCCCTGGAGTCGGACTCCTATGATGGCCTTCTGGTATACTGCAATCAGGGATTACAGCCAAGCAACTCTTACACAGTAGAAGGTACTACTCTAACAGTTACCGATACTAGCATACTACCAGGTACTCCCGTAGTAGTACGTTACCAAAGCATAACAACAGTACCTTACATGCTATGGCTGGCGGATACGTATAGCGGAAGTCTACTGGGTGTAAAATCGCTGCCCAGCCCTTTACTACCAGTGCCGCCGCTTAGACTAGAGCAGTCCTTGCCAGACTACCTGCTAGAGCCTTTACTAGATACGTTATCTTCGGATAGCTCAATGACGCCAGGTAACTTGGTAGAATACGCGCATACTATATCGAATGTCCTAGAAAAATCCTTGTTTTGTATCGCTCTGAGAACTATATACGATGCCGTCCAATAATACAGCTACCTCTATTGTTAAAACCGCTACATCAATAGCTGGGTCTTCTAAATCCCCGAACCCAGCAGGGTTCGGAGAGCATACTACAGATGTAATATATCAGGACATAAAGCTGTACATAGAGGGGGTACAAGTCCCATTCTCTAGCATATCGATTAGCCAATCCCTTCATGCCCTTCCGTCTGCAGAGATCGAGGTACCTCCTCAGGCAGGCCTTATGGATATCTGTAGGTACTATCAGCCGAAAGTACATATATTCTACGAGGATATGAATTACGGCGGCTATAGGTTACTATTTTGTGGACATATACAAGGATCTACGTACCACCACTCAAGGTCTGGGTCAGGATCTGCCTCTATTAGGTTTCATGCATTGCACAAAAATGCGCTTATGGGTCAGTTAACACTTGACTTCATGGGGTTCTTGAACCCTCAAACTAATCCATTAGAGGCACCTGGCTCTAACCAAACTCAGTCTGACATAAATAGCCTCATCTCTGTTATGGAGGCATTAAAGGGACTGAGCGGAGTACAAGAGGACGCAAAGGATGAGATATCACCATTAAATAAAGATGTCTCTGGTGCTGACATTACCAAGCTGATGAAGAGTCACGCTGCATTGCTATCCAGGTACTCTGGCCTGGCAGGGGTTAGCATGACTCTATGGAATAAGACGAAGAAGGGTACGTACTCTAATGTAAAGTATAACACCATGTATCAGGGTGTAATGGTACCGCTCGTAGAGGATGGCCTGGCCTTTTTCAAGAGATTTAGCGGACACCCTTACCTAGAAGATAAGCTTTCTGCTGGCAAGGTCCAAACATGTCTTCATAATATGAAGGCTGATATCTTAGTGCCACCAGCATTTAAGGTTGCGCTCACTACTGCCGTACAGACTAGTATCGCAGTTCAGGTAGCTACGAACGCCATCCAGTTTAGCGGAGAGCTGACAAGCTTCATAGAGATCCTGGATAACCTGTACAGAAGCGTATCATATGAAATGGTTACACTCGCCAGCCCAGCAGAGGTACCTGTCGATCCTATAGTAACGGCTTCTGATATGGGCGTAGACCCTGGTACGACTATGGCTATAGAGACTATAGTTAAGCCCGAGATGCCTTTCTACTACTCTCCAATCTGTAACGTACTATACCCACGCATGTACCACACAGTCCAGGTTGCACAAGAGGAATCATCACAGCCTACTCGTGTTACAGCTACTTATGATAGTACTGTAGGGGCATCTGGAAAAGTAGGCCTTAACTACCGTGGCCCTCACAGCATTAGAGAGGCAATAGCGTATGCCTCCATGCTTAATTCTGAAGCTACTGTAGTGCCAGACTTAAGGTCTACTATGAATCTGCTGCAAAACGTACCAGGAAGGTACGAGCAAGGTAGGGGTATAGTAAACCACAAAATAGCATTGCCATTATGGCTTCAGATGCTTGCCGCAAACCAAACGTCCCTATTTGGTAGTAACTCGTATATTGCACCAGACTTCTCTTCTCCAGCGTACTTGGAGATTGCAAAGATATGCAGCGCATGGAGGGCTAGAAATGGGTACAAAGTCTGGTACGGTAGGCAGGATGGTATGATCCATGAGGAAAGGGACGTGAATAAGGATAAGCTCAATCCGTACGACCCTAACAGCCAGACACAGCCGTACCAAACAATACTCTTTACAAGCGTTGACTATGTTTTCGCCCAAAAGATGGCAGCAAGCAGGACTGGCGTAGTGGACGCAATATTTAACCCATACATAGTCCCTGGGTACCCGATGGATGTGCTAGACGATACTCCTAATCACCCATCATTCCATGGGCTATGTACAAGCGTGACCCATAGCATATCAGCGCGTGGTATATCGACTACAGTAGGTATGGCCTCGGTGCAAACCTACGCAGAACTATCAAACTACTACACTCCACCAGCACCGCCATGGATGGTTAACGCATTAGATCTTATAGACGTCACGGGTACTCCTGGGGAAGACGGTAGTATTGACGCAATGAATGTCATCAATGCTGGTACTTTGTTAAACAACGACAAGGGTCGACTAGCAGCTGATAACTACTATATTCCTGTGCTTGGTGTAGGAGCGGCAGACCCATCATGGCTGATGGACTTTGATGCTGGGCAAGTAAGGCCACAACAAAGATACAATAGCAGCGTAGTGCCTGGGACAAAGGCCTCAGTAATGACAGCAAACGGTGGGGAGAGCAACGATTACTTGACTTCTTCCGGTAATCTTCGTCTAGTGGCAAGGCCAATAGAGACACGGGAAAAACTCGCAGAGCGCTTCGGATACACGTTTATAGACCTCACTCCAGACAATTACAACATAACTACTGTGGGTATCATAAACCCTGCCTTAGAAAATAGTAGGTTCTTAGAACCTGGTGCAAGCCCATTTCTGGAGTATATGGAGCCAGAGGTCTACATAAAGGCCCTTAGGGAAGCTGACGGACTGACGTCCTCTACTAACCTAAAGAATCCTACGCCTACCCCTAGTACAAATACTCAATAAGGTAAACTACTCTATGGCTATTGCACAAGACCCTACGCAGGCAAAGAGCTCATTCCCAGGTTTACCCAGGAACCCTCAGGTTCCAACCAATGTGTTTGCACTACTAAGCAGCACTTCGAATGCACACGAATGCTTTGCGTATCAAAGACTGTCAGGTAGTCTACAGGCTTATCTGGCAGACTATGTAAATAAGGTATCTGGCGATTTCCCTATGTATCACTAATATATGTCAACACTAAACCAGCTTGCGGCCACGGCTGCTATATCTATTAAGAAAACATCTGCAGGGCAAGATGCTCGTAGTAAGGACTTAGAGCTATGGCAGCAATGGAAAGATACAGGAAGTAAGCAGCATCTAGGGAAGCTTATAGATCAGCTTAGCCCTCTTATCTATCATGAGGTCCAGAGGGCTTCTGGAAGCTTGCCAACCTCTGCGTTAGCGGCCGAGGCTAAGAAGTGGACAGTCAAGGCTGTGTCGACGTATGATCCCTCTAAAGGTACTACACTAAGTACTCACGTGATGAACTATCTGCCTAAAGTAAGGAGACTGAATTACAAGTATCAGAATGCTGTCAGGCTTCCGGAAAATATGCAGCTTAAGTTCCATGAGTACAACAAGGCGTTAACTGACCTGACTGAGGAGTTAGGAAGGGACCCTAACCCTGAAGAGCTTGCCAAAAGACTCGGCTGGAGTAAACCACACGTGGTAAAGTTCGGCAATAGCCTATATGCAGACATGATAGAAAGTCAGTCTGAGCGCGCAGCTGAATACACTCAATTCAATGATAAGACTATACTTATGCAGCATTTACTGCAGCAGTTGGATGAGACAGAGACGTTTATATTAGAGAACTCAGACAAACTCAGTGTTAAGCAGATGTGCGACCACTTAGGCGTAAATGTAAATAGGTACAACTATCTGCGGCGTAAGTTAATACAAAAGATACAAGGTATACAGCAGGATATAGGACTATAAATGGCGACTGCTACTGATCAATCGACTAGAGTAAGCTCTACACTAGGACAATTTTACAAGGACAAGTCCTATGCAATATCTAACGGTGGCTCAGGTCCATCTTTTACCGATATTCAAGCAGGTCTAAATTATGATGAGTTATTGCGCAGGGCCACAGAGGACGACATGGGAGGGGCTGACCCTACTACTGCAGCAGCGGTAGAGCAAGTACATGAGGCTGTCGCCGCCATACGAGAGTATGAGATGTCCACTAGGACAAGACTAGACTTGTACTCAAATATGAGCTCAGAATATGCTACAGAGTCAGAATACCACTATGACCGGGCGGCATTCCTTACGTCCCTACTCAATGCCACCACTAGAGTACCCTACTTGGAATAAAAATGGCCATAGCAAATACCAGTACAAGGATAGGTACGTCTTCCAACTTGGAAAGTGGAGGTACGCATGACCTACTAATGATCAGATATCCCGATGGTTTTCCAGAGGGTAGGCTAATGTTCGATATTGACATGACGCCTCGGAAGATAACCGGGATTCAAAAAGTCGGCCAGACCTTTCTTAAGCTGCTAATGACATCGAAAGGTAGCAACGTTATTTACCCTGCTCAAGGTACAGTCTTCCCATCTCTTGCTTTAAACAGCAATATTACGAGGGAAAATACTGCCCTGTATTCAGAGCTGTACTCGGCGGTAAAGGACGCAGAGAGTCAAACTAGAAGGTCTCTCAACACAGTAGGGAGTGACACTGCTAGTATGCTAAAAAAGATTGATATCATAAGACTAGATACAGGTGAGGACAGCATTGTCATGTACTTATCTCTAGAGACAGAGGCAGGGGCCTCTGCGAGTTTGGCTGTACCCTTCCCAGAGATAGACTTATCTTAAACACGGGCCTAAACTACTAGACAACAGAATACTTTATGGCTAATTTGTACTCCGTCCTACCGGGACTAACACCATCTTCACAAGAAATACTAGAAGCTGAATTACTGGCCAAGCAGGTACTTGAAGGCAAGTATCCAGACCTCGACTTGCGGGAGGGTACTGGCTTGAGGGACTTAGTTCTAAGACCGACTGCCTATGCTTTTGCCCTATTAAAAAAGGCGACTGACTACTATCTTTCACAGAATACTATATCTACGGTAGACGATAGCACACCGACTGAAGTAGTAGATGACCTGCTTAGTAATTGGTTCATGACTAGGAATACAGGTACTAAGGCCGTAATAAGCTCTCGCTTGTACTTCGCCAGGGCCAAGAATGTAACAATTACGTCAGACATAGGATTCAGCCCAGATAACAAGGTGTATTTCTTCCCAGAGTCTAGTCAAGCCTACACTACAGATGCTATGAGCTATGACGCCTATTCTAACGAGTGGTATATAGACGTACCTCTAGTAGCTGCTGACACCGGAGTGGAATACAACCTATCAGAGGGTAGCTTACTTTACTTTTCTACTTTTGACCCTTACTTTTTACGAGCAGAAATTAACTACCTTATCTCGGAGAGTAGCCCTGCAGAGACCAATACCGAGTTTATAAAGAGGACTAGTTCCGCAATTAGCACTAGAAATTTAATAAATATCCCCAGTATAGAGAGTCGATTACTGCAGACATTTAACTATATTGATGACGTTGCCATTGTCGGGGCTGGTGATCCTGATATGGTAAGGGACATGATACGTGTGTACCCAAAGGAGGGATCTGCTGTAGTACCTACAGGAGCAGATGTATCTGGAACGCTTGTTACATTTAACATAGACAACCATGTGTATCAAGCTGGACAATCACTAGTGTTATCAAAGGCTACCCCAGATACCTACAACGGAAGGTTCACTGTAACTACGACTGATGTTGGGAGAATTACCCTATACATACCCAATAATCCTGGGTACATATCTACAATGCCGGAGATACGTCAAGACTTTTCACCGGTATATATTCACAATGGTGGGTCTGTAGACGTATACTGCGGAAAGAGGCTTGGTACATATATAGTCCAGCTTACTACAGATAATCAAGGTGTTGCGGAGGTATACGGCCCTGTGTACTCCTTAAAAAGGAGTCTTGTATCTGGGGGAGACGTAGAGGATGACATTCCTGTAGTCGTACCCGTACTCTTGACTGATTATGAGTTCCTTGCCTCTAGCAAGCAGCTTAGCCTAACAACTGCACAGAGTACTCTTACTACTGCGTCTGCCCTACGCTTGTATGGGGTTGAACAGTACCAAGCCATAGCTTCTATATCGTGTAACGGGAATATTGTCACTGCTGTTACTGGATCCCATAGCCTATCTGAAGGAGATACTGTACGTATACAAGGGGTTAGTCCCGGTGCATACAATGGATCATACACTGTTGCCTATGTAACACCTGTTTCGTTTGCCTACTACGTACCATCTCAGATTTCAGGCCCCGGATCTGGTGATATGAGGGTGTATAACACATACTTGCTAAAGGATGTATTTGTACAAGAAGTCTCCGGTATTCAGGCAACTGTTCGCCTACCTAATATCTGGTCCGTAGAGACACCTATCATAGAGGGCACTCTTTTGGCAGAAGTAGACACGCCATACACGGTTATCCCGGCTTCTAATAGAGACCCACAAGAGGTATTAGTCTCAGTACGCAAAGGTCAGGCTACGGTTAGCTTGTTTAATCATGGAGTATCTTCAGGTAGACGCGTTACTCTATCGAATTCCAGTAATCATAGTCTTAACGGCACTTGGAGGGTCTCATCAGTAATTAACGGTAGCCAATTTGTGCTGGATATGTCATCTGCGTCAGTTGCAGATATTTCAAATGCCAGCTCTAGTATGACGTATCTGACAAATTCTATGGACTTTGGATTTAGCAGTAGACAGCAATTAAGTATAGATTTCGGAAATTCCTACGCTAACAGTAAGGTAAGTTTTGAGCTGTCTTCTTTTAGGGACGTATCAGACGTTCAATCTTATCTAGAGTCACCTGATAACAGGGTTATATGCGGGGATTACTTAGCTAGAGGCTTTAATATTACTATCCTAGACGTCGAGCTGGTTACTTACAATCCACGACCCTTTGACGGGTCTTTGGTTCAGTACGCAGTAGAGGACTACCTGTCCTCACTAACTGCTGGGTCTACTTTTGTCTTAAGTGACTTAGTGAGCTCTCTGTACAAAAGAGGTATCACTAACATAAAAACCCCAGTGGGGGTAAAATACACCCGTTACACTAGAGATCTTACCACCCCAGAGACTGGAGAGATACTAGATTATCTAGACCCAGCAGATAAGACCAATATATTCCTGCTCAAGGGTGTTGTAAGCACTGCTACATCAACTTAAAATGATCCGTTCTAATTTCAGTACATCCGGCGTACAAGTTGGGGATAATAATGTCAACATGACATACGCCTATGGGCTGGGTGACTTTTTCTCGATAATGTTCGAGGATACGTCCGTACCAAACCTGATATTAGAGTCTGATACGCTATTAGCTAGCGAGGTCTACAGCAAATTTCTCCAATTCACAAGTGGACTAAGCCTAGAGGAAGTACAGGTAGCTACTGGTTCTCAAATAAAGCTGGCCCTTATAAATAGCAATGACCTAGTGCCAGGTACACCAGCTACCTATAGACTAAAAGACAAGGTCGTCTCAGCCAATTACATCGCCAATAGGCCCTTACTACCTACAGAGCTACTAGAGTCAAAAGTAGACTTTGACCTATATCGGGATAGCACTGGAGATTGTTACGTTAAGTTTGCTCAAAGGCTTGACTTAGGATCACCCGCTGATGTACCAGGGTATGCCTTTAGCAGTAGATTGCTAGTCGATGGCAGTACACAATATGCCATTTGGTTTGTGGACGCCCACATCGATGAGTCCCTGGTTTACTCATGCTTTGGCAGACTTGTGCAATCCGGTGAGAAGAATAGCTCGGAGGAATTTGCCAATTTTGTGTATGGCCTGTATTACCTTTACACTCAAGGCCCTACCTTGACGACTCTTAGACGCGGGCTAAACCTGGTTATAGGAATACCACTTGCCCGTATGCAGGAAGAGGTACTTGATATCCGCATGTACCTTCAAACTGACCAGTATATAGTTCTTACAGATAGGAATCAGTACATCATACCTTACGGATTGCCGCCTAGTGTTTCTGTCGGCGATGTTCTAAGCGTCGGTCAAGAGCTAGCCCAATGGGTAGAGGTAAAAGACTATGCCTATGATGGAGACTGGTGGGTAAACCTTTACATACCCAATACCATAGTACCTGAGCCTCCTTCTGGAGATGCGTCTCGTTACGCTGTAAAAGGTAGTCAGATGGACTACCTAATGAGGGAATACCTTAAAACCCACACTTTCTTGGTAAGGGTTAATGTTACTACTTTTAAGAACAACCAGGCTTTTACTGAGCTTTATAGCGTAATAAATCGGAGTAAGCCAGCCTACGCACAGCCCATATACGTCTGGGCAGTATCAAACGAAGAAAATTTTCTCCTATCAGACGAAACACCTAGTATAGCAATACGACATGGCAGCGAAGATGACCTAGGGTATTCTTTTGATAACATGAAGAGGTCATCAACGCGTCCATTAAGCCGTGGCTTTGCAAGATTCATCCGATTTAATGCACCAGCCTACCTAGACACTGTAGTTGGTGAATCTAGTAGATTAAATTCCTCCAATAATAATGTACAAACAGCTGCTATATCAGGGTACTCAAATCCTCAAGCTGTTATGAGAGGTAACTCCTGGGAAGAGCTTGATTGGATAAGTATACTCATGACTCGCTCTAATGATACCTGGAGAGGGGCTAGAGACCAGGTAGGTTATCGTCGTGGAAACCTGCTATCCAATGCGACACCTGTTAGGGGAGGCGACCCTGCCGCAGAGCCTTTGGACATATGGTCGAATGCGTATTCGGATGCTATAAATACTTACGATATGGGCGTAGTGGGACGTTGGCCTCAAGAGAGCTCTCTACATAAGGCAGTTCAGCTATCCTCAGTCTTTCATGACATACCAGCTGGTTGCCGGGTTGTACCACTTACTATACTTAGTGTAGAAGAGCTAAACGCAAAGCTAGAGGTCTTCGGTCTACAGCCTATGACCACCGCAAGGCTGATTATTGACGCCTACGACCGTACCAGGGCTATAAATACACATGCGATATCCTACCCTGTACTAGAGAGGGCTCTAGGTGATCTGTGGCCCTCAACTGTTGTCCCGTCTCCTATAGAGGTTGTGAAGTTTTTTGGGGTTCGTACGTATAGCCTAGCTGAGGAGGATACGGTTACTAATGTACTGGATGTGACACCCTCTTCTATGGGTAAAGATATGTGCAAGAGCATGCTGTATCAAGGAGGCGTGGCAGTACAATACGCATCAGAGAGCGATAAGATACTACTCTGTTCGATAAACTGTAGGCTGGTAGGCGTATATCTACTAACGTATGATGCACAGGCTTACTTGCCGTCGTACCTGCCAGTTGAAAACCCCAATGAGAGCGTTGCAGTAGCAATACGAGGTATTGCTAATAGAGGTATGGCAATACACAATTCCCCATTCTATTTGAGGAGAGGTAGCCTATCTCTTAACGTATCTGAGCAGGATGGAACACTAGAAGACCCATCTACTCAGCTTGCAAACTTTTTGTATGCACAAGGTATACCGGAGTCTGCTAAGATTGTCCCATTAACCGTAGTATCTGATGACGAGATACGAGATAAAGCTGAGTTTTGGAAGTCAGAGGTAGATCCTGTTAGCAGATACTCTTTTTTACCTCACCCCTACAAATACAGGGAGGCGGCGGAACGAATCTTAAAGAAATCTCGTACGTATGTAGCCCTGTCACCTTCCCTGAATACTATGTTCCAAGACAAGGCCGGCACCATACCAGTGACGGATATGGAGCAGCCAGTAGGATTATTGTTAGATAGGTACGGTTTTGGAGCTTCTGCGTACCAGAGCAGGGCCGCCTATAGGCCGGTAGTAAGGGCTAGATATAACCTATTGCGTTTTACATCCTTTGAGGGTACGGTCGGCAGCTTAAATTCTCAGGATATCGGCACTCCTCCCTTAGACTGGTCGATAGTATACTCTGCAGGTGGGTCGTATATACGAAACTACTCAAACAGCGCCATTAGATTAGAATCTACCGTATCAGCAATAGTAATTGGTCAGACAGTATCTTTACCAGCCCTTACTTCTGCCAGGTATCATATTGTTATCTCATTGAACAGTGCAAACCTAGCTCTACGAGAGCTAGTAGGTGTAAAAGTACTGTCTTCAACGTGTGTAGTAAAGTACTATGTAGATGACATAGAGGTGTCAGCAGAAACATACATCCCAGGTGTAAACACTTCAGTAGTAGCCGTTATTCAGAATGCTACATCGATTGCAGCAAGTCTATCATTAAGATTTGGCGTAGGTGTATATTCAAGCACAGTAGTCGCGTCTGTTACTGGTACGGCAGTATTCAAGAGCCCAGATTATAGATACGACATTGGTCAAACAGGACTCCCTGCCTACCAGAGGGTCGGTAATCCGGTAGCAGGTACGTCTACTAATGCTGGCGTACCGGATTATGAGACAATAGGATTCCCGCCCTATCTGTCTTTTAACGGCACGAATAACTTTCTTACAGTATCTGCGAACTCTAAACTAGACTCTGATAAGGTAACGGTATTTGCGAGCCTCATGCGACCATCCAACACAGCTAATGGGACTCCATTTGAGCTGTGGTCTAACACTGACTCTTTATCCTTTTTACTACAGGAGAATAGCGGGAAAATATTATCAGAAAATACCCTCTCTTCTCTGCTACTTGAGAGTACAGTAAGGCTCAGTCTTGTGTCAGGAGTGTCTGTTACCGCCATATTAGAAGGTCTATACAGTCAAGTACTCTCTTATAGTTTCGATTCTAGTTCTACTCCTATTTACGGCACGTATTCTGCTGTTGCAGATTATTCAGCTACACCAGGGTACCAGGAACTGACCTTGTATAAGGATGGTGACGCCGCATCGTATACAACAGTATCTACTGGCCCGGTCCAGACAGTCCGATTCAAGGATATCAATATCAACATTGGGTCGGCAGGGGGCTCATCTTCATTTTTCGAAGGTAACTTGTTCAGCATAGTCGTAGTAGGCTCAGCACTTACGACGGATGAAATTGGTTACATAGAAGACTGGATAGACAAGGAATTAACCAGCTACTCATATAAGAGTAATTCCAAGCTGTATCACTACCCCGATTTTTTCCGCCGCGATGGTGCTATACCAGCTATAGAACAGGCTCCTCTTGGCAATATTTATGAGTACACCCCTGATGCTACAGAAGTAGACGTAGACTGGGGGTACGATAAGATATTACTGTACAGGATTAATAGGTATGTCCTTGGCCTATACTGGGTATCCAGCCGGCCTACCGTATCTACAGGGGACTACTGGACAGTATCATACCAGGGCATACCTAGACTAGTTAGAGTAGATAGCGGCGCTCCTGCACAAAATGGCCTTGTTGTGGTACCGCCGTTTGCGCCTGAGGTCAGATTAAACTACGGTATCTCTCATGCTGTAAACGCAGAGAGTATCAATGCCTTGATAAGCTCATCGGATAGTATTTTTCTATATTCGGATAGCTCAAACACTAACATTTTGGTAAGCAGATCAGGTATGTCTCTATCTCAGAATATATCCTTACAATAATGACGACATCATTAGTATCCCTGTATACACAGACCCAACCTACTGTACCGATAGTCTCCGGAGCAGAGGCCCATGGCCACCTAAAAGTCACACTTATCTACAAGAATAGAGAGGAGACTATACTGGATGAAAAAAACGTTATTACACTGCAGGGAAAACTTCGTTTACTTGAGACCTTGTACGTAGGCGGCTCAAATCCTACTATTAGGACGCTCAGAGTAGGTAGCGGGGGTACGATAGACCCGGACGGAAAATTCCCAAAACCAGTTGGATCTAACCTTACTGGGCTATTTAACCAGATACAGTCTGTACCCGTAGCCTACTCAATAGATGCTACTTACCCCTCTGTTACATATGTTGCGGATGTAGACCCTACCCTGTGCAATGGGTACCTTATAAGTGAGGCCGGATTGTTCTTCGCCGATGACATGATGTTTAATATTAAGACATTCCCTGGCATTCCAAAAACAGTTGACTTCAGTATCCACTTTGAGTGGACAATCCGTATATCCTAATTTAAGGAGAGCCCGTGCCAGATTCAGTCATTATTACAAAGACTTATTCCGTAGATCATTGGATAGTATCTGCTGAGGTAATAGCAGATGAGCATAATGTAATACCTCAGGAAGTTTTTATATACGAGAATACAGGCACAGTTACTTTAGGAGACTACCAGGGGGTGTGTAGCTTTGAAGAGTTACAAAGGCTTAGAGTTTGGGACGGGTCTATCATACCAGTGTTTGGTAATAGGTTTGTCAGATACCATAGAGTAGAGACGCATCTATTGCCTGGATCTACTCCGGATAAAACCGAGTCCCTAATAGTTAGCGGACTTTCGTCCTTGAAAGCAGAGCTACTGTCAGAGGGTAATGCCTCTACAATACACACGGTGTAACTATTGTCATCTACTAAGTAAGTAAACTTATGGCCTCCAATTTTAAAAAGCAAATTTACGCCAATAACGCAACGTCGTCATTGGCATTCTCTATAAGCAATTCATCTACTACATTAAGCCTTGTTAATGGCTCCTCATTCCCTACGCCTGCTGAAGGGCAATACTTCACAGTAACTCTAGGATCAGGATCTGATATTGAAATAGTAGAGGTGCATAGTCGCCAAGGGAATTCCCTACTTGATTGTGTCAGAGGGGCTGAGGGGACTATTGCAAAAAGCTTTCCTGCAGGAACGTTAGCTGAAAATAGACTAACAGCCGGTAGCATACAAGATATGTCAAGGCTTCAAGACAGGCTATCTCCTATTTTTTCATTAAATGATCTAGATAAGCCGGAGCTGCTTAATAACAATAGCTGCTTACTTAAGGACACAGACGATGCTGGTAACCCTATAGTTGCCATGGAGTACAGCGGTAGGTGGAGGTTTCTAACACACCCAGTTGTACTGGTAGACCAAGAAGTATTTGACGTTGGTAACCAGATAACAAGTACGATATTAGAGTATGCCTCCAGTACCAACCTACAGGCGCTCTACGTCACAAAAGGCCTTGTGATTCAAGCTGTATCAGGACTAAATAGAGGACAGGCCAGGTACGTAGATTCTGTTAGTAGTACTCATCTGTCTTGGGTTACCCCTTTTCCCTATAGTTTCTCCTATGGAGATAGGGTACAGGTCTACCAGAGCGCCTCGTCGGCTATTGCATGGCTGACTGCTCAGATATCTGCAGTGTCGGGTGGGCAAAGTAGCCAGCAGTCCATGATACAGGAGGAGATATACAAGACGGCCTACAAATCTCCTGTTACAGTGGCTACTACTTCCAATATATCTCTGGTGGGTCTCCAAGTAGTAGACGGTACTCAGTTACAAAACGGGGACAGAGTGCTGGTAAAAAATCAAGACTCACCTAGTCAGAATGGTATTTACATAGCCTCATCTACGGGCTGGGCACGCTCTATTGATGCTAATGACAACGTAAAAGTCCGCCCTAATATGGTAGTACCTGTCATAGGCGGGCTTGTAAATGCGGATTCTGTTTGGATGCTCGATGTATCGTCTCCCGTTACCTTGGGTGTAACCAATCTCGCATTTAAAAACCTCAATTTTGCTTACGCCCCACTATCCTCACCTACTCTCGTAGGTGTACCATCTGCACCTACTGCACCTATAGGCACGCGTAGTACACAGATTGCAACAACGGAGTACGTTATAAATCAGGCTAGTGCAGCGGCACCGCAGATGAATGGGCAGGCGGATCCTGGTGTGTCAACTCAGTGGTCTAGAAGCGACCATATACACCCATCAGATACTTCAAGGGCTCCCGTAGTCTCGCCGTCATTACTAGGATCGCCTACTTCTACCACTCCTGAGCAATTTAGCAATTCTGCCAGAATAGCTACTACTGAGTTCGTTCAGAAGTCCCTTGGCAGTAACTCTGGCGTAGCACTATACTCTGGTGCAACGTCTATACTAGGACCATCGGACGTCGGTAAGGTAGTGTTGATCTCCTATGCGGTAAACGCCATATGCGTTGTATACCTTCCGAGAATAAGCACGCTTCCTAGCGGGGTCACTATTACAGTACGTGCAGAGACCTGGGGATGTCTATCAATAAACTGCCTACGAGAAGCTAACGGAGATTGGGTGGCACTGGACTCCAAATACGCCCTGGGATCTGACCAATCCTACCTATACCTAATGCCGCAAGAAAGTGTTACGTTAACTCTTTACAAGACCTCTGCGACTGGTGGGTATCCTACCCTATCGGGTCGGTGGTACGTAACCTCTGGGGATGTACTGTCTCAACCTGCTACCGCAGCTATTTGTTACTTTGCAGTCGGATCTGCACCGTTTGGGTACCTCAAGGCTAATGGACAAGCTGTGTCCAGAGACACGTATGCAAGACTCTACAACGCAATAGGTGTGACACACGGTGCCGGTAACGGAGTCTCTACTTTCAATGTACCCGATTTACGAGCTGAGTTTATACGAGGCCTCGATGACGGTAGAGGAGTAGATGCTGGACGCGTAATCGGAACGAGTCAACATGGGCAAATACAAAAGCATAAGCACATCAGTGGATTTGGAGAGGCGACCGAACCTTCCTTATTTGGTGAGTCGTATAATCGAGGATTCTTCGGTAGTAATGGTGGCATTGATTATGACAACTACTTATACTACACAAACGATGGTAGCGCGTACTCTGGCAATAGCCCTAACGCCAGCGGCCTTATAGGTGACGAAACTCGGCCGCGCAACATCGCTATGATGGCCTGCATTAAATACTAACATGACTACTCCAAAACAGCTATACGCAAACAACACGTCTACATTGCTTGCTCAAAGTATAACCAGTGTAGCAAGCAGCTTTGAAGTACTAGACGGGTCTGCTTTTCCACTCCCTGGTCCGAATGAGTATTTCAAGGTAACAATTGACACAGGATTGTCTATAGAAATAGTGGAGGTCTGGGCTAGGTCAGAAAATAGACTCCATGGCCTCGTACGAGGAAGGGAGGGTACTCAGGCTCAATTCTTTCCGGCCGGATCTAAGGTAGAGCTACGAATAACAGCAGAAAGCCTGGGTAAGTTTGATATCCTAAAGCAGCAGGTAGAGGAGCTGCAATCTTCTAATTTTACCGATATCGGAAGTATTCTATTTTCTGATACACCAGACGTATTAACGGAGCGTAAGCTTGCTTGGGATACCGACGAGAAGACTATTGCTCTTGATACCGGGGTTCCAGGCGTTGTTTTGCATCTAAGTCAAAAAGAAGTCGCTCGAGTATTGAACAATGGGTCTAGTACTATCGGTATAGGTCAGGCAGTATACATTTCTGGCTCAGATACTGCGACAGGGCGCGTAGCTGTAGACCTAGCTATTGCTGACGGATCGGTTAAGATCAACACTTACCTTGGTATTGCAGCAGAGGACATATTACCAGGCTCTACGGGGTTTGTACAAACCTCTGGTACTCTTGGCCCTATTGACGCTACTGGGTCTGTACAGGGAGAGTCTTGGACCACTGGTGACATCCTGTACCTTTCTGGGACAATCTCGGGAAAGTTAACTAAATCTCTGTCAAACGACACACAATGGGCCGTAGCGATCGTAGCGAAGAATACTGCTAACGGATACCTACGTCTTATAAGACAAGCTATAGTAGAAAAACTAGTATTCTCTGATCAAGGATCGGGATCCTTACCCGGCTCGGTATTTAACGGGTCAATACAAAAAACTATAAGCTATAACACTATTGGAGCACCAAGCGCTAGCGGGTACGGAGTAATACCCGGTAGTAATTGGGATTTGAATGCGGCTACAGCGACGGCATTAAAGTATCCCAGGACTATAAACGGAAAGAGCTTTGATGGAAGCACTGATATTACAACGAACTTCTGGGGGCCTTCTAGAGCCATCTCTTTTGCCGGTGAGGTAACGGGGCTCTTGTCTACAAATGGGTCATCAGACTCTTCTACGAATCTGTACATCGCTCCTGGTGCAGTAACTCCTACAAAGTTGGCCCAGCCTTTTACACAAGGTATCGTTCAGAACCTATCAGGCGCCACCTCTGTATTATTTACAGGTATACCCTCTTGGGCAAAAAGAGTAACTGTGGTGATAAAATCATTACTTGTTAATAGGTCCTCTCCAGATTACGTACTACCGTTTTTAAGAGTAGGTACCTCCTCTGGCATCTCTACATCAGGGTATAGCGTTGCAGGATTCTCCTTTACACAAGTAAGCTACGTGGCTAATTCACCTCTTACAGATGCTGTAAACCTTTCTAGGTATACCATGAGAACCCAGGATCAGATAAGTGGCAAAGTTGACTTAGTCAAGATATCTAGTAATCAATGGATTATAACACTGACAACTGGTGGCCCTGGCTACGCAACTTTCGCTTCAGGCAGTATCGATTTGACTTCGGATTTAGAGAGGGTGCAAATACATGGAAATGGTGGTACTCTGGATTATGGATCTGTAAACATACTATATGAGTGATTAAGACTATGCCACATATTATTGAATACGACTTCTACACAAATAAACAACTAGTTAAAGAGATATCAGATGACGAAGTGGCCACTACGTTACTGTCAGGTTTACCTATAAAAAACGAGTCAAAAAACCCCATTGATAAGCTAAGAGAGTTTCTGTCTTCTAATCCAGATGTAGCAGACCTGCTGAATTCTTGAAGTCCATGCCACCATCCTTGATGAGTATAAAATAGACCTATGACAACACGACGCCAGTTATCTGCGAACAATGCCTCTTCGACTCTAGCCTCTGACATATCCTCCTTTGACGAGGTATTGACACTACGAGACGCCAGCAAGTTCCCTACGCCTGGCATAAATGAATTCTTTGTAGTTACTATAGACAACGGGGTATCGACAGAGATAGTAGAGGTGACCTCTAGATCTGGCAATACATTGGCAGGACTAACCAGAGCACGGGAGGGTACTAATGCCTCTTATTTCGCCTCAGGGTCTAAAGTCGAGGTAAGGGTTACTGCGGAATGGATTAAGTCAGTCGAAGACTTAAAACAAGACCTGGCGAACGCCTCTACCGATTCACCTTCTCTAAACAACGTTAGCAGAGTAGTATTCTCTGATGTACCGGGTCCTGTAACAAGTAGGGGTCTAAGTTGGAACATAAGCGAGCAGACATTAGACCTAGGCTTGGGCGGCACCTCTGTAGTTTTACAAATTGGACAAGAGACTTTATATAGGTCTCGTAATAATACTGGTCAAGCTCTGATCAGCGGCACAGTAGTGATGGCTGCTGGTACACTAGGTAACTCTGGGAGAATACTCATCACCCCAGCTATCGCCAACGGTACCTACGATGGTAAGTACATAATGGGGGTGGTCACAGAGGATATACCCAACGGAGCAGATGGTTTTGTAACGCATTTCGGAAAAGTAAGAGGTGTACCTACTAACGGGGCGGACGTAGGAGAGGCCTGGGCGGATGGGGACATATTATATGCCCACCCAAGCCTCCCCGGCAGGTTAACCAAAAACAGGCCTACCATAGATAATCAGATTGTTACTGTTGCTATAGTACTAAACGCTCATCCTACTAATGGTACTCTAGTCGTTAGACCTACAATAGATAGCGTAGATGCGAGTGTTGTACGGTACCATGCGGCCGGGGGTCAGTCAAAGACTGTACAGGCGGCTATAGACGAAGTTAGTGGAGGGGTATCTGCCGTAGCACTGGCATCAAGCACAGGTTCATCACTAGTAGGATATCACTCCGGAACGGTTCTGGAAGAGCTTGACCTGCTAACTGGCCCGTCTGGAGCGGCGTCTGTCGGATACACCCCAGCCGGCACCGGCGCAGTCGCAACAAGCGTGCAGGCAAAGCTACGAGAAAGCAAAACACTATCGGATTACGGCGGTGTTGCCGACTACACCGGCACTCCACTCTATGACGGAGCAGATGCCGGGCGCGTAACGGCAACGGACAACACTGTCGCATTCCAGAATCTGGTGAATGCAGCCATTGCCGCCGGTCAGGATTCCGTCCGAATCCCGGCGGGTCACTGGGGCATCAAGACCGGAAACCTGAGCTTCACAGGATTCGACCGTCTCCGAATCCATGGCGATGGCATCGGCGTCACCATCCTGGACTTCATCAAAGAGGACACGACGCACACGGGGGGCGTAGTCGTGACGAACGCCCAAGCGAATGCCATAGCGACTTTCACAACCGGAAACGGACTTGAGTTTCAGGACATGACAGTCAAGGCCACGACTAAAGGTGGTTTGGTCAACGGCGCTCCAGGATCGAACCGCGTCTACGAGGGAGCCGTCTTCGGGTTCAAGATCAACAACGTGGCCGAAGTGCGCTTCACGCGGGTTCGGGCCGAGCGCTTCAACTACAAAGGCTTCAGCGTCTACGGTACGTCAACGAACCGCGTTGTCATCACGCATTGCGAGGGCTTCTACAACGTCGGCTCAGGCTTCTGGGTCGATGACGCGGCGACCGTCCGCGTCACTGGCGGCGAGTTTGCGTACAACGGCGTTTTCGGCGAGACGGGGACTGGCTACGGCGTGACGGCATCGTCAAACGTCGGAAAGTTTGTCGTGAAGGCCCCGTATTGCCATCACAACTACCGCAAGGGAATCGACAGCCACGGGTGCGCAGAATTTATTGTGAAGGGCGGGACTTTTGAAAACAATGTCCTATTCCACACGGCGTGCGTAAACAATGCGCCGCCCGCCAGCGCTGCTGAATGCATTGTTATTATCAAAAGCAACACGTTCAGCAATGGCAGATTGGCTGCGGACAAAGCATGGCTAAAGACGTGCTACGACCAGCTTGCGACCAACGGCTACACGGCAGCCAATGCGGCAGGCATGGTGTTCTCTGTGCAGGACACTAACGGTGCCGGAACGGCTCTGGACAAGATCAAGAACGTCATCATTGAAGAAAATGATGTGATCTGCCATTACAACGGCATCGGCGACACGGCCCTCGCCAACAACGACGCATTCATTTCAGTGCGGACGAGGGTTGCAAAGGTTTCGTTCAAGGGCAACACGCTCAATTTTGAAAACGCACAGCTCTACGCTGGCGGAAATGTCTATAACCACATTGCCATCACGATGATCGCGGACGATCTGACTGTGGCAGGAAACGACATCAAATTCACTCAGGCGACGACATACACCAACGTCACATCGGGTCTGACCGACTACGGCGTACTGTTTGAGCTAAAAGCAAATGATTTGAGGGTTGAGTTTTTCAACAACAGATTCGCTCTCAACGACATTTATTTCACCACTACGACAAACGCGGGCATTCGCGCTGCGGTGGCGTGGACGGTGGCGGGGTCGAAGCGTGCGGCAAAAGACAACGTTTGGACGTTCGTGAGCGACAGGTTCACAGGGTTCAACAGCTTGAACGACCCATATTTCCTCGGCAACAACTCCTCATCGAATGTACCTTTGCAACAAAGCGGGAATGTTTTCGTTCGCGGAACGGTCCTTTACAAGGTTCAGGAATGCCCGCTTGACAGGACGCACAACTCTGTAGGTTTCCGACTGCCAGGTGTCAACAAAACAGCGGGTCAGGATGTTTTCTACATTGTTTTGGATAAGCAATTCGGAACGACAATCAGGGTAGTCACTGATGATGGATCGTCAGACCTTGCAATCAGGGTTGCATATTCAAGCTATACCGGAATCACCGGGTCAACAGGTAATACTTATTTTTCATATTCAAGTGTTGATCCAAATTTCGTTGAGGACGGACTTACAAAGTTAAAAATTACAGTAAAGGCAAAAATCAATTTGAGTGGAGATTACTGGGGAAGAATTTTGGTTGACGGCGTGAACCCAAGTTTCGGAGTTGAGAAGGTGGTGATGCTGTGACCATCCGCATCGCCACCGGCCTGATCGCCGCCTACATGCGACTGTGCGGCTTCAAAGGTTGGGCCAGCTTCTGGCGCACGATCTACGTCCTGCCAGGCAACGAGAACGACGAGCGCCTGCTGCGCCACGAGCGCAAGCACTTGGAACAGATCGAGCGTGACGGACGCATCTTGTTCAGCGTCAAGTACCTGTGGTGGACGCTGCGACATGGGTACTTCATGAACCCTTACGAAATTGAAGCCAGGGCGGCAGAAAGCAAGTCACCATGACCCCCCAGAAGAACGCGCAGCCTTTTCCGCTGAAATAGTCGCTTGCCTGCGGCACGAGCCTGCATCCACCTTGACCGAAGGGGAACAGCGATGGGTGCACATGTGAGCTGCAACATCAAGGTGTACAGTGCTGCCGCAAAAAACAATTTGCTCATAACTCAAGCAATTCCGAACGGCGCCATCTCTACCCCGATTCTGTACGATCTTACAATACCGGCAAACCTTGTCATCACAGAAGTCGTTTACGTTGAGATCACAATCGCAAGCGGTGGTTACTCTTATGGCCGCGTGTACGTCGAGACAATGAGCATCTGACGTGGGTTTTTAGCTATGTCTTCTCCCCTAGTGTAAGCAGCGCTTCAATAGCCACCAGATGCAATATTTATCGCAGCTATAAACCGGCGAGTCTTTGATAAATGGCGTAGAGCATATGTTCTATTCAAGTCTACCTTGCTAGTATATACTAAGACTCTGTAGAAAAGCATATAGTCATGCATCCACATGCTACCTCTCCACTACATTATAATAGTAGTACTCTACTCTCTTACATAGCGTAGACTACTCATAGGACTATACGTGATAGGTAACCTTATTGCTACTCTGTTTCTTAGCAGAGATGTGGCTCACAGAGAGCACTTAAAGACTACTAGCTATGCTGATCACATGGCTCTTGGTGACTTCTACGACTCCGTTGTTGAGTTAGCTGACAAATTGGCAGAGACTTACCAGGGGAGGCATGGGTTAGTAGATATTCCAGTACTATCGGCAGAGTCAGATGTGGCTATAGACTCACAGCTAGAAAGTCATCTAAATGCCGTAGAGTACCTTCGTACAGGTGCTATAGGGGATGACTCCGCTATTCAAAACATCGTTGACGAGATCGTAGGGCTCTACCTTCAGACCCTATATAAGCTTCGTCGATTCAAGTAATAAAAGCTGTGCAAAAGATTACCTTTGTAAAAGATGATACGGCCCCTACAGTAGTATTCGAATTACTAAAAGGGGAGGACGGTACCATACCAATAGACTTGTCCTCACCCAATACTACTGTAGAGCTTATTATGGCAGGTTCGGGTACAGTACCCCCTAGAGTGCTACCGATGGAAGTAGGGGACTTGCCGCTTCTCGGGGAGTGCATATACAGGCCAATAGTTGGTGGTACAGAGACAGTAGGCGATTTCGCTGCCTATATTCGAGTAACTTTCGGCGATGGTACAGTGCAGACTATCCTGAACCAAATACTTGTAAGAGTGGTACCTGTGGTGTAAATAGCACGGACGTATTCCATGATTGCAAAAGTAAAATCCTTCCTACCTATATTGGCAAAAACCTCTAATGCCTATAAGCATGGTATTACAGCAAGAGTAAAGTCAGTACTATAATGTCAGATTTAACTGCAGATAAAATTGCAAAAGCAACCGGATGTACTCTACTCAGGGCCGGTATATGGTTCAACGCCTTGAATAAGGCTATGGAAAAGTTCTCTATCAATACACCTGAGAGACAAGCAGCTTTTCTGTCTCAGCTAGGTCATGAGACAGCAGGGTTGAGTTTGATAGAGGAGAATCTGAACTACAGCACAGATGGATTACTGCGAGTCTTCTCTAAGTACTTCCCTAGCAGATCCGCCGCAGAGCAGTACTCTAGAAAGCCCGAAAAGATCGCCAATCTAGTATACTCTGGACGTATGGGCAATGGCGACGAGGCAAGTGGGGACGGGTATAGGTATCGTGGGCGCGGCCCAATTCAACTAACGGGCAAGACAAATTACAGGGAAGCTGGTAGAGCTCTTGGATACGATCTAGTATCTAATCCAGATATGGCTTCTTCACCAGAGGTAGGTAGCCTTGTAGCAGCTTGGTTTTGGTCACGTAGTAACCTGAATAAGTATGCGGACAGAAAAGATAATGTTACGATAAGCAAGATTATCAATACAGGCAGCCCTGATACTCCTGCATCACGAGTAGTTGGACTACAAGACAGAATGCAGCAGTATGATACGGCAATGAAGGCCTTAGCATAATGGCTCTTATTTACCTAGGCTCATTAGATAAAAAACGGACGATACTCTCGTCCTCAACGGTGGGGCCAGCTGTTGACTATTACTCTACTACTAATAGTCCTGGTAATGGATTGGTATTCGAGAGCCTATTATGGGAGTCTGCACCGGCAGAGAGTATAGCCACAGGCTACCCCGCCGTACCATCCCAAAACTACAGCTGGTCATTGGCGCCAGAGTGGGCTAATTGGGCTGCTTTTAACGAGAATGGCTTGGGTAATTGGTTTGAGTCTAGGCCAGTACTAGACGAGTACAAAGGCTGCTGGAGAGCTGGGACTACAGAGAGGAGAAGCTGGCCTATGTCCGCTAATACAGTTCTCACCAGAGGGTGGAGAGCTAGTTTGGGATACAGACCAACCGCCATAGAAAGCCCAAGTACTAAAGGGGCTTGTGGATGCCCCACGGCTTCGGATACGATAGTTACAGATGTTACAGGCTACATAGCAGTGACTATGGGCGACGCAGTACTCCTGCCAGAATCCTGCCGAGATGTCTCTGAGAAGGCCGACAGCGATGTCTACAGTAGTGAGTCTGGATCAATAATACTGCTACAAGAAAGCGGTAATGGAGTCGATTGGGTATCTTTTGGAAGGGCGGTGCTAACATCTATAAACAGCCCGGTTACTTTTTCATATACCCCAACTAGGACCTTTATTCGTGCAGTAGTAAGTTCTATATGGGGTAAATACTCATTCGCAACAGTGACAGTTTCCGGGCTAGCTTAGTTAATATAACGAGAAGGGAAAGTCTTGGAACCGTCTAGTGGCTCTGTTGCCGGAGTAACCTTTACTATAGGAACCGTAAGTGTAGTAGGCACATTACTAGGCATGCATTACGACGCCCTACTATTTGGCTTATTTGGCGGATTAATTTTCTTAACAAATAATCCAAGTACTACGCGTACAAATGCTATAGGTAATGTAATTGCAAGTGTACTAATTGCAGGATCTCTATCACCAGTGCTTGGTGCACTGCTAGTATCTTGGTTTGAAGTATTAACCAACGTAGGAGAAGATAATATGCGTAGAGCAAGCTCACTAATAATAGGAGCTGGATGGCAGGCTAGTATACCTACTGCAATGGAGTTATTGCGTAGCAAAGCAGGTATTCAAGGGCGGGACCAGTGAACGAAAGCGCTATCCTACTAGTAGTGAGTGGAGCTGTATGGTTCTACTTATTTGTCCATGGCATTTGTACGCTTAACCTAATGACAGCAAAAACACACTTGCTACATAGAATTGGGTATGTACTATTCACTATGGGGGCGTTTACCCTGTTTATTGGACCCTACTTTGGAACACATACACCGTGTTGGGCAGAGATAGGCTTTGGGTCTGGACTAGTAATATTCCACTCAAAGCATGCTTATTACATATGGAGAAGAGGGTACAGGAAGCTATTACGGGATATACGGAGTATATTCTACTTTGGTTAAGCTAAAAAAGGGCCCTGAGGCCCTTTGTCTATTCTAGGCTATTCAGCCTTTTGCAAGAATAACCTCTTTATACCGTAGCTCGAGCCCAAGCTCAAGGTACTCTTGCAGCTCTTCACCAACCTTATCAGTAGATGACAGGAGATCCATTAGGTACTGGTTGTCCTCTTGACCAAGCCAATCCTTCACGTAGGAACCCTCTTTGTATCCGTTAGACCACCTAAATCTATTTAGGATATTCTTGCCAATGTACTTGAAGTACAGGTCGTCGAATGTTAAGCCTGATTTTGCAATAACTGGCAGGAAGTGATAGAACGTATCTACTGGAAGGTACGCCTCAGACAGTACAAAAGATAGGAATCTCTTGACAGAGCCAATCAGCTTGTCTGTGTCAATAGTGGAAGACGTTTCAGGGGCTCGCATAATTCTAACTGCCATATTACGCAGTGTACAGCGGGCTCGGAAGTATTCCGCCATTTGACCTTCAGGTACCTCTAGTTTACTGCGGTAGAGAAGCGCGGGTTCTTGTAGAATAAGCTGACTTAATAGGAAGTGCCAAATATCAACGACTTCCATCTGAGCTTGTGCAGCGTCCGTCGATCCAGCCTTCCACCATTTCCACGCAAGATGGTCGATAAGCTCCGCTGCCTCTACGAGTATGGCCGTATCCCAGCCTAGATCTCGTTCCTCCCAATCCGGGAAAAGGCTTCTATTACCCTCGTCTTGCAATGACATCATATGCTGAAGCATGACATCAATACGATCTCGATGGGTTTCAAAATCAACGTCAGATTCTTTGGCGACTTTGTATTGGGCTAGATCAGTCATTTTGCAGGTTTAGTTGTAGTTGATTGTCAGATGTCGTTGTGTTTCGAGGTCTTAGCCCAAGAACTGGAGTTGTTACATTCAAGATGCTACTAAGCGCATTCAGGCAAAGTCCGGTACCTGGGAACAGTGCCAAGTAGTCCAGGCTATCCTTGGCTATACGATTGACATGTAGCAAAACTACCTCGAGCTCTTCTTCCCTGATAGATGGCTTTGCACCATCGTGGTTGAATAGTTTAGACATACGCTTGAGCCCCCATGTTAGCTAGAGCATCTGCCCTCTCATTTTCTGGGTGACCGTTGTGGCCCCTTACCCAATGAAAGGACACGGAATGGAAACCACATAGCTCATCTAGTCGCTCCCACAGGTCCTTGTTTTTAACAGGCTTCTTATCAGAAGTTCTCCATCCATTAGCCTTCCATTTCATAAGCCAACTTGTCATCCCGTTCTTCACGTACTGACTGTCAGTGTGTATCTGGACACTGGCTGGTTCGATGAGATTCTCCAATGTACGAATAACCGCCATCATCTCCATTCGATTATTCGTAGTTTCCACTTCTCCGCCAAAGATCTCCTTTACGGCTCCGTCATACTGCATAAGAGATCCCCAGCCTCCAGCACCGGGGTTTCCCAAACAGCAGCCATCCGTGTATGCGATTACGTTGCGCATCGTGCGATACCTCCTTGGATAGTGGCGCCAGCCCAGATTGGCGTAGTAGGAGTGAGAGAGGGTGAGGGGAGGGTCTCCTGGTGTTTTTCTGACAAGTGCTCGCCCAAAAGGCCTGCATAGGCGGATAGGTCTACATAGTCATCTCGTAGGAAACTACCCTGGATCTCCCTTGCTTGTTTAAGGCAAATCATAAACCGCCAACCGTCTGCTTCTGTCATACTCCCGCCAGTCCAGGCATTAAAGATCGCTACAGTCTTTTCCATGCTGCGTTCATTCTCTGTGTCGCGCTGTAATGCACGCTTCTTCATCGTAGTTACTGCCTCTTCGAGGAAGTCTGAGGCTTGGACCCCGTTAAGCTTTGTCATTGACATGTTTTCTCCTTTGTAAAATGGGGCTTTCGCCCCGGTTAAAGGTCTATTCTATCACGTCCCGCTGGTAGCGGAGCTATAGAGTTGACCCAAAAGCGCATAGCCGGCAGCTGAGCTAACTCTAGCGCCTGCTGCATTACGATGACCACCACCACCAAGTGCCTTGGCCAGAACAGATACGTCGAAGTCTTCTAGGCTGCGGAAGCTGAATACAATGTCCCCAGACTTCTCGACGAAGAAACTCAAGCTGAAGTCTACTGGTAGCTCCTTACAGAGCTTATTGCCTGTCTCACTAATTAGGCTAGTAGTATTCAACAATGCGCAGGCTAGAGGGGACCCTGGATAGTTCGGGTACTTAACAATAAGGGCCTTTTTCACAGCTTTCTCAAGCTCGAGTTCGTCGAACCTTAGCTTTGCGTAACCTGACTGCAGGAGCTCGTTTCGGTCAAGCTTTCCGAAATTGCGGAAGTCCCCTTTGTACAACTCCATCGCTGCCATAACAGGCTTTGTCAGAGGATACTGCCAAGTCCATAAGTCACGATCCTGAATATAATCCAGTAGAACTGGGACCTCAGAGCCTGGATGGAAGTATTCCCAAGACAATACTGCACCAGACTTCGACATGTCGAAGACGGCACCTGGATATCCGGCCAGGTCCTCGGCTGCAGTCTTATGATGATCTAATACAACCAGGTTTGCAGCAAGGCTGCGAAGGCCGTCAAGCACATCCCGCTTATAGGAGAAGTCTACGATGTAGACGTTGCTACCAGCCTCCATCTGAGGAGGGTTTTCCCCGTACTGAACAGGTATATACTCAGTATTGCTATCCCCCAGCTCCTGCCAGGCAGCATATGCCGCCCCCAAGCCGTCAAAGCAATTCGCGTGGTAGAGAACGTAGGTTTTTTCGTAGGGCTTGTGTGATTCGAGAAAAGTCATATGTTTCCTGTGGTTGTGTTTAACGGAAGTCGTCGATGAGCTAAAAAAAGCAGAGGACTTGTGGTCCCCTGCTTTTTATTACAAAGATAGAGATCGTCTATTCTATGTAATCTGTGAGTCTCAAGTTCACTCGACGCCACTGGGTGGCGGCCGCCGGATCCAGGTTGAACTGTGGTCAACCATTCAAAAGCCGCAGCGTAGCACTGCAGCATAGCTTGAATAGCTAGTGATACTGAACTTGAAACCGATGCACTCGTCTCGCACGTCTGGTGGGTACCAGGCGCCAGGTTATATATAAACCCAGTTATCGCTCGCCGACCACTGGGGGTCGAGTGAAGCGAGGCCCAATAGGGCTGAGTAGCGTAACACTACTCTAGTACCTAAACTGTTTCCAGTCTAAGCCAAGTACTGCATCGTATACGGCTGTGCACTGTCTCCGGGCCGTCAAGAGGAAAGGAGCCAAGCGCTTGTCCAAGGCGCTTGAAGAGGGTGCACTCCTCTAGTGATCAAATGGCCTGGACTAGGCCGGTATCGTAGTAGATGAAAACACCTACATCATCCTCAAGTATAGCAAAACTGTGATCCTCGTATACGACTCTCATAGAAATTACTCCTGGTTTAGCAAGGCGATACCATTCCTTGCAATTATCTTATACCAGTATACTCGAGAAAG
>OGVN01000003.1_pt1 | contig 36223 bp, 48 predicted proteins | sample 1575751 | NCBI WGS metagenome assembly OGVN01 (sample SAMN07581530, study PRJEB24739) | freshwater metagenome | place: Singapore | collected 2015-01 | reverse complement strand
AAAAAAAGCGGCTTTAAATTTTTGAAAACGGCCCCTTTTTTTTTTTTCACCCGCAAGAAACCATAGAAAAGCGGTGGAAACAGCTGTAAAACCCCTAGTAAATCTAGGGCAGCGAGATTTAGCACAACAACTAGTTCAAGATGAGTTGGGGTATGGACCTGCAACTACCGCAAAATTGATTAACGATTTACCGCCTAAAACATATTCTAAGATAAACAAATTGCCAAACTACGTTGCCTCCGAAATTGACATTAGTCCATGGGAAGACAACCCGCAAGATGTTGCTCAAAACAAAGGCGAGTCGAAAGCGTTGTGGTCAAATTTTTTAAAAACAGCCATTAAACCCGGCAGGTACGACGTCTCAGACCCAAACCAACGAAAACCAGGGACATCTTTATATGCTCTACAAGATGAGGCGCAAAAAAAGGGAATGCCATCGGTTGATTTTTTCGAACTGGTTCAGCAATTAGATAAAAATGGCGATATTGAATTAGATGATTATCAAAAATCTGAGTTAACAGATTTGCAGAATCCGGAATATAAACGTTACGGTCTCCCCGAGTTGTTATTTAGAATGTTGCCCGGTTATAAGGAAAAACGCTAATGGGTCCACTTCAGGCTGCGGTTGCTGCAGGATACGGCGCAAGAGAAATTTTGAATTTTCTAGCTCGCAACAACGCGCAATTTTCTCACTCCATTAATCAAGCCATCGCCGGCGGGTATACGGCAGATCAAATCGTTAGATTTATCGAAAATCACCAAAATACAGAAAAACCGCGACGATACGACCCAAATGTTGGCCGAAACCCACTTATAGAGGCAGCCGAGTCTGTCAAGACCCCCATTCCCGGGCCGATTAATACCCTCGGAAAGATGGCTGTGGGGGCTGCGGGTGCGTACGTTTTGAATAGGGCAATCCCCGCAATTGCAAATAGTGCCCTCACACGACTCGGATTTGGAAACGGCTCACCACACCCTCCACAAAATCCGCCTCAAAATCCATCTAGCATCAATTCAACCATCTCGGGACCACAGGATTCTACTGACCAAATTGCACCGACTCAAAACGACTCGAAACGTATTTTAGATCAAATGGACGTCACGTCGATTGTAGACGCGATTTCACATGAAAATCCCGAGATTGTTTCAGCTGTTTTAGAGCAAAAAATGCTTAAACCCGAACAGTTAAAATGGCTCCGAAAAAACCGCATTGATTTGCGGCGTGTAGTTTCCGATTATCTAACAAACAAACCGCCATCGACACAACCTCCAACACAAACGCCCGAAAACGCTGCCCCACAAAGCTCAACCCCCTCACCTCCCCCTCAGCCGTTATCTACGCAAATTACTCGCCCAAAAACAACCGCACCTGAATGGCCCACTACCGATAGCCCTAAAAAACTATCACGACCACTAGCCATTCTCCCGTCCGGCCAGATGGGAACGGTCGTTGGTGAAAAAAACGGCATTTCTCAAATTGATGTTGACGGTGTTATAAAGCACAGGAAATCGGACGATTTAATACTCTCTCCCGAGACCGAAAAAGAGATAGGCGATTTATATGAACAGTTATTAAGCAAAATACCGGAAAGCGAACGCTCGTCCGTTATTGATTGGGCCGGATACGATGAGAAAACGGGTAACTTCGCCTACAGACCACACGACGGCCATACCTATGAGTACACGAATATCCCTCCTGACTGGATTGAGAAATTAAAGTCGTCCGGGTTTAGCGCCAAAACTACCGGACAAAATAGTTACGGCGCCTGGGAATCAGGGGGCGCGTCTCGAAACGCGGGTGTTGTACAACTAATTGCAGAACTGAAAAAAAGAGCAACTCTTGAGTCAGTTGACGGACAAAAGCCATCGTCTCCACACGGTAAAGAATACACAGGCAAATTTGATACCGTTTACGATTTCCTATCTATACCGAAAAACATTTTGCGACAACGCGAAAAAGAGCGCCAAAAAGCGGCTGCTGCTGCACGTAAACAGGAGAAAGAGCATGAAAAGCTCAAAAAGAAAAAACCCAAATAGCAACCTAAGCGACTTGGGAAAAACGTTGTTGTTTTTGGCCAAAAAACACGAATCCGTTGTCTCCTCAAAGAAAAAATCTGCGGGAAAATCTATCGACAGAAAAACCGAAACGATCTAATGTGAATTCAAAGAATTATTTACCATTTGGTGCTTCATGCTCACTCAAAATCCCCTCGCATACACAGGCACAAACGGTGCGCAAGTAATTGAATCCCCCATCAACCCAAGCAACTCAAATTCAAATTTCCCGCTTGGTACATTTTGGATTAACACCGTTAACAAAACAGCGTTCCAACTAGTCGGAAACCCTCCTCAATGGGGCGCTTGTGCTTCTCCTCTCGGAAATACCGTAACAACGCTGACGTCGTCCGGGGCTATTTCGTGTGGTGGAGCGCTGACGGTTGCAGGATTGATCTCGCTAGGAACCAATACGCTGACAACCGCGACGCTAACCGTAGGAACGGTAACAATTGCGATGCCATCGGTTACTGCTACGACGCGCATTTTTTTACAGAGAATCTCCACAAACAGCTCTACGGCATTAGGAAATTTAACGTACGTTATCACTGCGGGAGTGGGATTTGTTATTACCGCTGTTAAACCGGCAACACCGGGAACAACCGAAACCGGTGATACATCGATTCTGACTTATCTGGTATTAGGGGGATCTTAATTGAACGCCATTCACGTTACTCTCGAAACATTACAATCACTCCCGTTTTCGTCTATCTCCGGAACGTATGCGCAATTAGGAACTGTTAATTCTGCTGTTGTGGCAATCAAATTTACCAACACAACAGATGCAAATCTTATCATTTCTACCGACGCAACTAATGCAACAGGCAACGACATTATGCCTGTGGGCACGTCATATACTGTATACGATATAGGGGCTAACGTGCCCCAATCAAAACAAGCATTTTTTAGCCCGCGGGTGTTTTTTGTAAAATCCGAATCTGCAGATCCCACCGAGGGTAAAATGTATATGACAATCCTTAAAAGGTACACATGAGCCAGGCGGGAGGATCGGGAGGGGGTGGATCAACTCCGGGTGATGAAGGATTCAAATGGAATACCGTGACAGCCACATCCATCCAGGCAAAAGTGCGAAACGGCTATATAGCTAACAATGCGGGCACAGTAACCATTACGCTACCTGCCGTTAGTAAAGTCGGCGACGGCATTGCCGTTGTCGGAATCAACAATGCAACCGGCTGGAAAATTGCTCAGAATGCAGGAAATCAAATTCACCTCAACTCAACGTCTACAACAATCGGAGCAGGTGGATATTTGCAATCAACCGCAACGTTTAACGCTGCGAATTTGTTGTGCACTGTGGCAAACACAGAATGGACAGTAATAGATAGCGAAGGGAACCTCACAGTAGTATGACAACAAACAACAGTTGCAATCAAAATCAATCGGGATATCAAACAAAAACTGCCGGGGGAACGTTTTACGGGCGTTCTATTGTAGCCGGCGATAGTTCTATTACTGTTACAAACGGTGACGGAACCGCGGGGAATACCTCAATTATTGCTAATTTTCCCGATAGCGCTATTCAGTGGGTTTACGTAACGGGGGCTACACAAGCAGCAGCTGCAGGAAAAGGGTACGTGACCGATTATTCGGGAACAACCGTCATCACGCTACCGGCCGTTAGTGCGTTTGGTGATCAAGTGGGCGTGATGGGGATGAACAACGCCTCGGGCTGGAAAATTGCTCAAAACGCAGGAAATCAAATCAAATTGGGATCATTATCGACAACGGTTGGCACCGGCGGATATATACAGTCAACGGCAACAACCGATACGGTCGTTTTGATGTGCACTGTTGCCAATACAACGTGGCAATGCTTCCCCCCTCAAGGCAACATTCAGGTGGTATGATCGCAAAAGACACAAAACTTTTTATTGCAACTCCCGCGTTTGACGGAAAAACGCACATTCAATACACAGTGGCATTAGCGGATACACAGCTTCTTCTTTCACAACACGGTGTAGAGACCAAAATTGTGATCACATCCTGTGGTTCTCGACTGGATTTTGAGCGCGCTCGACTTTGCAAGGCGTTCTTGCAATCAGACTGCACACACATGCTTTGCATTGATTCCGACCTAGGATGGCCCCCTGTTGCTGTTGTAAAACTGCTGGAGCAGGACGAAGATTGCGTCGGGGGATTATATCCCGCTCGAAACAGGCCAACAGATGCGCCCATTTTCTACTTCAGAGCCACGTGTAAAGAAGACGGCTCCGTTGTTCAGCATCCGTTTAAACAACCTCTGCTGCAAATGCAATACATCCCGGCGGGATTTGTTTTGATCAAACGCCGTGTTTTTGAGGCGATTATTGATAAATTCCCCGAACTCTATTTTGAACCCAAACATGAGAGTCTCATTCAGGAAAATGGACACCTGTTTTTCCACGGGTACATCTGGGAGGGGGAACTTTGGGGAGAGGATTACAATTTCTGCCGACGAGTACGCGATTGCGGATTTAAAATATATATCGATCCGCTAATTCAATTTGATCACGCCGGTCGCATCGGATCATTTATGGATGTTCTAAGCCAGACGCCAATAAAAAATGACAATTTGGCCGCTCAGAAACGCCAAAATAGCGCACAACTGTCCAACGCAATAAATCAAAATCTGCTGGAGAAAACCGCCACTCTAAATTAACAGTCTATTAAACGTTGCTAGATCAAACGAATTCGACACCGATTTAACCGCACCGATCTATACAAAGAGCTAACAACGTGATCACGACCAATAACGCGATCAACAATTTACAGGATACCGAGCTGCCAATCGGCTCTCTGGTGTATTTTTCCACCGGAGGGCCCGATTCAACCTATATGCAGAATAACTGGTTGAAATGCGACGGCTCAACCTACAGCCAATCTGCGTACCCTATTTTATTTAGTCGCTTGGGACTAATTAACAACAACGGGGTGCTGTGGAGTTCCGTTTCATACACAACAAACTTGTCATATCGGCCTACGGGGCTATCGTATGGCAACGGCTCGTATGTTTTGTCCACATCCAACGCGGAAATTTTCACATCTACAGACCATTTGTCATGGTCGTCTCAAACCGTTTTGCCGGGAACCACCGTCCAAACAATGACGTTTGGCGGAGGATTATTTTTAGTTGGGAAAAACAACGGGTTCATTCAAACGTCCACTAACGGCGTGTCATGGAGTGCATCGTTGCAGGTGACCGCATCCGGTGGAAATGGATATGTTGCATATGCCAACGGTTTGTATTTTGCCTCGTTCGGATCTTATTTATTCACGTCGACTAATACAAGCTCGTGGACGCTAGCGTTCAATTTTTCCGGAGAAATCCCCTACCGCGTTGTTTACGGCGCCGGATTATACGCAATTGCAACGAATCAAGACGTCTACACGGCCACCACAACAACAGTTTGGACCAACCGCACGTCCACATTAACGAATCAAAATTTATCCGACATTGCGTACGGCGACAATACATTCGTTGCCGTTGGAACCGGATCAGGAATTCTCAAATCTGTTGGAGGTTTATCGTGGGAAATGGCGACCAACACATTTACCGAAACGTCGTTGTTTAGTGCCAACGTCATTTACGGCAACGGAATTTTTATTGCCAACCGATCAAACGGGGCTATAAAAACGTCCACCAACGCAGACACTTGGTATAACTCGGTCACGCCCACACTCACGGGGAATACCCAAACGTCCTATATGGGGCCGTTGCTATACGCAAACAGCACCTATTTTGTTGGCCAAACGAACAACATTTGGTCGTCTCCGGACGCCTACCCATACAATCCCGCGACTCAATTTCAGGTCCCCATTGACAACCAAACGTCGGTGTTTTCTGAGGGGGTCAATGCGTTTCCTCGATCAATGTACATTCGGGCTCTTACATAAGGCTGAAAATGAAAAAATCACTATCCCGCGGAAAGAAAAAAATCGGCATCGTCATGGACGAGTTCAAACACAAAACACTCAAAAGCGGTTCGGGGGAGCGTGTAAGCACCCCCAAACAGGCCGTCGCCATCGCGTTATCCGAGGCCAGAAAAGCCGGCGCTAAAATTCCAAAAAAGAAATAACACATGACGTGGCCCACAACTAGCCCCCTTACTCGCGAATTAGACGAATTTTGGAAAGAGTCCCAGTCATTGCAACAACAATGGTGGTACGAGGCTGATCTAGACACCAAAATGCTAACGGGACAGCAGGATTATTGGAACACCTTTTATAACATTAACTACAGAAATCAAAAACAGTTGATGTTCAATAAAATCCTGCGCATTTACAACATGATTTCAGGATTTCAAATTGACAACCGACTCGCTACTGTTATTATTCCTTCTGATAGTGATCCTGACGATGGACAGACACAGGATGATTTAACGTCCGTTTTTTCGTGGATAGCTCGTCAAGACTACACCTACGAAACAATCTCAAAAGGATTTGGCCGAGCGTTAACATGTGGACTGAATTTAATTCACGCTTATATGGATTTTCGTCGAGATCCGGAAAATGGCGAAATTATTACGACGTCCCTTCCATTTTCCTCATTTTTAATGGATCCGTACTGGGAGCAACCCGATTTAAGTGATTGCAATCGCATTTGGACTAGAAAGTATCTCACAAAAAAGCAACTTTTAGGAATTTTCCCGAAAATAAAAAAAGATCTTCCTCTTTTAGGAGACGGTTATAACTCAAAAGATGGAAAATTTCCGTTTCTACCCCAGGCGTGGTATCAATACAATCAGCAGATGTACGCGTATGATGAATATTGGGTAAAAGATTCCAAAAAAGTTCGAAAAGTTCTGGACACATCCACCGGAGAGGTCGCGGATTGGAACGGAAACAGAGAGCAATTCCAATTATTACGCGGTATTAATCCAAATGTTGAACTTATTTCTGCTCGTATGCCCACTGTTAAAAAAACGGTGCTCATTAACGGTTACGAAATGTTCTCGGAAAAACAACCGTATGGGTTGGATTGCCTACCGTTTATACCAGTCCTTGGTTACCATTTCCCTGAGGTGCAGAATTACGCGTACAGATATTTCGGCATTGTACGCAATATCCGAGATTCCCAAGTTGAGGTAAATCGACGACGCAATCGATTGCTAGATGTGCTGGATGCGCAGACGCAGTCTGGAGTAATTGTAAAAGAAGACGCGCTTGTTAATCCTGAAGACGCATTTTTACAGGGCCCCGGACGAGTTCTTTTTGTCAAAAACAGCGCAGACATCAACAGCGATATTAAACATATTGACGCTCCACCCGTAGCTGCGGGCTGGATGGAATTGATTAACTCATTTGAGAAAGAAATTCTGGAAATCGTTGGACCAGAAGAGCTTTTTGGACAAAACATGGGGCACAAGGATGCTTCGGGCGCATTTCTTAAATTAAAAATGGGTGCAGGAACTATCGGGTTGCGATCGTTGTTTGAGAATTTAAACGTCGCGCAATCTCTGCTTAGCAAAATGATCATTCAAATGGCTCTCAATAATTTCTCCGTGGGCCATATTGAAAAAATACTGGGCAGAAAACCCTCACAGCTAATAGCAGAGGCAACAACACCCCACAAACAGCTCAAAGGCCTGTCTAAAGATATTATTCGGTTCAACTGTGCGGTGGAGGAGGGTGAGTTGACGGCCACGCAACGACAACTACAGTTTATGCAAGCAACCTCGTTGCTGCAGGCTGGAGTGCCCGTTCCAACAGAATATCTAATCGACAAATCTACGCTGCAGGGCAAAAAAGACCTCAAAAAAGCGATCGCGCAACAGGCGGAGGCTCAGCAGCAAATGCAAATGGCTCAAGCACAAGCCGAACTGCAACAACAACAAATGCTGGCTCAATCCCTCGAGGCAAAAGCGTCAGCCGATCGAGCTACCGCAGTAGAACGAAATGCTCGAGCATTCGCTGATATATCACTTGGCAAACACCACGCGGCGTTGGCAACAGAAGATATTGCAAAAGCATCGCTAGATAACGCTAAAACAATGAAAGAGTTGGAAGGTATCGACGAAGATCGCTTAATAAAAATGATCTCGCATTTGATGGAAATGCAGGAACGACAATCTGCGTTGAACCAGGCGCAGGTGGGTAGCGCACTGGAACACGCAGAAAAAATTGCGCAAATGCAGCAAACGGATCAGCAATATGAGCGTCCACCGTCGCAGCCCTGAATTCCCAGGGTGTAGCGGATTTTGGCCATTTGGCGATCGTGCACGTCTTGCATGATGAGCCGTTTTTCAAATGAGTCCTCTTCCATGCGATACGGCTGACGAGGCAACCTGGGCTCTTTTTGATGAGATCGGGCAGAACGTTTCATAGCTAATCCTTTCTGGGTTTTTTATGCAGTTCTTTTCGCATTTTATTATCCTCGGCATCCCGCTTCTTGTCAGCAGAAATCAGTTTGTCCATCTTTTTATCGATCGTCTTTTTGACTGTTTTGATCTTTTTATCCATATCAATACCCCAAATACTGTTGTCGTTTTTCTGTAATCCATTGAGAAGAGACTTTGTTGCTGTCTGAAAATACACGTAACCCGACAGCTAAATAACGAAACGCATCGGCGCCGTGGCTCCATTGGTCATGCATCGGTGTATCATTATACACTTTCAACGCTTCGTTATATTTTTTCCTGTAAAAATCCAAACAGTTGATGCCGCGTTTGGCATTTTTCTCATCAAAAACACATTGAGGCAATAGTGAGCGCACTGATTGGATTCCTTCCTCCACGGATATTTTCGGAACCGGCGTCATCTCGTAGCCGAGTCCTCGAGCAATTTCAAGCCGAACGTGCCCACTCCCGAAATCGCCTTGTTTAATATCATGTGGGACAAAGTGGGTTCCATAAATGATTCCGTTCTTAGATTTCCAACGGTCCAGATACTCTAAATAATGTGGCAGCCCTTCTCCGTGGTTTTCGTAATAGTCAACCACATGAATTTTGTTATTAGGCGCCTTTTGGAAAAAAAATATCGCCGTGCTGTCTCCGTAACCGATATCCCACGCTGTGTGAACAGGACGATCCCGTAACACCGTAACAGAACAGATGCGCCCCTCATCGCGAGCTGCTTGAATATATTTTCCGTAGTAGCTACCTTCTGCACCACGCGTGAACGAACAGTTGTACTCCTGCTCAATAAAATCGTCGGGCACCCCTTCTTTTCGCAACTCGTCTAAATGCGACAACGGTAGCGCCTTGCTGTCGGCGATTGTGAGTTTGGATGCGAAATAATCCGCGCTCTGTTTGGATTCAGCGTAGTTATACAGATGGTAAAAATGATTTTGCCCGTTAGGTGTGCTGAGGAACAGCGCTGTCCCGTTGTTTTGCCTAACACGTGGCTCTAGAGTATACCACGACTCGGCTGCCATATAGGCGTATTCCGAGAGGATCACAAACGACGGGTTCATTCCGCGCGCCTGGTTGGCGTTTTCGCCGTCAATCCCCATTGCACAGTAAACAGATCCGTTAAACAGTTCGATACGCATATCAGAGCTGTTTTTGTATTTGATTAGCGATTTAGGAAAATGATCGAGATAGGGCATTGCGGTGCCATCATCGCAACCATGTACACTACTCCAGATCGCTTTTTTGGCTTGGCTGTATTTGGGAAAACAATGCAAGTACACCGCAGGAGGCTGCGTCACCATTTTATAAATCAAATAGTTCAGTGCGAATAGGTCTTTTCCCGCCCCTCGGTGCCAACAACAGACCACCCGTTTAAACCCACTCTCCAGCGCGTCCCAAACAGGTATTTGATACGGACGGCAGTGGAATTTATACGGTATCGTTAGCACTCGGGCTGCTTCTCTGCTAATAGATTCGGTGGGATTGGGTCGGAATCGGACAGGATTTTTATCCCGCTGCTGCCCGGACCCGACTGCGCTTCCTCTTTATTGATCTCTTTATCAATTTTTTTACGCAGCTCTAGCAGGGCTTCGTCCACAACCGCCCGGTGTTTGGCCGTCGCGTCAATAACCGTAATTTTGTTTTCGCTGTTGTCCTGTTGTAGCCACCCACCCCGGACACGCATTACAAATATCGTCGCAGTGACGTCGTTTTTCTCCAACAGGTTGAGGAGGGACTGTCGAGCTTTTTCGACAAAAACTAGATCCTCGTCGGCTTGTTCTTTTTGCCGTCGTGCACGCGATTCGTCGATAGCATTTTGAATGTCGGGGTCAATATGCGCGCGGTCGTAGATCGTGCCTTTGTCGATTCCCAGCATTTTGGCTGCGTTTTTGACAACGCCTTTTTGTGCCCACAGCGCGTCAATAATTGTTTGTTTATCAACAGTAACGCCGTTAACTGCCACTCTAACCCCTGTTTACCGGAATAATCTCGATTTCAACCGCGTAATCAACACCAAGTTTCTGGTCGTATTTAAACAAAATACCCAAACGCTGATCATCAGCATGTCCGGGTTGGTACCCAGGTAAAATAAAATCGGCAACCGCATCCCGAATTGTTTTAAATGAATAAACCAAATTATCAAAATCAACAGGCCGTTTTCCAACGCGAGTCAAAACGACTCGGCAAGGCACCGTCAACGCTTTTACGCCAAATGTTTTTTTTAAAAATGCATAAACAATTCTTTTCTGCTCGCTAGCAGTACCCCATTGTTTTCGCCAATGGGCTCGCACATTTGTTTGTAATTTAATCGGAATTGAAATCAACAATGTAATTGTTGTGATTGTGTTAAGACATTGTTAAGGATTGAAAAAGGGGGGCCGATCCCCCCTTTTCTTCGACAACAAAAAAACACCACATCACGCCTGCAGAGTGCAGGTATTGAGAAATTTTTTCAAGAAATTTTTTGACAAGATTGAAGATTTTCCACCCCGTTAAGACGCTTATGTAGGGACTGCACAGCCCCTTCACTCAGCTCTCCGCTGGTTGTGTAATCGGGAATTCCGGGCAGATCTTTTTTAATCAATTCCCACACTGTGAGTTCGCCGTCAGTCAGCGCAGAAATTTTTTTCGCTAATTTGACCGACACAACGCCACCACAACAGATCGAGCGGGCGTTTATTTTTGGGACCACCGCCAAATTGAATTCACGAATTGCCGTTTGGATATCGAGCGACAGGGAAAATCGTCCCAACTCGCCCCAAAAATCCTCAGGACAAACGAGCCCGTTGGTTGCAAAAAAAATTTTTCTCACCGTGCGTTTCGAAACGTTTTTGGGGTATTTTAACACGGTGCGCAGCGTCATTTCGGATAGCCGTGCGCGCTCTGCAAAATGGCGTCGCGTTTCTGAATTCTCAAGTAAATAATTTTTTAGTTTCATGCATCCTCCTCTGATAGTGTATCCATATTATACCAGACGGACGAAAAAAGCGCAAATAAAAAAAACAACCACACCCACGAAAAAAAATTTGCGAAACGCCAATAAAAAATATTGGCGCTAAATTCCCCAATCTGTTATATTGATATACGTAACAGACAAACACCGATGCTGAGCTCCCTGTTGACTCGATTAAACAACGAGCAGGTCGAGTCGGTCGGGGCGTTGATTACGAGACAACAAAACAAAAGCCACACACCGGAGAATTAAAATGAGCGAAAAATACACGTTTGAGGAAATGGTAGAAAAATACACGTTTGAGGAAATAGCCGAGAAACGCAAAAAAGTTAAATACCTGTTAAAAGATGTCGGCCTAATTGGGTCTAGGTACAAAGAGATTGATTTTGATGAAATCGAATTGATTGACCATGAGCTTGAGTTAATGCTCGCTGCTGTTAAAAATGATGGGTTAGTGCTGGAATTTATTTCAGAACGGATTGCCGACGGAGACGTAGAATTGGACAATAGCCAAATTTTTCACGTCGTCGCTACAGCTGTTCATCAAAATGGACGCGCTTTAGAATTCGCCAAAAAACTCGATTTGGATTTGGATTTAATAATTTGCCAGATCGCGATCAGACAAAATCCAGACTCCTGGGTGCACTCGCGCCGACAGTGCTGCTATTGCGACGCCGACGACTGCAGCCGACAGGCCGACAAAACAGGCGTTGATCATATGGTTGACACGTACGAGGAGGCGTTAAAATTGCTAAAAGACCCGAACGCTCACGAGCTTTTCTGGTCTGTTTGTCCGTCGTTGTTGCGAGATTACGACAATTTAGATCGGCTGCACACGCGCGCGGCCAGAAAATTTGAGCGACTCAAAAAAGATTACGAATCGGCCTGGGGTCGAGTGTATTAACCGGTTGCAATAAACAAACAACCACAGCTCCGGTGACGGAGCTAAAAAACAACAGGAGAATTAAAATGGAATACAAATACTCTGCAGTTGGCTACGACAATTACCAAAAAGCCCTAGACGCTGTTTTCAACGATTGGCGGGAAATTTTTTATGTCTACTTCTGCGACGATTGGATGGGCAATTCCGTCGAAATAATTATGTGGGCGTGGAGAAGAAATCCAAAAGTTTTAGAAATTTTAGAGATGCCCCCCCGCGTTAAAAAGGTCGTGGGGTGGTGTATTGAAACTGAACAGATTTTCGACAAATCTTCAAAAGCAGGGCTTGGCACAGAATTTTTACAGTATATGGCAATAAACGCCTAACAAACGGGAGAATTAAAAATGCTCGACAGTTTTAAATCTGGGAAAATTAGTTTCCCAGAATTTCTAACGCTGGTTTCAAACGAAATCAGCGCAACTCTACAGCAGAGCACTGACGGTTTATTAGAGACCGTGAAAATGATGCGCCAAATTAACGATTTAATGGGAGGGGATTTATATGAATAACGCAAAAAAAATGCGCCGTCGACCGTTACAGCGAATCGACAGCGCGTGGACCGAATGTGGCTCGCCTTGCACAGCTACCCAGGATCCGCGCCTAAATATAGCCGGATTGGGGGAAAACGGTCAACGGATTTCTGAAAACTGCGATTCGTTAAATTTGGACGATTTTTTCACCTATTGGGGAACAATAGCAAAACACGTACAATTGTGGTCAAACCAATTTTTTAGGGGAAACTATGTCGGACAAAATTAAAAACGGATACTGGCGTGTATCAGAGGTTATTTCCAAATACGCCGGACTGGAAAACGTGCCACAACGAATACTGGCAGCTGCTGCGGAAAAAGGTACGGCGGTTCACCACGTGATCGACGGGATTATGGAAGGATTTTTCCCTCCGGATTTACCGGATCACATCCAACCGTATATTGATTCGTTTTACAGTTGGTATCAAAATTACTCGAAATTAGTTTTTTCACAGCCACAGCGGTTTTATTCTGATAAACTGTGTTTAACGGGAGCTGTCGACGGGATTCTAACAAACGGGGAAACAACGCTGGTCGATTTCAAAACCAGCGCTAAAATCAGCGAAACGTGGGCGTTGCAGGGAAACGCCTACGTGTTACTCGCAGGAGAATCGGGGCTAAAAATTGACCGGATAATTTTCGTCCATTTACAGAAAACGGGCAAACCGGCAGCAGAAATTCCGTTTTTAATCGAGCCACAGCCGTTTTTACGGGCGCTGCGAGCACACCAATTAGAATACGGAATACGACCCCCAATCAGAACGGACAGAATTTAGGAGAAAAAAATGAGCCAACTAGAATTAGAACTGAACAACGACCCGACCGTCGTACAGACGCTGACACACGAGCAGTTGATCGAATTAGAGCGAAAAATCCGTGCAGAGGTTACTCAGGAGTTTGCGCAGAGATTCAGCGACGAGGAGAAATTGAGAAAAAAATCAGAGCTTCTGAAATCAGAAAACGCACAACGCTATCGCAGATTAGCAGAGCTGTCGACTCCTGACGCTATACGGGCACGGGCAATGGAGGCTGAAATTCTGGCGCCGTGTTATAAAAAAGACCAGTCGCAAATATACGCGATTTTATTAACAGCAGAGGAAAAAGGGCTTCTAAAATCAGACTGTTTAAACTCGGGGGGGTTGAATGTTATTAAAGACAAAGTCTCTTATTCCGCAAAACTGATCTCGTTTTTGATAATAAATAACGGCCACACGATTCGCGTGATTGAATCAACCGACACAAAATGCACTATTGAAATCGGACGAACACACCCGTTTATTGACGTACAGCGGGTAACGTACACCAGGGAGGACGCTATTCGGCAGCGATTGTGGGACTTGGACAACTGGCAAAAAATGCCCACGGATATGCTGAGGTCGCGAGCGACCACCCGAGCGGCATCTCAGGTAATTCCTGAGGTGATGCTTGGCGTTGTGGGTGATTTTGAGCTGGACGATGACGAACAAAATACCACAAAACCCGAGCCGTGCAATAAAAAAATCGAATTCAAAACCCCCGGTTCGACGGAGTCGATCGATTCGATTGTGCGGTTATCCCCTACGTTGTTTGCCGATACGGTGCGAGAGTATTGCGCCGGCTACGCTGCGCATTACGCGAAAACAGGCGAAAAAACCGCGGACGAGATCACGTGGGATTTACTGCAGCAACGGAAAAACACATCTGACGTGTTTGAGACGAATTTCCGTAGGTGGGCCCAGAAACACGGGAAAACAATTGACGCAAACGTCGCGTAGGCGCGGTACAAGCTGCTGTGTGGTTTTTTCCACACAGCAGTATAAATCGTGTTGACTAAATTCTCTGAGCTGTGGTATAATCTGTGACAAGTCAAGTTGAGGTAAAGAGTGTTGGGAAAAATAATAAAAGGGATGGACTCGTTTGCAAAATGGGTGGGACTGTTTATTGTGTGGTTGATTATTATTCTCTGTGGTTTTTTGATTTTTGCAGCACTATACAACGGTATCAAAATTGAATATTACTCCACTACTGAACGTTGTGTAAACGACGACGGGTCTGTAGGGACGCACAAAATAATCAACAAAAAATTTAAATGCACCAAGGAGAAAATTGACGGTGAATAAAGAAAAACTCTTTGACACGGCGCGTGAGCAAATCTTTAATACGCCGTTTTTTCACGAAAAATTTCAGTTGTTAGACGACATATTCAAAGATGACGAGAAGATTGTTTTACGTGCAATTGAATCAATTCCCAGCATACCTGCATCTTGCCAACGCTGTTACGCCTACAATTTCCAATATTCGTCTGAACGGTTGCGTGATAAATTAGAGATCGCAGAATTTGCCGTACAACGAAACGGGGAAATGCTAAAACACTGCAGCGAACGGCTGCGAAACCACAAACCGCTGGTTTTGCTGGCCGTTAAACAATGGGGTAGAGCGTTTGAGTTTGCGTCTGACACGTTAAAATCGGACTACGACGTTATTTCTACCGCAATTGAAAACGACAGAAAACACCAGGACGCCGACTACTGCAACTGCTGCGACTACTGCAACTGCGAATGCGACGATTGCGACAGATTAGACGTCCTGAGTCTGGTCCCCGAGCACGTCCTTTTCGAAACAGCGTTTATAATGCGCTTTGCAGATAAACACTTGGATTATCTGAAAATTCCAGTGGGAATAAAACAGTTACTGAAATCGCTGACCAGTCTGGCTAAACAATTAGCAAATGAGAAGCATAATGGACGCTGAAAAAGAAAAAACTTTTGAAACGATGGGCGTGTCTGTTATCAATATAGGTGGCGGATTGGCGATTTTCGGTTGTGATAAAAAAAACACAGTTTCTGAAATTGATGCGCGACTTGACGATTGGGAGGCCAGGGACACGGCGAGGTGGATTGCGCTCCAAATCGAGATGAAGCGCAATTTGATCGACGATTTGGAAACTGCGAAATTTGCGATCGGACACGACCCGTTTGCGTTACAATATTGCAGTGAACGTTTACGCAATAATCGTGAGTTTATGTTTTGGACTCTATACGACCACGGATTAGCGCTAAAATTTGCCCCCGACTGGATGAAAAACAGCAAAAGATGGGCCGGGTACGCAGTAGAGGACAATATAAGGGCACTTCGATTTGTGTCTGAGAGATTAAAAAATGACGCACCATGGCTGGCCAAATTTTGTGACGGCCCGTTAAAGAATAAATATGTATTATCTGCTGTTGTAAAAAACGAAGTGCGAAAAAACGTTCTGGAGTTGAGTAAAAACTCGCTGAGAGAATGGCGAGCCTGGAAATACACAAAAAAATGGCGAACATGCAAAAGTCGGCGCGAAACTCTGAACCAAATACGCAAAGAGATTTTGGATATTCCTAGGGGGGGGCACGCCAAAGAATACAGCCGAATGACTAGACGAAGGCACCGGCACCATTAAACAATGAAATTTCAATGAAATTCCGCGGGTTCACGCCAACTAATTTTCACGGCGACAGAGAGAAAACGCTGACCTGGGTGAAAAACACCGGATACGCACTGTATTACGCAGAACAGTTCCAGGACGACAACGAAATCGTATTAACGGCAATTCAACGTGTCGGCTCGTTTTTAAAATACGCGTCCGAACGGTTGCGCAATACGCGATCAGTTGTTTTGGCTGCGGTTCAAAACGGCGGAATCGCGTTGGAATTTGCGTCCGAACAGCTAAAAAACACGCCGGAGATCGTTTTGAGCGCGGTTAAAAACTGTGGCTGGGCGTTAAAACACGCATCCGAGCGGCTAAAAGATGATCCGGAAATCGTGGCAACGGCTGTGCGCACAAACCCCGGTGCTATAAAATACGCTTCTGAACGGTTGCAGCAGGGCGGGGGGAAAACAACACTGAAAAAATCTCGATATAGGAGAATAATAGATGACAAATGAAAACCCCATAAACGAGACAATAATTTATATTCTCGCGAGTAAATACGAAGTCCAAAAACTGGAAAATAGACTAGCGAAAAAAAAGCTAGCCCTTAAAAAAACGGCATCACAAGCCGTAATAAACATTATAAAAACAAATAACTGGTCAATTCAAAAAACAGCTAAAGCTTTAAGCGTCCCTTTATCGGTGTTCTATAAAATTACAGGCGGGGCGGACAATGAAAACACAGCTAACCAAGTTTCTCAAGAGATGGTAATTAAAACGCTGGGCGATATTCTTGAATTGCAAAAAAATCCTGGTGGGCTTGATTTAGAATGCAGAGCAAGGGCGTCCGGTAGAAGAAAAAAAAGGGCGTCCGGTAGAAGAAAAAAAAGGTAAAATTCCGACAACTGAAACGAGAAAGCTATTATAAAACAGGAGAGTGTGTATGGGAAATGAAGCAACCCTTAGAGATGAAACGGCCCTTAGAGAAATCATTAAATCATCTGCGGTAGACCTAGAGAAAGAATGGAAAGATGATGAACAGATGACGTTAGAATCGTCCCTAAAATCGTCCCTAAAATCGTTCAATATTACCGAAGAACAATATAAGTCATTTGTAGCGAGAATGAATACAGAGGAGGGAAAAAGGGCTCTGAAAAAGATAACAGAAATTTTGACAATTGATGATGAAAAACTTCGTGAAGAATGGGAAAAAGAGCAAGAGTGGTTAGCCGGATGGTAACAATGTACATGTAGGAAGTGGGGGGGCTTACCCGCTACAAATCCGAATCCGAATCCGAATCCGAATCCGAAAACGACACGATTTTATCGGATTTTTTTAACTCCCCAGTGTTTTTTAATTCTGTGAGCAAGCTTTTGAGTTTTTCCCTGCTAAACACTTTGACCTTGTCGAACAGTTGCAAAAGATCATCCTGTTTAAAATATGCCGACATGAGTTTAAACAGTGATAATAAATTTTGTTGCGTTATCAGATACTCTGCGGACGCAACCAATGCCATTGACGAGCAAAACTCTCCTAATTTCGTTATATAAATTTTGTTAGGCATCCCTTTACTGTCAAATAATTGATTAGATTTGTGCAACTCAGTCATCATTTCATCAAAATCTGCCAACATGTCCTTCCCTTGTCTTGAGCAGAACGCAAACAACGATTTAAGAAAGACGTCGTCTGAAAACTGAATCCAACAAGGTCCTTTATTTTGCGTAATTTTAGCAATTGTCTGCTCAGGAAACGGCATATTCTCCCGGCAAAACTCCACCCATTTTTCGAGCTCTTCTTGAGAGTCTAGCTTTTTAACCACGAATTTTCCCCTCAATTGTGCCATTCATGTTTCACGCTCGCGTCTAATAAGGCGCGGACGAGTGCTTGCCGAGCGATCTATATAGTTCGCTAAAATATACAGCGCATCTAAAAAGAAAAACATCAGCGCATGATTTTTGTAAACGTCGCTTTCTGCGCGATCCCAGGTCCACTGCGAGAAAGCCCCCATACCGTCAAAAAAATCGGCTTGATCAATCATTTTCTGAACATTTGGTATAACGTCATACTGCTTAACACGGTCAAAATCGAAAATTTCACACCTTTTCCTCAGGGTTTCCACGATTTCCGCGATTTCCGGCTCTTCATAGGCCCAAACACAAAAATCGCCAAACATCTGTTGTTTTTCACGCACCCATTCTGTCAACTGACCCTGTTTGTTCGAAAAATTGCACGTCACAGCGTTGAAAAATGCGTCCATAAAACATAAAATAAGGGACTGGCCCCATTGGCCGAGTTCATCCCACAAAATTTTTACACATGCCCCAACATTATCAAAAAAATAGCCACGAATGAATCCATCGTTTTCTTTGGAATTATATTTTTTTACCATCAAAGCCTCATTCATAACACGCTGAAGGTCGGCTTTTCGGTTAATACCCAACAAATAAATCGCTATTGCTTTAAAACCCTCCTCCAAAGCGCGGAACGAACAACCCGACTTAACGGAGTTACCCTGCTCGTTGTATAGATTGGAAGTCGCTCGGAATTCGTTGGCGAGAAAAATCTCGTTTTTTAAATCGCCGGATCTAAACCCGTGGTTAAAATGTTCGTTACACAAAAACAACTGTTTTGTTGCGCGCAGGACATACGGATTTGGCGCCAACGCTTTATTCTCATCCATAATTCACCATGTTTTTCCTCATTTCCCGTTGATTATACCACACATCGGAGAATATCTCAACCGATTTGTTAGGCGGAGGCGACTAATTCTCCGTTGGGACCGTACACGCTAATAGAGTTTCCGGTTGTGACAATTTTCCCTCTGCAGTGATTGCAGATTGTAGAAATATACTCGTTACACTCGTCGTTGGTAATCGCTGTTTTTGACCGCTGTTCCCAACCGAATTTTGAGCTGTACGCCAGGATTACCCCACGGGGTAGTTGTGAGATTTTTTCGGCAATTGATTTTGGGGCGACGAGCGTAATCAGTGTTGTTAACAGTTCAATTTTACGCACCAGAGGGTTTGAGGGGGTGTAATTTTTGAGAATTGCGTTCACAAGGTACGCACAGGAGTTTTTGATAAATTCCGGATTACGCAACAGCAAATATCGCACCCCGCGTTCCACACAGTTGGGGGAAAATCGATACGATATCCAACGTTTTGCTGCGTCGGTTAACCGATATTCGGCAGGCAGCATCTGCAAACACGGGAGGATTTCGCGAGACGGAGGCTTGGGATTGGGTGTTTTGCTAGAATTCTCGCAAAAAGAAACCACGTTGTGGCTCTCGCGCTCGCGCGCGCTGTTGTTCTTTTTATTCTTCTGTATATATAAATGTGTATTCGGGGTTGGAGTTGCCGTTCCGGCGCCCCCTTTTTTGCGAGGTCGTGACGGTGGCGTGGGTGGTTTGGGGTCAGTGCATCGCACGTTTTTTTCGATAAACGGTTTCAGGTCGCACAGCCAGATACGCCGATCGTTTAGCCCGCGGTCGACCTCGATTAAACCGATTTTCTCCAGATCTCGAACCCACGTGATTACGGAAACACCACAGGCGCCCAGCTGCTCTCCTATATATGCGTTCGTCGCCCAGCACTCGCCGGTTTTTCTGGTTAAATTGGCAATCACCCCGTACGCGAGTTTTGCCCCGTCGGTCAGTAATTTGGAGTGGGCGATTACAGCGGGGACGGCGACGTACCGATCAGTTGTCGAGCCCTCGGGTAATCGGATTCGGCGAATGGATATTTTGTTTTCGGTAAAATAGTCCGTCTCTATCCACCCCCTGTCACGAAAATCGGACAACCAACGCGACACGGATCTCTCGGACGCCTGAAATTGCTCTGCCAACTGGGTGTTAGTCCAAAAGCAGCAGCCGTCACGGTTTTTCGTAATGCGTTTCAGAAACCCATAGAAAAGTTTCTCGAGCTCTGAGATATCTGTTTTAAGTACTGAGACGGCAATTAGATACGAAAAGATTTTAGGCTCTTTTCGTTTTTTCTGTTGCGGAAATTCCGACGATCTATATAATGAAAGGCGCATGAAGCCTCCTTTTTCTTTTGAAAGGGATTTTGGGGTCATACTGCCTTGTTTTCGTTGTGGAAAACAAAATACACGCTAAGGTGCGCAGTACAGATTGAATTAGCCTATTGAAAATTCTTCCGGGTTGTGTCACAAAAATACCTCTAAGGGTTTTGTGGGTTTTTTTATACTGTTCACGCTGCTTTAGTACCCCAGCGAGCGGATAATCGACTCGATTTCCTCTCGTTGTTCCTGTAAAAACTGAACGCCCCGGTCGCGTTCGTTTTGATTGGGTTCAGGAATTTCAGCCACAAATGCCAACGCCTGTTGGCGTTTGTGGATCTGATTTTGCAGAGACGTGTTTTGCTGCAGAGACATATTCACCTTGCCTTTGTCAGTATTGTCCCGTTGTTCATTGCGGGCGGTACGTTTTAGATTTAAAGTCTTTCGGATGTTTTCTACGTCATCCTGAAAGCGGCTGTTTTCGAATTTTGCCAAAATTCCCCCCTTTTAGAAATCGTCGTTGGTTGCGGCGATTTCTATTTTTACTCCCCTTCCTCAAAAATTTCAACAATATACGTAACGCAGTCGTTTCCGACGAGAGCGTTTTCGATATGTTTCAGCGCTACGCACATCCCTCGAACCTCTCCGATCAATTCGTGAAATTCTCGGCTGTTCGGTTTTAGGAGTGTCGCACGTCGCACTCGATCGTCAATCCCGCGTTTCAAATCGACAATCGCGTTGTATATAGATGGCGTTCGGTCGGGCTCGCAGCTATTGTACCGGTCTGTAGAGAAAATTGCAGCAGGAATTGCTAGCAAAAGAAAAAAAAGCTTCAAATTGACCTCTCAGTGTGTTTACAGCGTGTTGTTCAGCGGCTACCTGTTTCTGCCATCTGGGTCAAACGTCTGATAATAGTCGTTATGGTTTACCGACCCAATCTCAAAAGCATTTACATTTAGGGCGTTAAGACCAATCTAGCCACGTTGTCAAAACATTGTTTGAAAATAATGTCTTTTTTCAACTATTTTGTTGTCATCTCTGCGGTCCGGCTTGCACTTTGCGGTCAACAGTCATACTCCTGATGCGGACCGCAGGGATTCTTCCCGCCCCCCCAAAAAAGCTTGCGATTTTTCCCTGTATAATCCAAATTGTATTTTCCGCAAACTGCAAATTTGGAGGCCCTATGCAAAGCGTCGCCCACGCCACTACGCCAATCACCCCCGTAAAATTTAACGACCCGCTCAACAATCAACAGCTAGCGCTCTGTAACAACGTGCGTGAAGGCTCGGACTACAAAATCTCGCTGTTTATAAAATTCTGGCAAACACAGGGTGGTTACTGGAGGGATTTTTTTTGCACACTGCACGAACAAAGCTCGGGAGGCCTTTTGCCGATGGCGGCTGCATCTGTTGCGTTCGGGGGGGTGGCGGGCGTGTCTTCAGGGCTCGGTGCTAGAAAATTACACCGTGAATTTTACCCCAAAGCGTACGATCGCCTGTCAAATTCTGACGTCTATCACTGGAAAAGCGAGAAAATCATCCCCTACGAAGAGCGCGACTATAAATATCGCGAGTTGGAGCCTGTTCGGCAACAGCATTTAACAAATGAAATCATCGCCGGTTTAGCGGGCGCTGTAATTGGGGTTGCTGTTGGATTTGTGGGCCACGCTATAGCCACGCTAAACTCGCAGCCGTATTTAGAGTGGAAAAACCGATATTTGGAAAACTCATTTTTAGAACGGGACGATATTCTATCCAATTTTTTGTGTCCCCTAACAGGAGAACTACCCGATATCCCGGCCTATATTTACGGATGTGGCCACAACGAATATATGACCGTGGATTTTCTGCGAGCAGTTGAAATCCTCCACAATAATGTCGGCCAATTGTTCCCGCACACTAAATTGACTTGCTCGGCATCGCTCGCGGACCGAACCGATCCGGCTAAAAAATACGTTTCCACCGACAACCTCTATCTCGACTATGCGTTTTTACACACGTTTGCGTGTCGGGGTGATTTTCTACGGAGAAATTTGATTACACGCCTCGAGGCCGGGCAAAACAACGCAGACTCCCTCACCACGTTAATCGATTCCGTTTCCCAAAAATTGTTTGAAAAAGCAGAAATTTACAACGAGTCAAGACGCCGAAGGAACGCGCTTGCCCTCCCTTCACCTTTTCAAACAGTTGGCCAAGTTTCTGTATTTCCCGCCAAATGCATTACAGCTAGAGAGGGTGAAAACGCCTGCTCAAAATTTTTCAGGGAATTGTTTACTCCGGAAAAACCGTACGTGAGGCTCTCCGTAATCCGGACCGTAAACACATTAAAATGTCTAACAGGGGAAGAACTAAATGAACCGCATGCCGAAGCACGGTTTTTCTCCGAATTCCCCAACGTAGACCCCTCACCGCTTTTTCATTTTCCAGGAGATAAAATATGATTTTAGGACAAATCCCAAATCCTATCCGATGGGCCCAAAACAAATGGGACGGATTGAGTGATGCAGAGAAAAGTGGGGTAATAAATAGTTTAAAAATAGCTATCGAGACAATTGTAGCTGTGGGATTAGCAATCGCTAGTTTGTCCCATCCATACATGGAGCCTGTTGTTATATTTTACCACACGTATTTGCTGACAAAATATTCGGAAAGGTTTGGATGGCCCGCCACGTGGTTCTCGAAAGCGCTCCTCATTGCTCATGGGGTGAACGCAATTGGAATTTCACATCACATAATGCGCCTGGAGGCCGGGAGATAAAACATGGACGCGTGTTCAAATTTCATTTTATTTGGGGCAGACATTATTGGTGATCGATACAGGGGGCCTGCCTCGTGCATTGCCCACATCGTGTATAAAACCGTAGACGTGGCCCTAACCGTATTTGCGTGGGCATCTGTAACGAAATCAATGGCAGTCGCCTGTTCCGTATTTAGTTTGCCGGTCGGCGTTACTGTAGCTGTAATCGGCAGTGCAGCGATCTGTATATTTTTTTCTCTCACCACAATGAAAAAATTTATCGAATTGATACTGAGCGTCAGGAGCGTGTGGGATAGATTTGCCAACCCTGACACCGATGTTTTATTGGGAACAACCGCACAAGCGTTTGTAAACGCCCTGTGCGGGCCTACCCCTACAAACAGGCATCAAGTTCCTCAAAAAGACGTGGGTAATATCGAAACAGACGACGGGTTTTCAAACGAACCGGTAATTGAAGTGGGTGATGAGGGGGAGCCGGTGTTGAATGAAACGGAGTGAAAATAACGACTACAGGTTTCGGCCAAAATGTGCCTGCGGAAGTCTTGCGGAGGGGTTTTTAACCCCCCGCGGTGTCATTTGGCTGTGTGGAGAGTGCAAAAAAAATTGCGAAAAATACCGCAACGGTGTATAATTTTCCTAAACGACCGCAAACGTTATGCCAGGAAATACACAATGATCGAGAGCCACCCCAGACGATACGCTCCCACTCCGTACTATCTGCCTAATTCAACCGGCAAATTCATGCCGGACCCTGAAAATAAAAACCGCCAATTTTATTGCTGTCTGCCTGAGTACCTCAAATTAAATGACGCACAGAAACAAATTCTGAAAACTGCGTATAAAAAAATTGCTGTTGAACGAGAGTACGCATTTAACCCCGATTATCGAAATCTGCCGGAATTTGTTAACGCGCACCCTGAATATAATGATGCGTATAGATTAGTGTATGACGGTCTTCCACTGACTCCGCAACAGATTGCAGAACAAAATCGCAGAATGGACCTAGAATTGTGCGTTACAGCAGCCCTCCTTTCTGTCGGAGTCGTTGCATGCGTCCCTGCCGGCGCATTTTTCGGCGTGTCAACGGGGATTTTGGCATACGTAGGAATTTTTAGCGCCTCGTTGGGGGGCCTGTTTTCAACAGAATTGGGTTTTCAAGCTAAAAAATGGTGGGATGACACCGCACACCGTTGTTTAGAGTTAAAAAACACGCCGGAATATTCGCGGTGGGTCGAGGACTCAATGCCGGAAATGCGTTCCGTAGAAATTCTGGACGAAATCTGTAAAAACGATTTGTTTTTAACGAAATATCTATGTCCTTTAACGAAAAAATTGCCAATATTACCGATATCCGTAAATGAAGATTTTCAGCCGTACGATTTTAAAAGCTCGCTCAAAGCGCTACAAGAGGGAAAATTTCCGGGAATTTCTACCGAAAAACCGTCGTTGCGGTTTAACGGGGACGCAGCCATCTCAATTGCGTACCGATTAAAATGCCTGTATTACGAAATCTCCCGTCAGAGGGACGTTTTAATTTCGTGGAGACTGGCTATTCCCCGATGCGATCGAATAAATTCCAACGACCCGGCATATAACAGGCATGCTTTCGCGTTCCGAACCGCGATTGATATAATGTTCAGTGAGCGAATTTTAACAGTAGACGATTTGGGGACCGCCGGTAAACAGCTGAAATCGCTCAACCACGTTTTGAAAAAAATCAAACACATGAAAATGTATTTTCAAGACCTAGCTGTACTGTCAGGGCATTTGACAGATTCCGATCGCGTACTACACTCGATCCCCGTGTACGGGTATTGGGAATTAGACAAAGGCCGGTTTGTCGACACAACGGGGAAATTTAATCAATATATAATGCGGTCGAGCGGTTTAGATTTAGACGAAAATCCGTCAATTCCGGGGTTGTTGAATATCCCGACGTTTGAGAAAAACGCAAAACAAAAAGCCATCGACGTACACTCGTTGGCGTTCAATCAGTTCTCGTTGTTTAGTGATTTTGCTGAGAAACTTAATGCATAGTTAAAAATTCCACGATCTTTCCTTTTGCCCTCGTTCGGTGTGTATGCCGAACGGGGGTTTTTTATTTCCCCCACCTTTTTAGCCGCTTTTTACCCCACCCCTATTGATTTTTAAAATCTTTTTTTGACTTTTTTCTCCTACGGGTGTATTTATGGGTATGTAAAATTCAAATTTAAATTTTACATCGGAGAAACCATGCCCAAGCACCATCATGAGCACCATAAAAAGCATGGCCATCACGGCCATCACGGCCACCACAAACATCACTCCGGTCATCATTCAATCGGTGGAAACCCTGATGTAGGCCCTCCTATGCACGAGGGTGCCCACCATTTTGATAAAGGGTACGTGAGTGACGAGGAGCATTTCAGCCCCAGAGGGGTATATCCACACGATCACGAGCGTGGTAACCGATATATGCACCTGCAAAATGAGGCTGTTCACCACGACAGCAAAAAACTGGAACGATCTAAATTTTCCAAAATCGCGTAAATAAATGATTCTAGGGCACCCTCAAAAAGTTTCGACGGAATACCAAACGTCAGCGCAGGAGCTGGGTGAGACCCGTTCTGCAATGACCAAAACACTGATGCGGGACCTGGAAAACATTATTAACCAATGCCAAAACAGGACAGAAAAATATTACGTTCTGTTCCACGCTAAACCGTGGCCGAAACAGCCGTTTGTTATAAAAATGAAAATTTTTGTAATGGACGCCAAGCCCCCAATGATGCTTGCGTGCCTGTTATTCGGCGTGGACAACAAATCCGGAAAACTCACGTTAGAGTGGTGTTTACCGGGAGATTGGCCCACGTGGTCCGTGGGTGGCACAAACGAACCCATCCCCGAGGTGATTGCCTCTATTAACGAGGCAAAAGTTACCTATTATTACGACGATTTATTGCCGTCGTAGCGTCGCTAGCTTTTAGGCGTGAATACCCGGGGTCGTAAAACGTTGTCGACAAACGTGCAGAGGAACAATGACTACTCAAACTGAACTATCAGAGATCGAGCCGGAACAAATTGCCGTCGCCGTACCTGAAACCGAAACTGCTACCGAAACCTCTGCAAACGAAAATTCGTTGTCCGATCAGGAAATTAACTGGAAACGGGCTAACGAGGTAATGAGGGCTCAGAAATATAAAATTGATGAGCTTGAAAAGCGCCTCGCATCGTTACCTGCACCTGTTAAAACTGCGGATTCAATACCCGCTCCTGTTGAGGATGACGATTTTGATATTGACCCTGACGATTATGTCACAGGGGCAATGTTAAAAAAAATGCATGCTAAAACAGCTAAATTAGAGGCAGAGCTGCGTCGAGAGCGAGAGCAATCGATTGCAAAATCGCAAAACGAAAAAATAGCTGCTAGCGAGGCCAAACTGAAAAATCGGTTTCCCGATTACGATACGGTAATTGAGAATTTCACGCTCCCTCTGATCCAATCGGATCCTGCAACAGCGCAATTAATAAAAATGTCCTCGGACCCTGCAGCGCTAGCGTACTCGTTGGGCAAAACGGAACTGATGAAACAGTCCGAAACAGCTGCGAAAAATCCGACTGCGGAAAAAATTTTAAAAAACAGCGAAAAGCCTTCCAGCGTGTTTGCATCGGGCAATTCGTTGAAATCTCAATCGGAAAATTTTTCCAACCTCAGCCTGTCTGAAATTTGGAAAATGTCGCAACAATACGCTCAGGGCGGATAATTAATTGTGACTATTGCAGCCCATAACCGGGTGCAAAATGTCAATTACGACCACAAATAGTTTACCGGCACCGGTACAACAATGGTTCGACAATGTATTGTTGAGCCGTCCGATGCCGAAGCTCATCTATAAACAGATGGCTATGAAGAAGCAACTACCGGCCAATTCGGGTCGGATAGCTCGCTATCGACGATATACCAATTTGGCAACCGCGACCGTGCCGCTTCCGGATTCCGGATTGACGCCACCGGGGCAGGTTCTGAATGCTGTGGATATCGATGCTAGATTAGATTTTTACGGTAAATGGGGGCGGTTAACCGCGTAATGTGCCGTAAATGGTGATTGCCCATAACGACATACGTAACAATCACCGACCAGGTTGATAGACTAGCCTGGTATAAATCAGCCCTGATGGACTTGGAACCCCTAACGTAAAGACGAGGGCGACAAGGCGGAAGGACAATGTCCACCGTGAGAGACTAAGGCGGGTAGACACCGAATGGTGAAGCGATAGTCCGACCAAGCGAGGAAACCGCTTGAGAGTAGCAGAAATGACTACTCCACTCAGAAATGAGGGGTAACAGAGTGTATGTTCATCAACCAAGACCCTAAAATGTATGGGGTCTCTAAACCCGCTCTGATTGACATGGAACCCCTTGCTGCGTAGCAGAAGGGCGACATGGCAGAAGGTCAAGACGTACTTTTAAATGATGGCCATGAAAACGAGTATTCAACGATCTCAATTCTTGCATGAGGGTATAGCGATAAAGCTTCGTCTCTTCGCTAACAAAAGCTTTTCCTCGTTTAGTAGGAAACGTTTCTCTCATTTTGATCATGACTTCGGCGTGCCGTTTTTTAACTTTCAAGTGTGGAAGAAGCAATTTAGAGAGTGTTGTCAATGCGTTTCCACTATATTCAAGGCTGTATGTGATAAATTCATTTTCCCGAAGCTTTTGCTTCTTATTGCGTTTATCAATAGAGCCTCCAAACCGTTGTTGAATCCATTGAAGGACCTCATAGTTGTTATTGCTAATCTTCAGAAGTGTGTGATAGTTCTGATTGATGTTTCCGGTAGCTGCAGACTTTGTGTTAAAAAGTCCTATAAAAAAACATCCTTCACGATCTACAAATCCTGCAAGATAGCACAAATCATCATGTGTAAAATTCATCTTCCCCTCCCCCCCAGTTTAGGGTGGCTGTATGATACACAAAAAAGAAAATCTTGTCCACTGTAAACGACTAAGTGAGTGGGCCCGAAAGGGATGCGATAGTCTGAACACGGCGTATAAACAAAGGTCGTGAGGGAGATTCGAAGAAGTTTCCCCGCCGGCAACGGTCAGTAAGCGAAAGCTGAAAGTAACAGAGTGGTATTGAACCAAACGGTTTCGCTGTTAGCGCAGTCGATGCGCGAAACCGAGGACGAGCTAATCAGAAATTGCCTTGTAGGCAGCGCGTCGGTAATAAACTGCGTACACGGCAGTAACGGGGACAACCCGACCAATATTACACGGCCTGATATTGACACCGTTGTGTTATCGCTCCTCGGAAACGATGCGATGATGATCTCGGACAATATTGAAGGCTCGTTGAAATTTGGCACTGCTCCTGTTCGTGAGGCGTTTTGGGGCATGTTGAATACAGGAATTCTTGACGATTTGGAAAACGTTGACGGATTTATTTCACAGGCTCAATATCCTGCCAGTCAGAATATTTTGAATGCGGAATGGGGCTCTGTCGGAAACGTGCGGTTCCTGTATAGCTCGAGAGGCTCGGTGACTCCAAGCGCATCGTTGAACGGTAACAACGTATACAACATCTGTATTACCGGACAGGAAGCGTATGCGATTATTGAGCTAACACCTGCTACGTGTTCATTTATATACACACCGCCGGGAGGCCCAACAGACCCTCTGCGCAGGCTACAACTAGGCGCGTACAAATTTGCCCAGGTTCCGCGATTGTTAAACGATGCGTGGTTGTTTAATCTACGCGCAACCCACTCGTAGGAGAAAAAAATGCCTTTCGCAGAATCATTTTCAATTTCAGGGTTAACAACCGCTGCTCAAACGGCAACGTTGCCCGCGTCAATCAATATCAATTGCGGGTTCCTGCCTAGCCGCGTGGAAATAATCAACGCCACGTCGTACGGGTCTAATGCTGCGCTGCAATTAATTCAACAATTGCGGTGGAATTCACAATACCCCACAACAACGTTTGGGGTGCGTGAATCGGGCACGATAAATACAACAACGTTGTATTCGTTCACAGCCACTACAAACGCTATTTCACTCTACGACGGAACACAAACGATGTCGTTGGGGCCTGTTTTGGCGGGTAGCTCGATCACAAACGGCAGCCCAACAGCAATTGCCACCTCGTCTGCAAACGGATTACAGGTTGGAGACGTTGTTCAGATTACAGCAAAAACAGCCAACTCAATTGTAAATTTTCAGCCAATTGCAGGGTTGTATTTCACGGTAACGTCGTTAAATAGTACGACGTCGTTCAATATCGGATTCAATTCGACGGGATTCACAAACGAGGGATCGACGTTTAACGTTCGAAAAGTCAATGTCGGGCCGATTTTTTACCCTACGGACACTGTAATTATTGCAGCTACGGCAGCAAACCCAATGGTGATTACGACAGCAACTGCTCACGGATACACCACGGGACAAAAAGTGCGCATACGCGTGCCTAGAGCGTACGGAATGGTGCAGGCCAACAATTTGGTTGGGGTAATCACTGCCGTAACTACGTATACGATGACCCTCAATATTGATTCTAGCGCGTTTACTGCATTTGCGTACCCGTCCGGAGGAGCAAGTTTTGTTGCGGTTAGCCCCGCACTAATTTGCCCTGTCGGATCAGGACCGCAGGCTGTAACAACCCCTCCATATTGGACTCAGGACACTCTTTTAGATGCTACGGCTAACCAACAGTTCCAGGGGTTCACTATCGGATCCGGATTGTTGTTACAAACAACTGCGTCTGTAATAGGAATTTCTCCAAACGACCAGTTGTTGTGGACTGCGTTTAGAGAGGATGTGTAACAGTGGGCTGCGAAAGCAGCCCATTAATTGTAGGAGCATTATGACCCCATTAGTTCACCAAAAAATTCATCGAAAACCGATCAATACCGATTCAATTGAGGCGATGACGCCCGAAACCGATCATTTGGTCTACGGATCGTTTTTAAATGTCGAGGCTCCCGGACAGAACGCCAAAATCACCTGTCGATATTATAAAGGGCAGCAATTGTTCAGCCAGCTATTGGACGACGGACAGTATTACACGATCCCAAAATCGGTCGCTAGGCATATCAACGAGCGCTGTGTTAGCGAAACACACCGCTATCTATTGGATGAAAAAGGTCAGCCGCTGAAAACGGGCAAATTTACACCTAGATATAAATTCATCATCGAACGAGAGCTCTCGAACAAATCAACGGCAGCGTAAAATGACCACGTGGGATCTGAATCGGTTGCGGTATACGATCCGAAAAATTACCGGAAAATACGACACCGTCCAATTGCCGGACTCTAGTTTTGGCGAAATTAATCTGTCAAATCCTGCGGGAATCGACGATTATATCAACGATTTCTACCTGTACGATATGCCTGAGGTGTTGCGAACGCTACGATTGAGAAATTTTTACACGTTCACAACGCTACCGAACGTCGGCACGTACTCAGTCCCACAGAATATTTTCTCCGTTGAACCGCCCATCTATATCGATAACTACCAATTTGCGTGGTATCAAAACCCCGACGTTTTTTATCGAATTTGGCCCGAGCTGAATTTTATCAATCGTAATTTGTTTTTCCCTGATGGCATCTCAAATACATTTTCGTTTTACCTCACGCAAACCCCCGTACAACAAGGCACGGTTGTAATAGGTCTAAACCCCAATCAAAATAATCCGCCGGCACAGAGCCCTCAACTGGAAACGTTCACCGATCGCGATTATCCGGCCCCTCTGGATTTACCCGCACAACAAACGTTTGTTAATCCCGGCCTGTTGTTGAGTAACCTATATACTGGAGACCCCAATCCTGCGTATAACGATTGGGGTGTTTTGCCCGGAACAGGATACGTAAATTATTTAACAGGCGAAACGTTTGTTAATTACATGAACACCCCTCCTGCAGGGATCAATAGCAGTTGCCACTATCACCCCTACGTAGCTTCTAGGCCCCGGGATATCATGTTTTACCAGCAACAGCTATTCCTGAGACCAATTCCGAACGATTCGTATTTTGTCAAATTGATGTGTTATCAAATGCCCACGACGGTAATCAGTTCTGCCACAAATGCGCTAAATATTCCCGCAACAGATTCAGCAGGCAATATTCAGGGATTTACCAACACGAATATCAATAGCAACGCCACCAATTTGCCCCAGTTTAACGAGTGGTGGCAGCTGATTGCGTACGGAGCAGCGCTGAAAATATTTATCGAGGATGGTGAGCACGAGGAGCACGCGAAATATTACGCACATTTTGAACAGCAAAAACTGCTGGCTCAACGAAAAGAGCTGCGACAGCTAGCTAATCAGCGAATTCAAACCCCATATTCAGACAACGTTGGAGGCCCTCAATGGCCAATATTCCCGTTATATTGAGGAGTGTAAATGGTTAATCCGATATTAACACAAACTCCGCAACCCGGAGATGTTTTAGCTACCAGTCAAGGCGACCTTTTATCCAACACTACGTATATAAAAACAGCGTTAGCTCGCGATCACAATATTGCATATAACACCAACGCAAACACCAACGCCACACAGGGGTTTCACAATAGTATATCGTTTATGCCCGGCCCTAATTCTCCCGGCGTTCCTGCGGGAGCTGATAGTTTTGTGTGGTCGAGGGATACCAATTTATACTGGCGCCCCGTCGGATTGGGAAAATCAAAAGTTCAACTTACAAATGCAAATATTGGCGCCAGTGCAGCTACAAATGGGTATTCGTTTTTACCCGGAGGATTAGCGATCCAGTGGGGATCTGCAACAACCCCTACCTCAGGCGGTACCGCGGGACAAATGGAAATCACGTTTCCAATAGCATTTTCGGACCCCCCCTATACGATTCAATGCACTGCACAACTAACCGCCGGTTCGGCACTTCCGGTGATTTGTATTGGCAGCCCAGCCATAACAAAAACAAGCTTTACCATCCAGGTGTCCACGCCAACCTCTTCATCAACCTGGAGAGGCGTTACGTTCTATTGGCTCGCTATAGGTCCAAAATAAATGGGTTACGAACCGAAACTCATCGCGCCATACAAAAGCGGTTTAATCAAATACTATCAACCCTGGTTGATTGGCGACGATGCATTCGCTGATATATTTAATGCGTATGCGTGGCGTGGGGCGGTTCGGAAACGAGAGGGGTATTCTTTTTTTGCCACACTGCCCACCACGCCGGTACAGGGCATTAAAAGCTGGCTAAACCCCACATCGTTCGCATCTACCTCCGTGGCACTCAGCACCACAAAGGCGTATTACTACAAAACGTCCCCGCCGGGTTATCAGGATATTTCGTATTATGCGAGTCCTGCAGGAACCGCATTTAGTTGGTCCGGATCATCCACAGATTTTTTCTGGGACTGTAATTTTGCCTCATCGTTGTGGTTAACCAACAACATTTCCGCCGATGGGATTAAATTTTGGACAGGCATTCCCGGTTCCGTTGGAGTTTCAGGGGGTTGGAGTACGCATGCACCTACTGTAAACGGATCGACTCAGCTAACAACTGCGCTAATGATTTTACCGTACAAGGGCCGGTTGGTTGCATTAAACACAACAGAGGGTGGTAGCTATTTTCCTCAACGAGCCAGGTGGTGTCAAAATGGGTCCCCCTATTCGTCTAATACTACTGCTGTGCCTATCTCTAATATTACTCCAGGCAATCCTACTGTTGTATTTGTCAATAACACCTCCGGATTCGCTTTGGGTACTCCTGCGGGCATCCTTGGAGTCGTAGGTTCGATTGGTTCCGTATTAAACACCAATCAATTCAACGTATCGTCAATTACTGCAAACACAAAAATCTCAATTGACGTCAACACAACGGGGTTAACATACACGTCCGGAGGAACGGCACAGGGCGTGGGCACAACAATCACGCCGTCAGCCAGCCTAGCTGTTAATATTTTTGGCTGGCGCGAAGATGTCCCGGGCAATGGGGGGCGTAGTGATGCGGACACTTCAGAGCGCATTGTCAGTGCAGCTATTGTTAAAGATGTTTTGGTGGTCAATTTTCAGCGATCCACCTGGAGGTTGCGATATACCGGAAATGAAATTTTACCGTTTATTTGGGAGCGTATTAATACGCAATACGGGTCTGAATCCACATTTGCAGCGATTCCGTTTGACGATTGCGCATTAAATTTTAGCCGATACGGTTGGATTGCTGCAGATACACAACAGGTCGCTCGCATAGACCAACAAATACCTGACAACAGTTTCAGTGTAGACGCCCAGGACCAGGCCTTGACCGGATTGTCATACGTACAGGGCATTCGAGACTATTATCGGCAATTTGCATACTGGACGTTTCCAAATCAAATCCTGGACGCTGACAACACCACAACCGACCAGGTCTACGCATACAACTATATCGACAAAAATTGGTCTATATTCAACCCAAACGCCGATATCCGTTGTTTTGGCACGTACCTAGAAAATCAGGCCAACACGTGGTCAACATTTAATTCGCCAACCACTGATCGTTGGATGGATTTTTCATCGTCGGATAAAAAATGGAGCCTGTTGGGTAGCGCGCAAAACGTCGCGTTTCCAATTATTCTAGGAGGCGATTCGAGCGGAAATATTTATGAAATGTTCGAATTCCAACAGTCTCCGGACACTGACAATGAAACGAATTTCGGATTCTCTATTACAACCAAACGATTCAATCCATATATAACGGAGGGGCTGAAATGCCGGGTCGGATACGTGGATATCTATTGCACAACCGAGGTGGGTTGTGAGATTACGTTCAGCCATTTTGTTGACGATCAATTGGCACCAATTGTACAGAAAACGGTTGTACTCAACAAACGAGTCGTTGCAAACGTTCTTACAATCGTTCCCGGATACCCTACTGTTATCCAAATGTCGGCTCCCACAGGATTGTTAAACGGTCAGTTTATCACGATCGTCGACTCGGTAGGCACAATTGCCCCAATTATCAACAATCAGGTTTTGCCGATCACAGTAATAGACGCGACGTCGTTTTCCGTTGATTTGGACACCTCGGATTTTACGTATACAGGTGGGGCAAATATTTTAACCGGATTAATGCCCAACAGCGGACAGCTAACATACGTACGAGTGTATCTAGGGGCAATTGCCCATATGCACCAGTTCAAAATCAGTTTAAATCAGTTTCAGATAAATGACCCAGTTATTGGGTCTGCGCAGTTTGAATTACAGGGATTAATGCTCTGGACACGCCGTGAAGGGAGGATTCGAGGATGAGCCAACCATACGGATACGCCCCTGCTAATGCGCAAACAGCGTTTTTGAGCGATGATTTTTATCCGCCCATTGACGATATTGAGGCGTTGGTAGAAATGGTGGCCAAACGCGAGGCTCTCACCGCCACGATGCTCAACGTTCGGGAGATCGCGTTTTATGACCCCTCAGAAATATTAACAGGGCAGTCCTGGTTTTCCAATCAAAACCAACCCACAATTCGATCGCAGAATCGGCGCATTGCATTTCGTCGCGTGTTCGATCTGGTGCAGTTAAATACCGGCCCAATTAGCGTCGGCACCACTCAAATAGGGGTGTACCCACCAATCAGTCCGATCGCAATTCCCACGAAATCATTCGGAGCGGCCACCATAGCCGGGCCAAAATACGTATTTTTTCCCAGTGCCGATATCGGTGTTACATTTGACAACTCGGATCCGAATTCTCAAAAAATTATTATAACAAATGGTCTTGCAGTATCGCTCTCTCAGTGCTACTATACCATCGAATACCTGAAACAGACGTGAGGATTTATGCCCGGTTTTTTTGAACAACTGTTTGGATCAAAACCGCAAAATCGACGGCTGCCTACGATGCTGCCGGAGCAGCAATCGGCTCTGCAGGGATTTTTTTCCAACAATATCGACCAATCTCCGTTATACGGAGCCGGAGCAGGATATTTACAGGGCTTGCTAAATAACTCCCCCGAATCTCGGGCGGATTTCGAAGCCCCGTATCTCAATCAATTTAGACAACAAATTCTGCCGGGGATTGCAGAGCGTTTTGCCGGGCTCGGTACAGGATCAGGCGCGCTCAACTCCTCGGCGTTTAATCAGATGGCTATTCAAGCCGGCTCATCATTGCAAAACAGCCTTGCACAATTGCGACAACAAATAATGATGCAAGCGCTACCCCAAGCGATGTCGTATGCTCAGCAGCCCTACAGCAATCTATTTGCTGCGCTAAATGCTCGCCCATTTGAAAACGTGCACACGCCGGGGACGCCCGGATTATTTGGTTCTGCAGCTCCCGGACTCGGATCGGGTTTGGGCAATTTGTTAATGAATCGTTGGGGCGGATGGGGAGGCTTTTAAATGGTCACCATTTTACCCCCAAAACCCAGCTTAGGCAGCGCTTTAGGACAAGGTCTTTCACAAGGGCTTGAGCAGGGCTTTCATAGGAATCAATTACAATCTGCGCTACGAAATGCGGAAACGCAGTTGAATAATCCAAATGTATCTCCGACACAACAACTGTTTGGATTAATGAAAGGCCTCGCCGGGTATCCCGGCGCAGAACGATTTATCGGACCTGTTTTTGAACAGTTGCAACGAAACCGCTCTCTCTCTGCTGCTGCAAACGTGCCGACACCAATGACCTCTCCCGGAGCAGCAGAGGGGTTTTCTCAAAATCAATTGGCTAATTCGTTAGCCGGATCAGGAGAACAATCTCCACAGTCGGCGTTGTCGTCAGCGCTACAAACGTTTGGGCAGTTTAACATCCAACCGCCCGGGGGTGAGGGCGCTTTAACCCCAACTAAAAGGGGGGCTGGCGCCATTCCCCCTACTTTTTCGCCCCAACAACGATTAGCCGAACGTCAAAAGGCCGCTCAAATGGGTGTTGATCCTGCAGTTGTTGATTCTGCAATGGACGCCTGGGACAACGCAGCGATTAAACAAGCCGAGCTGGAAACGGGGGGTGCGTTAAAACACGCTGAAATTGCGCGAGCGCGCTCTGAACGCCAAAATGAATTTCTAGAAAAATCACAGCGTTGGCTAAATGCACCTGATATGCACCCCGACGATTTTCAAATGTTTGCGCAAATATCCGAACAACCGCAATTTGAAAACATGGGCAGCGACACAGCTAGATTTAGGGCCACAAAAAAAATATTCGATATAGCTCAACGCCAAAAGCATGCGCTTTTAAATTTAGGAAAACGCCCCCTTTTTTTTTCTCAACCGGCAGAAAACAAAAAAAAAGCGTTGAAACCAGCGTAAAAACCC
>OGVN01000002.1_pt1 | contig 39595 bp, 37 predicted proteins | sample 1575751 | NCBI WGS metagenome assembly OGVN01 (sample SAMN07581530, study PRJEB24739) | freshwater metagenome | place: Singapore | collected 2015-01 | reverse complement strand
TGGGGTAGTGACTTTTTGGATCTCTTTGATTAGCTTTATTACATTACTGTTCAGGTTGTTACCTGAAGTTTCATTTAGCTGTTTTATACCTTTGTCAAGAGACTTGAGAGTTTCTATGTTCTCTTTGCTTTCTTCGTCAAGACGCTTCTCTTCATAAAGCTGAGCAATCTGGATGATCTTATCCTGCTCGATGTCCTTTTGAATGGACTCAAGTGCTTTTGTTTGACGTTCTAGCAATGCTTGCATTATTGGTTACTCTTTAATCGTTGTTTTTCTTCTTCTAGATGCTTGACCAACAAACTGATATAGATTTCTCTCTCAAATGGAATCATGTCGTCCAACTCTTGTAACGAATATTTATGATATTGCATCAATGCAAAGTTCGTCTTGTAATGGTTGAACGCATTCTCATGACAAAGGTTCATTAAAAAAAATTGTTGAGACCCTCGAGCACCTTGTGATGCTCTTTTTGGCAAACTGGACAACGGTAATCTACCTTTTGGCGCAGTTTTGGCATAGTTTCGAAGAAGTTTTCAATCTTCGCGAACTGTTCAGCCGTCAGGTTGTTGATAAAGTCAGCTAACTCTTGCTTCGATTGCTCAGAAGCATGATAAACTTCATTAGTGTCGTAGATATAGTCAATACACTCAGTGATGATATCAAAAACAAGGTCAATCTCAGAATCTAGATTGCCCAGTTTCTCTATATTATTAATCACGTTGATGTTCGGATACTTCATAACGATACCAACATCGTCAAACAGAGGGATCTTATCTGTATGCCCCTCAAAGTGTTCTACTTTTAATTTGGTGATGTCGATATTGATCTTGACTTTCGCCTTTTCGTCATCGCAAGTGTCGCAATAGAAGAAAAGTTCGACGTTCTCACCAACAGACTTGGCACGGATTTGACTGAAGATATACTCAAGATCAAATACAGCTAGTTTGTCAATGTCAAGTTTGGACTGAGCGCAGGATTTGATTACGCTCTTCAGCGTATCAACCATCACATGAAGATCCTCACTCTGTTGCGCCAGTAGAAGAGCCTTCTGTTCTTTAACCAAAAATGGTCTGAACTTCAGCTTGTCTTTGCTTGATGGAATCTCAAGCGTATAGGTTGGGGTGTTCTGTACTGGTAAAGCCATACTATTATTCTCCTCGGTTCATATTCTTAATCATCTTTGTCAATTCAGCTGTGCTACCCACAAAGATTGCATTATTATTCGTCACCTTGTTAGCCTTTTCAGCTGCCTTCGGTGCATCAAGTTTTTGTTTCTGCTGGTGAACGTCCATTAGCTGTTGGTTCACATCAGCAAGTTGCTTCATAAGGTTACCCACCACTTCAAAAGCACGTGGGTGTTCAGATTGTTTAGCTACCTCAAGCGCATGGCTGAGTGCTTCATGCCCTTTCATTAGGAGGTCATGTAAATTTTTACGGGATTGTTCATAATCAGACTCGATCTTTTCGTCGCTAGAGACTACGATCTCGCCAGTTGATGCGTCAATCACTTCACCTGTAGTTGGCTCAGGCATTTTAGGCACGTCAAAGATATCTGATAATCTATCATCAATTTTCATGTATTAGTCACCAAGTTGTCAAATCATCTCACCGTCTGGTGAGTCGAAATCGAATTCTTCAAGACCAGCAGTGCGGATTGCCTGTTGAGCATTATCCCAGTCACGTTGGAATTGGTTGAAGTTGTTATAGTAAGATTCTGGCACCAGTTCGTTACGCTCAACGCTCTGGTCAGTTAGTTCCACGTTATTGGACTCAGATCTCCAGTACTTATACTGCATAGTAACTTGCAGCTTCATGACATCCTTGTTAGCATAGTCCATTTGAATTGGGCTAACAGTTTTTGGATAGCACTCATAAGCAGTTACAATGTAAACTGAACTGTTCTGTAGATCCTCGACACGAATTTCCATGTCGGTGATGTAGCTGTTGTAATACTGGAACGTGCGAGTGGTTGGGTTTTGAATAGAAGCCATCCACTCATCGAAGAAAGTCTTCACGTATAGGTTAGTGTCAACATAGAACGACATTTGAATGTCTCCGTACAACTTCTCATATGGAACTTCACGGAATTCGCCGTATGTTCGGTTCTGAGTAGTTGCTAGGTTTAACCCTGGAAGCTGAATCTGATCGCAGTACAATAGAATCTGGCGTAACCCATTGAAGCGTGTAATGGTCGCAGGTGGGTTCATGATAACGCTGAAACGGTTGTTTCTAGCCATACCATAGTTCTTAACCTGTGCGATGAATTCGTTTAGCTTTGTGCTCATCTTGCCTGTCTCATAGAGTGTGACCAAACTTGCTCTCTAGTTGCCTTAGTGAACTGCTCAACTGGAAGCATCATGGCAGTTGCCCAGTCGTCAGAGTCCACTTTTCTTAACGGAGAACGGACATGTTCCATCAGGTACTGCTTAACGCAAGGTTTAGCTAGTGCGTAACGAGAGGCTCCACCGATAAGCTGCCAAGAGTATTTGATTCTTGTTGTTTCGTCCATGCGGTCGTTAGATGCGAAGGTCATTAGACGATCCAGCAGTACTGCACGCATGTGGTATGGTAGATAGTGTAGGTTTAACCCGATGAAACCTCCAGGAACTCTGTCCCATGGAAGAACTAACGGGAAACGGTCATAATACGGTAGTTCTTCTTTATACTTCGGGTCATACGCAAACATATACATGAATCCAGGAGTGATCTGCTGGCGAAGTTGTTTCACATCGCTGTTCAGAACCTTCTGGGGAGTGATACGCTGACCACGCATCAGGAGAACTTGCTGATTAAACCATGCACGACTCTTCTTGGAAACATCGTCCAAGTTGTATTTGTTCTTTTCGAACACGTCGAGTAAATTAGGGGGTTTAGTAGCCATACAATTATTTAGGCTGTTAGCCCAAGTTCGTGTTCAGTGATAATTTTGAACTCGTAGCCTCGATCTTTAGCATATTCGACTGCAGCCTTCCACTTAGCCTGATTCTTAATGAATGTCATCGACTCTGTGATATATCGCTGAGTATTTCGTCCAGGATATACGGGTGGTTGCGTCTGTTTAGCTGGTTTCACTTCAATCAGATAGGTTTTCAGTAGCCCGTCTTTGTTACGGATCTGGATCTTGAAGTCTACGAAATAACGGTGTATTTTGTCATCAGTCGGACAGCGATACGGGATAATCGTCTCTTCCGAACTCCACTTCACGACTGCAGGATTCTTATCGCACCATGAAGCGAATCTGGTTTCCCATGAGCTACGCATGACGATGTTTGTAGGATCGCCAGCATATTTCTCAGGAAATAACGGTTTGTAAAGCCTCTTATGGAACATCGAATAAATAGTAGAGTATAAATAACCACAATTTATTTAGGTTAAGGCACTCATGGCGACTGAAGCAATCAATCCTACACGCTACCAACAAGACAAGTACAAGATCCAAGGGTATACGTATCCTGAAGATCTTATGAGCGAGACTTATGGTGGCAACTACGCTATCTTTTACATCAACGTAAACGTAGACTCCAAACTCCTAAAGGAGAATGGTGGTACTGCGGAGATTACTGATGATAAAAGCTACACTAGAGAGCGTGGACCTCTAGTGGCGCAAGATCTAGGTAAAGCTGGCGTTGTGGCAGCTGGTGTTGGCGAGAACGTGGCTCGTGGTGCAGTTGCTGGCGCTCTGGCAAACAAAGCTAGTGGTAAAAGTTTCTTGTCTGGCGCAATTAAGGGTACTGCGGTAGCTGGCGCTCCAGGTGCTATTGGTCTCGGCGCTGCGGCTGCTATTGCTGGTTCTACTAATCGCTCTCAGAAACGTCTTGAAACTTCCATCGCCTTACATATTCCCAACCAACTACAAATTCGTTACGGTACTCAGTGGTCTGAAGAAGATACTTCAACTGCTTTGATGCTTCCTTTGCTGGGCGAAGCTGCACTAAAGGCATTAGGAAACGCAGCTACTGGTAACTGGGGTGGTGATAGCCCTAATGCTCGATCTATCGGTCAAGGTGCGGCTGCATTTGGTCTTGCTGGTGGCGTCCCAGGAACAAACACTGGCGTGGTATCAGCTGCCACTGGTCTAGCATTCAACCCTCGCAAAGAACAAGTGTTCAAGGGTGTTGACTTCCGTACATTCCAGTTTGACTATCAGTTCTTCCCAAGAAGTCCAGGAGAAGCTAAGAACGTACTTGACATTATCCGTATGTTCAAGTTGCACATGCACCCAGAGTTCAAAGATACTAACAAGTTCCTTTACATCTATCCTTCTGAGTTTGACATCTCTTATTTCACTAACGGTGTTGAGAATACTTCGCTTCATAAGCATACAAGTTGCGTTCTTACAGAAATGTCTGTGAACTATACACCGAACGGTCAATTCACATCGTTCCCTGACGGTACACCTACTCAGATTAACCTTCAACTGACATTCCGTGAACTTGCTCAGCTGGATAAACCTATGATTCAGAGAGGCATGTAATGTACTTCGAAAAGTTCCCGCAGTTTGTTTATGAGTTCAACATCGCTGGCAAGACAAAAGCGATGATCATTACGGACATTACACGAAATGTCCGATTCCGTAAAGAGATCCTTGGTAACATTGAGTTGTACGACGAGTACGACATCAAAGACGGTGAGACGCCAGAGATTATTGCTGAGAAAATTTACGGCACATCAGAGTACCACTGGGTCATTATGCTCGTCAATGAGCGATTTGACTACATCGGCGACTTCCCGATGACATATAGAAATCTAGTCAAAAACGTCGAAGATAAGTATGGAGTGGGTAGCGAACATGCTACTCACCACTACGAAAATTCTAAAGGGTATGTGGTGAACTCTGATGATCCAGATGCAACCTCAGTGAGCAACATGCAATATGAAGAGCGAATCAATGAGTCTAAGCGAAGAATCAAGATTGTATCTCCAGGATTGATTGCACGTGTATTGAAACAGTTTGAAGATCTAGTATAATGCCATCTTCTGATAAGTTACGTTTTGCTGGCGATGTAAACATTGACAAAGTTGTAATTACTTCTGTCAACGGATTCTATCAAGACATTGCCAACCAAGTTATCGGTATCCAAGTTTTCGAGGATATCTTTTCGCCATTCATCACTGGTTCTCTGATCATCAGAGACTCGCTGGACTTGCTTAATGTATTTCCTCTATCTGGCGAAGAGTACCTTAGCCTAAAAATCTCAACTCCGTCTCTGCCAAAAGGTTCAATTGAAGGTGAGTTCTATATCTTCAAGATGACTAACCGTGAGATTCTTGGCGACCGTTCAGTAACCTACGAACTACACTTCATTACACAAGACGCTGTTGTTGATATGAACAAGCGCATCAGTAAGAAGTTTGAAGGTAAGCCATCAGAGATTGCCAAAACAATCATCACTGATAAAGATAACGGTCTTCAAATTACTGGGCAGGTAAACATTGAAGAGGCTAGTAACAGCATCAAGTATATCTCTAACTTCTGGAGTCCAGTTAGAAATATGACTTACCTCTGCGATCATGCAGTGAATAAAAAGGAAAGTCCATCGTACGTGTTCTTCCAGAATCGTGCGGGCTTCAATTTCGTTACTCTTGATTCTTTGTACGACAACTCAGACTACATTGAATACTTCACGTACGACAACTACGTTCGTGATGTGCTTCCAGGAGATTCTAGCGCAAAGAACATCGTTGAAGATTACAAGCGTATTCGCCGTTTAGCTGCACCAGTTCTTTACGATTATATGGAGCGTATTGATGGTGGTATGCTAGGGTCTAAGCAGTACTCTTTCGACATGATCTCAAAGAACGTAGATATCAAAGAGTATGATATGTTCAAGGATTTCGAGAACAACAATCACACGAACGTATACCCTCTGGTCTCTTCTGACTCTATTTTCCGTTACAACGCTAAGATTATCAACCGTGTGCGTCACTGGGATAACTTCAAGGATGGTGGCGATTCTTCAAATAGTAAGTTCTTACAGAAACGCATTTCTTTGATGAAGATCGTTGATGCTGCGAAGATTGAAATTACAGTTCCAGGTCGTACACAATATACAGCTGGTCAGAAAGTTCTCGTTGAGTTGAATAAGATGGAGCCAGTTGAAAAGAAAGACACCGATACGCTAGACGCTATGTTGTCTGGCGCATACATTATTAGCGCAATCAATCACTACATTGACCGTGAGAAGCATGAGTGCGTCATGGAACTGATTAAAGATTCGCTACTGAAAGACATTAACAAGGTAAAATAAGATATGATGAAGTTGTATACAGGTTGCGTTGAGAACCGTAACGATCCTCTGAAACTTGGACGATGCCAAGTTCGTATCGTTGGTCTTCACACAGAAAGTAAAGTAACACTTCCAACTGAAGACTTGCCTTGGGCATATCCAGTTCAACCAATTACATCAGCTGGAACTTCAGGTGTCGGTTCTGCTCCACTTGGACCAGTTGAGGGTTCATGGGTTCTGATCACATTTATGGATCCAGACGAGCAGATGCCAATGATGCTTGGTACTCTTGCTGGCGCTTACCAAACTCCAGAGTCTCTAAAAACTGGTCAGTTCGTCATTGATGAAGCTGATGCTGCAGGTAACATTGACCTAACTGGATCAAAGAATATTCCACAGAATCCAGATGGCACTATCGGCGATGCTGCTAAAGCTGCTGACCCATACGGCGGTCAAGCTGCAGTTAAAGACGGTAAGGTTGTCACTGAGCCAGGAAAGATTGTTGGTCCACTTGGTGGTCTAATCGCTAAAGCTGAGTCTGGTAAAGACGGTTACAACGCATTCAACCGTGGCACTGCAAACGGTAAAATTATTCCAGCTGGTGGTAAACTTGATCTGACTAAAATGTCAATCAAAGAGATCATGGCAAAGCAAGCATTGCCTCCAGGGTCTCCAGATCGTCTATTCGCTGTTGGTAAGTACCAATGTATTCCTGTAACTCTGAAGGCTGCTTGTCAGGCACTTAACATTGACATCAACCAGCCGTTCAGCGAGAAGACTCAAGACATTATCTGTCAAGAGTATCTTGTTGCCAAGAAACGCCCAGCCCTAGTTGCTTACTACCGCAATCCAGACAAGAACAATGAGAAGTTGTTGATGGATGCTGGTAAATCTCTGGCTGCTGAGTTTGCTTCCATTGAAGACCCTTACAATCTTGGTTACCCATACGGTGGTCCAAACGGTACATACTACAAAGGTGGTAACCGTGCCCACACGATGTGGAAAGACATCAGAAAGACTCTGGTTGCTGAGTGGGAATTCCGTAACGACAAGAAGAACCCACCACCAACTGCCACTATCGCAGACAATGATAAGGTTGATAAGGGTACTGACTACTCTGGCGTTTCCAAGCAAGCGCCACTTGATGATTCTGTTGCTACTGAAGCAACCCCGTCAGTAGTAGCAGAATCAACTCCAGGCGATGATGCGCTTATTCCTGAACCCCCAGTTGTACCTGATATTCCAATCACCACTCTTGCTGGTGCAACTAGCTTAGACATCGGAGGAATTTCTGGTGCTCTATCTTCAATTCAAAATGAGTTCGGCGATATCGTTGGTGGTATTAGCGACTCTTTCGCCAGTTTAGCTAAAGATCTAAAACTAGATGCTGCTTTGGATAGCGTCTTGGGTGGCGTTAAAGGGTTGAGCGCAGACGCAACCAATTTACTCAAGTCTTTCGGTGGCAATCTAAACGAAATTTCAAAGAACCTTGGTATTGAAAACATATCTGGTTCTCCTACTGAACTTGCAGCCAACCTTGGACTAGCAAACCCATCTCAAGATGCGATCGTTCAAGAACTAGCTAAACGTGCTGGATCTCAACAAGGTCAAGCTGCTGCTATGCTTGCTAAGTTGGAAGCACAAGGTGAACCAACCAAACCAGTTCAAGCACCAGTTGGCGAGAAGAATCCAGATGGTTCTATTAGTACTGGCACTGGCGTGGATCCAAACAAAGGTTTCCAAGATCCAAACGGCACTTATCCGAAATACAAAAATGAGCCAGACACCAACCGTCTTGCTACTGGTAACAACCTTGGACGCACCATCGTTCTTAAGAAAGAGGCTACTCTAAAAACTGGAGTTAAGATCGCCAACGGTGGTACTTGGGATCAGTCACCAAACCCATACAACGCAACCTACCCATATAACAAGGTCACTCAAACTGAGTCTGGTCATGTTATGGAGTGGGACGACACTCCAGGATCTGAACGTATCCACACTTACCATAAGTCTGGTACATTCACTGAGATTGACGCCAACGGTACTCAGGTGAACAAGATTGTTGGTGATGGCTTTTATATCATGGAGCGTAATGGATTCATCTACGTCAAGGGCGCATACTGTGTCACTGTTGATGGTGCTATGAACCTTCGTACAGATAACGTATTTAATCTTGAAGTCTCTGGCGCCGCAAACATTAAAATTTATAACGATGCCAACATTGATGTTTCTGGTTCAGCTAACCTAGCTGTTGGTGTTGAAATCAACGCTAAGGCTCCTAAGATTAACTTGGAGTCTACTGGTCAGTTTAACATCAAAGCTGGCACTGGTCTAAACATCGAGGCTGGTAAAGACATTAACGTCAAGACTGCTGCTTCTATCAATCAACAAGCTAAGGGTAACGTAAATACTAAAGCTGTTGGTACTATATTCACACAATCTGACGCTGACATTAACTTGAAGGCATCTGGTGTTGTCAATGCAAACGCTGACGTTGATGTAAACGTCAAAGCTGGTTCTAACGCAAACATTCAAGCTGGTTCTGACGCCAACGTCAAAGCTGGCGCTGCAGCGAATATGGAAGCTGGAGCTAACGCAAGCGTTAAGGCTGGTGGTAATGTTGGTATTGACTCTGGCGGTATCCTTGATATGAACAACGGATCTGCTGCGTCTGCTGGCGATGCGATCGAAGCTAAACCTGCCAGCGAAGCACGTGATGCTGGTCTTGCTGAGTTGGAACTTCCAGTAGAGACTCGTGGAACTTCTGGTGTTGATCGTCTGCCACCTCTAGCAGTTGCAACTCGTGCAGCTGAAGTTGGATTAGATGCTCCAGGAACTGGCGATGTTGTTGCTTATCAGAATCGTCGTGTTCAGAACAACACAACTTCCAAGTCTGATGTTGAAGGTACTCGCTATGAACAGCAACGTGAAACTCCAAATGCTAAGTCTGCCGGTGCGCCTCCAGTTGCCGCAGGTATGGACGCTATCATGAATATGCCAGCTGATCAGTTCACTGCTGGTATGAAGCTGTCCAAATACTTCACTCTTGGCGACTTGACTAAGGGTGGTGTTCGTATTCCACGTGTGACTTACAACGTCAATGGTTATAACATCACCCCACAACAGATTGTGGCTAACCTGAAGAACCTAGCTGTCAACGTGCTTGATCCGATTCGCGAGAAGTTTGGTCCATTCACTATCACTTCTGCTTTCCGTCGCCCACCATTCGGTGCTGCTCCAGGAGATCTTGGTCCAGGAACTAAGGAAGGTGGAGACCACCCAATCGGTTGTGCAGCTGATATCGTATTCCCAGGAGGCAAACAAGACACATTCAATAAGTGTAATGAGATTGCTAAGGCGCTACCTTCTTGGAATCAGATTATCATGGAATACAATGGCTCTCAGTACTGGGTGCACGTAGCATGTAAGCCAAATAACAACAAGGGTGATATGTTCACGATGGTCTCTCATAAGACCTTCCAAGGCACTTACCCACGTGGTGGATTTATTCTAGTATAATGCTTAGAATTACACAAGCCAACATCTCTGGATTTACTGCTCCTACTGATCAAGGTAGTGGGGAGCAGTATCTACCAGCAGCTTATGAGGCTGTTGATAACTTTACAGTTGATATTATCTTTGAGGGTAAATATGAGGTCGTTGATACTGTTGTTGATCCAGTGACTGGCGCAACTTCCTCAACAACGTCATATGTTTACCAGTATGCAAAAGACGTAACAAGCACTTTCGATTGGAATGCGTTAGGTATTGTGTACAGTAAACCAAACGTCTATACCGTAAGGCTAACTGGTCCAGCGGAAACTGTATTTCCCAATCAGTTCTATAAGTTTAAGATGACTGATTACACAGAACAGATTCTTCCATCGGATACAACCTTACCGTTCCTTGGGCTAATTCACTATCAGATGCCTTCGCCAACTTATACCATGAAGACGTATCCGTTTGCAGTAACTATACCAGCAACATATGGTAGTGCTTCTAATGCCGTAGAGAATACCTCTATGAATCAGTGGTTCTATTGGAAATATCAAGTTGCGATGGCTAATATCGCATCAATCACAGCCAGAGGGTTAAAATAATGCCAGCAGTAGCTAGACAAGGCGATCAAGTTCTTTCTGTAGACGGTACTGGATACCGATGTGGTCAGCCTATGCAGACTGCGGTCGGAGAAGTAAATTCCAGCCGTGTATACGCCAATGGCATTTTAGTTGTAGTTCAAGGTAAGAAAGTCGCACCACACCCAAAAGGTGGATGCGACCCAGACGAATCGACCCTGTCATCTTATTCTTCAAAGGTTAAGATTGGTGGATTGGGCGTTGGAAGAGTAGGAGATAAGTACGATACTATGTCTTCAAATACAATCACACAGGGTTCCTCAAACGTATTTGCAGGTTAATAAATAATAAGTATGGCACGAAACACAAGAATCTTCTCTGACCTTGACCTAAACTTCACTGCTCACCCAGTGACTAAGGACATCGTTCGCCGTTTTGATGAGAACGCAGTTAAGTCCTCTCTGAAGAACCTAATTCTTACCGCTAACTATGAAAGACCATTCCATAGCGAGATCGGTTCACCAATTCGTGCTCTTTTGTTCGAACCAGCAAGCCCATTGGTAATTGCTTCAATGAAGAAGGCTATCTGGGACATGGTCAACAACTTCGAACCAAGAGTAGTACTATTAAACGTAGACGTAAGATACATACCAGACGGTAACGAACTTGGGGTCACTATTGAGTTTACCATCGTGAATACTGAAAGACCTCTGACACTAGACCTAGTACTGGAAAGAACAAGATAAAATGGCTGCTAATAAAAAGATTAACATCGCCGAGCTAGACTTCGATGCTATCAAGGCTAACCTAAAAGAATTCCTAAAAGGTCAGAGCGAGTTTCAAGATTACGATTTTGAAGGTTCTGGTCTTTCGGTTCTGTTAGACATCCTAGCATATAACACTCACTACAATGCTCTTTATGACAACCTAGCTGTCAATGAGTTGTTCCTTGACTCTGCTGTTAAGCGTAATAGTGTAGTTTCTCTAGCTAAGATGCTTGGGTATACTCCAAGATCAGCTAAGTGTGCATCTGCTCAAGTAAACATTCAGATTTCATCTCCTATTGCTGGACCTTCTGTTGTGATTATCCCAGCATTGAGTCCATTCACTTCTACCATCGACGGTAAGACGTACACATTCTATAATCGCGAGCCTCTTTCTGCTACTGGTCCAAACACTGTTTACCAGATCAACAATGCAACTATTGTTGAGGGACAGTACCTAACTTACAGATTCACTGTTACTGAAAATGGTCGTTACATTATTCCCAACTCTAATGTAGACTTAGACACTCTGCGTGTTCGTGTTCAGGAAACGGCAACAAGTTCAGAGTTCCAAACATTCACTTCATCTACTTCTCTAGTTGACGCTGATAGCTCTAGTCGTGTTTATTGGGTTAAAGAAATCGATGATGGTCTTTATGAGTTAGTTTTCGGCGACGGTGTTCTTGGTGCTGCTATTTTCCCAGGAAACGTAATCAATATTGATTACTTCGTCAGCAGTCTAGATGCTCCAAACGGCGCAAGAGTTTTCCAATATAGCGGAAGCCCACCTATTGATGGTGCAGTCACTAATGTATTCGTGGTTAATCCAGCTTCTGGTGGCGACTCACCAGAAGATATTAAGTCTATCAAATTCAACGCTCCTCGTAGTTACGCTGCTCAGAACCGAGCAGTTACTACTGAAGATTACAAAACTATCATCTATAACCAGTTCGCTGAAGCTAAGACTGTTGCAGTTTGGGGTGGTGAAGATAACAACCCTCCAGTATATGGTAAGACTTATATCTGTATTCGCCCAAAGTCTGCAACAAAACTAACTAACCAGCAGAAGTCTGATGTAGTCAATACTATTCTTGTTAGCAAAAACGTAGTTTCTGTTATCCCAGAAATTCTAGACCCAGAGTATCTAAACATTGCTCTTGACTGCACTGTATACTACAACCCACGTGAAACAATCCGTTCTGGTAAAGAGATTGAAGAAATCGTTCGCCAAACTATCTTCCAATACGATGATGATGACCTTCAGCGTTTCGATGGCGTGTTCCGTCACTCTAAACTAAGTCGTTTAATTGACGCTAGTGAAGCAAGCATCACAAACAACAATACCACTGTTCTAATTCGTCGTAAGATTGCTCCACGTTATAATGTCTCAGCGCAGTATCTGTTGAACATTGTTAACCCAATTTACACAACTGGCTTAGCTCAGAATAACATTTACACAACTGGCATTTTTGTCGCTGGTAGCGATATTGTACACTACCTAGACGATGACGGTGTTGGTAACATGAGACTTTACTATATCGGACCATCTGCAGATAAAATTATCGTCAACCCATCTATTGGTGTTGTTGACTATGCTGCTGGTATTGTTAATATCAAGAACTTGCATATTACTGCTATCGCTGATATTGACTTTGAGATTTCAATTCGCCCATCTTCATATGATGTTGTTTCAGCATATACGCAGATCGCAGAAATTGCACGTGATCATTTAACTATCCGTGCTATCGCTGATGAGACAGCTGCTGGTGACCTACGTGCTGGTAAGAACTATCAACATACTACAAGTCGCTCATAATGGCACAAAGACCTAAGTTATCCAGAATTGTTGCGCAACAACTCCCTGAGTTTATCAGGGAGGATTACCCAACATTCGTTGCTTTCCTAGAAGCGTATTATGAGTATATGGAAACGCAGGACGTCAATCTTTATGACGTGCGTGATATTGATAAGACTCTAGATCGTTTCATTGATTACTTCCAACGTGAGGTTGCTCCAAATGCAATCAAAACGCCTTATGGACGCCCACGTCACGACTTAGCTCATATTAAAGACCAGCACTTAGCTAAAGGTTCTGAGCAGTCGTATAAGCTACTGTTTCGCTTGATGTTCAATAAGAACGTAACGGTTCAGTATCCAGGAAAACAGATGCTGCGTGCTTCTGACGGTAAATGGAACCAAGACGTTTCTATTTTTGCACGTGTTAATGCAGGTAGCCCAAATGACATTGTTGGTCGTTTGGTTGACGTTATTACACCAAACCGAATCATTCGTGTTTTGGTTGACCGTAGACAAGACGTTGAAGTTGAAGTAGATCGTGTAGTTCAAATTTCGCCAGACACTTACGAGTTTTACATCGACCGTCGTTTTTTCGGTGACATTTCTGTTGGCGATCGTCTGCGTTATGAAGGTATTTTCGACGCAACCATCGTAGCCACAACATCAAAAATCTCTATCCAACAAAAGGGTAAAGGTTTCAAAGTTGGTCAACTGTACAATATCAAGAACGGACAAGGCGCAGGATCTGTTCTTAAGATTAAGAGTATTGATGCCAATGGTGGTATCAATTCAGCAGAGTTTGTTAAGTATGGTATCGGTTACGAGACTGACTTTACAGCGACTCTTATTGCTCAGGCAGGACAGGCTACCACTGGTACAGGTCAAACTGCTCTAAACATCTCTACAGTTAGCAGTGGCGTAACTTCTATTCAAATAAACAATGGTGGATCTGGATATACATCTACTCCAACTGTTGCCCTTTCTGGTGGTGGATTCACTTCTGCTGCTACTATCGGGCAGATTGTTATTGTTGGGGGTGTGATCACCGAGATTAAAGTGGCAACTAACGGATCTGGATACACTGCAGTTCCAGATGTTATTATTACTGGTGGTGGCGGTACTGGTGCTGCAGCTACAGCTACAATTGGTGAAGTTAATAACTACTCTATCTTTGAAACTACTGAAGGTTTTAGCGAACAAGGTTATATTAACCAAGCTGACTACGCCCAAGATACACCAGTAGTTTGGTTGCCAACAACTGCATATGCAGCTGGCACAGAGTTATACTGGCAAAATAGAACTTACATTGTAACAACTGCTGGTTCTACTGGAAGCACTCCACCATCACACACTTCTGGTGGTGCTACAAACGGTACTGCTACTCTAACATACGATAGACCTTATGGTGCGGCATTTGATGGTACATATTCTGGTGAGATTGTTCGTCAGTTCTTTTATGATTCTAAAGAAGAAATCGTTGATCCAGAAGCACCAGCTATTATTGCAATCACTCTTGGACCACTAACTAAGTATCCAGGATACTATAAGAACAACGATGGTTTCTTGGATGATGCTATTTACATCCAAGATAGCAGCTACTATCAAGCATATTCATATGTAGTTAAAATTGATGAAAAATTAGAGGCGTATAAGTCTGCAGTTAAGACTCTTATTCACCCAGCTGGTCTTGCCTTGTTTGGTGAATATGATATCAGAAACGAATTTGATATTAGCGTCACTCTACAGTCAATGGTCAAGATTCTTGTTCTCAACGCACAAGATGAGTTTAGCCTGACTTCTACAATCACTGCTAAAGATTTCGGTAAGGCTCTGGTTGATACGTTTGGAACTACTGACTTCCAAACATTCATCCTAAACAAACCTTTAGAAGATTCAGTTACACCATCTGATGCAGTGTCAACAAAAGCCTTCAGTAAGGCACTTGCAGACAGCACTAATGGTTTCACTGAAGTTAGAACATTCTCGTTAAGCAAACCTCTTGCAGACGCAATCAGCTTAACGGATGAAGACGTTTTCGCTATGAGCAAACCTCTTGCAGATAGCGTAACAATTACTGATAATGATGTATTCGCACTGAATAAATATATCAATACAGGTAATGATGTTGCTACACCAGTTGACAGTGGTGGTGCATACTTTTTGAACCCATATGTGGCTGACCCTTATCCTGCGACTTACTGGGGTTCGGATTACACAATTGGTGAGACAACATTCTAAACTAAGGAGATTTTATGAATCTACAAGAAAACATGAAAGTCAAAGGCGAACTGTCTATCGTTGTTCGCGACATTGACGGTAACATTAAGCAAACTCTACACGTACCTAACCTAGTTGTTACTAATGGTAAGAACTATATTGCATCACGTATGGTTGGTACTGCTTCTACTGTTATGAGCCACATGGCTATTGGTACTGGCACTGCCACTCCAGTTGTTGGTGACTCTACTCTAGGTACTGAAGCAGGTCGTGTTGGTCTTTCTTCTTTCACTGCATCTGCTAACGCAGTTACTGCAACAGCTACTTTCCCAGCTGGTACAGGTACTGGTGCTATTACTGAAGCTGGTATTTTCAATGCCTCTTCTTCTGGCACTCTACTTTGCCGTACTACTTTCCCTGTAGTTAACAAGGCATCTGGCGACTCTATCGCTATCACTTGGGTTATCACTGTAAGTTAATTTTTGGGCTTGTAAATGGCTACTTCTTCCCTTCTAAAGACCATCCTGCATAACTCTATTGCAGAGGGTCTTTACAATGAAATCGCGAATAGAACCTCAAGATATTATTATTTCTTGGGTAAGACTCTTACATGGGAAGATGATGCCACGCCACCTTTCCCAATTGACAGTTTCGATTACGAGTTGAAAACTCGTAACGAGATGATCACTCTGAAAGAGATTAAACCTACTGACGTAGCGTTTGTGGTTCCTCGCTATAACTGGTCTATTAATACTGTATATGATATGTATGACGACCAGTATAGCGAAGAAGTGCAAGGTATCAATCTTATTTCTGGTGGTACTGCATACGGTTCTGCACCAACTGTGTATATTGGGTCTGGTGGTTCTGTTTCTTGGACAGCTTCTACTGTAGTATTTGCTGGTGACTTTCTTCGTGCAACTAATGGTAACGGTGGATTCCGTTACTACATTGTTACAACTGGTGGTACCACTGGTGGTACTGCACCTTCTCACACAGACGGTACTGTTGCCAATGGTACAGCTCAACTAACGCATGTTGTTGTAACTGATGCTGGCGGTACTGGTGCAGCTGCTACTGCTACTGTTTTAGACGGTAAGGTTATCGATATTCAATTAAACTCACGTGGCACTGGATATCAGTTCGCTCCATCAGTTCATATTGCTGGTGGTGGTGGGCAGTCTGCTTTAGCAACTGCTGTTGTTAATGTAGCACCTTCTGGTTCTTCTAAGTTAGAAGAATGTAAGTTTTATGTAGTCACTGATGAGTATAACGTATACAAGTGTCTTGATAATAACAATGGTGCAGTTTCTCAATACAAACCTATCGGCACAACTGTCGACCCAGTAACCTTCCCAGATGGTTACATGTGGAAGTTTCTGTATAACATTCCAATTGCGCTTCGCACCAAATTCTTAACTGATGAGTATATGCCAGTTGTTACTGCGCTACGCAATCAGTTTTACTCTAACGGCAATATTCAAACCGTTCGTGTTGATAACGCTGGTACTGGTTATTCTACTGGAACTATCTCTGTACAAGGTGACGGTTATCTAGAATCCGATCCGCTTTACCTAACAAGTGTTACTATTGAGTCTGGTGGTACTGGATACTCTTCTCCAGTAATCAGTATCGAACCGCCATTCACAAACGTATCTACATGGTTGGCTAACACAACTATGTTCTTGGGTCAGAAACTGTCTTATAATGACAACGTATACGAAGTTGCTATTGCTGGAACTTCTGGTACTGTTGGTCCAGTTCATAGAAAAGGTATCGTTAGTAACGGTACTGCTGCTCTTAAATATATTGGTACAAGTGCCACTGCAACTGCAACTGTTTCTAGTGGAACTATTACAGGAATCACTTTGTATGGTATGGTTCGTGAAGTTCAGATCACTAGCAATGGTTCTGGATACACAGTAGCACCTGCTGTTAATTTTTCTGGTGATGGTTCTGGCGCATCAGCAACTGCTGTTATTGCTAATGGTTCTGTAATCAAAGTTATCATCAACGATCCAGGATCTAACTATACCACTGCCCCTACTGTTACATTTGGTACACAGTGGACAGCTTCTACTGCTGTCACTATTGGACAGCAGATCTGGTACTCTAACCGTTTGTATACTGTAACTGGCGCTGGCACAACTAGCACTACTGCACCAACTCACTTGAGTGGATCAGCTTCTAACGGTACAGCTACATTAGCTTATGCAGGTTCTCCTGCAGTTGGTACTGCACCTCTGAAGTATGGCGCAGGATACTCTGCTCTTCCTACAATCACTATTGGTGGATTGTCTGGTTCAGGAGCATCCATGTACTTCTCTGGCGTTAAGTCTGAAGCTAAACTTGTTCCTATCTTTGCTAACGATTACACTGGTAATCCTTGGGTTGCTACTACTGCTGTAACAAAGGGACAGAAAATTTCTTACAACCAGAACGTATATACTGTTGTTGTGGCTGGTACTACTAGTTCTTCGCCACCTACACACACTTCTGGTATTGCCCCGAACGGCACTGCTCAGTTTAAGTATTATTCAACATTCGGTCAGCTGATTGATGTTCAGATTGATGATGGTGGTGTTGGTTATACGTATGCAACTATTACTGTCAACGGTGATGGCGACGGTGCTGAAGTTTCTGCTGACTTGTCTCCAGGAGATGTTAACACTCTACAAGCTAACATTGAGTTGTTGACTCTAGATGGTCGTATCATGTCCATTCCAGTTATTTCTGGTGGATGGGGTTATGCTGCTGCAACTGTAACTATCAACGGCGATGGTGTCGGCGCAGAAGCTAGTGCTGTTATTGAAAACGGTTTCATTAAGAAGATCGTTATCACTAACTACGGCACAGGTTATCGTTGGGCTACTGTTTCTATCAACGGTAACGGTTATGGTGCTAAAGCACGTGCTGTTATCACCCCTTATGGTGGGCATGGTAAGTACGCTGTCAATGGTTTGTTTGCTCGCACTCTGATGTTCTACACTAATATCTCTGGCGATAAGAACCAAGGTTTTGATGTAAACAACGACTATCGTCAACTAGGTATCCTAAAGAACCCACGTGTTTATAATGGTACCAACAACCTAACTGCTATTGCTGCTTCTGCTTGCTGGGTTATTTCTGGTAACATTAGCACGACGTTCTTCCCAGTAGACTCTATCATCACTGAGTCTGTTACTGGTAAGCGTTTCCGTATCGTGACTAATACTGGTTCTGCTATTCTTGCGCAGTCTCTCGATAACTTCGAGCCTGTCATCGGCACAACCTTTATCAACTCTGGCAACTTTACTTTCTCTGCAAGCGCAGTAACTCCTCCAACGGCTGATAAATATTCTGGTGACCTACTGTTCATCGACAACAAACAGGCATTCACACCTACTGTTGACCAGTCCGTTACTCTTAGAACGATTATCCGTTTCTAACGCATAAATATAAGAGAACCTTTTAGGATAAAGAGTTAAGAATGATCGATTTCAATACCGAACCATATAATGATGACTTCGACGAGAACCATAAGTTCTATCGAATTTTGTTCCGTCCAAGTTTTGCGGTTCAAGCACGTGAACTTACCCAAATGCAGACTATTCTGCAGAATCAGATCAAGCGTCATGGCGACCACATCTTCAAACAAGGTGCAATGGTTATTCCAGGACAGTCTTCGATTGATACCGAAGTTCACTATGTAAAGCTACAAGCAGTTTATGCTGGCGCTGTTATTGAAACTTATGTTAACAATTTAGAAGGTAAAGTTCTTGTCGGTGAGAATGGTCTAACTGCTCAGGTTATTAAAGTCGAGAACGCAACTGGTTCTGACCCAGCAACTATCTACGTACGTTACACTAACTCAGCCGACGACAACGTCACTAAAGTTTTTGCTGACGGCGAGATTTTAACACCACAAGAAACAGAAGACGCTGCTTACGTTGTTCAAGCTATCTCTTCTGGTGCCACTGGTATTGGTTCTACTGCTACTGTTGAGCGTGGTGTTTACTATGTCAACGGTTACTTCGTTCTAGTTGACCGTCAAGTTATTACTCTTGACAAATACTCAAATACTCCTACTTACCGTATCGGTCTAAAAGTAGATGAGAAACTAATTACTCCAGAAGATCCAGGATATGAGATGCTTCTGGACAACGCACAAAACAGCTACAACTTTGCGGCTCCAGGTGCTCACCGTTACTACATCGACCTAACTTTAACTACACGCACTATTGAATCTACTGATGACGTAGACTTCGTTGAGTTACTTCGTGTTGAAGGTGGTCAGATCAAACGCCACGTAATCAAAACTGATTACTCTGAACTAGAAAAAACTCTTGCTCGTCGTACTTATGATGAGTCTGGTAACTACACTGTTCGTAATTTCGCTATTGATATTCGCGAACACCGCAACAACAATCGTGGTTCTTGGGCTGAAAACAAAGCATACTTGATCGGTGACGTAGTTATTAATAACGGTGTTACTTACGTTGCTAAAAATAGCGCAACTTCTATTAACGTCCCACCTACTCACACTACTGGCACTGCATATGACGGTCCAGGATCTACTGGTGTTCAGTGGGAATATAACGAGGCTCCTTATTACAATCGTGGTATCTATGATCCAGAAGATGGCGGTAGTGAAGCCAAACTTGCTGTCGGTCTAGAGCCAGGAAAAGCATACGTTCAGGGATACGAGATCGAAAAGATCGCAACTGAGTATGTTACTGTAGATAAGTCTCGTGCTTTCGTTCAAGTAGACAACGCAGTTATTCCAGCAACTGTTGGTAACTACGTTCTAGTGACTAACGTAAACAGCCTACCTCCAGTTGATTCTTTTGCAACTGTAACTCTATACAGCCAAATCACTAATACTGCTGGTCGTGGTACTGCGGTAGGAACTGCAGTTGGTACTGCCCGTATTCGTGCTATTGAATGGCACGATGGTGATCGTTCTACTCAAGCTGCTGTATATAAGGTTTCTCTGTTTGACGTTAAGATGTACAACAACCAAGACTTCACTCGCAAGGTCAAGTCTATGTACTTCAACGTATCCAGTGATCCACAACTAAGTTTCTCTGCAGACATTAAGCCAATCAACAAGCGTTTGATTGGTTCTGTTTCTGCCTCAACAACTACGCTAACTGGTTCTGGAACTTCTTTCCAAACTGATCTAGTTGTTGGTGATTACATCAGCGTTGTGAACACAATCGGTAACACTGAAATCAAACGTGTTACTGCCATCGCAAGCCAAGTTTCTTTGACTATCGACAGCGCATTTAGCGGTACTGTTACTGGTTCTGTTATCAATCGTGTTGGAACTGAGATCTATGAGCCAGAGAATTCTAGTCTAATTTACCAACTACCATACTACGCTATCAAGTCTGTTCGTAGTTCTTCTGGAACTAACGATACTACTTACTCAGTTTATGAGAAGTTTGTTGGAACTTCTTCTGGTGGTTCTGGTGGTACTTGTACTCTTACTGCTACTACTTCTTCTGGTACATTTGCATCTGCAGCCGAAACTGATAACTACATTCTAGTTAACAATAGTGCTACTTCTGGCGGCACTATTGTTGTTCCAAGCGCAATCAACGTATCTGGTTCTACTGTTCAATTTACTCTACCAGACACTTTCGCTTCTACACCCTTCATTATCATCGGTGCAGTTAATAAGTCTGGCGTTACACTAACTGAGAAGTCTAAGACTCTGGTTTCTGTAACAGATACTACTTCTTTCACTACACAAGCTGCGACTACTAAGACTGAACTGCTACTAGGCAAAGCAGACGGTTATCGCCTAATCAGCGTTAAGATGAAGTCTGGAACTTTTGCAAGTCCAGGTTCTACTTACAGCATTGACATTACTGATCGTTTCGACTTCGATAACGGTCAACGAATCACACACTATGATGTCGCTCGCTTGGTTCTAAAATCTTCTTACTCTGCGCCAACTGCACCGATTGAAGTTAAGTGGGAATACTTCTCTCACTCTACTGGTGATTATTTCACTGTTAACTCTTATCCAAGCAACGTAGCTTATGCAGCTATCCCTTACTTCCAAGGTGTTGCTTTACGTGATGTTATCGACTTCCGTCCACGTATTTCTGACGATGGCGCTACATTCTCTGGATCTGGTTCTTCAGCATCTCTAGTACCTAAACGTGGCGTTGATGTTCGTGCTGATTTCCAATACTACCTATCACGTAAGACTAAGATTGCTATTGACTTTGATGGTAACTTCTTTGCTATTGATGGCGTTCCATCCCTAAATCCAGGTGATGCTCTTGACCCAGCTTTGGGTATGGTTCTATACAACCTATCGCTAGAGCCTTACACTTTTGGTACTAGTAGCAATAACGTAGCTATCCAGTCTGTTGACAACAAGCGTTACACAATGCGTGATATCGGCAAACTAGAAAAGCGTATTGACAATCTAGAATACTACACTTCTCTGTCTCTACTAGAGCAACAGACTGAGTCTCTAGATATTATTGACGCTGCTGGCGACTCACGCTTCAAGAACGGTTTCATCGTAGACGGATTCACTGGACACAATACTGGTGATGTAAGCAGCCCTGATTACCTATGTGCGATTGATATGGAAAACGCAGAACTGCGCCCATTCTTCGCCATGAACAACGTAAACCTAATCGAGAAGAATTCTACTTCTGCTGCTCGTGCTGCTGCAAACTACCAGCTGTATGGTGATGTTATCACTCTACCAGTCACTGAGCACGTACCACTTATCAAGCAAGAGTATGCTTCTCGTCTAGAGAACATTAACCCATTTGCTATCTTTACATTCCTTGGTGTTGTTAACCTAAACCCACCATCTGACGACTGGTTTGAAGTTGATCGTCGTCCAGACTTGATTGTTGAAGTAGAAGGTAACTTTAACACAATTAAGAACATCGCTGAAAAGGCAGGTGTTCTAGGTACTGTTTGGAACTCTTGGCAAAACCAATGGGCTGGTGCATCACAACGTATCGGACGTACAGTTTACACTGCTGGTGATAACTGGGCTTCTGGTCAAGGTGATGTTCGTATCTCTATTGCTGATATGAAGGCACGTTTCGGTGCTGCAGAACGTGGTCATACTAATGCTCGTCAAGTTACTGTTGACACATTCGCTACTCAAATCGGTCAATCTCGTACTGGTACTAAGACTACTCTAGTAGCTAAGATTGATAAGCAAGTTGTTGCCGATCGTGTTCTTTCTACTGCAGCTATCCCTTACATCCGTAGCCGTAACGTATTAGTCCAAGTTCGTGGTCTGAAGCCGAACACTCGCTTCTACCCATTCTTCGACGATATCGACGTTTCTGCTTACTGCACTTCTGCCTCTAAGATTCTATACACTCCAGTTTCTGGCGTGTTTGATACACAAACAAACGTCGGTGGTCTTTCTGCTGACACTGCTCGTCGTATCAACGGCGACTCTCAAGTATGTTTGAACAAGGGTGATGTGATCACTGGTCAAACTTCTGGAGCAACTGCTGTTGTAGTTGGAACTGAATATAATCCAGACACTGGCGCATATTCTCTGTTTGTACACAACGTCAAAGGAACTTTCTCTGCTTCTGAGCAGATTCTAGGTTCTATTACTGGCGCACGTGGCACTTTCCAGTCTATCGCTTCTGGTTCTACTGGTGGTTCTATCGTCACTAACTTTAGTGGTGATGTTCACCTACTATTCAATATCCCTAACACTGACTCTATCCGCTTCCGTGCTGGACAGCGTGAGTTCAAATTGGTTGATACTAACCAAGCACAAGGCGCATTCACTTCTCGTGGTCGTGCTATGTACCGTGCTCAAGGTATTCTTGAGACTCGTCAGCAAACTGTTAATGCAGTTCGTAATGCTGAGTTGGTTGAAGAGCAGGTTCGTGACAACCGTGTTATCGTTCAAACTTCTGAGCGTGTTGTTGCTGACACTGGCTGGTGGGATCCTCTGGCTCAAACTTTCTTGGTCCAACAAAAGGGTGGTGCGTTCTTAACCAAGATCGACATCTTCTTTGCTTCTAAAGACCCTAAGATTCCAGTCAACCTAGAACTTCGTGAAGTTGTTAACGGATATCCAGGTAAGCTAGTTCTACCATTCTCTAAAGTTTCTCTGAAACCAGAGCAGGTCAATCTTTCTAGTAATGCTGTTATGGTTGATGGTGTTTCTGTACCTAAGTACGACACTCCAACTACTTTCGTGTTCCCATCTCCTGTTTATGTTCAGGACAACGCTGAGTATGCAATCGTTCTGTCTTCTGACTCAAACAACTACAAGGTTTGGATCTCTCAGCTAGGCGACCAGATTCCAGGATCTAGCCGTACTATTTCTGAACAACCATACATGGGTGTGTTCTTCAAATCTCAAAACGCATCTACTTGGACTGCCGACCAGATGCAAGATCTGAAGTTCACTATCTACCGTGCCAAGTTTGCAACTAATACTGTTGCTGATATTGAGTTCGTCAACGACGTTCTACCGTATCAACGTCTGGATTTCGATCCAGTTGAAACTCGTACTGGACAAACTAAGGTTCGTTTCTATCAGAAAGACCACGGCATGCCAGCTGGTTCACGTGTTGTTGTTTCTGATCTAACTACACAAAAGCTAACTGGTTACACTGGCACTGGAACTATCACTTCTTCAGTTTCTACAACTGCTGTTACTGGTTCTGGTACTGCGTTTACTACTCAGCTATCTGTTGGTTCTGAGTTGTATAACTCTGCTGGAACTTACATCGGTAAGGTTGCTTCTATTGCATCTAATACTTCGTTGACTCTTGCAGCCAACGGTGCTGTAGCAGTTACTGCTGGTGCTTTCAAATATACACCTCCAATCAATGGTATCCCAGCAAGCCAGATCTACACAACTCACGTTATCAGTGATGTTGATCTAGATTCTTACTGCGTAACTGTTGCTACTGCAGCTACTTCTACTGGTTACACTGGTGGAAATACAATGCGTGCTACTCGTAACATGCAGTTTGATTCTGTACAGCCAATGGTTAATGTTCAGACTTTCTCTGAAACTGTTGCGTCGTTCGGCATCAAGACTACTAGCGGTAAGTCTGTTGATAGCACTTCTCAAGTTGCTTACGCTCAAGATGGCGATTTCCAAGAAGTTCTTGCTAACGAAACTAATACTTTCTACACTCCACGCATGATTGCTTCTGAAGTGAACGAGAACAATAGCCTTGGTGGTAACAAGTCTGTGACGTTCAACGTCACTATGGAATCTGAGAATGATGCACTGTCTCCAATCCTAGATACTGCTCGCACTAGCTTGGTTGTTGTTTCCAACAAGGTCAATAGCCCTTCTGAAACTAACACCAACGTGGGTGGTTTGGATGAGAACACTCTGCTATCTGCGGTAACTAATATCGCTTTCGCAGACTCTAACCCAGACAGCATCACTACTACTAACGCTACTTCTCGTCAGATTCTACAGACTGTTGCTGTTGGTAAATACCTAGTTATTTCTGGTGCATCTAATGCAGCAAACAATGGCACTTTCCTAGTTTCTTCTGTTGTCGATAACGGAACTACTACGACTGTTGCATTCGCTAACGCCACTTTCACTACTGAGTCTGCTGGCGCTGCTGTGACTATCAAACAACGTGAGATCTTTGTTGATGATATCGCTCCAGCTGCAAGTACTACATACAGCAAGTATGTGACTAAGAAAGTCAACCTAGCAAACCCATCGAACTACCTACGTGTTCGTTTTGCGGCAAGCATTCCAGCAGAAGCTGCTGTTGAAGTATGGTATCGTGTAAACACTGTTGGCTCTAACGCTGTGTTTGACACAACTAACTACACACAACTTTCTTCTGATGCTCCAGTTGTTTACGTGCAGAATGGAAGCAACCAGTTTATTGATATGAACTTCTCTTCTCCTGAACTAGCAAACTTCGACGCTGTTCAAGTTAAGTTGGTTCTAAAGTCTACTAACAGTGCTGCTGTTCCTAGAATTAAAGACCTACGTGTCATTGCTTGTGCTTAATTATGTTCGTTCATATCAAAGCTAAAGATGGTTTGGTTCGAGACATGTCCTCTGGGGCAGTCTTGAATACCAACCAAACAGAGTTTGAGAACTACCTAGCTAGAAAGTCTCAGTCTAAACAGGCTAAAGAGCAAATAGCTAAGCAGGCAGAAGAAATAAATAACATTAAGAATGAGATCTGCGAAATCAAGCAAATGCTAGTAGCATTGTTGAATAAATAATTACCTGAAAGATAAGGGAAAATAATGGCGACATTAACGCTAAGATCAGTAAAGGGTAGTCCGCTAACCAATGCAGAGGTGGACGGTAACTTTACATCCTTAAACAATGAGCTAGCTACCAAGCTAGATGCATCAACTTATACCCCAAACGACATCTTAACTAAACTTAAGACTGTCGATGGACACGGTTCTGGTTTAGACGCAGACTTCCTTGATGGACATACCTACTCTCACTACACTCCAGGTGCATTTGTAATTTCAAGTGTATCTAGAACAAGTGCGGTAGCTACTATCACCACTTCCTCTGCGCACGGATTCACAGTCGGTCAGAGTGTTAAGGTATTTGGTGTTTTGATTAACGGTTCGAATGTAAGTTTCAATGGAACTTATACTATCGCTACTGTTCCAAACGCTACATCTTTTACATACTCTCAACCTTCCCTACCTAACGTATCTTCTACCGCACAGACTGATAAAGCTCAGTGTTATGTTACGGTCACTGATGAATCTATCCCAGACCGTGACGATGAGGGTATCATTACAGCTGCAGGATTCGTTGGTCTAAACGTATATGCAACTCTAATCGGTAACGTAACTGGTGATGTTACAGGTAATGTAACAGGCAACGCAACAAACGTAACTGGTGTTGTCGCTATCGGCAATGGTGGTACTGGCGGAACTACTGCTTCTGCAGCAAGAACCAACTTGGGTATCGGCTCTTTAGCTTTACAAGAAGCTAACGCAGTTAACATCACTGGTGGTACTATCCAGACTCTTACTACTGACCTAGCTATTGCTGACGGTGGTACTGGAGCGTCTAACGCAGCAGCTGCAAGAACTAATCTTGGGTTGGCTATTGGTACTGACGTTCAGGCATACTCAGCAAACTTGGCTGCTATTTCATCAATCTCTACTGCAGGTTTGTATGCTAGAACAGGTTCTGGTACCTCTTCAGCTAGAACAATTACTGGAACTAGCGGATATATCACAGTAACCAACGGGGATGGTGTTTCTGGAAATCCAACACTAACTGTAGGTTCTAACGTAGCTAAATTAGATACAGATTCTGCTTGGTCATCTACTGGCTCTCTAACTCTACCTAAAGGTACTAGCGCACAACGTCCAACTGGTGCTGCGGGTAAGATTCGCTACAACAGCGACCTAAATCAGTTTGAAGGACATAACGGAACAGCATGGGGTGCTATTGGTTCTGGTGCTACTGGTGGCGCAGGTAACTACGCTTTCTGGGAAAACGACACTACTATCTCTGCGAACTACACTATCACTACTGGTAAGAACGCTATGACAGCTGGACCAGTCACCATAAATAATAATGTTACAGTAACTGTTCCAGACGGCTCTACTTGGACAATCGTATAATAGGAAATTGAAATGGCAAGTATTCTAAAGTTTGACACATGGCAGAACAGTTCTGGCGTTACACACAACGTACCTCTTCAGGTAGTATCAAACGTACTCACAAACCAACTGTCAACTACAAGCACATCATACACTGATGCGTTTGCAGTCACAGTTACTCCAAAGCAAAGTGGTAGTAAGTGGTCTATTGACCTGTCTCTTTGTTTCTCTGATAACGGTCGTGGTTACAGCACCAACGAATGTCAGGCAAAATTTAGAGTTTGGAATTCTAATACTAGTTCTGCTGTTTCTCCAGCAGTATCAACTAGCTACACTGACGGTAGCTGTTTCTGGGGTTGGGATGCAGAACTTGGTTATACATTCTCGGATGAAGCTAAAGCATACTTAATCAAAAATATTAAGTGGGTTGGTGAGGCTTCTGGTTCTACGGCAGGCACTCCTATTACATTCACATTGCAGTGGCGTGTTGATAATAGCACAGGATATATCAATAGAGTGTTCCAATCAACAGGTTCTGGCTCAGGCGTATCTACTCTTAGAGTTATGGAAATTGCTCAGTAAGGAATAATATGCCAAGTTATGCACGCTTTGACAAATGGAGAACTACTTCTGGTGCTATTGTAAACGTACCGCTGCAGGTAGTCACACAAACTTACAATCAGCAAGTAGCTACAACAAGCACATCATTCGTTGACATCTTTTCAGCCACTATTGTTCCAAAAGCTGATAATAGTGAGTTCTTTGTAGAGACTGTTGCCGTATTTAACGATAATGGTCGTGGTTGGACCGCCAACCAAACAGAGACTGAGTTTAGACTCTATAATAGCTACACCGATCAGTTTATTTCTCCAGCGTTTGGTGTGCCAAACGGTTATATCAATTCTGGAGAAACTTTCTGGGGTTGGGACGCTGAGCTTGGATATAGTCAGTTTAGCGATGAAGCTAATGCGTATCTTATTAAGAACATAGAACATATTGGCAAATTCACTGGTTCTAAGGTAGGTGTGCCAATTACATTAACTCTTCAGTGGAGAGTTACTGGAAGTACCGCATATTTTAACCGCACACACCAATCATCAGGCTCTGGTGCTGGCGTGTCAACAATTCGAATTATGGAGATTTCAAGATGATTGATCAGGCATTAGTTCGCCTACGTCCAGGTGCAGAGTGGACTCTTATTGGAGAAAGCTACGAGGGCATCACATGGTTAGACAAGAAACAAACGCTACCAACTAAAGAAGAAGTTGAAGCTGAAGTTCAAGTTGTTCTAGCAGAAATTGAAGCACAGAAATACAAAAGACAACGTATGCAAGAATACCCACCACTTCAAGAATATATCGATGGTGTGGTTAAGGGCGATCAAGCGCAAATTCAAGCATATATTGACGCATGCTTAGCAGTTAAAGCAAAATATCCAAAGCCAGAGTAATAGATGAGCACAGTAATTGTTCGTGGTGGGTTGACCGATATTAGCGGTAACAACCAAACAAAATTTCCAGATGTAGTACCTACTGTACTTGGGTCGCACAACACTGCGTTCAACTACAAGGTTTACTACAATAACACCCGAACTGCAGTTTCTGCTCAACCAGCAACTGACCTTTGGGGTGTTTCTTACAGCAAGATGTCACCTACGTCTACCATCTACATTAGAGCGTATATAAAAGGTAACGGCGTAGTCAATGGACAAGTTGGTTGGTATGCTCGTTACGGAAGCAGCGCTAAATCTTGGAAAGGTAATGCGTATGCTGAGTGGTGGGGTGCTGCAAACTCCGCAAACGCAAACGCCAATACATACAACTTTGGATGCCATACAATCCACACTATCATCGGTGGGGTTACTACAACTGGTGCTCAAAATCTTTATATTGGTTGGCAAGCAAGAGATGGTGGCGCTAATGCTCCGTTTGCTGTTTGGAATGGAAACAATACCGATGAAGCAAGAACAAACCCAGCATCTGGTTCTATTATGTTAGTTTGGGAGGTAGAAAATTGAGTACTATTCAAGCTAACAATATTGTAGTTGCCAACAACAACTCAAGTAAGTTTAGAGAATTTACACAGACTGATTATTTCAATCGTCTGAAGTCTGGTCCATTTAATGAGCAGATTTATTTGAATACAACTAGAACAGCGTTGTCTTCTGTTGTAACTAATAGTAGTCTGTGGTCTGTTACATATAACAAGCTATCGTCAACTTCTATTCTTTGCCTAGAAGGTTATCTTCACTTTAGAGAAAACGTAAACGCTGAAGTTGGACTGTTCTGTAAGTATGGAACTTCTTCAAACACTTACATCGGCTTCCCGTACATGGCTGTCGGTGAAAATAGTGCAACCGCTAGTGACCCTAGTGTTGATACGATTCAATATGTAATCTCTTACATCAGTGGATATACAACAACTGGAAGTCAAACATTTACTATTGGTTGGAGTTCTTACAACGGTACAGCTAATACGCCATCTAGTGTTTGGAATCCAAACAGTTCTGATGAACCAAGAACTCGCCCAGATAGTGGATCGTTCATCAGACTATGGGAGATAGAACCATGAGTTTCCTAGGCGTAACAAACATTCAAAATACTAGTGGTGGTAACAATATCACCACAGCACAAATTAAAAACTGGACAACAAGAAGACCATTCAATCACCAAACTGCATGGTCCAATCAACGTGTTGCTATTAGTGCTCAAGTTGACGGTACATTGTGGCAGTTTCCAGTAACAAAGATTTCCAGAACTTCTATCCTTGTTGTTTATGGATGGCTGCACTTTGGATCAACTCAAAACGGTCAAGTTGGCTATTATGGAGAAATTGATGGTAATAGATCTTACCGTTGTACTCCATATTCTGAGATTGGTGGTGGTGGAAGCCCTTCTTCTGCAGGTGACGATCGCCGTAGTATGTTCGTCACTTACTTCCCAGACATCACCAAAACTGGAGTGCTAAATATGAAGGTGGGTTGGGCAGCTAATGATGGTGGCGCCAACAACCCAGGAACACCTTGGAACCCTCATTATGGCGACGGGGATACAAGAATCCCTAACGAACAAGGTTCACTATTACACATTTGGGAGGTAGAGCCAGTATGAGCTCCGATTTACATCCAGACAATCCGCTTTATAAAGCGCAAAGATCTTATCCTGTAACTGAGTATGTTCCTCAAGCGCTAAACGCTATTGCTCCAGGAGCACGCTGGCGAGTTACAGGCGAATTCACATATGAAGAAATTGAGTGGGAAAGCGAAGACATCGCTAAACCAACAAAAGAAGTTGTTATGGCTAAGGCGCAAGAACTTAAAGATGCATTTGACAACGCTCAGTATGCTAGACTACGTGCAGTTTCCTATCCATCTGTAGCTGAACAGCTTGACACTCTATATCATCAAGGGTATGATGGTTGGAAAGCAACTATTGACGCAGTAAAAGAACAGTTTCCAAAACCATAATTGAGAGTATAAATGGCTTTTACTATTAACCAAAGTGGTCTAACTGGCAGTCAATTTGGCTTGGGTGTAACCCCAGCCAGACCAGCAAGTAGCGCACGTGCTATTCTGGCAGAAAACCCAAATGCACCATCAGGTTGGTATTGGATCAGTTTTCCTGGAGTTTTGGGAAACTACCCACTAGAAACATATTGCGATATGACTGGTTCTTCTGCTGGCTCTACTGTTGGTGGATGGATGCGTCTAGATCTAGCATGGTGGGAATCACACAGAGCTCTAGCACAGTATCAATTAACACCAAACGGAACACCAGCTTACTCTGGTGGTAATGGTCTTGGAATGTGGATGAATGGATATTGGGGTGAGTATGGAGCAACCAACTTAGGACGTTACTGGCAGGAGTCTGCAACTGACGGTGTTTTGAGAACATTGCAATTTCGCCTACCTTCTGGTTCTCGTGGTATCAGAGTTACTAAATTGAGAATGTACTCAGTTGGTGGATCTGATTGGCCAAGTTGGAACGATACCACTGCTACTAACCCATCAAATTCACAGATTGTGTCATCTGGGTCTGGCAGTACTGTTAGCTTAGGTTCAAACTACACATGTTTCGGTATTTACTTCGGTAACGGCTCGGGTTCTGGAGTAAGACCATACAGAACTTCTAATGGTGACTATCCAACAAACGCTGAAGCGCCATATGGTGGATATGTAACTCTAACACAAAATTCGTTTGTTCCATATGACGATACTGGTATCGATTCAGACAGACTAATTTTCTTCCAAACAGACGGTAATACTGAATATGAGTATCTGTATGACTGGACATTCTGGGTAAGATAATGGCAATTACAATTAACGGATCTTATGGAATTTCTGGTTCTAATGTTCTTATTGGAACCACACCAGTAACCCCAGCAAGTAGCGCACGTGCTATTCTTGCTGCCAACCCAGACGCACCTTCTGGATATTATTGGATTCAGTTTCCAGCCACTCTAAACAACCAACCGCTACTAACTTATTGCGATATGACAGGTAGCGAATCTGGTTCTTCTATCGGTGGATGGATGAAAATTGATGACGCTTGGACACATCAAAACTGGAATCTTTTATACTCTCAAGAAAACCCAGTAGCAGGTAATTATTATTGGGCATATGGTGGTGTAACAAAAGACACCTCTAAAGATATGTCTTTGTTCTGGAATCCATCTTCTACAGATGGCGGTATCAGAGCAATCAGATTTAGAATGCCATCAGGTTCTCGTGGTATCAGAGTAACTAATTTTAGAGGATACTCTGTCAATGGTCCAGACCACTATGCTTATAACGACTGGCTAGATAACTCTGCGCCTACACGTGCTCAAATCGTTTCTGCTGGTGATGGAAATGGTATTGGTCTAGGCAGCAACTATTCATCATTCGGTATCTACCTTGGTGATGGTGCAGCTAATGGAAAACGTGTATGGAGACCAAACTGGAACGGATCTGTTAGCGAAGGTGGTTGGAGCGGAGAAATTAACGGTGGCTGGTTCACTCTAGGTGCAAGCAGCTTCGTTCAGTGGGATGATATTGGTAATGATGCTGATCGACTAATCATTTATCAATCTGATGGCGACACAGAGTACGTTCAACTATACTTCTATACAATTTGGATCAGATAAGGTAATATATGGCAGTTACATTTTATGACTCAGGCGTAACAGCTGACTCTATTTTGATTGGTACTACTCCGTCAAAGCCAGCTACAAATGCTAAAGAAATCTTAGAAGCCAATCCTAACGCACCTACTGGGTTCTATTGGGTTAACTTTCCAGGAACTACAGGCGATGTTCCGCTTCTTGTTCAGTGTGATATGACAGGGGCACTTTGCGGTTCTTCTGTTGGCGGATGGATGAAGTTTGATATTGGAACTGTTAACCGTTATAGAAGACTGTTACAGAATAATGACACTAGAAATAGAAATAGTCCAACAAGCGCAGCTAAAGATGGCGAACCTCTAGTTAGATTGAATAAGTACAACACTGCGGAAGCATCTAGCAATGGAACGATCTATTTCCCAGCAGAAGGCGTTAGCGGTGAGTTAGGAACTATGAGATCTATTAAGATTCGTGTTCCTTACGGATCTCGTGGAATCCGTGTACAGGGTTTTGATTTTTACTCTGTTGCTGGTCCAGATGGTGCTGGTTTTGACGATTCTGGCGATAACCCAACAGTTGCACCAACTAAACAACAGATCGTTTCATGTGGTGATGGTACAACCGTAACTCTTGGAAGCAACTACACTTCTTTTGGAATTTATTTCGGCGATGGTTCTGGTAATGGAAAACGCTTGTTTATAGGTAACTTAGCTTCTCCATGGACTGGAGAGGTTAATGGTGGGTATGTGTCTCTACCGCAGTCTAGATTCGTTCAGTGGGATGATATTGGTAACGACGCAGATAGAATCATCTTTTATGAATCTGATGGTGACGGAGAGTACGACAACATCTATGGATTTAGTTTTTGGATTAGATAAGAGGAAATAATATGATCAACGAACGAGAGATTCAGAACTTAGCTATCACTAAGCTACTGTCTGGTAAAAAGTTTGAATTCAATGGCGACTTTGACGCTTTGATCTGGAATGAAGATGAACCACTACCAATTACAAAGCAACAGTTTGATCAAGAAGTTGAAGCTATCAAAACTGTAGAGTTTGCTAAGTTTGGTATAGTTTACCCTCCAGTAAAGACCACCAATAAATAACAAATCCCGCTTCGGCGGGATTTTTTACAAGCAAATTCTCCAAACGAATAAATAAAGAGTACAGAATTTGGAGATCTTCACGTGGCGACTATTGCTAATATTTTCATCGACGCAGGGGCTAACTACAGCAACATCATTACTGTAGCAGCAAACGGCGCAGGAGCACTCAACCTAACTGGATACACAGTTAAGTCGCAGATCCGTAAGTCTTATACCTCCACTACTGCATACAATTTCACAGCCAGCGTATTTGATGCGGTGGCTGGTAAAGTCAGGTTAGAATTAACCGCAGCCCAAACGGGAGCAATCCCTCCAGGTCGATACCTGTATGACGTAGAGATTACCTCTTCAGCTGGTAACAGAACCAGAGTTGTTGAGGGAATCGTCACAGTAACCCCAGAAATCACTCAGATTTAATATGGCAGATACAACAGTCGTAATTGACGATGGTTCTCAGTTTACCGCTACACTAGCGCAAGAAACTCTTGTAACCACAACAACCAATCTGACAAATCCAGCAGTTGTAGAATCGTTGGATAACGTAGGTGATATTGACGTTACCACGAACGGTAAAAACAATGGTGCAATTCTGGTGTTTAGAACAACTACAAACAAATGGACATCTACCACTACGCTTGATGCGCAGAACATGGAAGGTGGAGAATTTTAATCGGAGAAAATAAAAGATGGCGTCAATTATTAGAATTAAAAGATCGTCAGTCAGTGGTAACCCAGCAGTACTGGGCGCTGGTGAGTTAGCGTATTCTGCGTTAACAGATAATGGTTCCAATGGTGGTGATCGCCTATACATTGGTATGGGCACAGAAACCGCAGGTAATGCGGCGAACCACATTGTTATCGGTGGTAAGTTTTTCACAGACATGTTGGATCACACCAAAGGTGTTCTAACTGCTGATTCTGCTCTTGTTGTCGATTCCAACTCTAAGTTGGACAACCTAAAGGTCGATAACCTTGACCTAAATGGCAACACACTAAGTACTACCAATACCAACGGCGATCTGTTGATTACGCCAAACGGTACTGGTAAGACTATCATCACTAACATCTATACTGATGCTAGCACTTCTCTTGCTGAGTACATTCAAGACGTAACTGGCGGTCAGATCGTTGACAGCACCGAAATTGATGCTACTTACGACGACGTAGCTGGTACTACTTCTCTTGCTCTTAAGACTACTGGCGTAACTGCTGGATCTTATGGTTCAGCTACTTCTATCCCAACATTCACTGTTGACAGCAAGGGTCGTCTAACTGCAGCAGGTAGCGCAAACGTAGCGACTACTCTAAACATCACTGGCGATACTGGATCTGATGGTATCTCTCTTCTAAGCGAAACACTAGCTATTGTTGGTGGTGAGGGTATTGATACTGCTGTTACAGCAAATACTCTAACAATCTCTGCTGAAGATGCAAGCACTACTAATAAGGGTGTTGCGTCTTTTGACACTAACCACTTCACTGTAACTGCTGGTGCTGTTTCTGCTAAGAGCATCACTCTTGGTTCTTCTACTCTAACACTTGGTTCTACAACAGCAAGCCTAGCTGGTCTGTCTTCACTGGGCGTAACTGGTAACACTACTATCGGTGGAACTCTAGGTGTTACAGGAGCCACTACTCTTTCAAGCACTCTGGGCGTAACTGGTGCGGTTACTCTAAGTTCTACTCTTGGTGTTGCTGGCGACTTCGCTGTTAATACTAACAAGTTTACTGTTAACGCTACTTCTGGTAACACTACTGTTGCTGGCACTCTTGGTGTTTCAGGCAATACTACTGTTGGTGGAACATTCGGTGTAACTGGTGCTACTACTCTTTCTAGCACTCTTGCTGTTACAAACGATCTTTCTGTTAACACTAACAAGTTCAACGTAACTGCTGCTACTGGTAATACTGCTATTGCTGGTACTCTAGGAGTTACTGGTGCTACAACCCTAAGTTCTACTCTAGCCGTAACTGGTAACACTACTGTTGGCGGTACTCTTGGCGTAACTGGCGTTGCTACTTTCGGCAACGTCATCGACATGAACGCTCACAAGATCACAAACCTTGCTGAGCCAACTGCTGACTCTGATGCTGCTACCAAGTACTACGTCGACGCTGCTCGTTCTGGTCTAGACGTTAAGGGATCTGTCCGTGCAGCTACTACTGCCAACATCACCCTAAGCAACACTCAGACTATCGATGGCGTTGCGCTTTCTGTTGGCGATCGTGTTCTGGTTAAAGATCAGACTACTGCTTCTCAGAACGGTATTTACGTTGTTTCTGCTACTGCTTGGACTCGTGCGCCTGACGCTGATAACAATCCAGGTGGTGAAGTTACTAGCGGTATGTTCTGTTTCGTTGAGTCTGGTACTGTCAACGCTGACTGCGGTTTCGTTCTAACTACTAACGATCCAATTACTCTAGGTACTACTGCTCTAGATTTCACTCTATTTTCTAGCTCTGGCACTCTAATTGCTGGTAGTGGTCTAAGCAAGAATGGCTACACTCTAGAAGTAAACGTAGCAGCTGCTGGCGGTATTGAAATTGTTTCCGACGCTCTTCAATTGAAGGCTGGTGTTGCTGGTGCTGGTCTGACTTACACTTCTGGTGTTCTAGACATCGTTGGTACTGCTAACCGCATTACTGTCAACGCTGATAGTATTGACATTGCTTCTACTTACGTTGGTCAGACTTCTATCACTACTCTGGGTACTATCGGTACTGGTACTTGGCAAGGTACTGTCGTTAGCCCAACTTACGGTGGTACTGGCGTAAACAATGGCACTAAGACTATCACTCTTGGTGGCAACCTAACAACTAGCGGTGCTTTTGCTACCACTCTGACTGTTACTGGCGCTACTAACGTAACTCTACCAACTACTGGTACTCTAGCGACTCTAGCTGGCGCTGAAACTCTAAGCAACAAGACCATCACTTCTTCTAGCTTTAGCGGTTCCACTGGTGCTTTCACTGGTAACGTAACAGTTGGTGGTACTCTTGGTGTCACTGGCGCAACGACTCTAAGTTCTACTCTTGCTGTCACTAGCAACGCTACTGTTGGTGGCACCTTTGGTGTTACTGGTGCGACTACTCTGTCTAGTACTCTTGGTGTTACTGGTAACGTAACTCTATCTGCTAACTTGACTGGTGCTGGTGCTGGAACTTCTACTCTTGATGGTTTCAACATCGACGGTGGCACTTACTAAGATGTGAATAAATAAGAGGGGAGCGAGAGTTCCCCTCTAGCAGTTTTTACTGCTTATCGGTTTCCTCAATAGGAATTGTAATGGCTAATAAAATTATCCTCAAAAAATCCGCAGTCGGCGGAAAAATCCCAGTATCCAGTGATCTGGATTATGGAGAGTTGGCTATCAATTATGCTGACGGAAAACTATATTATAAGAATTCGGCAAACAACATTATGTCGATTGGTGGCGCTGGCGGTGGAACTTTAGTAGTGTCAACTAGAGCCAATCCAGTTTCAATTGTTGTTTCTGGTGGAAACCTAGTAGTTGCTGCTAGAAGCGGAAACGTAAGCGTACCAATTTAAGGATAATAGATGGCTAATAGATTCCCGTTAATTGTTGACTCAGTCAACTTAAACATTAAAGAACTTCCATCAGGCGACAACATTGACCTGACTGGTAACAGCATCTATAATAATGGTGCTACGTTAGTTCTACCTACTGCTTCTGGCACTCTAGCGACTCTAGCTGGAACAGAAACCCTAACAAATAAAACTCTCTCTAGCGGCACTCTTTCTGGTACGTTCGCTGGGGACGCTACACTTTCTGGATCTATTACTCTAAGCGCAACTACTGCGCTCACTATTCCAGTTGGTACTACTGCTCAACGTCCAACAGCTGCTACTGGTCAGATTCGTTTCAACTCTTCACTAACTTCTTTCGAAGGTTATAACGGTACAGCGTGGTCATCACTTGGTGGTGTGAAGTCTGTTGATGGTTTCACGTACATCATCGCTGAGACTTCTTCTGGCGCATCTAACGGTGAACTTGAGTTCTACGCTGAGACTGCTGCTGGAACTGCTGCAGCAAAGCAAGGTGGATGGAATTATACACGACTACTAACTAATACTCCGATTGACTTCGCAGGTTCTACTTCTGGAACTACTCGTGTTCAAGCAACTGCTGCTGCTTCTGGCGTTCTTACTCTACCTGCGGTAACTGATACTCTTGCTGGTATTGCTGCTACGCAAACACTAACCAACAAAACAATTAACCTAGCAAATAACACGCTAACTGCTACATCTGCTCAAATTGCTTCTGCGGTTTCTGACGAGACTGGTAGTGGTTCTCTAGTATTTGGTACTAGCCCATCATTTACAACTAGCGTATTGACTGGTTCTACATCATTCAACGTATTCAATACCACTGCGACTACTATCAACGCATTCGGTGCTGCTACTACACTTTCTATTGGTGCTTCTACTGGCACTACGACAGTTAACAACAGCTTAACTGTAACTGGTAACTTGGTTGTTAATGGTACAACCACCACTATCAACTCAACAACTATCACTGTTGATGATATTGTTTTAGAACTAGGTGATGTAGCCACTCCAACTGATACTACTGCTAATGGTGGTGGTATTCTTCTGAAGGGTGCTACTAATAAGACATTCTTGTGGCAATCAGCTACTGGAGCGTGGACATCTTCAGAAGACTTAAACTTAGCTTCTGGTAAAGTTTTTGAGATTAACGGCACGGCTGTACTTTCTGGTACTACTCTTGGTTCTGGTGTTACTGCTTCTTCTTTAACTAGCGTTGGTACTGTTACTTCTGGTACTTGGTCTGCATCATTCGGCGCAGTTTCTGGTGCCAACCTAACAAACCTGACTGCTGGTAATCTAACTGGTACTATTCCATCAGCTGTTCTCGGTAACTCTACTGCTTACATTGGTACTACTGCGGTTGCTCTCAACCGTGCCTCTGCAAATCTAGCATTGACTGGTATTTCTTCTGTAACTCTTCCAGGCTCTACTTCTGGTTCAGTACAGATTGTTCCTACTGCAGCTGCTGGAACTGGCACTGTACTAACTCTACCAGCTACAACTGGTACTGTTGTTACAACTGGCGACTCTGGTACTGTTACCAATACGATGTTGGCTGGTTCTATAGCCAACTCAAAACTAGCGAACTCAACAATTTCTGGAGTTGCTCTTGGTAGTAACTTAAACGCTCTTACTATCAGCACTGGATTAACTGGAACATCATATAACGGTTCATCTGCGGTAACTATTGCGCTAGCAACTTCTGGCGTAACTGCTGGTTCTTATGGTGGTTCCACTGCTATTCCTGTTATCACAGTTGACACATATGGTCGTGTAACTGCAGCTTCTACAACTTCAGTTTCTACTACTATTTCTCTGGCAGGTACTTCTGGTACTGGTTCTGTTGCTGGTGGTGGCACTCTCACTTTTGCCTCTAGTAATGGTGTTACCACTTCTGTATCTGGCAGCACTGCTACCATTAGTACACCACAAGACCTTAGAACTACAGCAGCGCCTTCGTTCAGTGGCGTAACAACTACTGCTGGAGTAACAGCAACGTCAAACGCACCATTCTTTATGAATGCAAACACGATTGCGGCAAACTTTAGCATTCCGTCAAACTACAATGCTATGACAGCTGGACCAATAACCATCAACAATAACGTGACAGTAACTATTCCAAACGGATCTGTCTGGACAATTGTATAAGGATACCTATGGCAACTACATCTAGAGAACAACTAAAGCAGTACTGCCTAAGAGCACTAGGTCATCCTGTTGTTGAAATCAATGCTGACGACGATCAACTGGAAGATCGTATTGATGAAGCCTTGGAGTATTGGAGACAATACCACCCAGACGGTATCGAAAAACTATACATGAAGTTTCAGATCACTGCATCTGAAGCCAACCTTACAACTTCTGTAGCTTCTAACTTTATGTTGGGCGAGCGTGTCACTAGCAGTTCTGGTGGTACAGCACAAGTTGCTAAAGAAATCAATAGACAATCTTCTGGAACTAAACTTCTACTACGCAACGTAAAAGGTACGTTTGCTGGTGGTGATACTATCACTGGGACATCTTCTAACGTAACTGCGTTGTTGGACAGCTTAGTTCTTGGAACTTACGATAAGAAATACGTTGAGGTTCCAGATCTTGTTTACGGTATCACTCGTGTTCTACCATTCAGTCAAGCGTCTTCTTCTAAGAACATTTTTGACTTGCAGTATCAACTACGTCTAAACGACTTGTACGATCTAACTTCTACAAGTATCATTTACTATAAGACTGTTATGTCTCACTTGGCTCTGCTAGACTTAGAGTTGAACGGACATCCGCTATATCGCTTTAACCGTCGTCAGTCTAAACTATTCTTAGACATCAACTGGGACACTGACTTGGCTCTTGGCGACTTTGTTGTCGTTGAGTGCTACCGTGCACTTGACCCAGCGGAGAACGCTAAAGTTTGGGACGATGCTTGGTTGAAACACTACGTTACTGCCCTGTTTAAGAAGCAGTGGGCAGTCAATATTAAGAAATTCTCTGGCATTCAACTTCCAGGTGGTGTTACACTTGATGGTGATAAACTGTATGACGAAGCAACTGGTGAAGTTAAAGATCTTGAAGACGAGCTAATCACTAAAGCTGCTCCTCTTGAGTTCTTCCTAGGATAATAATGACTACAACTAACGTATATTTTACACAAGGTACTCGTACCGAGC
>OGVN01000001.1_pt1 | contig 44937 bp, 67 predicted proteins | sample 1575751 | NCBI WGS metagenome assembly OGVN01 (sample SAMN07581530, study PRJEB24739) | freshwater metagenome | place: Singapore | collected 2015-01 | reverse complement strand
GTTTCCCAGTCACGATAAATAGGTCTAAAACTCAAGATGCTTTAAAAAATATGGTTTCCCAGTCACGATACCGCTTTGATTATCAGATTGTTGTGAAGTTACCCCAATGTCTTCTGGCTTGAAACCACTAAGTCTAGTTATATCTTCTAGTATGTTATCTATCTTAGCTTTCTTGCGTAATCTGCGTAACATGACACAGAGTGGCGTAGCGGAATCCCTTATCCGTAGCTACGGCTCACAAGTAGATGTGTCAAAAGTGCTGCCCTTCCGATTTATCGCGGCAGCCCGCATTGTTCCTCAGTTTGAGGATATGCTGGAACAAATGATGTTCCGAGCACTTGCCGATGTGCAAAAACTGCCTGGCAAGACAGTACTGGTTATTGACGTTTCTGGCTCCATGTTCGGAACCAATATCAGTGCAAAATCTGACCTAGACCGCTTTGATGCGGCCGCAGCACTGGCCATTTTGTGCCGTGAAATCTGCGAAGAAGTAGAAATCTACTCTTTTAGCTACGATGCCGTGAGGGTTGCTCCTCGCCGTGGATTTGCCCTAGTGGAAGCTATCAGCAAATCACAAAATCACGGTGGCACTCAGCTTGGTCAGGCAATGCGTACAATCGACGCTCAAACTCGCTACGATCGTGTAATCGTATTTACCGACGAACAAAGCTATGACCGACCACAATCGCCGCGCGGCAAAGGTTATCTGGTGAACGTGGCCAGCTACCAACACGGCGTGAATCATAGTGCTTGGAATGAGATCAACGGCTTCTCGGAAGCTATTGTTGATTATATCCAGGCGTTTGAACGCGAAGAATAAAATCCGAGCCAGGGACAGTATCCAGCCTGTCAGAGCGAGAGATCGGTGTTAATTCCCACGACCCAAGGCGGTAGTCAGTCCGCGAGTGAACAAAGACTAAAGTGTGGGGCTCTAAGCTAAGGGCTTAGAATAGTGTATGGTGAAAGAAACGGTTACTTCTAGACAGCTAATCTAACCAAATGTCCGTTTCGATTTGTTCCTACATTATTCTAAGCCCTTTGCGCTTTTAATAGTTACTTCGATCACCAGAGGGTTTCCCTCGCCCCACTGCTACAACTGATCCGTAGCAGGGCTATTAATACTATTCTAGGGCGCATAATTTATGCTTTGGCGAACGTATTAGTTACTTCATAAGTTCGATTCTTATATTTCCAGCCAATTTTTTGGAAATTCGCCTAATGGTAAGGCACCGGTACATAGCCGGCTTCACTAATACAACCTATTCCAAGCACTTATCTCACTGGTGTAATGGCAGCACGGCGGTCTCCAAAACCGTTGGTCGGGGTTCGAGTCCCTGGTGGGATGCCAAAATTTAGATTTGCGCTATTTGCCAAATCTTGATATAATTATTCTTTAAATCGGTTGTTTAGTCCCGTAACGGTATCGGGGGGAGACTGTAAATCTTTTGCCTTTGGCCTTGTTTGTTCGAATCAAACAGCAACCACCAATTAATGCGAGAGTGGCGTAACGGTAGCCGCAGCGGGCTTAAAACCCGCCGTCTGTAATGGGCGTACGGGTTCGAATCCCGTCTCTCGTACCAATAATATGCGTGTGTAGTTTAATGGTAAAATAGGACGTTGCCAACGTCTTGTCGAGAGTTCGATTCTCTCCACCCGCACCAGGATTTTTATGGAATATAACTTAGACAATATCTTACTCGGACTACTCGGTAGTCGCGAACTTGTTGAACGCTGGTGGGCTACTCCCAATAAAGCGTTTGACGGAGATATTCCTGACGATATATTCCATAGTGATCGCCGTAACGAAGTTGTCCGGTATATATTGGGACACGCAAGCGGAGATTTCAGTTAATTGGGTCTAAAGTGTTCATGGACGCACGCGGCACTGTCACTGCCGAAGAGTGGGGATCGTTACCCCCTAGACCCGCCAGAGTTTGGTAGTTAGTATATAAACTACCCGTAGCCCACCCGTTGAATACGAAAAGTTCAAGCTGGAGCCGTAACCAGCAATATTAATTCTAGTGAATTCATTGGCTATAGTGTGTAAGTTGCAGTCCTTCGCAACTGAGACTACTTGGAGATTGCGACCAGGCACTAGAATTAATAATATGCATCGTTAGCTCAGCGGTAGAGCGTCTCCCTTACAAGGAGAGGGTCGGCGGTTCAATCCCGTCACGATGTACCAAATATTCCACAGTAGCTCAGAGGTAGAGCAGCAGGCTGTTAACTTGTTGGTCCTAGGTTCGATCCCTAGCTGTGGAGCCAGATTTAGTCTTAGCGACTTGATTAGTTACTTCTTTTTTATTGAGCAAAAAACGACTGGGGTTCGATTCCCTGGAGGCCGCTGGTTGCATGGGCCAATTTCTAATCTACCTATTCTAGACTAATTTACCCTGTTCGCCAAGCTGGTAAGGCATCGGATTTTGATTCCGACATTCAGTGGTTCGAGTCCATTACGGGGTGCCAATTAACAATCCGTCTTTAGCACAACTGGAAAGTGTCCAGGCCTACGAAGCCTAGGGGTGAGAGTTCGAATCTTTCAGGACGGGCCAAATTTAGTTCAATGGTGTAATCGGTAAACACAGGCTGAAATGCTGGCAGCTATGTCTGCGTACAGGTTCGAATCCTGTTTGAGCTAATTAACAAATTAAGATCATGCGTAAATTTAACATTGAAGAAGTAAAAGAGTTCATTCGCAACTGCTCGCCAGAAACCAAGATTTATCTTGGTGCGGATAGTGAACGTATCAATGTTAATGGCAAATGGTATGCAGACTATACCTTAGCAGTTGTCATTCACATTGATGGTCGTCACGGTTGTAAAATCTTTGGTGACGTACAGCGTGAGCGCGACTGGGATCAAAAAGCTGATAAGCCTAGCCTGCGTTTAATGCAAGAAGTTTACAAGATCAGCGACTTATTCCACGAACTAAGTGACGTGCTAGAAGATCGTTATGTTGAGGTTCACCTTGACATTAACCCAAGCGAGCGTTACAAGAGTTCACAAGTTGTGCAACAAGCTGTTGGCTATATCAAAGGCACTTGCAATATTGACGCACAGGTTAAACCTCGTGCATTTGCAGCCAGTTACGCAGCAGACCGACTTAAATTTGTATTGAGTAATTAAAATGAGCGACCGATTTGATCTTGAACAGGGTATTCTTCAATGCTGGAATGTCTGTGATGATATTCAGCTAATGCTAGATAGCTGGGACAGTCTTGATGAAGATCAGAAACAAAATTATCTGATTGGGCTCAAGCAAATGTATCAAATGAAATTTGAGCGTACATTTCAACAGTTTGAAGACTGTTGCCAACAAAGGTTGGTGTGACCCGAATGGTGAGGGCCCGGATTGCAAATCCGTAATATGCAGGTTCGAGTCCTGTCACCAACTCCAAATTGCCGGATTAGCACAGTGGTAGTGCAATCGCCTTGTAAGCGATAGGTCGTCTGTTCGAACCAGACATCCGGCACCATATATAAGCACACGTTCTAGATGAAAGAAACCTATGAGGGCTCTAGCAGGGTGTGCTTATATATGGTTGTATGAAGCCTAAAGAAAGGCGTCTTGGACGTGGGTTCGACTCCCACCTGGTCCACCATAAAACACATTAGCATAGTATTTTGACTACCAGGTTTTTTTGTATGCTATGGTCGTTCTAGTGTGTTTTATAATGGGCCAGTCATGGTTTCGACAGGGTGACAAGTAACAAAGCAGACAACTCGGCAATGCGAAAGCCGTAGGGTTGAGGATTCTCGGCCGAAACAGCAAACAAAGTAAACGCAAACGATAACGTTTTCGCTTTAGCAGCTTAATTGCCGCTTAGGGTTTCGCCAGTTCCTCGTAACAGAATACTGGCACTATATGTTAGCATACTGAACCACACCACGTAATTGGAACGGAAATGTCGTAGTATGCTAACCTATAGTAAAGGAATTTATGAACAAAAAGAGTTTTCTTGACCCTAAGCTGTTACAATCAGCCCCCAGCAATAGTTTCTCAAAACCAGTTGCGCAGCTTCATGAGTTCTACCTAAGCGGCCCTATTATTGAGGCCGAAGAATACATTGAGTGGTTTGACACAATTCGTAATGCGAGTAGTGTGGACACCATTCGTATTTATATCAACTCACCTGGTGGTGATCTTTACACAACTCTGCAATTCTTGCGAGTTATGTCGGACACACAAGCCCATGTTACTTGCAGTGTAGAAGGTGCTTGCATGAGTGCAGCCACCATGATCTTCCTACACGGTCATGCTCAAGAGGTAACTCCTCATAGCCTGTTTATGTTCCACAACTATTCGGCTGGTGTGTTTGGCAAGGGCGGCGAAATGTACGACCAGCTACAATTTGAGCGCGAGTGGTCCAAGAACTTTATGCGCGAAGTGTATGCCGACTTTCTCACTGATGCTGAGATTGAGTCAATGATGCACAACAAAGACATTTGGATGGACAGCATAGAAGTTGCCAGCCGTCTAGAAGCAATGTATGAGAAACGTAAAGCAGCTGAAGAGGCTGTTGACGAATAAGCCTTCATAAGGATCAGTTAGCCGAGTGGACTAGCGGCGTCGGTCTTGAAAACCGTGGGCTCCGAAAGGGGTGTGTGAGTTCGAGTCTCACCTGATCCGCCAAATAATATGAGAAAACTTTGGAGAATATGGGCAAATGCTCTCGGCGCCAAAGCCGGAAAAAGCGACGGTGAAGCCGATTTGGTAGCCGCGATTAGAACAGCAATTGTCCTTAGTTATATAGTCACTAACTGCTGGATCATAGCAGGTGTATGGAGACATTGGTAATGACCGAAGGCGACCGTGCAGGAGTATGGGCTATCGTATATCTGCTGACGGTAGGTGTGGCTGCTTACTTTACAATGATTATGCTTATCGTGCATTTTGTTAGATATCTATTTAGGATTTAAGTAATGAGCGATGGTGGTAAAGGCAGTGGTCGTAGACCCCAAGCCGTAGCAGATACACAAGTAGCAGATAACTGGACTAACATATTTGGTCTCAGTCGTCTGGAGAAATTACGTCGTCAGCAAGCACTTGACGAAATGGTGCGAATTAGCGAAGAATTAGGATTGTACAATGAGCCTCAGCTTCAAGAGTCTAAAGAGCCCATTGCTAGGTCTGCATGACCAGATCACTTTTGGTAAGCTAAAAGGTTGCAGAATCTGCGATGTAGTGCAAGATCACTACGAGTACTTAATCTGGGCTGAAAAAAGTGGTCTAGTAAAATATCAGCCTATTGTAATCGAAACAATACAAGAAATGGCTAGTTTTGCTCGTTGGGAGCAGCACATTGAAGAAGTTAAGCCGTATCTAGAAGATGATTTGATACGTCGTGAACGTGAAATGATGCGCAGTATCCTAGAGGACGATGTGCCTTTTTAATGCGTGGTTAGTTTAATGGTAAAATCCGTGGCTTCCAACCATGAGTTAAGGGTTCGATTCCCTTACCCCGCACCAGTATAAATTCAATATTGAACAAAATCCCCGAATTTGGTATAATATATGCTGATTCGGGGATTTTTAATTTAAAATGTCAAACATATTCTTTTGCAGTGACCATCACTTCGGGCACGCTAATATCCTAAACTTCAAGCGTGAGGATGGTTCGCCTCTGCGTGTGTTTAAAGACGTTGACCATATGAACGAATATATGGTCATGCAACACAATCGCCGTGTACGTCCAGGCGACAAAGTATATTTTCTAGGTGACGTTACAATGGCTCGCAATGCCAAGTCACTAGAAATTTTGGGTCGTATGAACGGTGAGAAGATTCTGATTAAAGGCAACCACGACCTGTGCAAGCCTGAACAGTACTTGCAATATTTTAAAGATATTCGTGCTGTTCACCAGTTTGACGGCATGATCTTATCACACATCCCAATGCACCCAGAAAGTCTTGGTCGCTGGGGCGTTAATGTTCATGGACACTTACACGCTAATCGAGTACGTATGCCACTATCACAAATCGTAGACAAACGATATTTTTGTGTTTGCATGGAACAACTAGATGATTATACTCCCATCAGTCTTGAAGAGTTGAAGAAATCTCTATAATTAAGTGCGACTGTAGTTAAAAGGTATAACATCCTACTCATAATGGGACAGTTGTCTGTTCGACCCAGACCGGTCGCACCACCAAAATAAAATTTTAGGTTGACTTTTTGAGCTTTCTGCTATATAATATAGTTATACTTAAAAAATTAAGGGCTATATGGATAAACAGTCAGCAATAAGAGAAGCCTTACAAATATTTTACCCAAATACTGAGGCAATACTACTTAAGTATGCTAAATCTACAAGAAAGCAGTATCTAAACTTGGACTTTTTTGTAAAAAGCATCTGTAAGGAACATTATAATATTAGTAAAGAATTAGGCCTCTCTCCAGGTACTATTACAAAATTACTAAAAGAAATATTTCCTGACAGGATAACTGGAAATACTGGTAGTAAGCCACACATCCATATACTTGAAAAAGCCGAGTTAAAGCTATGTCATAGTTGTGGAGAAGTCAAACCCTTCGAAGACTTTAGAAAAAATAAGTCTACAAGATTAGGTTTAAACACTTACTGTAAGATTTGCCATTTAGAAACTACCTCTAGTACCCAGGCAGGTCGGCAGGCGGAGTATAAAACTAGCAAAATACAAAGAACAGTTAGTTGGTCAGAGCTGGATAAAATAAAAGAGTTTTATAATAATTGTCCACAAGGACATCATGTAGATCATATCATACCTTTAAATGGCGAAAAGGTATCTGGACTTCATGTGTTAGAAAACTTGCAATATTTACCAGCAAGCGATAACTGTTCCAAAAACAATAAGTTCGAGATATATTAACAATTAACAAAAAACCACCTATTAACCAGATAGGTGGTTTTTTGTTGCAAAAATTCTTTGTTGAAATAAAGAATACTTTTTGATATAATACTATTTTACAACGCAAATTAACAAAAGGAAACAAATGCGTATTTATTTTGGTGAAGCAAGCGAGCGTGACGTTGAAGACTTTGGTACTGACGGTCTGCTAGAAAATCGTGGTCAATTTTATGCTCACTCTGTTGAGTTCGGTTCCAACATGGGCGGCGTAGAAGACGTTATGTTGCAAGATGGTTGTGGTCGTCAAGTACCTGTTGCAGTCGAGCACATTCCAGCTTTTGTCAAGGCTTTGATTGAGTGCTATACCATTGCACAAGACATTCGTGAAGCCGAGGAGCTACGCGAGTTTGCAGAAAGCAACGATAATACTGCTGCTGTCTGCGAAAATGGCCACATCCATTATTAATCCGTTTAAAACTATAGTAGACGACTTGTCTAGTGAAACGTGGCGAAAAGTAACTATTGAATACTTGGATTGGGTTCATGCCTTACTAAAGCCACATAAAATACCTGTTGCTACCTACGGTGATGTTTTCAGGGTGCTAGAGTATCTCTATGAAAACAAGGCAGTTGATCTACAAAATTGCGAAGACTACCACCTAATACGAAAAGGAACTAATTTTGGCTAAAACAATCTCTAAATCTAAACAAGCATACTATACCCAGTACAAAAATACCAGTCGTTGGGCGGCTAATCGTAAGCGCAAACTAGAGCGTCAGCTTAAGCTACAGCCTGGTAACGAAGACCAGATCAAAGCAGCCATTGGCAATGTCTCCTACAGGCGCGCTACACCCAAAGGCCGAGTATGGGCACACAGTCACCGTCGCATTGCCCAGCTGTTTAAAGAGTTTGCTGGCTACGCTCCGCAAGCACTGTTTAGTTCTAATCCTAAGGTGCAAAGTGCTGCTCTGCAATACCACAATCCAGAGCGAAAGTTCATTGGACTGCCAGAAGGCAAAGTGAGCTTTTCAATTGGTGCACGTGCTCACGACAAGCAAGGTAATCTGGTATGGTCTTGATCGAGTTCTATCTGGTATTTGCCCTGGCTACGGCACTAACGGCACTGTTCGGAATATTTGTTCCGGTTTTAAAAGAAGCTAAAGGCAAGGGCGTGTCTAATACTCTAACAGACAGCCCGATCCTAGCCAGCTTAATCTTCTTCGGAGTTACCCTAATCTTGGCACCTTTTGTGGTTTCCAGCTTAATTTTTCCGCATCATGCAGAACTGTTCCGAGCCGGACTACAACGTACTATTGAACAGCCTGACGATTAAAAATTTAGATTTGACCCTAAACCTCAAAGGCTATATAATATATACTTAATTGATCGAAACAAAGGCAAACCATGAAACTTGTTGAATTTTCCTACACAAAAGCAAACGGCGACACTTCGCAACGTGCCGTCGTCGAAGTCCTACAACCCAGCAAACACTTTGAAGGCATTGATGTGTCGGAACTTGGTCATGACGAACTCTTTGACTTTATCAGCGAGTATCGAGCCATGAAAAACGCTCAACATGAAGCAACCATGGCGCTTCTCCTCAAACACGATCTTAAACACAACTACCGTCGTTTTCTCCCCGAGCAAATGACTGTTATCACAACTGAACACATTTAATTTAACCAAGGAAATACAAATGGCAGCAACCTGGACTGACGAACTGAAACAAGAAGTTATCTCTAAATACGAAGCCGCTGGCCCAACTCCCGACAACAGCACCGAAATTATCAAAGACATTGCCGAAGAAATCGAAATGTCGCCCAACGGTGTGCGTATGGTGCTTGTGCAAGCTGGCGTTTATGTGAAAAAAGAAGCCAGCTCTGGCTCTAGCAAGACCGCCACCAAATCTGGTGGTACCGGTGAAGGCAGCAAGCGTGTGTCGAAAGAATCGGCCATCGCTGACCTCAAAGCCGCTATCGAAGCTAAGGGTGCAGAAGTTGACGAAGACATTCTTAGCAAGCTAACTGGTAAAGCCGCAGTGTATCTGCTTGGCGTAATCAAGGCTTGATTGGGGGGCGGCCTAGTGCCGCCTTTTTCTTTATGGCAACAAGCAAAAGTAAAAAATGGCCTAAAGTCACAAAGGGCAATCACTTAATCGTGAAAACTTTTGAGGATGGGCATACAGAATTAGAATGGGACGATGATGCCCTGTTAGATGAAATTCGTACTGCACTAGCAGTACACGAGGCTAAACAAAAATCAAAACATCAGGAAAAGTATGGACTACGTAAAGATAAATATCAATTCTAAGATTGTACTACCTAGTACCGATTACTATACAGCATCCAATAAATATCCGGCTCCAAAAGAGCCTGAGCTTTGGTTGATTGAAGATGGTAACGGTGCAATACTGATGTTTCCTGACCGAATCTATCAGTGGATTAGCCCACAAAACTTCAATTGTTTTGAAGTCTGTGCGGCAGAAGAAAAAACAGAATTGACAGCCAAGCCAAATCAGAGTATAATTGATAGTTCGACTCTGCTAAAGGCAATAGCAATTGCTCAACAGCCAGATCTAGCACTGAATTTACTAAAGGAATAATTATGAAGTTAAATCCCAACGATATTAGTGCATTGATGGATCATTATAGAATGACTAAAGATAGTCGTCTGAGTATATTCTCAACCGATCCTAAGAATACAGAAAAACTATATAAAGCCGGTCTAGTGGTTGAATATGCTCATGGCGAGTTGAATCGCCCACTTACATCTAAGGGATTAGCTCTGGCTCAACTAATACTTGATTATGCAAACGAGGTACAATAATGGCAACACGTAAGCGTAGTGAACTTGAAGAAGAACTGATGACTGATGCAAATATTGCGCGAGTTATCAAACTCCTAGAACCAGCCGAAGAAGGAACAAAACCCATTACTAAAAAAGATGCTTGTCAAATTCTTGGCATGGCATATAACACTACGCGTCTTGGAACCATTATTGAGCAGTTTAAGCAGCGTCAAAAACGCACAGCCGAACGCAAAGCTCAACTTCGTGGAAAGCCAGTCACACCTGACGAAGTGCAGTTTATTATTAGTGAGTATCTTGAAGGCGAGCCGATTGATTCGATTTCGAAGAGCACTTATCGTAGTGCTGCCATTATCAAGCGTGTGCTAGAAGAAAATCATGTGCCTATTCGTGTTCCTGGCCACAGCTACTTTAAGCCGGAGCTAGTGCCAGAGGGAGCAATGCGTGACAGGTTCCGTGTGGGTGAAGTTGTGTATAGTGCACGATATGATTCAACTGCTCGTATCGAAGCCGAACAAAAACATCCACAATACGGATGGATTTACCGTGTGTGGTTGTTAAGTGAGCGCTGGCTACAGGCCGCTTACCAGCCTGCGTGCGAATTGGCTTCCCTGGAACATCTTCGTGAAATTGGAGTAAAAGTATGAGGTACTGGATCTACGCAGAACCTGCTGGCCACAGTAACGAGCCGATCTGGACTATTCTTAGTGATAAAGCTGTGCTTGCCTACTACTGGGATTACTGGTGTGAGCAAATGACAAAAGCTGGCAAAGCCGATTTGATTAATGAAACAGATTGTCTCATGGATTGGGTTACCACAAATTGGGCTACGGAAGTAACTCCGCAAGTACTCGAACAATTTATCCTGGCGCCAAACGCCACAAATTCAGCAACTTAAAGGGTTACGTATGGACTCTAACATTCTATATGACAAGCTGATAGAAGAAAACATGGACAAGGGCTATCAAGTGCGTCTTGTAGTTAACGAGTTCCGTGAGGTTATCTATATCCAGCTTCGCAAATACTTTCTATCGTATGAAGGCGAATGGGTTCCTAGCCGCGAAGGTGTAAGTATCCCCGCTAGCTTTGAAAATATTCGTGCAATGCTTGATGGTCTTCTTGATGTATGTGCTAGTGCTGAGGGCGAGGCATTGATTCAAGAATACTATGAACGCCTTGAGAAAAAACAGACTTGAAGTCAGTACCCTAAACTGCTATAATTATATCTATGAATAAACTTGAACAATTCCTTGATAAAGCGTCACAAGCCTACTACAGCGGCAACCCAATCATCAGTGACGAGCAGTTTGATCAACTTGCTGATTCGTGTGGATACAGCAAAGTGGGGGCTAAACAACACGGTAATATTGAGAAGCATATTTACCGTATGTATTCACTACAAAAATTCTATGAAGACGAAGGCCAAAACCGTCCTCTTGAAGGCATCCGAGACATTGTTACAAGTGCTAAGCTGGACGGGGCAGCTATTAGCTTGGTTTATGTTGGCGGTAATCTTGTCCGAGGTCTTACACGCGGTGATGGTCTAGAAGGTCAGATAATCACCGACAAGTTGCTGGCCACCAGCATTGTTCCGCACACTATTCCAGTTATGGATACTGTTCAAGTAACTGGCGAGATTGTTGCTCCAATCAACATTGAAAATGCCCGTAACTATGCCGCAGGTGCGCTAAACCTAAAAGATGTGTCCGAGTTCAAGTCACGTGCACTTAGCTTCTTTGCCTACAGCGTATCGCCTAGCCACAACAAGACATATCGTGAAGATATGCGTATGTTGCAAAGCTGGGGCTTTAGTGTAATTACCGAAGAAAACCTAGACAAAATCTTTCCTTGTGATGGAGTAGTTTTCCGTGTCAACGACAACAAAACATTCTACGATCTTGGGTTTACCAGTAAGCATCCACGAGGTGCCTATGCTAAAAAAGAGCGTGCTGCTCATGTCGAAACCACCCTGCTGGACGTTGAGTGGCAAGTCGGTAAATCTGGAAAAGTTACGCCTGTTGCCATCCTCGAACCAGTATATATTGGTGATGCACTTGTGTCACGAGCAACCCTGAACAACCCCGATTTTATTCAATCTTTAGATTTACAGATTGGAGATCGTGTAGCTGTAATTCGTAGCGGAGAAATAATTCCTTGTATTTTGCATAAGGTAGACGCATAATAAAAATATTCTTGCAAAAAAGTTGCCTTTGATGTATAATTATATTATTAAAATTTCTATAATTATAATCATGGAAAGTGGAATCTATTTATTATCGTTCCCTAATACTAGCCAAGTATATGTCGGTAAATCTAAAAATATATCTGTGAGGTATAAGCAGCATAAGGCCGCCTTTAATGCGAATAAAGCTGCAGTTAAATTACAGGACGCCTACTATACATACGGTACGCCCTCAATATCAGTAATAGAGTTGGCTGAAGAAAGTATTTTAGATGAATTAGAATCTAAATATATAGAACAGTTCGATTCCGTAGAAAACGGATTTAATACGAGAAAAGCTGCCGCTGGAGGACATACTGGACTATGGGGTGAAATGAATGGTCGATCTAAATACTCTAATGAACAGATAGCGGATACGCTGTTCCTACTTATTGACGAGCAGAGTCTAACTTATCCAATTATAACAGCTAGAACTGGTGTGCCTAAAACTACTATTGTGGATATTGCTAATGGTACTGGACACAAGTGGTTACAAAACATCTTTCCAGAAGAATACAATAAACTACTATCTCTTAGATATAAAAGAAAAACCAAAAATTATTTAAAGGCCGTATCTCCAGAAGGTATCATATACACAGTTGAACATCTTAGTAGATTTTGCGAAGAACACCGATTACCTACAGGTAATATGAGTAGGTTATTGCGCGGCAAGTGTAAGGCCTATGGTGGTTGGACTGCTATACCATAAAAATTTTCAACTTGTTAAAGCCTACCGAATCAAGTATAATACATATATAAATTGATAAAGAAACCATGAGAATCCAAATCCCCACAAACTGCCCATGTTGCGATTATCCACTAGAACTTGTGAACTCACAGCTGTTCTGTCGTAATACAGCTTGCGGTGCTCAGTTAAATAAAAAACTAGAGCACTTCTGCAAGACCCTGGGTATCAAGGGTATGGGTTCCAAAACAGTTGAAAAACTCGACTTGGCTGACATTACTGAACTTTTCTATCTTGACCAAGATCAAGTATCCGAAGCACTCGGCAGTGAAAAAACTGCCATCAAACTTCTAGATGAAATTGAACGAGCCAAAGCCGCTGATTTAGCAACTGTTATCGCAAGTTTCAGTATCCCACTTGTTGGTCAAACCGCAAGCAAGAAACTTTGCGAAGTTGTTTCACACATTGATGAAGTCAGTTACGAAACTTGTAAACAAGCAGGTTTGGGTGACAAAGTTACCGCAAATCTTCTTAGCTGGTTAGAGACTGACTTCCAAGAAATGAGAGATTTCCTGCCATTCTCATTTCAATCCGTAAAAGTTTCCCCTACAAACAGTGCCGGAAAAACTGTCTGCATTACAGGTAAATTATCTTCTTTTAAAACTAAAGCCGAGGCTCACCGAGCACTGGAAGAAGCAGGTTTTAGGCCAGTTGAATCAGTTACGAAAGCAACTGACATTCTGGTTGACGAAGGAGATAAAGGCAGTACGAAACGTAAAAAAGCCGAAGAACTCGGTATTCAAATTATCACAAACCTTAATACTTTCTTGAAAGAAATTTAAAATGACTGAAAAAGCTACTAAAAACTGGTCCGATGAAGCTGTTGACCAACTTATGAGCATTGTTGGCAACCAGAGCCCTGTTAGCGTTGAAGCCGTTGAGCGTGCTGCTGAAGCCCTTGGCAAGACTACTCGTAGTATCGCCGCTAAACTGCGTCAACTGGACCGTGAAGTTGCTAGCCTAGCTAAAGAGAAGACTTCTGCGTTTACTGCTGACGAAGGTGAAGCTCTTGCTGACTTCGTTGAAGCCAATGCAGGTAATCTGACCTACAAACAAATCGCTGAAAACTTTGCTGGTGGCAAGTTCTCTGCAAAGCAAATCCAAGGTAAACTCCTGGCCTTAGAACTGACTGGTTCTGTTAAGCCTGCTGAAAAAGTTGAAGTTGCTCGTACCTATACCGAAGCTGAAGAAGCCAAGTTTGTTTCTATGGCTCAAAGCGGCAAGTTCATTGAAGACATTGCCCAAGCTCTTGGTAAGAGCGTTGCCAGTGTTCGTGGTAAGGCACTGAGCCTGACACGCAAAGGCCAAATCGACAAGATTCCAGCACAAAAAGAATCTCATGCCAAAGAAACCGTTGATCCTGTGACCGCACTTGGCGACAAGATCCACAGCATGACTGTTGCTGAAATTGCTGCTGCTGTTGACAAAACTGAGCGTGGTCTGCGTACTTTGCTGACTCGCCGTGGCATCAAAGTTGCTGATTACGACGGTGCAGCTAAGAAAGCTAAAGCCGAAGCCAAAGCTGCTGCCTAATTTAGTGTAGTTCTATGATAGGCTGGGAGAAGTAAAAAGCCCCCAGCCTTTTGTGTTTTTGGAGTCGTGAATGAAAGTAACAATTACATACCACGACAACGACTCTTTTACAGTTGAAGAAGTTGTCCGACAAGCCGTACAACACTACGGCAAAGCAGCTCAAGTAGAGATTATGCCTGAGTCAACAATGGCATACGATCATATCTACTTCGGCTTGCAACAACTGATTACTCACGAACAGCTTAGCTTGCTCTACGATAAGGACACAGCCTATCAGCAAGACTTAAAAAAGCTACGTGAACAAATACTTTACAAAGTAACAGAAATTATTGACCAAGTTATCATTGACAATGAATCGAAAGTAGGGTAAGCCTTGGATACATCAGCAGTAGTCTTAAATAAACTGCTAACTGAGCGAAACCTAGATATCTGGGCTAAGCTAAAGTTAGTGTTCCTAGACCCTGCGTACTCTTCCTTGTACGGCCAAATTAACAAGTACTACGAAAAGTACAGTGCCGTACCATCGTTTGATGAACTCGAACTAACCTTAAGGGAGGGTCCAGCGTCTAAGACGTTAGCAACTCTCCGGTTAACCGAGGTTCCTGACGTTTCAGCCGAAGTAGCACTTGATGCTCTTATAGATCAGTACACTCAGAATGAAACGGTAAAATTACTAGATAAATTTGTAGACAAACTACCGCTTTACGACACAAACGAAATCAAAGATAACTTAGCGAATATTGCGCTTACTATCGAAGAAAAGACCCATACGTCTGAAAAGGTCTTTACGATGGCTGACATGATGATGTTTCAGCATCCTGACGAAATGGAGAAAGAACGTGTTTATCTTGGCCTTAATAATACTTTTGATGCTGTTCTTGGCGGCGTTGCTCGTCAGGAACTCATTCTCATTGGGGGCAAGCGTGGCAGTGGCAAGTCTATTACTTCTAGTAATATTTTTGTCAATCAGTATGAGTCTGGGAATTCTAGTCTGTATTTCTCTATTGAAATGACTGCTATGGAGACAATGCAACGTAACTTAGCTATCTTAGCTGATGTAAACTTGCAAAATCTCAAGCAAAATAAACTAACTGATGAAGAAGTATTAAAAATTGTTAAAGCCCGAGCAGGTATGTTTCAGGGCGCTGACGAACTTGTACTAGAGTTTCTTCGTCACCGTGACCGATACAAATTTGAAGAACAGCTTGTTCGTAATTTCCAGCTAAAAGAAGACAATCAAATGATTGTTGTTGACGATCGTGATCTTACCCTAAGCAGCATCGACTTGCATATCGGCAAAGCCAAAGCAAAGTTTGGCGATAAGCTAAAAGTTGTGGTGGTCGACTATATTAACCAAATTGTATTAGAAGGTGCAGATCAGTATGATTGGAAACCGCAAATTGAAGTCTCCAAGAAACTTAAAAACCTGGCCCGCAAGTACGAAGTGGTCATGGTATCGCCGTATCAGATTGACAAAGATGGCGAAGCTAGATTTGCCAAAGGCATTTTGGATGCAGCAGATATTGCGCTTGTCATGGAGGCTCATGATAAAGAAACGAACGCTATTAGCTTCGAAACCACCAAAATTCGTGGCGGCAAGGAAATGGCATTTACGTGCCCGATCGACTGGGATAGCCTACGCATCAGTCCACAATCTGTGGATAAACCAGCCGCTAAAGAAACTGTTAAACGAGCAGGCAAAAAAGAAAAACAAGCTGAAGAATTAAAACAAGACGATAGTAACGCAGATTTACCGTGGAACTAAAAATGAGTTGCAAACCATATACAAAGCGCAAACTAAAAGCACTGGGCGAAGTGGACGAGTTACTAACGCTTGCACTAGCGAAATTAAATCGTTATGCTGGCGGTACGTATATTGGTGATCTGCGGGAATTAAAAGATCTTGTAGGCGTAAAATTAAAATTAGAACAAATCCAACGGCGTGTAGCCAGAGGATACGAGTGGGAAAAACAAAAAGATGAGCGATCCCGTACTAGAACTCATACAGAAAAACGGCCTAGCATACTCAGTATCGGGCCGTGACTACTTAATCAAATGCCTAAACCCGGAGCATCCAGATTCAAACCCCAGCTTTCGTGTTGACAAAGTTAGTGGTGTAGCTCACTGCTTTGCTTGTGGGTTTAAAACCAACTTGTTCAAGTTCTATGGCGTGTTCACCAACCCAGTGCCGATTAAAATTGCGGCACTAAAGGAAAAGCTATCAGAGCTAAAAACAGCGGGTGTTGGTCTAGAACTACCAAATGGGTACACTCCCTATACTCGCAGTTTCCGTGGTATCAGTGCGGCTACACTAAAAGACTTTGGAGCTTTCTACACAAACAGTGTAGAAAAGTTGGTTGACCGAATCGTGTTTCCCATCCGTGACATTACTGGTAAAACGGTGGTGTTTGTTGCCAGACATACCCTAAGCAACGGCAATCCGCGATACGTTAACTATCCTAGTGGTGTGAAAATTCCGCTATTTCCAGCACACCTGCCTAGCGGATACAGTTCTATGGTAATTGTTGAGGGTATCTTTGATATGCTCAACTTATACGACAACGGACTGGAAAATGTGGTTTGTGCTTTTGGTACAAACACCCTACAAAATGATACAAAACAGAAGCTCTTACCTTTTAAGGCTCAAGGCATTACACACATATACTTACTATTTGATGGTGACGAAGCGGGTGCCAAAGCAGCTCAGGTTCTTAAACCTCTCATTGAAGGCGAAGGTTTCATTGTGGAAATCATTAACCTTCCGGATGGTAGTGACCCGGGCGATCTCGATGCCGAAGACATAAGATCTATTGGTGAGTATATTACAAAATAAACTTGAAAAACTAGCCAAGATACGCTATAATAAAGTATCACAAGGAATTAAATATGAAAATTGCGCTTATCGACAAAGCACCTAATCGTACTCGTTATAGTGATTACTTTAACTTTGAGTACGACCATTATCATATGAGTTCGGTTCCTATTACCAAGCTACTGAAGAAAGATGTGGACTTGGAAGTAGATCTTGAACCCTACGATTTCGTTATCCTAGTAGGTGCTGAAGCCGCTAAAGAATACGCAAAAGTTACTAGTGTAACTAACTATGCAGGACAACTTGTAAATGATAAGTTTATTCCTATTTCTAACCCTGCTATGCTGGCTTTTAAGCCGGAGGGAAAGCCTGACTTCCAGCGGGCTTGTGACAAAATCCACAAATACATCGAAGGCACCCTCAAACCTGCTACTACGGGAGATTATAAGGGGATCGATGACACAGCGGAAGCAAAACGATTCTTCCGTGAAGTCCTTGAGAACGCTCAGGGTTATGTAGCACTGGACACGGAAACCACAGCACTGTATCCTCGTGATGGGTATGTGCTGGGTTTGAGTATGAGTTATAAGTCTAAGCATGGTCGTTATATTCTAACTGACTGCCTAGACGACGTTTGCCTAGACCTACTTCGCAAAATTATTAGCGATTTCAGTATCGTGTTCCACAACATGAAGTTTGACTACAAGATGATTAACTATCACTTGGGTCTGGACTTTGATCGTACACGCGTACACGACACAATGGTTATGCACTATGTGTTGGACGAAGCTGATTCGCACGGCTTGAAACAACTTGCACTTAAGTATACTGATTACGGCGATTACGATAGTGAGTTGGACGACTTCAAGAAGGCTTACTGTGCGCAGCACGGTATCCTACAAGACGACTTTACTTACGATCTTATTCCGTTTGATGTTATCGCAAACTATGCCGCAATCGACACTGCCGTTACCTTTGACCTATTTCAGAAGTTCTGGCCTATTGTTCAGAAAAATGACAAGCTGCGTAAGGTATACGAAGAAATTCTGATTCCAGGTACACTGTTCCTTATGGATATGGAAGAAGTTGGTATCCCTATTAGCCGTGAGCGAATGGAAGCTGCCAATTTGTATCTAGACTACGAGATTCAGCAAGCCAAAGAAGCAATCTACAGCTTTGAAGAAGTAAAGATTTTTGAGAAAAACGAAAGCAAGATCTTTAATCCCAATAGTGTGATGCAGCTTCGTACTATCTTATTTGATTACCTAGGTTTGACACCAACAGGTAAGAAAACAGCAACTGGTGCTATTTCAACTGATGCAGAAGTGCTGGAACAGTTGTCAGAAGAACATCCGCTACCCAAGGCCATCCTAAAGGTGCGTCAACTTGGTAAAATTCAAAATACTTACATCCAAAAGATTCTACCGGAGCTTGACCGAGATGGTAGAATTCGTACCAACTTTAATCTTACTTTTACCACTAGTGGTCGCCTGTCTAGTAGTGGTAAGTTTAACGCTCAGCAAATTCCTCGTGACGACCCTATTATCAAGGGCTGTATCAAGGCTCCGGCTGGCTATAAGATTGTATCGCAAGACTTGACAACAGCGGAAATGTATTACGCTGCTGTGTTGAGTGGCGATAAAAACCTACAACAAGTTTTCTCCAGTGGTGGTGACTTCCACAGTACGATTGCTAAAATGGTGTTCTCACTTCCTTGTCCTGTTGACGAGGTAAAAGACAAATACAAGAGTATGCGTCAGAGTGCAAAGGCTATTTCATTCGGTATTCTGTACGGTAGTGGAGCAAACAAAGTTTCCCAAACTGTGTCGAAAGCAACTGGTGAATATTATCCAGTTGAGCAAGCACGAGAAGATATTAAACAATACTTCGGAAAGTTTAGTAAACTAAAGAAGTGGCTAGATGATAGAAAGGCTTTCATTGAAGTTAACGGATATACGTACAGTTTCTTTGGCAGAAAGCGTCGCTTACCAAACGTATTTAGCTCAGACAAGGGCATCGCAGCTCATGAGGTTCGTTCAGGAATCAACGCCGAAGTTCAATCACTTGCGTCAGACATTAACTTGCTTGGTGCTATCAGAACTGCAAACGAAGTCAAATCCAAAGGTCTAGACGCAAAAATCTTTATGTTGGTGCACGACTCGATTGTTGCACTGGTAAAAGAAGATCAAGTTGACGAGTATTGCGAAATCTTACGTCGTAATACTCAACACGACTGGGGCTGTAACATTCAAAACTGCCCTATTGGAGTTGACCAAGAAATCGGAGACGACTACAGCTTTGGAAAATGGGACGACTTCTATACAGTTGAAGGATCTAGTCTGGCCCGTATACAGACTCGGTGAGAAAAAGCCTACAGTTGAAGACGGAGTAGTATTCTATCAAGCAGAATACGCTGATATAGATAGTGCAACTACTCGTAAGAACACGCGGGTAGTTGATGACCGAAGTATCGACAAGGCTACTCTAGGCCTTCGCCGGTTAGTTGTTGCACAGACGCGGAGCTTATTTCCAATAGGCTCCGCAGTCTATTTCTTAATTGATCTCATCAAACTCGCAAAAGCAACAACGTGGTGGATTGATTCACACGGCAGAGTTTTTCAACATAAAAAAATCAAACGCGCCAAACTCAAAACACACAAGATTACCCAAGTTTTACCTGCCACTGGCATAGGGTGCGTGTTAGAAGTTGAGGGTTTAGTTTTTAGATTTAAAAGCATGAAAGCTCCTGAATCCTGGGAGCAATACGCAGGTATCTTGTACGTGGACGGTGGACATATGTTATACGGGTACTATGAATATCCTATAAAAGATACTTGGAGAATGGTATAATGGCAAAAGCAGTTATATCTAATAGAATTTATATTGATAATCCTGGAGTAGATCATACTAAGTTAGTTATGCAAGAACTAACTTACAAGATCAAAAAAGAAACAGGTAGTAAACAGTTTCAGGCTATTGAAACTATTAAGAACTATAAGGTACTCACCAAAGGCATTATTAGTATGCCACAAGGTCGAGTAGACTTAATCCCTAATGGGTACGAGATAGTAGATAAGCGATTACTAAATCCAGTACCTTTTCCAGACCCTAAGTTTGAGCTAAGACCAGATCAGCAGGAAATTTATGACAAAGTTAACGACACTTGCTTTATCAACGCTAAAGTCGGTTGGGGTAAGACTTTTACTGCTTTGCACCTTGCACGCAAGTTTGGACAAAAAACACTTGTTATCACGCACACCACGGCACTGCGAGACCAGTGGATCGAAGAAGCCGAAATCCTTTTTGGAACCCCGGTCGGAGTAATAGGTAGTGGTGCCTGGGATATTGAAGATCACTTTATTGTGGTCGGCAATATACAGACTTTGGCAAAAAAGATACCTGAGCTAAGCAAAGAGTTTGGCACAGTTATCATGGACGAAGCACACCACTGTCCAGCAACTACGTTTGCTGAAACAGTGGACGCATTTCCTGCACGTTATCGTATTGCGCTATCGGGCACGATGATTCGCAAAGACAAAAAGCACGTACTATTCCGTGACTATTTTGGCGATCATATACTAAAGCCTGAACAAGCTAATACAATGATGCCTACTGTCTACACAGTTAAAACTGGTATTACTCTGAAACCAGATGCAACTTGGGTAGATAAAATTACTGACTTAATGCAAAATGAAAGTTACCGTAAAGCGGTTGCTGCAGTTGCACTACGTGAAATGGCTAAGGGTCATGCGGTACTCTTAGTAGCTAGTCGAGTTGAATTTTTAGCAAAAGTAAAGGAATACATTGGTGAAGACTGTTTGTTGGTTACTGGCGACACCGACTTTGAGGATCGCAAACAAGCAAAAGAATTGCTTAACAGCGGCGAAAAGCACGCTATTGCAGGCTCAAGGCAAATCTTCTCAGAAGGCATTTCTATTAACAGGCTCAGCTGCCTTATCCTTGCAGAGCCAATGAGCAACGACAGCTTACTAGAGCAGTTGGTTGGACGAGTTCAACGACTGTTTCCAGATAAGCTACCGCCTATAGTTATTGATATGCAATTTGCTGGACGCGGTGATCGTAAACAAAACAATGACCGTATGGCTTTTTATCTTAAACAAGGCTGGGAAATACTGGCAATGTAAAAATTTAACTTGTCAGTCACTTCCCAAAGTGGTATAATATAGTCTGAGTTCGAGATTATGACTCTTTTATTCAACCTTTCACTTTTAGAATCTGAAACACAATGTGATCCTAAAAAATTAGTTGAGTTATTGGGGCTGCATCATAGAAAAAAGACTATTCCAAAAAGCTACAGATCGCGAAAGCCGCTTAAAAATCTATCGGGAACCAGCTTCTTACTAAATGCAGCCCTACTTTTCAACGACAAAAGTACTGATGTTATCTATAAAGCACAGTATATAAGATTAGCGGGGCGTAGGGATTACGCTAACTTTAAATACTACGGCATCAAATATCTGGACTTATCATTCTTCCAAGATATTGACCTAGACGCAATAAAACATAATCCGCTATTAACAATCACACAAAACAAAATATATTTCAAATACGAGGAAATTTAAAAAATGGCACTTAGCTTTAAACAAACCAAAGGCAAAGCACAATCTAACAAAGTAGAATCTTTTGAGTACAAAGACGGCGAGAATACTGTTCGTCTTATCGGCGGCGTGTTGCCACGATACATTTACTGGCTCAAAGGTACTAACAACAAGGACATTCCTGTTGAGTGCTTGGCTTTTAGCCGCGAAAAAGAAAAGTTCGATAACGTAGAAAAAGATCTTGTTCCTGAGTTCTTTCCTGATGCAAAATGCAGCTGGAGCTACAGTGTTAACTGTATCGACCCTAAACAGAATAAGGTCGTGGCACTTAACCTGAAAAAGAAGCTGTTTGAGCAGATTGTAACTGCTGCGGAAGATTTGGGCGATCCGACCGACCCCGATACTGGTTGGGATGTTGTGTTCAAGCGAGTTAAGACTGGCCCACTGGCCTTTAACGTTGAGTACACACTTCAAGTTCTGCGTTGCAAGCCACGTCCATTGACCGAAGAAGAACGTGCAATGGCTGATGCTGCTAAGTCTATTGACGAAAAGTTTCCACGCCCCACCGAAGCCGAAGTTCGTGCTCTGTTGGAAAAGATTACTAGCAACCAAGATCCTGAAGGCGAAGAAGGTGCCGGCAATGATGCCGAGCGCGAAGCCGTTAAAGACCTAGGTTAATAAACTCGGCCCGCAAACGTAAAACCTTTGCGGGCTTTTTTGTCTGTAAAACAATGAAAATACTTTTTACCGCAGACATTCACATTAAGCTTGGACAGAAGAACGTTCCCACGGAATGGGCGCGTAATAGATTCCAGATGTTTATTGAACAGTTTGCAGAAATGCAAAAAGAAGCGGATTACGTTATCCTTGGTGGCGATACTTTTGATCGTTTACCAACAATGGACGAAGTAGAGCTTTATTTTGACTTAGTTGCTAGCATCAAGAAGCCTGGATTTATTATTCCTGGCAATCATGAAATGTTGAAAAAAGACACAACGTTTCTTACCCACCTTAAACGTGCAACACACCGAATCAATCCACTAGTACAAGTTATAGACGACTTTGATAGTCACCTACTAGCTGGTGATGTAGATTTTATTCCCTACAATAAGCTAAAAGATTATCATCCTGGCAGTGTTGATATGCATGGGCGTATTTTAATAACTCATGTGCGTGGCGAGATTCCTCCACACGTTAAACCTGAGGTAGACTTAAGCTTATTTGATCGTTGGCAAGTTGTCCTTGCTGGTGACTTGCACAGTTATGAAAATTCTCAGCGAAATATTTTGTATCCTGGTAGTCCTTACACTACTAGCTTTCATAGAACCAAGGTTGATACTGGCGCTATTATCCTTGATGTTGATACTCTCCAGCATGAGTGGAGAAAGTTCAATCTGCCACAACTACTCAAAAAGACCGTTGGGGCTGAAGAGGCCTCCACCGCCACCGCCACCGCCTTCGATCACACGATTTACGAAGTAGAAGGCGATATGCAAGAATTAGGTGCGCTTGATGACAGTGACCTGATTGCTAGTAAAGTCCTAAAACGAGATACCGACAGTGCCTTAATCCTGGCTCCTGAAATGACTTTTGAGCAGGAAATCCGGGAGTATCTAACCTACATATTAAATCTGCCAGAACCAACCATCGAGGCAGTATTAAAGGAGTTTCAAAACCATGCGAACAAAATTTCTACAGAGTAACGCCGAAGTATGGTCTCAAACAAACTGCCCAGCTTGCAGTGAGGCTAAGAAGTTACTAGAAAACTATGGTATTAAATATGCGGAGCGTATGATCGGCATTAACGGTTATACCAAAAAAGACCTTATTGACAAAGTACCAACAGCTCGCAGTGTCCCACAAATCTTTTTAGATGGCAAATATGTGGGAGGCCTAATGGAACTGAAACGAATCTTGCAGAATGATAACGATTAAAAAATTACGCTGGTCAAATGCTTTTAGCTACGGCAAAGACAATGAAATAGATTTCTCTGCTGCTCCACTTACGCAATTAGTTGGTCGTAATGGTCACGGCAAGAGTTCTATTGCACTTATCTTAGAAGAAGTGTTATTTAACAAGAATAGCAAAGGCATTAAGAAAGCAGATATTTTAAACCGTTATGTTAAAGACAAGTCTTACTCTATTGAACTAGAGTTTGAACGCGACGGTGTAGAATATCTGATTAAATCAACCCGTGGTAGTGCACAAACTGTTAAGTTATTCAAAGACGGAGCAGATGTAAGTTCGCATACTGCAACGGCTACCTATAAAATGATTGAAGAAATTATAGGTATTGACCACAAAGCGTTTGCACAGATTGTGTATCAAAGCAACGCAAGTAGTCTAGAGTTCTTAACAGCGGCCGATACTGCTCGTAAAAAGTTCTTGATTGAAATCCTTAACTTAGGTCGTTATACCAAGGCGCAGGATGTGTTCAAGGAAGTAACGACCGAACTATCCAAAGATATTGCCAGCACTCAGTCTCAGGTTAACACAGTGCGTTCTTGGTTAGACAAGTACGAGAAAACTGATTTAACTCCAGTTGATCTAATGTTAATTGATGCCGTAGATGCTGAGTCCTTAACCGAAGCAGCTAAACTAGAAAGTGCAATTAGTGGTATTGAGGCAACCAATAAAAAGATTGCTCAAAACAATACCTACAAACGACTTCAAGCTGGGCTAAAGATACTGCCTATTCCTGAGAAGCCGGTCGCAGATCTTAAAGCTATTGATGCCGAGGCCAGAGCACTTCAGTACGAAACTGTTGAATTACAGAAAACTGTGCGAGACAGCAAAGCTTTTGTTCAAAAAATGGAAAAGCTAAGCGGTACTTGTCCTACTTGCCTACAGCCTATTGATACGCACAAGATTGAAGAGCTTGTATCAGAACAAGAAACCATTCAAACTGCTGCACTTAATAAATGCAACGAGTTGCAAGCCAAGGTTCAAGAGATTCAAGCTGAGGAGCAAGAGTTTAATGCTAAAATGGCTACTTGGCAAAAGGCCGTTAAATCTCAAGAAGATTGGGAAAAATACCATCAACTAATTGACTTGGAACTTCCAGAAGAACAGTTAGTTGAAAAAGAGTTGCAAGACAGACTGACTGCTCTTAAACAGTCTATTGCACAAACAAGAACACAAATAGCAGCTGCAGAAAAACATAATGCTAACGCTATTGCACATAATACTAAAATAGATCTCATTAGTAAGCAGCTAGTGGAAATGAATCAAGAGCTGGAAACCTACAGCTCTAAACTTCATGAACTTAGTGAGCGTATGAGTATTTTAAATGTTTTAACAAAGACATTTAGTACGACCGGCTTAGTAGCTTACAAAATAGAGTGTTTAGTAAAAGATCTAGAAGATATTACAAATAAGTACCTTGTTGACTTATCTGATGGTAGATTCCAGATCGGATTTAAGATCAACTCAAGTGATAAATTAAATGTTGTTATTACCGACAATGGCAAGGATATTGAAATACTTGCATTAAGCGGTGGCGAGAAAGCTCGTGTAAATGTAGCAACACTTTTAGCAATACGTAAGTTAATGCAGACTCTTTCCAGTTCACGAATTAATTTGCTAATTCTAGACGAAACGGTTGAGGCGCTTGATGTTGATGGGAAAGAGAAGTTAGTTGAGGTGTTGCTCAAAGAAGAACATCTTAATACCTTCTTGGTATCGCATGGTTTCACACACCCACTATTAGAAAAAGTAAATGTTGTGAAACGTAATAATATATCACAGATCGAGGTATAATATGGTAAAAATAGAAAAAATTGGTGCTGGAGCAACAGCAACTATTCTTCGCAACGGTGAGCGTTTAACAGTTTTTGAAAAGCAGCTTATCACTTATGCTGAAGCAGATACAATGGAAGTTACAGGCGGTGAGGTCATTTACAGTGTAAATGAAACCGAAGTTATCACTAAAAGTGGCAACTCAGCACCCGCTGTTCCACAGGCTCCCGCAGAGCCAGAACTTCCAGCTGCAACGGAAGCTGCCGAGGAAGTAGCCCCTGTTATTGTTCAGCCAGCAGCAAAAACAGCTAAGAAATAATGGTTGATCCCAGAGCTAAAGGAGCACGTACTGAAACAACAGTACGTGATCTTTTAAGAAAGCTTACAGGATTGAATTGGGAAAGAGTACCCGGTAGTGGTGCTCTTGACCCCAAACACCAATTAAAAGGTGATTTATATGTACCAGGCCGAACAAACCTTTATGCTGTTGAGGTTAAGGGCTACGCAGAAGATCATATAAATAGTACACTGCTAACTGGTAAAAATCCACAATTACTAGATTTCTGGAAACAGGCTGTTAGACAAGGTCAACAAGTTAGTAAAAAACCACTATTAATTTTCAAGTTTGACAGATCAAAGATATTTGTTGCATTTGAGGATCTTCCGGTAACTATGGCATATCGCTGTATTCTAGTCAGCATTGACGGATACGATTTTTATGTTGCACTACTTGAAGATTGGATTAAGTTTGACCAACCACAATTTGTAACTTGAAAAAACTTGTTAATTATTATATAATAATAGATTAACCCGCAAAATAAAACAAAATGAGTAAATCCTTTCAACAAGTTACAGAATCCGAGAATACGCTAATGATAGTTGATTCTCTAAATTTGGCGTTTCGCTATAAACATAGTGGTGCTACTGATTTTGCTGAAGACTACCTACGCACAGTTAATAGTCTAAAGAAAAGTTACAAAGCACAATATGTAATTATCGCGGGCGACCAAGGTAGTTCAAGCTATCGTAAAGCTATCTATCCAGAATACAAACAAAATCGTAAAGATAAATTTGCTGAACAAACGGATGCTGAAAAAGCTGCATTTGAGTTGTTCTTTGAAGATTTCACAAAAACACTAGACCATATTGCGGCGGAGACTGATTATCCGGTTATTAGATTTCCGGGCGTTGAAGCAGACGATATTGCCGCATATATTGTAAATAAAAAATCTAAACTTCCAGTCGATAACATTTGGCTTATCTCAAGTGATCGCGACTGGGACTTGTTGGTGCAGGAACACGTATCAAGATTTAGCTATGTAACTCGCAAAGAGGTCACAGTAGATAACTGGAACTCTCACTACGAGTTCAATCAGGAAGATTATATTAGTATTAAGTGTCTAACAGGCGACTCTGGCGATAATGTCGTTGGCGTGCCCGGTATTGGCCCTAAGCGTGCGGTATCCCTTGTTAATGAGTACGGTAGTACTTGGGATATTATTGCTAGCCTGCCTATCGCAGGAAAATACAAATATATCGAAGCTCTCAACCAGTGTAAAGACCAATTAATTCTTAATTATCAGCTAATGGACTTAGTTACTCACTGTAGCGAAGCGTTGGGTGATACAAATTGTAAACAAATCGACCAAATTCTAGAAAACTACTTAAAATGAACAATTACTTACTAGAAGGCTCACTTAGACCTGTCATTAAGTGCAAAGTAGAAGATAAAGCATTTCTACCTCGCCGAGCCAACCCCACAGATGCAGGTGCAGATTTAATGAGCACCGAAACTTTGGAAATTTACCCTGGTGAACAAAAACTTGTTGATACAGGAGTAGCGGTGAAAATTCCGGAGGGTTACGCCGGCTTTGTATTTAACAGATCGAGTCAAGGAAAAAAGGGAATTACAATCCCTCACAGCGTAGGCGTTATTGATGCGGACTACCGTGGGAATATCAAAGTGATTTTGAAAAATATTGGCGAAGACCCCTATGAAATTCAGCGTGGTGATAGAATTGCCCAGTTGGTGATCGTACCAGTCGTGCTAGCTGAGTTCGATGATATTTGGAATGATACAACACGCGGAACCGGCGGTTTTGGAAGCACAGGTAAATGAAAATAGAGCATGTATTAATAACTGCACTACTATCAATAGTAGCTATGGTATTTGCCTTTGCTACCTATAATAGGTCGGAAGATCGCAAAGCATACTATACTTGTTTAGCTATAAGCGAAAAGCTAGTTGAACAACAAAAACAATCAGATGGTAGTGTACGTATTGTATCGCTACCATATTGTAGAATTTAAAGGATATTATGACTGTTTCAACACGAGCGCAAGTAATTACACGTCGTACATATAACAGACCAATCTCAGACGACGGAAAACAATTTGAGACTTGGCAAGATACAGTTGGCCGTGTTATTGACCATCAAGCATGGTTATGGGAACGAGCTGTTGGTCGTGAACTAAACGACCGTGAATATGAAGAACTTTATGATCTTGAGCAGCTAATGCTTGATCGCAAAGTTTTAATGAGTGGTCGTACACTATGGTTGGGTGGTACTGGCGTAGCCAAGACTCGTGAAGCTTCTCAATTTAACTGTAGCTTTACTCACGTAGAGACTGTGTATGACGTAGTAGACGTCTTATGGTTGCTGCTACAAGGATGTGGAGTTGGCTTTAAGCCAATTGTAGGTACACTAAATGGATTTGCCAAACCAATCAAGAATATTCGAGTGGTTAGAAGCGCACGCACATCAAAAGGTGGGCGCGAGCATAATGTCGAAACCTGGGATAGTGAATCCCGTACTTGGACAATTAGCGTCGGAGATAGCGCAGAAGCCTGGGCCAAGTCCATTGGAAAGCTTATGGCTGGAAAATATCCCGCTGACACGCTCGTCTTGGACTTTTCTCAACTACGACCAGCGGGCGAAAGACTAAAAGGCTATGGTTGGATTAGTAGTGGAGATACTGCTATTAGCACTGCCTATGTTGCTATTGCTAACATTCTTAATGGCAGGGCCGATAGTCTTCTTACTCGTATGGATATTCTGGATATCGTTAATCATCTGGGTACCATACTTAGTTCACGTCGCAGTGCAGAAATTGCTCTATTCGACTACGGACAACCCGAGTGGGAAGAGTTTGCCGTGGCAAAGAAAGATTGGTGGCTACACAATAACGCTCACCGCACACAAAGCAACAACTCCCTAGTATTTAAGGAAAAGCCACTTCGCAGTGACTTGGAAAAGATTTTTGACCTAATGGTCAAAGCCGGCGGTTCGGAGCCAGGATTTATTAACGAAGTAGAGGCCTTGCGTCGCGCTCCTTGGTTCAAGGGTGCTAATCCTTGCGTAGAAATCTTACTAGGCAACAAGAGTTTCTGTAACTTAACCGAAACCGATATTGCTAAGTTCAAGGGTGACACAGCAGGCTTGCACGAAGCAATTCGCTTAGCTGCACGTGCTAATTACCGTCAAACTTGCGTTAATTTGCAAGACGGTATTCTTCAAGAGTCTTGGCACCTAAACAACTACTTTATGCGTCTGTGCGGAGTAGGTTTAACTGGTATCGCTATGCGACCAGACATGAACAGCTACGACTACGAGTACTTAAAGCGTACAGCTACTGGTGCTGCTATTGGTATGGCCTTAGAACTTGGATTGCCTGCTCCTAAAAACGTTACTTGTGTTAAGCCTAGTGGAACGCTATCCAAGATCATGGATACGACCGAGGGTGTACACAAGCCGCTAGGCAAGTACATTTTCAACAATGTTCAGTTCTCCAAGCACGATCCAGTTGTTGATAAACTGCGTCAGGCTAACTACAATGTTATTAACCACCCAACAGATGAAAGCGGTGTGCTAGTAACATTCCCAGTTGCTTGGGAAGGTGTTCCATTTGATAATGTTGAGGGTAAAGAAGTCAATTTAGAAAGTGCTGTAACGCAATTAGAGCGATACAAGCTAATTCAAACTTCTTGGAATCAGCAAAACACATCCGTCACAATCAGCTATGATCCTAGCGAAGTGCCTGCGATCATTACTTGGTTGCTGGATAACTGGGACTGCTATGTGGGTGTGAGTTTTATCTACCGCACAGACCCAACTAAAACTGCCAAAGACTTAGGCTACCTATATCTACCACAAGAAGTGGTTGATGAACAAACATACAAAGACTACGCATACAAACTGCTGCCTGTTTCACTTGACGATGCCAACAGCTTCGACGAGATCATGGGCGAAGAGTGTGCAACTGGTGCTTGTCCAATCCGTTAATTAAATAAAAATGCAAAACCAAAACCCCACTTTTACCTTTCAACTGTCTCTTGAAGAAGCCAACTATATTCTTGCTGGATTGCAAGAATTACCTGGCAAAATCTGTAATCCGCTGAGTGATAAGATCAAATCTCAAGCCCAGGAGCAGATCAACGAGATGCAGGCTGCTGAAGCCTCTGTTGAAAAGGCCGCTGAGTAAGCAACAAAAAAGTCCCGATAACGCAAGTTATCGGGGCTTTTTCCATTCTGGCATATCGCCTTCGTCTTCCATTTCTGGTACTAGCGTAGCGCGTAGCATCCAGCTATGTTTTGCATGAGCATCTTGACGATCAGCTAGGAAGTTTGCTAAGCCATACTTTTTATTTGCGTCTGCTTTTTCGTAAGCAATGGCAAACATCTGCTCTAGGTTCTCACTGTCTGTTAGGAGAGCTTGGGCCATTTCATGACAGTCCATTGGCATTACGTCTGCACCGCCAACAGCACTGATCTTGTTTAAGGCACCAAAGCTGCCTGGTGCATATGCTTGGATCTTGCGAATGTTTTCTGCAAACGGGTCAATGGCATCACCGACTTCTTCGTAGATGTCACCAAATAACTCGTGCATTTGTTGAAAGTACTCGCCCTCTACATTCCAGTGAAAATTCTGTGCTTTTAGGTAAAAAGCATATTCACTAGCAAACGCAGCTTTTAGATAGTTAATTAAATCTTCCATAGTATTTCCTAATGCTAGTGCGTTCGTAATTACTAGCCCTTTGCCTTCTCTGGCACGCATGATTTGGTCCCGTTTGGTTTTACTCCACGAGTATCCGCCATCGCCGCCCCATAAGTCCCAGGCAACACGACCCTTGCTTGGATAACCTTCTTCACCGCTATTAAAGCCAGTAGCTTGCTTGTCTGGTTCGTGTCGACTAAAGAAAGAGTACATACGCAACACCGTGCGCTCACTTAATTTCTCTCGCTTAACCAGCTGGTGTGCTCTGGCAAGTCCGACGGCAGTGCCGCCAGGTTTGCCTTCTTCTTTCCACTTTAGCGCTCTAGCTGCGGCTGAAGCCATGCCTTCGGTGGGTTTTAAGTCTAAATCAGCCATATCAATTTTTATACGCTAAAATAATTTGTTTACACATACGACTACGAACAATGTCATCGTCCATAAATCGTACAACCTCAATGCCGTCAATATGTTCTAATCGCTTAACCGCATCTGATAGTCCACTGTCTGGAATATCGCTTTGGTCTACGTCGCCACTAATAATCATTTTGCAATTCTTACCAATACGGCTTAGTAGCATTTTCATTTCTTCACGAGTTGCGTTTTGTGCTTCGTCTACTAAAACAATGCAGTTATCAAAGGTCGCACCTCGCATAAACCCAAGTGGTCTTGGCTCAATATTTTTACTTTTTAGCGCATACTCATAAAAGCCTTTACCTAGGCTACGAGAAAACACTTGATCAAAAGGATCTAAATACGGAGCATACTTTTCTTCTAAGGTACCTGGTAAAAATCCTAGTCCGCGACCTGTTTCTACGTTTGGTCGAGTTAAGATTATCTTGTCAATACGTCTGTGAAATAACTCACCTGCTGCAAATGTTGCAGCAACGTATGTTTTACCTGTACCAGCAGAGCCTACCCCAAAAATTATCTCATTTTCTTGTATAGCTCTTAAATATTCGCCTTGAATAAAGTTTAATGGTTTTACGTCTTTGAAACCATATTCTACTGGATTTGTATTTTCAGCAGGTACTTTACCACGTCTAGCTTTTTTACCACTTGCCATAAACTTCCTTGTGTGGTTGATGAAATCGGCCTGTAGCATATATTATAACAGGCCGAGTTGGTTAGGTCAATCCAAAATTTTACTTAGGTGGAACCTTGGTTCCTTCTAGCTTTTTGTGAATTTTTACCTCTTTACAAACCTGTTTGGTTTTTTGAGTCTTTGCATCTTTTTGATCAACGCAAACTTTTTGTGTATCCGCAGCAAAAGCGGTGGCGCCAAAAAGCGCAATGGAAAGTCCTATAATTACTTTACGCATTTAAATCTCCGGTTGAGGGGCTGGTGCCGGTGCTGGCTTACCATTGATATATCTTATTTCGCCGCTGGCGGCGCTGGTTCCGTTAAAACCAGGTGTAGTTGAAAATACTGGATCGTGTCGTGGAGGAGGCGGAACATAAGAAGTTTTTGCAGCTGCGGCTGCATTTTCTTGTGCTTGCTTCATCATGGTAACGGTAGCATCCACTTCTTCTTTAGAACGCCCGGCTAGCATAATCCCACTAAGAGTGCCGGTTAGGAAAGTGGCAATTGGAACTATAAGTTCAAAAGACTTTTGGTCAATAGGACTTATAGCGTTTAGTGGTTGAGTTACAAAAATTAGTGAATATAAAACAACAAATACAATCCCAGTTAAAGTTAGTGCAAGGCAAGTGCCAATGAAAAACTTTAAGCGGGCCATTAGCTGTTCATCTGTATATAAGAACTTTTCACTTGACACACGTGGCTCCTTGTGTTTGAACAGGTGTTGGTGTAATTTGCGGAGCATCTGCTGGACCTAGTCTAGGGTCACGTTGACCCTTAAATATGTGTTCAGGACAAGTACGAGTTACATCGCACTTTGGTTTTTGACAAAATGGCTTATCCCAGTTATCTGGGTCTTGGCAAGGGTATCTGAACCTATCTCCGCTGAAATAGGCCATACCTAGTGGCAAAACTAATAGCAGTACCAACCATTTTAATAATTTTAAATCATTCACTATTAAAACCTTATTCGTAAACCGATATTGAAATTGTTAACAGCCGCTGAACCATGATCCAGGGTAGTTAATAGTAAATATACGGTTGCGTTACTATTGCTTAAATTACAAGTTAGTAAATGATTAATTCCTATTCTTGTAAGAAAGTATGTATTAATGGCACCTTTGCTAGGGTGTGCACCTATGAGTGCACGTGCTAGTATGCCTCGCTCGTCATAGGTTCCTTGTGGGTACCTTGTCATATCTAAGGTTGTTTGCCAATCAGCAAACAACATTACGTTAGATGCAATATACAGCTTTTTGTTTTCCTCAGATAAGCCACAAATTGCAAAAACTTTGGTGCTAAACAGCAGCAAGAGTGCAAATACATAGTGTTTCATTTTGCTAGTGGGTTGTCCATTGCCTTTTGAATTTTTGAATCAACTTCACGTTGAATAGCTTTAATAGACTGGTCTAGCTCCCTGCTGTTTCGTCTAAGCTCTTGTTGCACTTCTTTTACGCTTTGATCTGTATCTCGCTGACTTTGCTTGACACTGCGTTCTACACTGTCGACTACATTTTCTAATCGACGTATATCGCTTTTTAAGTCATTTTTAATATCTTGCGTATACTGCACAGACTTTTCACTATTTTGAGCAGTTAGCTCCATTTTCTTATTAAGCTCGGACAGGTCAGGAGCTACGTACTCTGTAATACGCTTTTTCATCCCAACGTAATCTTTGTAGACTTCAAACGTTCCATAAAGTCCGCCTAGTATAGAACTTACAATAGTAGCTGCTACCATAAGTTTTGCAGGAGTAAACTCATATCCACCAATACTAATAATAGTATCTTTACTAGCATACTTTTTAGTGGCTGCCTCTAATTTATCAACCTGCTTATTAATATCTTTTAAGTCATCGGACATAGTGCCTCACTTGTTAGTAGAGTTTTCAAATCTTAGGTTTCTAAGATCGTTTAACTCTTTTTCCAGCTTTATAACTTCCATTCGCTTTTTGCGAAGTTCGAGCTGGTATAGATCATTACAATCTAATCTATTTTTGGGGGCTCCAATAGGTACTGTTAGTCTTGCGTATACTCCAACGTCTTTATTTGGCTGAGTATTTGTATCAGTTGTAACAGTATTAGTACCTCGGTTAACAAAGCCTACAACACCAAATTCAAGATTAGTAGCGGATCCTATTGCCATAGAGCAGTCCAATCCATCAGCCCTGAAACTATCTGACTGATAACTACCTGCGGCACCTGGCAAAGAAAGATTTAGCGAACCGTTATTGGCATATGCGCTAAAGCATAAGCACAATGCGATACCGCAGTACAGTAGTCTAAACATTATTTAACTTTAGAACATATTCTTGAGGATATTACCGTATCTCGCACGTCTTCTTTTCGTAGTCTAGATTCGGTACAGATATACGAAACACTTTTTAAATCCTCGGTTTTTACGTATACATTAAGCTTTTTTGTTTCAAGATATTTAACTCGCACAATCCTGCCTTCTGCGGCAAAAGGTACTGGCTGCCAATCTTGTGTAAACACGCCTAATTCATAATACTCTACATCTTTTCGTTTATTAAAAATCTCCATCTTAGTAGAGAGCACGCCTTCTACATAAGATGGAGTAAACTGAGGATATGTAGGAGTAAACTGGTGGGCCCAAGCAGACCCACACAGTAGTAGAACTATTGCTAATAATTTTTGCATTTAATTATAAGGCAATACACTCCGCCAACACAACTGCTTTATATTCGCCAGCAGGAAAGGCTTTGCCGTAACCATACTGTGCTTTTGAAGTTGCCGAGAACCAAACTGTGCCTTGCACTGTTAAATCAACTTCTGTTATGTTGTTGTAAGTTCGTTTATTGTTAGTATAGGCAGACATTGAAGAGTCTGTTACTTTGCTTACACCTACACTACCAGTCCAAGTAACATTATCTGTTAGGGTAGGGCTAGAAGTAAATGCTGTTGGGGTGGAGATGATTGCTTTGTAGTAGCCAGATTCGATTACATCATAACGAATAACTGGCGATACACCACCGTCTACAGCCTGTGTACTTAATAGATTTGGTGTTGGGTTTCCGTACACGCCTGCAGTATCTGTGTTGATAACACACTTAGAGGAAACTACTCCTCGAATCGGCACTTCAGCGGCAGGTACACAAATGGAAGTAGCTAGTGCAATAGCTAATAGTATAGATTTTAACATACTAGTGCTCCTTAGTTTCTGTTGTATTGCATATCTGTCATTTTGTTATGCAACTGTTGTTGACTAAAATTTAGTCGTCTACCAGCTCGATTATCTGGCAGTGGTTTATCCACATATTTTACTGGTTCTTGATATGTGCCGCCAGGTATCGCTTTGTAATATAAACTAGGTATATTATTAAGCGATTCTAGTGCAGAGGCTAGACTTTGTGCTTCTGCGGTTAGTAAAGAGTTTTGTACCGCCTTGATTGCAGCACTGGAACGTTTTTGCGTTTCGGTGCCTTTTTCCATTAAGCGGTTTCGTCTCTCTGCTTCTTCTTCAGTTTCACGCTGAGGAAGTGTACGATCCAATGACTTTTTAACGTACTCGTCGTTAAGCGGGTCACTGTAAAATATTTCTGGTACAGGTGCTTTGTATCCTGGACACTTGGGATCTACTATGGGGGTGCTGCTACAAGGATCGTATCTGAATCCGTATGTAACACTTGGATTTTGTACCAAACCCCTGCCCTCAGTGGCAATCTCACCATTACCCCAATACTGAAGCGGGATACCTTCTAGCCCAACTGTTTTGGTAATAGTGTTGCCACGCAAACCAGTCCAGTTGTCGGTGCTCTTAAAAATATATCCATTGCCTTGTGCATTTAAATTTTGCACGTTTACTAAGAATGGATCTTGTGGCTCTTTAACAGCAGTATATCGGTAGCTAACGGAGTTAACTATTAGACCGCTGTACTGTGGCAGTATGTTAGTCATTGTCCACTGTAGTCCACTGGCTGCTGCATTGGTGGTTTGTCCAGTGAGGGTTTCAGTGTAGGAGTAGGAGCAGTAGAGTAAGGATACCAGCACCACCAAACAGTGTCTTAGTTTCATTACTAATCTCCTTTGATTTGCCAGACTTTTCAGGCTGTAGTTCTTCGTTGGCTTTCCAAGCTGCTTTGGCTTCGGGTCCTATGGTGCCGTCATATGGACAAGGGGTACCTGCCATCATCATGGCGTCGAACACCCGGCGATCTTGGCACAGTGTACTCACTGCCGCTACTTTCATGCCCATGTCGTATAGGGTCTTGCTTAGCTTTAGGCGTTCGCAGTTCATGTCTCGCACAGTGGAGCCAGCAGATAGGCCAAGAATCTGTGTTTGCACAGCACCTGCCACACCAACAGTACAAAGGTCGCTATTAGCACTGTTAATTGTAGGACTAATAGCACTAGCTGGAGGTGATTTTACTGTTGTGGTGGAGTCACTGCGTGTGGTAACTGTACTATTTGTATTTACGTCCTGAGCTTGTGCAGCAAAACAGCTCAGGGCTAGCAATAACACAAGTAAATATTTCAGCAATTTATGCTCCAAATACGTGTAGTGCGTGTTGGTAGTGCTTGACACGATCTTCAAGTCCAATAGTACCGCCATTAATACGCTTGGTTAGTGTCAAAATATCTCCACTATCTGCCCACTGATTTAATCGGTTGGTTTCCCAGAACCAGCAGGCGCTTTGGGCTGCACCTTCAAACGTTTCCATATAGGAGCTGGCCTCTTCAGGACTGATCTGTAAGCTAGCAGCAAACCAAGAGTAGTTGTCCTTACCAGTAAGCTGAATAAGCCCGCGGCCACAATAGCGATAACCATCACCACTGTCTTCAGGGCCATTACCCATACGATTAGCATATACACGGTTAGCAATAGCCTCAGCTTTATTCGGTTTAGACGCATATTGTTGAGCTAGCTCGTCTGAGGGAAAGTATTTTGGAAATATCTTTCGTAGACTCTGCCAGCGATAGTTGAGGTTTTCTTTGATTGCTACAAATCCACCCGACTCGTGTGCGCATTGGGCAAGGAAAGCTGCCATGCGCTGGGGAGTATTGATTTCGTAGTCTGGTAGTAACTGTACCAGAGCATGATGCCAGTGTTGCACGTGTGGATTACGGGGAATAATTTGCTGTAGTTGAGCTATGGTTAATTCCATTATTTTAATCCTCTGTGAATTAGTTCTTGCTTTTGATACCACTCTATCCAGGCATCCAATTTGATGGCACAATTCCAGTATTCGTCATAGTTGTGTGCTACAGTTTTTGAAACGTCTGATAGTTGTGAGGTAGCTTCAAGTTTCTGCAGTTTAGCACAAGCTTTGGTAGCTTGTAATCCAGGAGGTTCCGGCCAACGTTGTGTAACTGGTACAACTGTGCTGCACCCACCAAGTAGTAGTGCAACCGCTAAAATTAAACTTTTCATTTTAGTTGCTCCGCTGCACGATTGTGTGCTGTTACAAATTCTGGTGGAATTACGCAGCTGTGGTCATACTTGACTACTTCGCGATCAACATACTTGACAATCTGCTCACCGCGAACCTTTACAACGTGTGTTTTATTTACCACACGTTCGGTTATGGTTTCGTTGACAGCCTGGGACTTGGCTTCGGCTTGGGCAACTTTGGCCTCCAACTCAGCAGCCGCCTGTTTCCACGTGCTGTCGGCGTACTTCATGCCATTTATAAAAATTCCCAACGCTATTACCACTAGTGCAATAATTTTGATTGGTTTTGCCAAGTTTTTTGCTTGAGGCAGGTAGCCTATTGCAAAAGCAATTATTCCTAATAATACTAGAGCCGGCCATAGCCATTCTGGAAAAATTTTGAAAATCCAAAACATTGTGATTTTGCCTTTTAAAAATAGTGGCGGCGGCGTACACCGCCACTAAATAAATTAAACTGCTGCTGGTTCTGCGGCAGGGGCTTCAGGTACTGGAGCCCAAGGCAGCGGAGAACTTTCTAGCGCAGCTTTGGCTACTTCGCGATCCAGCACCAGCTGAATATGTTGCTTTACAGCCTCCATATTGGTGAAGTTAGCTTCTACCCAGTTAATTACGTCTAGCTCTGTGACTTCACTAAGCGGCTTGAAGCTGGAAGCTTCCGGTTCGCTGAGGTCTACGGTTTGGGGTAGTTCAAATGTTTGACCATTTTCTACACCTTCGACCGTAAACTCTACTTTACGAATAACTTGTGTAAGACTGTCTACGTTACCTGTACGGATAGCGTTAATTTTAATTTTAAATATTGTGGACATTTAAGCCTCCTACTATATAGCGACCATTTTTGTTTAGGCCTGAGTATACTTTATTTTTGCCACACAAGAGTATTACCAGCGTAGACAGCTTGAACAATCGTATTTCCTACATATATGTTGGTTGGGTTAACTCCGCCAACATACACTTTTAGTGTAGATGGCGGGGCTGGTGTAGGTACTAGAGCGAATGGGCCAACACTAGTTACCGAGGTTTTAGGGTAGGGCTTAGCAGTACTATATCCTAATAATTGAAATAAATTCATCATAGTATATTATATATCAGTATAGTTATGCCACTTCTGCTTGATGTGGTCGTAAGCTTGTTCCCATACATTTTTACTAGAGTATAGGTCGAATTCACCTTGTATTTCTTCAAGTGAATGTGGTGGGACACTATCTCGGGACATCTGTTCATTCAGATAAATGCCGATTTCGATACGCATATGTACTTTATTTATATCTACACGCTCAACTCTAATATACTGGTTTGGATAATTTGTTCTTCCGTTATAATAATTAGAAATAATAGCCATTTTTATCCTTTAATACATAATCATGATATAACCAAATCATCTAACCAATATGAAGTATTTCCATTACCGTAGTACATGTCCCACAATAAGTACGCTTCACCTGTTTGTGTTGGCGTAAACGTCAACGAAAACTGTTCCCAAGCACCTATACAGGCAGTTGTCATTGCTTGTGTTGCAACTTCTGTTCCTAGGAAATATAAGGAAACATCACAGTCTCCATTAACGTAAGATGTGTCGTCTGTTCTTATATACCCTGTTATTGTAACCGCAACACCGCTTGTTACAGGTACTTTAATTGGTTTAGTGGATTTTCCAGTTTTATAAACTGAACCGGAATTGGTGGCAGAAGTCCAGTAATTAACGGTTCTTGTATTTAAATAACTTTTTAAACTTGGCCCAGAAGTTTTGTAAACTGCAGCATCTTTTGTTACAACTGGAAAAGATGTATAAGTTGTGTTTGATGACACACCGTTGCCATATATACTCAATATTTCTACCGGATCAGACCCATCTCTGTATGTCATAAGTATATTTGTTCCCATTGTTGCACCAACTGGATATCTGTTATTTGATGGAGAGTTAGGTACTTTAGGGCCATCCATATTTAATGTAAAGGGCACTCTATCTATTTTTGCAGGAGTTCCGGCTGCAATTAATGCGGCAGTAGAGTACCAATAATCATATGACATTGTCCAGCCAGGAGGCGTATTTATTTGAGGTATAAAGTACGTTTGACCACCAGAAATTGGTACATTCAACCAATATCCATATGTTATAGTTGTTTGTAGCCCTGCTCTTTTGTTATATCTAAGCGAGAAATTTGTTGGATGGTATGCGATATTTAATCTTCCTATAGCGCCGTAAGCAATATACATGAGTGTACTGTTTGCTAATATATCAATTAAGCCATTATAATTTATGGTATTGTATGCGGGTAATGTACCACTAGTAGCATATATAAACGAATTTATATTATACTGTGAAGTTACCACAAAAATATAATTTAAATTATAAGTTACATTTAAGGAACCAACAAAGGCATTAAGTCCAGACCACATTATATCTAAAGCATATACGTAAGTATTCGTAAAATTTAGAGTACAGTCTTTTGCATAGATTACCGAAGCAAGACCCGAAGTACTACAGGCATGCGTAATATTTATTGTTGTATTATATATCGGAGTACTTCCACCGCCTAGATTGATCCCTGTGCTGCCGCTAATGTAATATGAGTTGTACTGTTTTAAAGTTATTGTTGAATTTGAAGTTAACGAGGTCAAAACGACCTGACAGGCCGTACTCGTAGAATTACTGTTTAAAATACAGGTATTTGACAGATCGACATTATAGTTACTTACACCAGTACTGTAACTATCAATATATGCGGTCATGTTCAGGGTATAAGAGCTATTAAATAACGTTTTAACAGAACCGTCGGTTACCCGTGTTGTCTCAGAGGTCCAGCAATCGGATATCGTTATGTTGTTTACTACTCCAAAAGCTACATAGTATGTGCTAGAGGCTGTACTAGCTGGATATGTTGTTCTATTCACTTTTCTTACGGTTATTGAGCCTCCGTAAGCCGTGGAATTATTAATTGGCCAGCAAGAGTATGTTCCATACAAGGCCAATACGTTTGAAGATGAACTAATAATTTTGGCAAAAGTATCGTAAGCAGGAAAGTATAAAATATCGCCAGCAACGAAATCTGCACCCAGACCACCGCCTGCAGTAACTGTCATTTGATAGTTATTTGTTAGCGTTGCGGTGTAACTAGTAGCAGTTAACAAACTAGTTAATGCGACTCCTTTGATACGAATTTCATCGCCCGTAGCTAGACCTGTTCGTATAAAGGAAGATAACGACCAAGGTGATGCCCAGGTTCCGGTACCGTTTACTGTGGTATGTGGATCAATATAGTAGATTGCCATGGTATTATCCTGTTACAAAGTAAATAGTATTAGCATTAGGGGAAGCTGGAAGGGTAGCTACTACAGCGATAGTGACTGTACCTGCTACCGCATAATTATTAAAGTTGCCTGCATGTAAAACTTGACTTCCGTTCTGCGTTATTGCTCCGGTCGTGTTCAAAGCACCTGCTGCGCTCAGTGTCATAGACGCGGAAGGAAAACTAATAGCTGTTCCGGCTGTTCCGGAAGCTGCTGAATACCAGCTATGGATACCATTGTACTGCTGGTAAAAAGAAGCCGGTGCAGTGGTCAAGTAGATAGGTGAGCCGCCACCATTAATCCAATAATTGTTTTGAAGTGTTGTATAGTTACTGCTATCAGCAAGCGAAGTTGTTGCTCCAACTTGAAGGACTTTATACGAACTGCTCCAAGCACTCGGCGTTACCCCGAGGCCGAGGTTGCCGGAAGTACTTAGCGTCAATAAGTTCGTACCAAGAGCCGCTGCTCCATCTTTGATAACAAAGGAGCTAACGCCACTTACCCACTGCTTGCCAATCGCAAAGTCCATGCCTGGTGCAGACGAGAAGCCCAATCCTGCCATGCCGTTAACACCTGTATCTGATGTAGTGTCACGGATGTGCGTCGTAAATCCGATATTGCCTGCAGTTGTGTTTGTAGTCGTTGTAACATTAAGGAGGCCGGTCAACGTGCCGCCGCTCAGAGGCAGCTTTGTGCTATCGGCAACCGTGATGTTGGCTGTGCCGTTGAAGCTGACGCCATTGATCGTGCGAGCAGTCTGGAGGGCCGTTGCGGTACTTGCGTTGCCGCTAAGTGCAGCAGTAATTGTACCTGCACTAAAGTTACCGCTAGCATCACGAAGTACGATTTTACTAGCCGTATTTGCAGTGGCGGTATCTCCCAAATCCAGTATTCTATAAAAAGTTACGGAAGTGGTTCCTAATGTATCTGTTGTTTTTAAATTGGTATCAAATCTATAACCACCATTAGTAGTACCAGAATCCACACTTACACAAGCACCCGCTAGTTCGCTAATAATATTAGCATCGGCGGAACGAGACCAGGCACCGGCAGCAACAACATAAATACCGTTTTGGCTAGCAGTGGTTTGATCTTTAACAAGAACGCGATCCCCTGCAACTACAGCGATACCGTCAATGGTCTGTGTACCAGAAAGCGTAATATTTGCAGTAGTTGCGACACGAACAGCTTTTTTCGCCCAAGCATCTGGAAGCTTTTCAAGGGTTAGGTCAGGAATATCCGCTGCCGTTAATGTACGAAAAGTGGGAGTACCTGCAGAGCCACTAGGTGCGGCAAAAAATGTGTTTGCTGTTTGGCTATTCAGTGATGCAGTTAGTGTACCACTGGTTGTAACAGGAGATCCGCTTGTTGTAAATATGCTGGGTAGGGATATGCCTACACTGGTTACGGTGCCGCTAGCTCCACCAGTGTAGGCCGTAGTTTGGATCGTTCCGTCTGTGAACGCTATCCCGTTTTTTACTTTAAATTCGTTTGCCATTTCGTTTCCCTGTCCACGAAATATAGTAAAACCTATAAGCATAGGTTTTACTAATTGTTATATAAATACTGAATTAATCGGTTATACGAGTTCTTACCATACGAACTTGGGTAAAGAAAGTAACATCACTAACTGTTAAAAACAAACGTACGTTTCCGCCCGATATATCACTTGTAATAGTACCAATTTCTGGTCCAAACTCAAGTACCCCGTACTGCGTCATTGTTGTAGTAGTATCGTTATGTAATACTAAAACTTCAGATACTTGAACATCACCACTACCTTTATATAACTGAATTAAGTATTTGGCACTACGATAATCAGCAATACTCCAAGAGTCTATTAGTGTAGTACCTACAGTTTCTACACTTGCAGTAATTACATCACTGTCTGAGATTGGGTCAGAGTATGCCGTTGGAGATCTTCTAATAGATCCGCCAACTGTTAAGTTTTTAACAACACTTACGCCACCGGATACAATAACGGCACCGTTAGTTTGATCAGTGCTATCTGTTGTATTAGTAAAGTTAATCAGGTAACCAGTACTATTACCACGACTAACTACAGTATCCAGCGTATCGCTTTCGGAAGTTAGATATGTGTTTGTATCAATAGTATAAGTGTTTGCTGTGGCACCACGCTTGATGAAACCTGCCCCGGCTGTATTCATTAAGGTAGCAAGTGCAGTAAGTGCTGGGCCGACTTTTAGGTCATAAGTATAGTTACTGGATGTGTTAGCACTAAAGCCAGTTGAAGTACCCCAAGTAACTGTTGTGCCAGAAGCACCTGCTGTGCCAATACTTACACCCAATGTACCGTTACCTACGCTAGAGCTTAGAGCAAATGCGGAAGCGTGATTACCGTCTAGTAAGTCAGCGTTTAAGTTAGTTACTAGTGTGGTAGATGCTACTGTTAGTGGTGCGGTACCTGTGGCAACTGTGGAAATAAAGTTAGGTGCAGAGAATGCTACACTTGAGGTCCATGCATTAGTTGCACTTAACCAAGTAATAGTCTTATTTGTGGTACCTTTTAGTAAGATACCCCCACCATTAGCAGTAGTATCTGTTGGAGTGGTTACATCACCAAGTTCTAATAAAATATCATCTACAGTAATTGTTGTAGAATTAATTGTGGTAGTTGTACCGTTTACGATTAGGTTACCGGTAACTGTTAAGTTTCCGCCAACTGCGGTTGCACCACCAATATTAACTGCACCACCAATACCAACCCCACCAGTTACAACAAGAGTACCTGTACTAGTTGTTGAAGATGCGGTAGACGCTGATAGTGTGATTGTGGCTACGCTGGATGTAGCACCGCGACCGGTTACAGTTTGTAGCGTATCACTTTCGGCCGTTAGATACGTATTGGTATCAATGGTGTACGTATCAGCAGTTGCTCCACGCTTAATAAAACCTGCACCAGCGGTAGTCATTAAAGTGGCTAAGTTAGTAAGTGCCGGACCTACTTTTAAGTCATAAGTATAGTTACTTGCTGTATTAGCACTAAAACCTGTGGTAGTACCCCAGGTAACCGTAGTATTTGTGGCACCTGCTGTACCAATACTTACAGCAAAAGTACCGTTATTAGGGGTACCAGGAGAAGCCGGTAGCGTAAGGGTAATACTACCTTTGCTAGTAATATGGCCGTTAGCATCGTAGGTAACGCTAGGGATATTAAAAGTGCCACCAAAAGCTAGTGTACGAGTTGTGCCGCCTTCACTTGCTGTACCGGAGGTAACACTATTGCTGTGAGCAATTGTTACCGCTCCGGAACCGTTATATGGTCCGCCGGTTAAGCCTGCACCGGTACTTAAGCTGTTTGCTACACTTGGAGCGGAAACTAGTAAGGCACCACTATTATTAAATACATCTACGGTGCCAATTCGGACACCGTCTTTTATCTTAAAGGACATTTAATGCTCCTATTAAATCATTCGTCTAAACTTGAACACATAGTTGGCGGCCGACGCGTTCGCCGTGTTAGAGTAAATTTGCAACTTTAAGTTGTCAGGATCAGCTGTTGGTGTTCTGTAAGTACGTAAATATAACGCACCTTCGCCACCAGCACCTGCTCTGTGCAGCGCTATTTCATCTGTTGGCATTTCTAGCGCACTGTTTGTAGTGCCGCTGTACCAGCTCATAGTACCACTGTAATATTCGTTATTATTAGTACCACCACTGCCCATGTCATTGGCAATTAACTGCACAATGTAAGTTCCGGTATCTAAGTCTGTGGACTTTATTCCAGTATCCTGCCAGTCGGTGCTAAGGGTTATGGTTTTGGTAATTGTTGTTACTGCATCCGATGCTGGTGGCGTAACATTTTTCCACACGCCAAGAGCAGAATCATAAGATAATACCTGCCCGTTTGCAGGACTAGTAATCTTTACGTCATGTAGCTCATCCAACTCCCAGCCATTGCTGATAGATATTTGTATCTCACCGTTTTGACTCTGACTGCGGGTTACTATACCTAGGTATACTAGGTGATAAGGTGCAGTAGGTTTGTTTGCTAAACCTACTACAAAACCGCCAGCGGTTGTTGGCGACAGGTATAGTGGATCGCCTTCGGCGTACGCACTAGTATTTAAGCCGCTTAATCTACCACTACGTACACAGTAGCCTAGCTCGCCGTTTAAAATATCCGTCTCAATGATACCAAAAGTACGAGAACTTGTACTTTCTGCATTGGCCTGAGCTTTTGCTACCAGTATATTTGCACCACTAGCACCGCTTACATAAACAACGGTACCGGCTACAAGTGTACTACCAGTATTATTTTTTACTACTTCTTTTACTTGAGTAGCATAGTTATCTATGTTTATCCAAGTACCTGTGGTGGTATCATAAGATATTATTTGCCCATTAGTAGGAGAAGTTACCGCAACGTCATTTAGGCCAGATAAATTACCAGATCCAATAGTAATGATTTGGTCACTACCGGTTCTGGTATAAATCTTTTTATCAGCAGTATTGATAGCAATCTCATACTGCTGAATATTTGACGTTGTTGGCGGCGTATTCGCTACAGAGGAGCGTTTTGGTTTAATTACTGAAGCCATCCAATTCTCCTACTGCATAGAAATGCAGTAATATCTTTTTTAATAAGTTCCGCCGTCTACAGTAACAATGCTTAGAGAAGCTGTTACGTTTGCGCTGCCGTCAAAAGTTACGGTCCAGTTCGCATCGCCAGTAGCACTAATTGTTCTGGCTGTAGATAATTGACTAGCACTGGAAGCATTACCACTTAAGGCACCGTATACTGTGCCAACGTTTAGGTCTTTGTTTAAGTTCCAGCGATCATCTGCGCTGGTGTAGGTAAATGTAGCACCAGCACCACTTAAGCTAATGCCGCCGCCATTTGCTTGTGCAGCAGTTGTGGCGTCCTTGGCTAAGACAATATTTAGGTCGCCAACAG